>Ga0070735_10000377_pt1 | contig 51140 bp, 75 predicted proteins | sample Coa_R1_FD_66443 | JGI IMG/M metagenome (GOLD analysis project Ga0070735, IMG submission 66443) | Surface soil microbial communities from Centralia Pennsylvania, which are recovering from an underground coalmine fire - Coalmine... | ecosystem: Environmental > Terrestrial > Soil > Unclassified ... | reverse complement strand
TACCCTCGGCATGCCGGGTCTAGCAATAAGGGAAAATAGGAAAATAACAACAGTTAAGAGGGGATAAGGGAAATCAGAATTGCGCAAGCGGGAGTAGATTGTGCTTGCTTTTTTCGGGGAAATGTGGTATACTGTTGGGTAGAATAGGGAGGTTAGCCCATGCGGCGCGTAGCAATCATCCTTACCTGCGCTCTTTGCCTTACCGCTTGTGAGAGTGAGGAGGAGAAACTTGCTAAATGGCAATCCTTCTGCACCGCTCATGAGTTTACCGAAAAGCAATGCCAAGTCCTCTACGTCCTCAAGCAAGGGAACGAAGAGGCGAAAGTTGCAGCTAATTCAGCGGCAATAACGTCTGGAGCCGCAATGGGATTCGCGATAGGTAGCATGGGTGCACGTCGATGACCTCCCTCTACCAACTCCGCTCCTCCACGACCGAAGGCTACCAAATCCTCAAGCTCGATCCGCCAGGGAGTTACTTCCTCACCGCCGATGCTTGTACCTGCCCGCAGGGGCATAAGGCAACCTGCCGCCATCGGAAGATGCTGCCGCTGTTCGTCAACAACCACCACGTCGACGATGGCTGGTTTCTCGATTGGGACACCCGCCTTTGGCGTGCGCCGATCGGGGTTGAATACGATTCCAACGGACATGAGACAGCCTCTCTCGCGGATGAAACCACCTTGCCGCTGGAGCGACCCGCGGCGAGAGGGGAGGAGCCTGCGTCGCCCTCCCCTGCCCCCACAGTTGAGCCACCCGCTCCGGTTCCTGTGGGGGCGACCAAACCCCTCAAGCGAAGAAAGCTCAGCTAATGGGATTCTCTCCCGGAAACTTTCACACTTTCAATGGCGACGAATACCATTGGGAAGCAAAGGACAACGAGGTGGTTCTCTGGGATAGATTTGAAGCCAAAGCCATCCTAGTCCTATCACACGACGCCGCTGTTACTGCTTTACAACAACTTCGCACAGCTCTCTTCGCAATAGGAATCGAAGAATGACCAAAAAGCCAACCAACCCTCCCATCATCTACACCAACGGGGTCGATCTCTTCCTCGAATGGCCAACCTACGTCCTCCGCTTTGCCTTCACCGAGGCTGGCCTCCACCGCGCGCTAGCGCATATCCCAAACATCGCTCCCCCGCCAAGGCTTGCGCCGGTTGCGAACAAAGTCCTTCCCAAGCTCGCGGCTTCGACCCGACGCAAGCGGGAGATTAACAACTTTTCCCCGGAGCTTCGGCAGGCCGCGACGGAACTACTTCGCAGGAGGTTTGGATGAGCCTCACCGAGATCGACGACGCGACCTACCAACGGTTCTACACTGACCTCGTTGCCAAGTGGATAGACGAGGGCCTAGACCTACCACGTGCGAGGTCAGCCGCAGCAGACGAGATGGAACGCTCCTTCATCTCCACCTCCGCCGCCTTCGCCCGCGAATCCGCGTTGGACGATCAGGAGGAGAAGGAAGGGGATTGGACGAGATGAAGAGCGACTACAGACTGATTAACTTCCTATTGGGCGTTTGGTGTGTCAACTCTTTGGCCATTAGCATTCTGATCGGCCTTTGCATAGTTCACCTACTATGGACACCGCACCAATGATCCCCTGGCTCATCTCCGTCCCCGTCTATGGCGAGCGTTACCGCCGGAACTTCCTCTCCCGCGGCCTTCCCTCCCTCCTCGCCGCGCTAGACGCCGCAGGCAATCCCCCCACCCGCTTCCTCATCCATACCGACGACAAATGGGCTCTCGCCCGCTACCTCCCCTCCGCTCCGGTCAAGTTCCTCCCTCCGCCTCCCGGAGCCAACTCTTCCCTCGCCCTCGCCAACGCTGGGCGCATCGCGCTAGCCGAGGCCCTCCCCGGCGAAGCCATCCTCAACCTCAACGCGGACCTCGTCATGTCCCGCGAGGCCATCTCCGTCTGCGCTTCGCACTTCGCCGAGGGCAAGCTCTACGTCACCTCTCACACCCTCCGCACCACCCTCGCTGCCCCACCAGTTGGCGCGACCGCTCTAGACCTTCGCACCTTCGGATGGTTCAACCACCATCGTTGGGTTGACGATTGTACCCTCCGCAGAGGTTACGCAGCGAACCCCGCCGTGGTCTACCTCCGCTCCCACTTCGGCGATGTCTATGCCCATTGCTTCTCGCTTTCTCCCTTCGCGGTCTTCCCTTCCCGACCAATCACCTTCGCCGGTCCCTCGATGGACGAATTCATCGACTGCTTTGAGACTTCCGAAGTTCACATCGCCCAGCCCTCCGAGTTCTGCCTTGTCGAGCCCTGCCCGCCTTCGCTCCCTTACATCCGCCGACGGCTTCGCCTATCCCCTGCGCAGGTAATCCGCAAAGCCCCATTCTACTCCACCCCAATGATGTGCTGGCAGTTCGGGCATCAGATCGTGATCCGCGGCGTCCCTCGCCTAAGCGAGCGGAAGGTCATCGACGAGATTCTCTCCAAGATCGACCAGAGCAGGCTGCCGACTCGGCTACTTCCGCTTAACGAGCAATCTGGCGTAGCCCGCCTTCCCCCTTCCCTCTTTAAACTCGCCTTAAGCATCCCCGGGCCGATCCGACGGCTGGTCCCGAAGGCCATTCGTGAGGAGGTGATGAAATGGATTTGACCATCGCCGCCTACGACCAAGCCGAAGCGCAAGCTAGGCTGACCGCCCCCTATCCAGTCATTAGAGCATTCACTCCGACCCACTTCCAACTCTGCGGCTTCCCCACCCGCGTCACTGAGGAGATCGAACTCCGACGCTACGCGGATATCATGGGGGAGAACACTCCAAGGGCGGAGTTGGTGGAGAAGGCGAGGTTCTCTCAGAAGGAAGCAGTATTGATCCACGACATGCAGAAGGGTGTTGAATTCCTTACAAGGAAACTATTCGATAATCCTGTCTCTCCTTACACCTCTCTCTTTGGCCCAATCACACTCGTTCGAGCAATTCAATACTTTGCTGAATTGCACTCACGCAAGTTAATGGTTATGGACATTAGTGCTGGCGCTGGCTACCTCTCAGCCTACTTATCTGGCCTTGGCCACAAGCTGATTGTAACCGAAGTGACCCAAGCTCTGTATCTTTGGCAAAACCGCCTATTGCACCATCTTCACCTTGACGAGTGGGCTTTACCATCCAAACTTACAAGAGATGACCGTATCTTGCATATGCCATGGTGGCACTTCGGCAACCTTTACAATATTCACCATTCACCTCAATTCGTTGACATCGTCATCTGCGACGCAGCCCTCGGCGAGATGGACCCCTGGGCCTTTCGCTATACCCTTCATCTCGCGAAGGACCTCCTCGCGTCCTCGACCGTCGGCTGCCTGCTCTACACCAACGTTGGGGAGCAACGCGCGCAGACCGAGAAGCAAGTCCTTGGCTACGCAATGGAACTTGGATTCAAAGTCTTCCACCTCTCCGGCGTCACCATCCTCTGCCCCTACCGGCCCAAGCTCCCTCGCTCCTTCCCGCCCCTTGGCGGCCCAGCCGCCCTTCGCATCCCCGACTTCCTCTCCTTCGACAAGTCAAAGCTGATGGAGAGCTACGAGTTCTGTGATTACATCAATGTTGGGAGGTAACCCATGCCAGAGCCAATCACGGCCGCTCTAACCTACGAAGAGATTCATTCTTGGCTAACCGATATGGGAGTCGAGCTTCCAGAACTGAACTCTGCCTTGGAAGAGGGGCACGATCAGGCGAGACTATACCTAACCACACAAACAATCATTGTAACTGTCACGCCCCCAAGGGAGCCAGTCGATGTCTGAGTCCCTCACCATTCAAGAACTGATCCAGGCAGCGTTAGCTCGATACAACGCAATGTCTCCAGATGAGAAGGCCAGCCACGACTACGAACAACGCCGATCCTTCGTTCGTGGCATGTGCCCAGATAACCGAGACTACGGCGAATGGTGCAAGATTGTTGACCGTCTACTACCTCCTCGGAGTTGACCATGCCCGAATCCCTCACCATCACCGAAATGCTCCGCAACATCACCGCTAACATCGACCTCGATCTCGCGGTGATCATCTCCGATACCCTCAACCTCTACCGCGATTCCCTCAAGCGCAGAGCGAACCGCTCTGTCTTGACCCCAAACGACGCGGTCCGAATCCTCCACATCATCAACCACCTCCTCGAAGCGACGAGCGAGAGCGGGGAGGCGGAGCTTATCCCTGGATCGCCGGTTAAGCCGAAGCAGGAGGAGACGAATGGCTGAACCTCTCTTCCTTATCCTCCACAAAGTCCGCGGCGAACCGGCTTTCGATATCGCCCATCAACTCGACATTGGTGATGAAATCGGTTGGATCATTCCCACTTCTGGCCACCGGGCCTACCCATTTGATAAGTGCAACCTAAGTCAGCTAACTGCCGACGCCCCATCAACTATGATGGCCTCCATGACCTACGACTACGGTAACGCTTGGCGTAACCACCCAGATCACTACGAACAATCCACACCCACCTTTCGTCAGGCGGCATCTGACCTCTTGGCTTCCCTCGGCCTCGGCCAGAAGCAGATTAAGCGGAGGAAGCTGTGAAGACCAAACGATTTGTTGTTATGGGTGGCGCCGTATACTATGCCTCTGGTGGCTTCGAGGATTACCTTAACTCATTTGACACGAAAGAAGAAGCAGATAAGTTTGCGGCTGACTATCTTAAGTCAGAAGGCGAATACCACTGGGCCCAAGTAGGCGACCTTGAAACCGGAGATTTCTGGGTACTTGGTCAACCAGCATGTAATCCAATGGGAATACTCAAATGACCAACCGCCTCCCCTACGAAACCCGCGCCGGAGCCGTCTCCGAAGCCGATACCTACGCGCAACTATTGGAGTATTTGCGTTTGGCTGAGGAGGCCGCCTACACCATCGGCCACCTCCGCAAGGCGAACGATGACGAACTCACCGGCCAGGGCTGGCTTGCCATCGGAGAGATGCTTCGCTTGACCGGCATCAACGTCACCAATCTCGCAACTCGCAAGATGCGAAGCTCGGTAGGTTACGACTCATGAACAGACGCGGCTTCCTTAAAGGACTCTTAACCACCGTTGCAGCAACCCCAACTGTCAAACTTCTTGGCCGTGTTGCAGAAGTAACAGTAGTAAAGCCAGTTAGAGCAGCTTGGGCCTACATGACCGGCTTCAAACCACTACTAAACTCTGGTGCCTGGAATGCCAAGTACAAAACCTATGATGAAGCCAAAGAAGCATCAGACAAGCTTGCCAGTGAAGTTCTTAAGAAAATGTTGGGGCACTAGTAATGGACAAACCCACCATCTCCCCTACCGAGGAGCAACTCCATATCCTCGATCTTCTCCAATCCACTCGCGACAATCTCCTCATCAACGCCCTCGCGGGCTCCGGCAAAACCTCTACCCTAGAGCTAATCCAAAATGCCGCTCCTCCTCCTGTTCTTTGCTTGGCTTTTAATCGTCGTATCGCTGACGAAATGGACAAAAGGTTCCTCGATACCACCACTGTCCGTACTCTTAACGGGCTGGGCCATCGCGTTTGGTCTGGCGCTTGTGCTGGCCGCCTTGCTCTAGACCCGAAGAAGTGCCAAGACCTCCTCCGTCAGGAGATCGACTCCCTCCCTAAATCCTCCCGAGGCGAAGCCTATGACATCTTCTGGGAAGTCATCTCCGCCGTTGCGCTCGCGAAGTCCCTCGGCTACATCCCCGAAGGGAAGTTCCCCGCCGCCAAGCGGCTTATTCCCCCCATCCCCTTCTACTCCCGCCTCGACGAGGCCCCTTCCCCCCTCTTCATCGACCTCGTCGAGGCGACCCTCTTCTCCTCGATCAAGGCCGCCTACTCCGGGAACATTGACTATAACGATCAAGTTTACATGCCCGCATTGTTTGGAGGAACATACCCTCGATTCCCGCTTGTCCTCATCGACGAAGCGCAAGACCTCTCACCCGTTAACCATGAAATGCTCGGTCACCTCACTTCCTCTCGTCTTATCGCAGTCGGTGATCCTTGGCAGAGTATCTATGGTTTTCGTGGAGCGGTTACGAACGGGATGAGCAAACTCCGCGAGCGGTTCGCGATGGTCGAGGCCGACCTCACCGTCTCCTTCCGCTGTCCCGAAACCATCGTCCGCTCCGTCCACTGGCACGTCCCGAAGATGAAATGGAATAAAGGAGGCGGCCGTGCAGCGCGACTTCGTAACCCTACTGCTTCTAGCTTCCCTGATGGGGCTGCTATTATTTGTCGCAACAACGCGCCTCTCTTTGCCCTGGCTCTTCACCTGCTGTCTAGCGGGCGCAGCGTTAGCGTCAGCGGTAGTGACGTTGGTCCGAGAGTTATTGGGATTATGAGAAAGCTGGGCCCAGAGGGCATGAATCAGGAGCAACTCTATGAAGAAATCGAAAGTTGGCGCGCAGAGAAACTCGCCAAACAGTCAACTACGGCTAACGACATTGCTGACTGCATGCGAGTATTTGCCTCGTTCGGAAACACTCTTGGACAAGCGGTCAGTTACGCGGACCATTTATTTAAGCAACGGGGAACGCTACAACTTCTTACAGGACATAGAAGTAAAGGGCTTGAGTGGAACACTGTCTATCACCTGGACCCCTTCCTCATCGGCGAAGGGGAGCAAGAAGCCAACCTCCGTTACGTGATCTCGACCCGCGCGATGGAAACCTACTATGAGATCGAATCCAGAGAGATAAGGTGGGATTGATGCCAGTTTCAACCTCTCCCCGAGCGTATGATGATTGTTTTGAGCTTTTTGAACAGGCTCTATCCGCTCCAAAGGGCATTCGTAAGCGCGCTCCCAGCGCAGGCAAGGCTAAGAATCTCGTCTCCCGCCTTCACAAGGCTAGACAAATCCATCGCTTGGAGATGACTGCCCTTCCACCAGACAATCCAGACTACGGTATCTCTCCATACGATAAACTCGTTTGCTCATTTCGAGAGGTTGATGACTCATGGTGGGTCTACATTGAACCGCGCTTACTTGATGGAGAAGTCGAAGAACTTGGAGGGGAGGTAGTTGAACTTCCAAAAGCAGCGCCACCAACACCGAGGAGACTCTCAATTAAAGACATCAAACGTAGAAAACTCGGCGCTGCTGAGTGAAGGAGTTCTGGATGAACGCCTCTCGTGGATGGTGGACCGAAGCTCGCGTAGCGCGGCTACGCCAACTCGATGCCCTCGGCCACTCGGCCTCCGAGATCGCCGAGGCCCTCGGCACTACCAAGAACGCAGTTATCGGTAAACTCTGGCGTCTGCGTCAAACCCTCCCCTTCAACCCCGAACTCTTCACCGAACAGATGAAGGTAGCCGGATGCCCACCCCGCCCCTTGAAGAACCAACCACCAAGGTCACTCTCCTCCTCTTCACCAAAGACTACGAAACCCTCAAACGACTAATCGGCCACGGCTGGTCAGCGAAGGTGAGGGAACTCGTGAGGGAGTTTGTGACCAAGCCGAAGAGGAGGAAGCTATGAATGTCCCTTGGCATTGGTTAGTTGTAGATTACTTTTACTTTATCGTCGGCAGGATCGGAATGTTAATCGACTCCCTCTATCTTGTTGATATTGCTATAGCCCATATGACGCAGCGAATAGAACAAATCGAGGCAATGATGGAGTCGCGCGATGCCCAATGAAATCGACCTCTTAATGTCCCTCGACCCGCTTGAACTCTCCGCGCAGAACATCGACGAGATCATCCTCTACATGCGTAAGCAACGGCTCGCCTACGACTCGGGCGTCAAGCCCAAACGCGCCACCACCGCCGAAGTCCCCTCCCTCGCCCAACTCGGCTTGCAGGAGAAGGCGAAGGAGATTAAGAGGAGGAAGCTGTGAACATTTATGAGCTACATGAGAAGATGACTGCGCATCTATTTCCTGCTTATACCAACGAGGACGAGCGATTCTTAGCTCTTGCCCTATGTGGCGAGGCAGGTGAACTGGCCAATATGATAAAGAAGCGTTGGCGCGACGGAGTTGATCTCACAGAAGAGATCAAGGAAGAGATCGCTGATATTAGAGTTTACCTCGAATTGCTTGCTAAGCGATTTGACATTGAAGGACCCAAGCTTGATCTCTGTGTTGAACGTAAATTAATGAAAGTAGCCGAAAAACACAAGGCACGACTAGGATGACCGAACCCGCCCCCTCCCCCTTCCTCCCCGGAACTCGCCTCCAAGTCGCGTGGGACTCCACCTCCCTCGGAATGCTAAAGACCTGCCCGCGCCTCTACTACTACACCATCATCGAAGGCTGGACCTCCCGCGAGGAATCCGTCCACCTCCGCTTCGGGATCGAATACCATGCCGCGCTTCAAGATTACGATCTCTCGCGAGCCGCCGGTATCACCCATAATGACGCCCTACATGATGTCATTCGGGAGCTTCTACTACGCACGGCAGACTTCGACCCGGACCACAAAAGTAAAACACGGGAGAGTCTGGTACGCACAGTTGTTTGGTATCTGGATCAGTTTAAAAACGATCCAGCGGAGACGGTGATCTTGAGCGATGGGAAACCTGCGGTCGAGCAGAGCTTTCGGTTTGAGTTGGATTGGGGGCCGCCCGAGAAGTTAATAACTGACTACGTTATTGGTGGTGCAAGTGCGGCCGTTGACATCCACTATATCCTCTGCGGCCACCTCGACCGCCTCGTCCGCTACAACGACGAACTCTTCGTGATGGATCGAAAGACCACCACTTGGACCCTCGGCGCGAGTTACTTCGCCCAATACGAACCGCACAATCAAATGACCCTTTACACTCTCGCCTCCCAGATCGTCCTCGGGACCGCTGTCAAAGGCGTCATCATCGACGCGGCGAGGATAGCCGAATCCACCTCCGACTTCGCGCGCGGCTTCACCTTTCGCTCGCAGGACCAACTCGAAGAGTGGCTCAACGATCTCCACTATTGGTTCGCCCTCGCCGAGCAATACGCGACGATTGGGATTTGGCCGATGAATGACGTTGCCTGTGACAAATTCGGCGGATGTAAGTTTCGTTCCGTCTGTTCCAAGTCTCCCTCAGTCCGCCAGCGATTTCTGGAGGGAACCTTTACGAAACTAGAGGAAAGTGCCAAATGGAATCCTTTGCGCCCGCGTTGAGTGAAACCACTTACCAACGATGTTTGGAGAAGATCATTCCAGAGCCCAATTCAGGCTGTTGGCTTTGGTTTGGTGCAACAAACAAGAAAGGCTACGGGCACATAAGAGCCAATGGAGTGTGGTGGTTAATTCATCGGTTCATGTACACATATCATAAAGGCCCCATTCCGAAAGGAGAGGTGATAAGGCACACTTGTGATAATAGCAGTTGCGCTAATCCAGACCATCTATTGGCCGGGAGTGCTATGGAGAACGTATTGGACCAGATTAGAAGAGGCCGGTTCAAGCCTCGGCAGGGAATCTGCAAGCCGGTTGAATTCTACATTGAGAGGAACGAGGAATGGCGGAAGCTGCTAAGCCGATGAGAGCCATCCTCCCCCTCCTCAAAGCCCGCATCGTCGACCGAGGGCCAACCCACTTCACCCTCTCCTTCGGCCCAGAATACGGCTCCCCCACTACCATCCGAATCAGCACCAACACCGAAAGGTATGATCTGCGAGATGGCGATATCCTCACACTTTACACGGAGGTCTTCCTTGCCCAGCCTAAGCCAACATCAATCGAATGAATTCACCAAAATGCTGCTCGAAGGCGACTCCGGCTCAGGCAAGACCGGCGCCCTCACCTCCCTCGTAGCCGCGGGCTACAAGCTCCGCATATTGGACATGGACAATGGCCTTGAAACGCTCAAAGGTTACGTTCTCAAAGAATGCCCCGAGAACATTGAAGCTGTTGAATTCCGCACCCTACGGGACCGGTATAAGAGTTCACCCGTCGGACCTGTCGTGGATGGTCAGCCAAAGGCGTTCGTGGATGCTCTTAAGATGCTCGACCGTTGGAAATACGACGATGTTGACCTTGGGTCACCGTCTTCCTGGGGGAGCGAGGTTATTGTTGTGCTTGATTCCCTTACATTCCTTTCTGATGCTGCGTTCTCCTGGGCGCAGGGCCTCAACCCGTCCGCGAAGGACCCCCGCCAGTGGTACGGCACAGCGCAAGACGCGGTCGAGAAGGTCCTCGCGCTCCTCACATCGCCGAACTTTGAAACGAACGTCATTGTGATCTCGCATATCAAGTACATGGAAACCCCCGAAGGAACCAAGGGCTACCCAACCGCCGTTGGCTCTGCCCTTTCCCCAGTAATCCCGCGTTATTTTAATAGCGTGGCCATGTGTCGAACCAACTCCCGCGGTGAGCGGAGGATACAAACCGCAACCACGGGAATGGTAGACTTGAAGAACCCGAAACCATTCGAGATGAAGAAGGAGTATCCACTTGAAACCGGATTAGCCGACTTCTTCGCGGTCCTCCGCGAACCACCAAAGGCAACTGAACCGAAACTGAAATTGAGGAAAGTCTGAAATGGCCAAACCCGCAACCCAACGCAAGTTTGAATCCGTCCTCGACATGCCCGCCTCCGCGGTCGAACGTCCAAAGCCCCTCCCTCGCGGTACTTACATCGCCGTTGTCCAGGGGCAACCCCGGTTCGATAAAAACCCAAATACCGGAACTCAATTTGCGGAGTTTACTCTCAAACTCCTCCAAGCCCTTGAAGACGTGGACAAGGATGAACTTGAAGCCCAGGGAGGTCTAAAAGAAAGAACCACACGAGTTCTTTTCTATCTGACCGACGACTCGGTCTACCGGCTCAAGGAATTCCTAGAGCATTGCGGAGTCGATATGGACTCCGATGCCACAATGAGCCAGCTTGTGGCCGAGACCCCGGGTTGCCAAGTTGGCATTACCATCATCCACAAGCCTAGCAAGGATGGTGATGCGATCTACGCGAATGTAAAGAATACTTTCCGGCCGGAGTAACCGACCGTGAAGGAGGACGGGAGGTTCACCATTACTCTAGTCGAACTGGAGGGCCATCCCGTCCTCCGAATTTCATCAGACGGCGTAACACACGAGTACTGGCTTAACGAAGGTCAGGCCAATCTCCTAATCCACCAACTTGTGAATTGGAGAACTCGATGTTCAAGATTGCCCTTATAGGGGAGGCCTGGGGTGAGGAAGAAGAGAAACAAAGAACGCCTTTTGTCGGCTATTCGGGCCGGGAACTCACCAACCTCCTCTCCGAAGCCGGAATCCACCGCGCCGACTGCTTCCTCACCAACGTCTTCAACATCCGCCCTCCCGGCAACAAAATCGAATTCTTCTGCGGCCCCCGCAGCGAAGCCATCCCGGGTTACCCGTCACTCATTAAGGGGAAGTTTGTTCGTCGAGACTTCATCCCAGAACTCAATCGACTCGCGGATGAACTTGTACATACAAATCCCAACATTATCATCTGTCTTGGCAATACGGCTTCATGGGCTCTCCTGGGACGAACTTCGATCTCTAAGCATCGCGGGACCACAGAGGTTTCCACTCATACAGTTACAGGCTATAAAGTTCTCCCGACGTACCACCCGGCCGCGGTAGTACGGCAATGGGAGTTGAGACCTGTTACGATCCTCGATTTGATGAAGGCGAAGGAAGAGAGCGAGTTCCCGGAAGTACGGCGGCCAAAGAGAGAAATCTGGATTGAGCCAACCTTGGAGGACCTTTATGAGTTCGAGCGACAGTACATCGAAGGAGCTAAACTCCTTTCTATTGATATTGAAACAAGCGGCAACCAGATTACCTGCATTGGATTTGCATCCTCTCCCGAAGTTGGAATCGTCATTCCGTTCACTGACAGTAGAAGAAAGAACCGAGATTATTGGGGTTCTGCTGAGGCTGAACTCAGAGCTTGGAATTTTGTTAAGCAGGTTCTATCAAAACCATTACCGCGTAAGCTTTTCCAAAACGGCCTCTACGACATCGCCTTCCTCTGGCGAGCCTACGGAATAAAAGTCCTTGGAGCGGAACACGACACGATGTTGCTTCATCACTCTCTCCAACCCGAATCCCTCAAAGGACTTGGCTTCCTCGGCTCAATCTACACCGATGAGGGGAGTTGGAAGACGATGCGAGCGAGGGCTACAACAATCAAGTCCGACGAATGAAGCGCCGCAAACACTCTGACCGACGTAACTGGGAGAACTGCCCACGTTGTGGGGCCAAACTCCACAAGTACACATGCAAGCAATGTGGGTACTCTGCACCAGCATGGTGGGAGCCAGAACCAACTAAGCAACCAACAGAATGTGGGCGTGTGATCCCACGTCTTAGCGACGAAGACGAATGAAGATCATCCGCACCGACGAGGCCAGTCCACAGGACCTCTCTCTTTGGGAGCGCGAGCAAGTCTACAACGGCCTCGACTGCTGTGTGACCGCGGAGGTCCTTGAAGCTCTCCTCCCCCAACTCGATAACCACACCGCCGCCACCTACAACTTCTCCCGCGAACTGCAAGGTCCCGTCCTCGAAATGCGCCTCCGCGGTGTGTTGATAGATCAAGCCCGAAAGGAGCAAGTCATCAATGAATACTATTCCCAACTCGACATCCTCTCCTCCCAACTTGAACGAATTGTTGGCGAAGGTCTTGGAGTTTGGGATTTCAACTGGAGATCAAATAAGGATTTGCATCACGTCTTCTACGATGTCTTGGGAATCCCTCCCATTCGACGAGGCGGACGTGCGACGGTTAATCGAGACGCTCTTGAGAAGCTCGAGAGTTACTTCGCCGCAAGCCAAATCGTCAAGCATATCCTCGCAATGCGAGACCTCGGAAAGAAGATCGGGATGCTCAGAACTGAAATCGATCCCGATGGCCGTATGCGCACGTCTTACAACATTGCTGGAACCACCACCGGTCGCCTCTCAAGTAGTTTTTCGGAGTTTGGGACCGGAACCAATTTACAAAATATTGAGGAGTCCCTCAGGTCGGTATTCGTTGCTGATAGAGGAATGAAGCTGGCCTATCTCGATGCAGAACAAGGAGAATCCCGTGTCGTCGGAGCAATCGAATACAATCTCTTTGGAGATGATAAGTACCTTAACGCTTGCGAGAGTGGCGACCTGCACACTAGCGTTGCCCAGCTCGTTTGGCCCAGCTTGGGGTGGGTGGGCAACCCTGAACAAGATCGAAAGCTCGCTGAGCAACCTTTCTATCGACATTACGATAGGCGATTCATGTGTAAGAAGATTGGTCACGGAACTAATTACAGAGGTAAACCAAGGACACTCGCTGGGCAGGCTAAGATTGAAGTTGGACTTATTGAAGACTTCCAACCCAAATACTTCCGCGCCTTCCCCGCCCACCTCAGATGGCACCGATGGGTAGCGGAACGCTTAGCCGAGGACGGATATCTAATCACCCTAACCGGCCGCAAGCGCTGGTTCTTCGGGAGGAGGAATGAGGATGCGACTATTCGTGAAGCTATTGCCTACGACCCTCAGGGCTCACTTGCTGATATCCTTAATCGAGGAATGCTCCAGGTCTGGAGAGATCGAACTTGTCAGCTTCTCATGCAGATTCATGACGCCATTCTCATACAGTATCGAGAGGATCAAGAGGACGAGGTTATACCTCTTGTCTTGGGGCAACTTCGATTTCCAATTGAACTTAAAGGCAGAAGAGAGTTCTTGATTCCTTACGGAGTAGCCACGGGTTGGAACTGGGGAAAGTTCGATAAGGAGAAGAACCCCGATGGCCTCAAAACCTGGAAGGGTGGGGATCAACGGAAGCGGAGCCCGGAAGTGCGAATCATGGATCGAAAGCTTTCTAGCTTTCACCGACAACCTCGAAAGCGCGGAGGTATTTCGTAAATGGACCGCGATCACAATCCTCGCCGCGGCGTTGGAACAAAAGACCTGGATCACCACCTCCGACCGACTTTACCCAAACCTCTATACTATCCTAGTTGGACATCCTGGTGTCGGGAAAACCCGTACTATTATGTCAGGACGCAAATTCCTCGCGGAGTTACCAGAGTTCCATATCGCCCCGACTTCTATGAAGATGGCGTCCCTTGTCGATGCCCTTCTTGCAGCCAAGCGGACTATTATCGCTTTGCCGGAGCCAGCTATGGAGTACCACTCCATGAGCTTGCTCGTAGACGAGTGGACCGCATTCATGCACGCCTTCGACGACGAGTTAGTCGGTGGGCTCACCACCTTCTACGACGTGGTGGTTCCATATGAGCATCATCGAAGGGGTAAAGACATTCGCATTAAGATACCCCGGCCCCAGCTTTCTATCCTTGCAGGTTCCACCCCTAGTAATCTCATTAAGTTTATGCCTGAGGGCGCTTGGGATCAGGGCTTCACTTCTCGTGTTCTTCTTATATATTCTGATGAACGCTTTGTTGGTGACGACTTTGCTCAGACGACGCGGGACCTTCCGGAGGAAATGATCTACGATCTAAAGCTGATCTACGCCCTACAGGGCGAGTTCCAAATCTCAAAGGAGTACCGCGAACTTGTCAACGCGTGGCGAGCGTCGAATGAGGAACCGAAACCAAGTCATCCCAAGCTTGTCCATTATAACACTCGCCGTCGGGCTCATCTTTATAAGCTCTCGATGGTGGCCAGTGTCAATCGCGGCGGTGATCTTGTCCTTCGCGCTGATGACTTTCGCTCTGCGCTGTTCTGGCTGGGAGAAGCGGAGATGACGATGCCGGCGATATTTGAGGCGGGGGCATCGAGCGTGGATGCCCGAGCGATGGATGAGTTAGTTGATTGGTTACGAACTCAAAAGGGCCCAGTGCCCCAGCATCGGCTCATCCACCGCGCAACGAGGTTGTTCCCGCTGCACGCGGTTACGAAGGTGATTGATCTACTGCATCTAGCTGGAAGAATTCAGAAGTCGAATGACGGCTTCACCGCTACTTAGCCGCCCCATTAATAAGCTTATTCAACCTCATAACCAAATCATCAACCCTCTTCCCCTCCTGCAACTGCCTATCCTCCACCCGGTCAATCCTCCCGCTCTGCCTCGTCTGCTCAACCACAATCTCCGCAAGCTTCTTGATTTCCTCTTTGAAATCCTCAATCTGCGCGTCAATCATGGTAAACCGCACCTCCAGAATCTTCGTATCTGATTTGACGCTATACGCAAACGCGATACCGCCGAGCAGGAACGCAACCACAGTCAGGATATTCCCTAGGCTGATGGTGAGATCGAACATCTTGTCTCCGGAAAGGGCGGGAGCATTTGCGCTCCCTAGTCAGACGGGTCGTTAGAACTTCATACTCACGCCGGTACGGAATCCCGTACCCAGCGCCGGGCACTTCTGCGGTGCGCCAAGACAGATATCACTCGACTGAATTGCCACGCCAGCGTAGGCGTCGATCACCGCGTTCCAGTTGTTCGAGAGCTTAACCGGGACGAGCATTCCCGGGCCGAACACCCCATAGACCATCCAGGCCTTGCCAGTGGTCAGCCCGACCTGAGTCGAGATATCATCTTCGTAGATCGCCGCGAAGACATAGCTCTGCGTCGGGCCATCGGCCGTTACCCCAACCGGGAGCACCGGCGATGGGATCGCGCCGGTGAAGCTGGTCGGGAGGAACTGCAAGTAAGGCAGCTCCACACCGATCCTCTGGCCAAGATGCGCGGGGCCGGAGAGGGAGAACCCCGCCGTCCCTGCGTTGAGGTTCTGGAAGTCCGCCAGCCCCTCCACAAACCACGGAATGCCGTTGAACTGGCAGGCGTAGCCCACCACTCCACCGATATCTCCGCCGACTGCGTAGGTGCCGGAGGTAACGCCGGTTACTTGGTTCGCCGAGCCTTCGGCGTTGATGCCGTAGAATACCCCGCACTTCTGCGGGTATCCGGGGATAGGAGCCTTGACCGGTAGGTCCGCTGCCCCCGCCACCCCTGGCATGAGCAACAAAGCTGCGTAGAGTAGCTTTCTCATGTTTCCCTCTTAGGTAAGGAGTTGAATATCCCCACGACCTTCTCAGCGGTTTTCAACGCCGATTTGATCTCAGGGTCGCCTTGCAACCGCTCAAAGGTTACCAACGCCTTCTGTATCTCGGGCAGGAGCGGTTGAAGTTGCTGCGCGAGAGAGAAGTAGTCCTCGATCCAAAGGGTCATGGCTTAGGTGGCTCCTTTGGCCCGAGGTAGAAGCCTTTGGTCTGGCCGGGCGCGGACGGGATCGCGGCGAGGACTGCATTGATTGCATTGCCAACACCAACAATGAGTGCATCGCCGGCAAGGATTGCTTTAACCTCGCCTGGGCTAAGACCAAGATCAGTGAACTGCGCCCCAGCACCGCCAAGGAAGCCGAGAACGGCGAGGCTGATGCTGAGGTAGAAGCTAACTCGCGGGTCGATTGTCATTGTTCCCTCACTTTGTCAGAAAGAGTTTCGCCTCACGCTGCCTACGCCCGAGGAGGACAGGAACCATCGCCCCGTGCATATGTGCGTAGCGCCAAGCCTCGAAGGCGTTGGTGATTCGGGTTGGGTCGGTGATTCCGTTGTTGACCAGGATCAGAAGGCCCGAACGATCCAGCGCGCCGGTGTTGAAGTCAAAGCTAACCAGCGCGTCGAACTCGTTCTGCGTCAGTCCAACCTTCACATGCTGGTTGATATCCGCTTCGACCGAGGCGAGATCAGAGCCGAGGATGGCATCGGCCATATCGGCGGTGATCGTCATTCCAGGGTAGACCCTCGGTAGCCCCGCTGCGGAGGTGTGGCCAAAGCCGATGGTCCAGGTCCCTGTTCCGTCGTTGTACGCGGTTAGCTTCGGCCGCCCGCTCTCTTCCTCGATCTCGATGAACTTTCTTCCATTCGGCGAGGTCTTCATTGGTTGCATCATCGCCTCTGCTCCCTCATTTGCCCGTGCCAAAGTCCGTTAAAGACATCTTTCAAATCCCTCGGCCGTTGCTGACCGGTGGAGTAGTCGTAGACGAATTGCGCAGTGCGGCCCATTTGGGCATTGGCCAACCCACTCAACGCGCCGAAGGCGGTTATCGTATGCCGAATAGTCTTCCCTGCGTGGGCCTTGTTAAGGCTAACTTCGCCTTTTCCGATATCCTTGAGCGAATCCGTCAGCATCTTCGCAGAGGTAGCGTAGAGGCCGACGGTTGGATCGCGCCCGCCGAGGTAGGCTTCGACCAAATCCCGAACCAACGGCAGCGAACTTGCCATTGTCCGCGCGCCCCAACTCGCAACCTTTACCGCCGTTGGCTCTTGCCCAGTCGCGATTGGAGAGACGAGTTGCTCGACCAGTGCAGGGAATACAATGAAGGCCCAAAGCCCCTTCGCCAAGTTCGGCAACTCCTTCAACCCGGCTTTATACTCTCCACTCCGCTCCTGCTCCAAGCTCCTTCCCTCAATCGCATCCTTCGCCCTCCACGCCATCTCATACTGGCGTTGGAACATCTCGTTGAAGAAGGTATAGAACGGCGTAGCCAACTGCGCTAGCGGACCCCCGCGCATGATACGTGGCCGGGCGGCAACCGCGGATGATCCGTGGGCCCTTCGCACGGCGGTATCGGCGAAGGCAACGGCATCCCCATGCTCTGCTCCGGCTCGGATTTGATCTTTGTATGCTGCGAGCCAAGTGGGTACTGCCGAAAGTAGATCACTGATAGCAACAGGAGTAGCACCGAACTTAATAACAGAATTACGAAGAGTGTTTTCACCAAAGAGGTCCTGCTGTGCACCACTGAGAGTCTCCTGCCAATTGCGATGTCTGCGTTGAAGTTCTTCACTCCCGCCCCAAGGCTTTCCATCGACGATCCCGCCCTTCATTGCGAAGGTCCAGTTTCTCTCGCCGAGTTCGTCATTCATGGAGAGGAGGCCGGTTAGTTCGCGGAGGAAGCTCGCTGCGCCGACTTCTTTGATTGAGAGCGCCGCAGCGGTAGGGCCGTGTTTAAGCACGGTGGAGGGATTCAGCCCGATCAAGGTCGCGGTTACGTTCTGTCTTGCGTACTCAAGGTACCTCATCGCCGCAGTCTGCGCTGCGTCTTTGTACTGGCGCTGGCCAGCAATGTCCTTTAGATACGGAATGAGAAGGTCCTTAATCTCCTTCGAGTAGGTCTTCGTCACCGCCATCTGGAACTTCGGATCGTAGAAGACCTTCGCGACTTCCGTCACCGCTGGCCGCATGGCGATGTCGTTGATCATCGCCTTCATCTTCGTCGGGATAGCATCGAAGTCGAGTTTGATCGGCGCGGCGTAGCCGGTTCGGGCTTTGGTGTAACCAGAAGGAGTGGCGACGCGATAATACGAGCCGTCTTCCAAAGGACTAGGGCCCATAAGTTTCTTGGACGAACCGGGCCGCAAGGGATCATAGACAATAGGGTGATACCACCCGCGATAAGTGCCAAACGGAGTTTCAATAGGACGGATGTCGATCTTAGCTGGAGCGACTCCAGAAAGCTCCTGATACATCCCCGCGGATTCCTCGAAAAGCTGCTCAAAGATATCTCCCAGCTTCTGCGCTCGATCCCAATCCTCCTTCGTGGTGTTCTGAAACAACCACTGCATGATCGAGTTCTTATCCTGAATCTTATACCCCCGCGCGAGCTTGTCGAGCTGGCTCGCGTTGCCGACGTTCTGTAAGACCGCGAGAAGGTTCCCTCTCGTGAACCCTTCCTTAAGCTCCCCATCCTCGAGCGGATCGCGGAAGAGCGTGTTCTCCACCCGCTTCTTCAAATCTCCGAAATCGGGCAGTCCTTTATACAATCGGCTGTACTTCGTCTCAAGTGTATTAGCTGTATGACTTCCCTCAAAGATAGGTTGAGTAACCGCCTTTCGGAAGATTCCCTTTGGATCGCCGCGGTCAAAACGGTTGAAAATGCTCTCGATCTGGAGGAGGGAGGCCCAGTAGGTTCGGAGGGCATGGCCGACGCCCTGGTCCTTATGGCCGAAAGCATACTGCTTCTCCTTTCCCTCGAACAGCTTCGCGAGTTGCGAGGTCATCGTCGAGATCGTCTCGGTAAGATCGCGCTTCTCACCTGCGACGAGAATCTTCTTCTCATCTGCGCCGTTCTTAATCAGCGTCTTCAAGGAATTATGCACCGCGCGGAACTCTTCCGGCGTCATCTGCTCAACCGGCTTGCGATAGTTCGAGTCGAAGAGGAACGGCGCGACGGGCATTACCTGAAAATCTGATGGGGAGTTCTCATCCCCTTCCCAGATAGCGCTATCGTAGTTCTTCGCTTGGACGAACTTCTCCAAGTCCCCCTGCGCTTCACGGCCGATAGCCTCTTGTAAATCCTGCACGCTGCGTCTAACAACATTCCCAGTTCGCATGAGGATATCGTGAATCCAGTTGGTGTACTCCGACGGGACTCCGCTGACTTCGCGCTTCGCAAACCGCTTAGCGATTCGATCAAACCCCTTGCGCTCCTTTTCGAGTCGTTTAGCTTCATTTGCAAGGAGAAAGCTGAGATATTGTTCTTGTTTCGCTTTGAAGGCGTCAGTGGGTTTGTCATCGAGGAGGGCCCTCTCTGCTTTCGCTCCTGCCCTTCCAGCCTGCGCGAGGTATTTGTCGGTGGAGTGTTGGCCCAGCGCAGCGCGATTGAACTCTTGCTTAACCCAGTCCTTCACATCTTCTTTGGAGATCGCGAGTTCGCCTCCGGCCTTTTGGCCTAACGCCAGCATCTCCTCGTGAAGCAAATCCATCTGCGTCTGGGAGATCACATGGTCCTTCGCCTCTTCGAGGATATTCTCCTCAAGATTCCCGAACCGCTTTCGCATCTCCCGCTCAGTCTCGGCGTCAACCATCCGAGAGAAATGCGCCGCAGGCGTTAGCCCCTCCAGCTTCCTCTCCCCTTCTAACCCAGCCAGTCTCCGAAGTAACTGCTCACCCGATTGATAACCAAATAAGCCAGCCAGATCATCAGCGCGAACGCCATCAGGGCTGAGATAGTCGTTAGGAAGCTGCCTGCGAAGCTCCTCTGGAACATCGGCGCTGGCGATCTTGACCCGCTTTGCTTTCTTCCCATAGAGTTCTCCTGTTCGGAGGAAGCGGTCGGCCGCGAGGTCGGGGCGGGAGGAGAGGTCGGCCTCAACCTCCTTACGGGTGGAAGCGAAGTTCTCCTTCCACTCCTTCGTCTGCTGCTGACGAGCTAGCTTATCCGCGCGGGCCTGTTGGTGTTCAAGGTCCTCCGCTTGCCGCTTGGCGATTAACTCTTGGTAGCGGGAGTATTGGTCCTTGGTCATGCCGATTGCAGCGGCCTTAGTGAAGAGGTCGTCGCCTTCGGGCTTCGCCGCAAGTGCCTCATCCTTCCCAAGCGTAACCCCCCTCGCCTTCGCCTCTACCTGCTCGAACTCCCGCTGCAAATGAAACAACCCATCCACCATTGTATCCGGGATATCATGGCCGGGGAAGACCTTCTCCAGGATCAACTTCACAATTCGCCGAAAGGCATCGTAGATGCTCTTGCCAGCGGGGGACTTCATGCCGAGGTCTTGCGCAAGCTCGACCGACATTGGCATCATTGAAAGGGAATGCTGGAATTGAGTGTCGGACCAAGCCTGTGCCCAAAACTCCCTTTCATTCTGGAACGCGTAGGCGTGGCCGCCTTCTTTGAGCAGGTCCGGCTCGTTGATTTCCAAGAACTTCTGCGCGGATTTCATCATAGAGACGACTTTCGCGCGGAGTTCGGGGTTCTCCTCCATTGCGTGGACTGACAGCGCGTGGCCACCTTCGTGAAGTACGGCGTACTGCGCAAACCCGGGCGCGCGGGACTTGCCCGCAGCGAGCCGATCCGACATGTAAATCTCGTCGGTGCTGGGGGAGTAGAACGCCAAGGCGTAGTTATCTCCCCCTCTCCCCTCGCCGAACTGCGCACCGGAAATCCGCTTCATGTCCTCGTCTTTAACAATCCGAATCGGCACATCCCCAGCAAGCTTGGCGAGGCGGTCTTTGTAGAACTCTTGGAGAACCGCGGGGATGCCTGTCGTGTCGATCTTGATCTTATTCAGCGCATCGCGGAGTGGGAAGTTCATGTAAGGAGTGAACTTCTCTCCGCCTTTAGCTTCTATCTCCCCGCCTTCGTAGTGGGTGGCAGAAGCCGGGACGATGGAGCGGTCGGCTTGAGGCTGGCGGAGAAGAGGTTCGGCGGTGGAGGTAGCAGCGCGAACGGCTTCGACTTCGGGGATTTGGGAAGGCGGCCGAGGCTCAACTTCCTTCGGCTCTTCCCCCTTCGCCGCTTGCAGATCATCCAACGTCAGCCCACCCGGCCGAACTCGAAGGAAATCATGCACCGCATCGGCGGTTTCAGGCGAAGCCTTTGCTAGCCAATCCGCGAGCGGGATTTCGATATCGCCGCCAGTCGCGAGGGCAAGGTCATATTGATCGAGGATATTAGGTGCCCATCCCAGCTTCGTGTCTCCAACCTCGGGACGCCCGTCACCATAAAGCTGGCGGAGTCCTTCTGCTGAGATGCCAATTCGGTTATCTGTATGTTGCCGAATGAAATCAGCGAAAAGTTCCGGGCTACGCTCGCGAGTAGAAGATTTTTGAGCTTCTTTGAATGTCTCATCCAGCGCCTTGACATCTAGCTTCGCCTGTTCCTGATGGAGTTGATCCACCGCCGGATGTAGCCCAACTGGCGGCTCCTCTCCAGCAGTTATGTAATGCGCGGCGTGGTACAATCCTCGGTTATGCGCCAGCATTGCAAACGGTAACTCCGCCGCTTCGCCAGCAGGACCGAGGCTCGCTGCGAGGCCGGGGTCGGTCAATGTTTGCAACAACGCCTCGGCGTAGTCCGGGCCCTTCTCCACCCCAAGCCGCTTGGCAGTCTCGCCAGCTACGCCGGTTAGGCCAGTGATCATCCCGCTCCCGATTCGCTGAGCTTGATAGACCTGTCCAAAGGGCGTGTTGAGGAAAGCGCGGTTGAGCATATCGGAGACGACGGGATTACCCGTCAACCGATTCAGCTTCTCCATCTCATCCCGAGTCAGCCCCGCCGGCCCTTCGCCGTAGCCTTCCTTAAAGCTCTCTACGGCTTTCTTAAAGAAGGAAGTATCGCCAAGGCGAGTGAGGGCTTGGGAAACCGCATCGAGTTGGCCCCAGTCATCAGCGGAGACTTTCGGCGCGAGGGGATGGGAGAGGGCGTACTGACGGAGGTATTGGTTGTTGGTGAGGAGAGCCGAAGTCAGCGCGGCCTTATGCTGCTGTTGGAACTCATCGAGGTTGCCATAGACCAGCGCAGGGTTGGCGCCTGTCGCCTGCGACAACTCCATCGCCCGCCCAGCGTCGTCTGGGTTATCCTCAAGCGAAGTCACCGCCGCTGTCTGCGCATCCCTCCGTGAGCGCATGATCCAGTCCATTGCATCGGCAGGAGACGCCGAGCTATCAGGGCTGATTGGGTCCGCCACTAATGCTTCGCCTTTCGTGGTATAAAGCATTCAATTATGCTATGCGTGCCATCTTGCGGAATTGTGGAACAACACTCCTTACACGGCATTCCTGCTCCGCAATCGCAAACATCTGGCCAAGGTCGATCTGGATGGTTTTCGCATACACATCCAGTATCTTCACAAAGGCTACACATGAAGCTATTGAGCGCCACTCGGCTTTTCCTTGTGATAAAGCTGGATGAACTGGCTTCTTACGAATGCGCGGTTGATTTCTTCGTCCGTCGGCGCTGGTTCGCCTCTGCGCTCGGCCTCAGCTTTGAGGTCATCTCCCCAGCCTTTCGGCACGTCTTGATCGAAGAAGGGCCGGTTGGCCGACCAGAAGTGCGTCCCAGCGCGTTGCTTGATAACCTGCGGGCCGATTGTCTCGACGATGTCCTTGTATCCTGGAGGGCGCTTGTTCTCTTCCTGCCAAACGTCGATGGCGCTAGAGAGCGCGCCGGTGAAGTGGTCGAATTGGTCTTTGTTGTTTTCGTTCCGATGGAAGATGCCGAGGGCTTCAAGCTCGCTCCCGCGCGAGGCACGCATCCAGCCGACGGCACGAGCGACGCGAGGGTCATCCTGCGGGTTCTTGATAAGCGTCGCCTTTCGATTCATCAACTGCCGCATCTGCTGTTGAGAGACATTCTGCGCGGAGATGTCGAGGTCGAGGAAGGAGGAGGGATCGTTGTAGGACATCCCCCAGAGTTGGGTGAAGTTGTCTTCATGCGCGGACTTCAACCGTGCTGCATTGAAGTTGTTAATTGCAGCAGGGATTTTGTTTCGCTTATTCGCAGGCAACGCGTCGATGGCAGCAGCGACTTGCGGATCGAGGCGGAGTTCGCGTTCGTCTTTCACGCCTTTGCCGATTGCCTCATCGACGGTCTGGAGGTTAGTCATATCTTCTTGCTTCTGGGCGTAGTGCTTTTGGTTATAAACTCCCCTCAGCGTCTGAATCGCGTGCTGAGCAAAGAGCGGATCATCATGCGCGTATTTCGGCGCTTGCTTCTCAACATCCGCTTCCATGTCCTTCAAGGACTTACTCGGATCGAAGATGTTGTTAGCGAGGATTGCCCCGCCAATTGCTCGGTTCTGCGCGCGGACGATATCACTGACGTGATCGAAGTCATCCTGCGTCATTTGCTCTTTGTACTTATCTAGCATCTGGAATGCGTGAGGCGGATCGGTCTTCGACACCTCACCGATCTGACCGAGGCGGAAGTGGGAGGTCTGCTTCAACTTCCAATCCTGCCGCTGCGGCTCTTCCCAGTTCTGCGCTCCAGCGATGACGTGAGACTGATCGTCGATATCCTGAACCTTCTGCTCTGCCTCCTCTTCATCGGTCGGGTTGACCATTGTCTTCGCGGCGAGGTCGGCTTTAGCCTGCGCAGTGCCGACTACCCAGCGCTTGTTCTCGTTACCTGCGTGGCCCGCAGCATTGAAGATATTTCGTTGAAGGAATCCGAGCGAAGCCGAGTCGTACATCCGCTGAGCGGCAGGATTCGATAGATTATCCCTGATCGACTGACGCAGTTGATGGCTCTGATCAATATAGGGCTTGAGCCCATCCACCGCTGCCTTGCCCTCCTTCGCAGTGTAATCCGCGTGAAGCAGCCCTTGCTGCTCCGCATACTTCGCGTCGGCTTCCCTCGCTTCGGTTTCGTTCTTGATATCTTGGAATCCAACCGCTCGCTGAAATAGCTCGCTCCCAACCTGATCAAAGCTCGTCCCGAGTTGCTTCAACGCCGCGCCGATGTTCTCACCAAACGCCGCAGGCGGGGTGTTGACGCTGATCCGCTCGCCGGGGGAGGATGGCTGGGCAGTGGAGTAGGGTTGATAAGGGACTTGTGGCATTAGCCGTTGAATATCCCTGTCTGAATTCCTTGCAGGAACTTACTGCTAACCGAGCCAGCACCGCCGATTATCGAACTCGCCGCGCCGATATCCCCAGCGGTGGTCGAAGTCAGCGCCGCGAACTGATACGCCCCAGCCTGTGCGGTGTCCTCCGCCGCGGCGACGTTGAAGCCATAGGCCCGTTTCGCTGCGTTCGCGCGAGTGATTGCTTCGTTCTGCTGGCCGATCTCGATCTCGCTCTTCGCGACCTTGCTCGCGGTGCCAGAGTTGACTGCGATATTCCCTGCGCCAAAACCGACTTTCGTCGCTCCCACCTCCGCGCGAGTGCGCATTCCATGCTGTTGCGCTTCGACCTCGCCAGTCGCGACGGAATAGTTCGCATCCTGCTGGGCCAGGGTCTTATTCGCCAACGCGACCCCGGCCTGATAGTTATACATATTCGCTTGGGCCTGCCCCTGAAAGAGGCTCCCAATCGCGCTAGTTAACCCACCAGCGGCGCTAGCTCCAATTCCGGCTGCGGCAAGAGGAAATGCCACTTATCTCTTCCTTATAGTGAAAGCGATCTTGCCTTCAACCAACGGCGTGAACTCAGCGCCAAGCCATTTCAACCAACGCACTGCGCGAGCGTCGCCGACTTCGCCGATTAACTCAGGATACTGCTTCAACGCTTCTTCAACATACCGCTGCGCATTGCGAACGAAAAGGAACTTATGTTCGGCGATGATATCGGTCGTGATGAGCCAGAGGTAAGCCTGTTCGGAAAGGATCGTCGGTGGGATCAGTCCCCAAACGCAAGCGATCTTTCCATCAATCAACCCGTAGCGGACTTCGATACTTCGGTGCAAGCACTCCTTCAACGTCTCCTCAGCACCAGCCACGCCAGCGAAGGGGCTCCGCCGAACCACATCACCAACGCTGATATCCCCAACCCGCGCGATCCGAATCATTTTGGCGTATCCCCCACCACCACTTCCGGCATCACCCCAAGAATCGTTGCCGGATACGGCAGATTCTGCTGCACGCAGAGCTGCCCCGGCTCCTGCCAGAGCTGATCGAGGATTTGTCTCGCATCGACTAGCGTCGCGCCGGGATTCCAAGAGGGGTTAACTAGATCGTTCACGACCGCCACGCCGTTGCTCTGGGATGGAATCGCGCCGAGTTGCAAATCCTTCACCGTCACCGCGTTAGCAAAGCTAGTCCCAATCTGTAGCCCTAAAGCATCCGCGCAACGAAGGGTAGCTGCTGGGACTTTCTTCCTCTTGCTCTGGACTGTCGGCTCGCCGAGGTCGAGGGAGAGGGTCATCAGCTGTGGCGTGTACGCCAGCCCCAACGTCACCTTGGACGCTGCATTCGGCAACGTCACCGTCCCTGAGGCGGAGACAACCAGGGGTCCAACAACAGCGCCATCGGCTACTCCAACCACACTTTGGCCGACCAACTGCGTCAACCCACTCACCGTAGTAACCGGTTGCCATATTGTCCACTCGAATGGTTGTGCGGGGTAGGGCACCCCGGTGTAGGGGTTGATGTCTTGAAAGGCGCGGGTGATAGTACAGGTGTAGGTGGAGGAGTTAATGACGTTAGTGATAACCGCTACGCCGCCACCAAAGCGAAAGACCCAGCCAGCGAGGAAGGAAGAGTTATCGGAAGTGGTGAAGGTCGCGCCAGGGCCAACTGCGCCGGTTGAAGCAGTGACGGTGGCATTATAGTCAACTAAGCCGCCGGGATTGACGTTGCTTGAGAGCGGTTGCGTTTGTAGGGCACAATCGACGGACCAGGAATCCTCGTAGCCGTAAGGGAAGTACCGATCCGCCATCCGCTCAACGTAAGAGACGGTAACGCCGTTGATCTGGCGTTGGACGATAACGTAGACCGCGTCCACTACTCCGCTTGCTACCGTCTCCACAACCGAGCAGACGGAGGTGAACTGCCCGTTGGTATCATGATGCGCCCAGCCGATTAGCTCTTGCTCCTTCACGTAAGTGAGCGAGAGCATAATCCCATCCTCGCGGATGACCCAAGCAGTTTTGAACGGTTCTTCCGACCAAGCCCAATCAAGAAGGAAATGACCGAAGAAGAGGTGATTGGAGAGGACCGTGATATCCGATCCGGTGAAGATGTTCGCGTAGATGTTGTAACTCGCTTCGCGGATATAACTCCCTTTGAAGGTGCCGAAGAGGAAGTTATCCGCGACCTTCAACGGAGCAAGATCGCTGGAGCCATTGAAGGCTTGCGCTGTCGCGGCTACATCAGACGGGGTGATTGGATTCGAGGTGGAGAGGCCCCCACCGCCGTTGAGTAGCCACGCGCCCTTTCCAGTCAGGGCGAGCAACCCCGTTGGGACGTTGAGGAGATTCTTGATATCGTTCAACTGATCCGAAATAATCGAACCGAATATCCCGTCATCCGACTCGATCGGATTGCTGGTATTGAAGTTAAAGAAGCTCCCTGGCTGCGACATATAGAAGGATTGCAACGCAGCGTTGGGACCGGCAAGGACGAGGCGCTCTTGGAAGAAATTCGGCACACGAGGGTTGCCAACTGGCGCTGCGGCTTGAGCGCCTGAGCCAGAGCCAGAGATTGGAGTGACTGTCGCAGTCGCTGTAGCAGCGCCAGAGGTGAAGGTCACTGCCGGAGCGGAGGTGTAACCGAAGCCGCCTTGGATCAGCGTAAGCGCGCTGATATCCCAAGTAAGATTGAAGGTTGGTGGAGTGACTAAGCTTCCGGAGCTAACCGCTAAAGCGGTAACCGGATTCGTTGGAACGCTTCCGGAGGTGGCTGATCCCGGATTGGCGATTGATACGCTAGTAATGGCAAAGGCACCGTTGATGGTTTCTATTGTTAGGATAATGCCCCCGGGTAGGGTTAAGGTAGAGCCTGTGGTGGTCGAGCGGCTTACCTGTCCACCATTGACAATCGCAACTGAGACAACGCCGAGAGAAGCGAAAGCGGTAGCGGTAAACCCACCTGCTGGCGCGGCTGCAATTTCAACGCCGGGGACGACGGTATAGTTATCATTCCCGGTCAACCTTAATCTGTTAACCATTCCCCCAACGATCGGGCTCGCGATAATCGGCGGGCATTGCGAGAAGTCTGGATTGATACCGGGATAAGCATCAATGAACTTCACCCCGGTTACGTTTCCAACAAAACCGAATTGGCTTCCTGTAGGTGGCGCCGCGCCAAAGTTGGGGGAGGTCTTGTAGACGTTGTAGCTAACCGCGCCAGGAGCAGCAGTCCAAGAGACAGAGTTCTGTCCTTGAGTGGAACCAATGTAGTTTATTGGGCCGAGAGTAGTTGTTGACGACGGAACGCTTTCTTGCCCATTGTTATCGACAGAGGTGACGAGATACCTATAGTACCAATGATCCGCGCTAAAGGAGGTCGCGGAGGTAACGTTAGTTGGTGCAGCGACGCTTGGACCGAAGTTGATCGCGGTTAGGGACCAATTATCTGGAGTGTCGATCGTGAGTATCTGCGGAGGGTAGCTCGGATGGCAGATGATGAGTGAGGTTACGTCTTGGACGAATTTGATTCCCGGGTTGCCGGTTTGCTGATTGGGAAAGAGGTCGCTGGTGATGTAGGGGGAGGCGATGGTATAAACCCGCTGAGCGGTGCCACCAGAGGTGTAGGTGCCGAAGAGAGTAGTGTCGATCGCGTTGCCGAAGAGATCGGTGAGGGTGAAGGTGTTGGTCGTGACGTTCTGGACGATGTAGTAATTGCCGTTCAGTTGCGTCATTCCGCCAACGCCAGAGATGAAGACCCAGTCGTTGTTGTTGTAGCCGTGAGCGTTGTCGGTGATAACGCCAGGGTTAGCGTTGGTCGCGCCGGATATCGTCGTTGCGACTTCAAGGATCGGCGCGCCGTTGGAATAGAAGCGAATGTAGTTCTGGCCAAACTCTAGAACGTAAGAGATGGTTGTAGAGGGTTGGAAGCCGACAAGCCGAGCGCCAGCGGAGAGGCATTGATTGACGAACATCGTCCCCTGGCGGGTGGAAGCACCACCGCCGGAGTAGTCAACGAAGAAGTTACGAAGCAGCGCAGCGCCAGCGTGATACTTCTGCACATCCACGCGCGAGCGGAGCTTCGGCGCCCATTCACCGGATGCAAAGGAGGTTTTGATTGTGGGCTGGGCTGACATCAGGCAAATTCGCCAAGTAGATTATGCCTTGCCGCCTGATAGGCTGCTACTGCCTCTTCTGGCGTATCGAATGACCCTAACTCATGCCTGATACCATCAACGTCTATTCTTGCCCGATATTTTGCCCCATGTACCTCGTAGCCTCTTGCCTCACTATGCGCTGCCGCAAGGTTCTGCGCATGAGTACAAAGACGTAAGTTGGAAATTCTATTATCCCATGGCTTGCCGTTTATGTGGTCGATTCGCTCTGGCATGTAGCCGTATATAAAATACCACGCTAATCTATGGCCCAGCCATCTCGTACCGAAAAGACCAATCTGCCAATAGCCTATCGTATTAACTCCACCAGCTAGCTGTCCGAGTTTACTAGGTCCTCGTGGATTATTATCCTTGATCCAATAGAAATCTCCAGTTTCAGATTCGTACCGAAGAAACTCCTTTGCTTTCAGTAAGGTGACCATAGAGCCCCCCAGTCAAAGCTCATATTTGGGCTATATTCCCAGTTCGGTCCCCCGTAATTCCCACGAATGCGAATGAAATCTGGGGTTACGTCATTGACGGTTATGCCCTCGTTGCCATCGGCCTTCCTCGCTTCCGAGATCATCGCGTTGGTAACGCCGATCAACTCATTCGACTTTGCCTTATCTCCCGAGAGTTGGAAGCAAATCCTCGCCGCAAGGATATGAATCCAAGCATCTTGGAAGAGCGGGTCCATCACATTCGGATCAGTGATCGAGGCGTTGTAGCAGAGGATCGCGCTCTCTTGGTTACAAAGGACCACTCGCTGCGGGGCGGGGGAAGATGACATTGTGAGATTGAAGGTCGCGCCAGTGCCATTGCTGACTTGGCCATTCGCGCCGATGGCATAGCCTTGCGCGACGGGATTGGTTGGGGGTTGGTAGTAACTTCCGGAGAGAGTTTGGGTAGTTCCGCCGGAAGGTGAGACATTCTCGTCGAAGACTTGGTTAATCAGCGCGATACCAGTGATTGCGCCGCCTCCGCCGATTCCAGTGACCTGAACTAGCGCTGGCGCACCGACGTTCATGGTGAAGGTCTGAGGGGAGAGTTGGTTCGTTAGCGGAGGATAGTTCTGGGTGAAGGTGAAGGTCGGCTGCGCGAGGGAGATGATGTCGCCGACGGCATAGCCGGTCCCAGCGGAGGCAACGGCCACGGCAGTAGCAGCGTAGAACTGATCCGTGCTGACTTTGAACTTCAACGCTGGGCCAGTCCAGCCAATTCCGGCCGCGCCGGTAGCGGTTCCTGACGGGTAGATCGGAGTTCCCCCCGCGAGCGCGGTGTACTGTGGCATGATAAACCGCGCTCGCAGGCAGTCAACGGGGTATTGGTATTCGTAGGCGTAGGGTGGAGCAGGTGTCCCCGGTTGCCACATAGGCGGGCCGCTGCCAGTATTCTCTGGCGTGGTTGGGATTGAGGTAATGTAGTTGAGATTCGCGAATCGAGTCACGCAATCCCACGGCGCCATTCGGTTTAGTTCGTTCCGGAGATTATAGATAATGAGGTTGACTTGGATTGCCTCGTTCGAGGTCTGATTCGCAAACTCCGTCGCGGTCATGTTCGTCCGCGTGCCCGCGAGTTGCAGAGCTCGATTGGCGATATCCAAGACAGCGGTCATTAGTGCTTACCTTGAGTCCCGCAGCAGCCGTGGTTGTCTCCGCCGAGGCCAGGGCCTTCACGCATTTGGCCGGTTGGGCCCTTCGGGGCGGAGTAAGGAAGGGACTTTGCCTCTGTCACGCCGCCGGAGGTAGCGCGGGGGGCTTGGGGTTTGTTGGTGTCGGGGCCGTATTCACTCAGAATCGGTCGGCTCATCTTTGCTCTCCTGATGTTTGACTTCACTAGCTAGCTTAGCGTGCTGGTCTAGCTCGGCTAGCGCAGCATTAGTCAACGCGGCTAACTTTGGGTGGTCTTTTGCCTTTTCGACAATATGCAAAAGCAAGCCGATGTGATTCCAGTCCATTAGCGTCTCCCTTGACTGCCTGAGTGGTGAACGGTCCGCCCATCGTCCTTCGGTGCTGAGAAGCCACGACCGGCGTGCATTGACTCCTGCGGGTCGAGCTTCTTGCCGGATTCGGTCGCGTGGTTGCCTAGTGCCTCGCCGATTTGGCTAACCCCAGCGGGGTTGATGGCCATCGGGCGTGGTTCGGTCTTGCGACCAGAGTTGCTGTTGTGTCCTGATCCTTGTTTCATGCTGACTCCTTTGGTGGGTAAAGCAAGCGGGTATGATCCCAACGGTTCTCGGGATCAGCCGCCATCTCTTGGCGGACCTTCTCGAACTGCCCGCCGTCGGTGTGGAGCTTCTTCAACAACTGGCGAAACCGATCATCGCACCGCTCCGCCTCGCGCTTGTGATGCTCGGGGACTTGGTGGCCGAGGTCCTCGTACATGTACTTGATGTCCTGGAGGTCATGCATGTAGTTCATGAACCGGCGCATGTACTCGGGGATTTCGGACTCGGCCTCGCGCATGAACTGAACGAGGGTGGTTAGAAGCTCCCGTTGGGTTTTCAGTTCCCGCGCGATGCGATCGAAGGTGGCTTTGAGTTCTTCGTCACTTATCATTGGGTTTCTTTTTCTTTCTCAAGATTCCAGTCTTCGCATCGGCTTGGTTGAATTCCTTCGCCACCGCAAGCGGTACTCCGGTTCGTTGCGCAGCGCCTGGATCATGAGCGACCATTGCCATGAGTCGCGCTTGCTTCTTTGAGCTACTTGGCATTCTTCTTCTCCGGTTCGTATTTGGCTTTTAGATCAGCGATCTCCTTTTGGAGTTCAAAGATTGTCTTCTCTCGCCGTTCGAGTTCCTGTGCCCAGCCGTTGATGACGTTGTCGATTTGGATCGCGATTTGCGATGGGGTCTGCGTAGGTTCGGCGAAGGCGGGGGTTGCCAGCAAGCTAAGAAGAACCAAAGCCGATTTCATATTCCCTCCCTATGGCGCGTTCGATGTGAATATTGGCACCCAGTACGCAGTGGTGCCGAGGTAAATCTTAATAAAGCCAGCGCTGTTAGCGTTGTTGGTGCTGGACATCTTGATCGTGCCGGTGCCGGAACTTGGTGTGCCGCCAGAGACATTGGTGTAGCTCACGGTGTTGGCGGCACCGCCGGGGTCAGCTGAGGCGATTAGCCCTGCGCCCTCGACGCTGCCTAGAGCGGAGAGCGCCGTCGCGGACCAAGTTCCGAAGGTCGTACCGCCATTGTTGCCGCCGACGAAGGCGAATTGATCTGTCGTGCCATTGCCGGTGGTGGTCTTAAAGGTCGATTGGGTGCCGGTGGTTCCGCTTCCGCCGATGATGAGTGAAGCGGTGACGGAGGTGGTAGCGGACAGGCTTGCGCAGGTGAGGATTGTCGTGCCAGTGTTGATAACACAGACATTGGTACCAGCGCTGTTTTCGATTGTTAAATCTTGGCCAGAGCCCTGTCCAGTGATTACCCCGCCTGCGGTGGTGGAGGCGCCGAGGGAGAGTTGGCCGTTGCCGCTAACTGCAACCGCAGCGTTAGTGAGCATCGCGCCGGTAGCAGGAGCAGAACCGCCAACTCCAAGGCCGGTAACGCCAAGCCCGCCACCGTCATTGAGCGACATGCGGGTGTTCCAGCCACCGCCGTTTAGGTTCTGCTGCCAGAGGAACTGCGAAGCGCCAGCGTTAGAGGTGGTGTTGACGTATTGCTTCCAGAACACCGCAGCGTCGGAGCCGGAATTATACTTCCCTTCCCAAAGGATCGCGTGGCTATCACGGTGGCCTGCGGAGCCAATGCTCGCGATGTCGAGGGCAATGGCGTTGTAAGGAGTGGTGGCAGTTACACCAAAGGCGACAGTGCCGAGTTGGGAATCTGCGCCCCCGTTGGTGGTGTTGAACCGCATGAACTCGGTAGTGACGAAGGTACTTGGGGGGTTCTCCACCGCGTTCTGGAAGATAAACGGTCCCATCGCGCCGGTTGCAGTGGTGCCACCGTATTCACCGAATAACCCAGCTTCGTAGCTATTGCTGGAGCCGAGAGTTGTAAATGACCATCGACCGTAGTTCCCGCCGAAGGCTTGGAGGTTAGTGGATTGGATGACGAATTCGGTTATGGTTCCGGTAGTGAGGGTGCCAGAGCCGGGGTTGAGGTGGAGGGAAGTTGTTTGGCTATTGCCTTGGCCTTGGAACTGGATGACGTTACTGGAAGTGTTACTGATATTGATTTCACCGGTTCCGATAAAGTTAATCGGATCGGTGATGTTGACATTGCCAGCGAGGATATTGATCGCCGCAGAATCAGCAAGCTGGCTCCCGCTGGTGTTGTTCCAGATCGCAACATCGCCAACGGTCGAAGACCCCGGGCCGACGATGCTAGTTGAAGCGGAGAATGCCTTTGGCGGAGCGGGCGAGCCAGAGAGGTTCCCGCAGAGGGTATTAGCCGGGAACACCCCGTTGCATTGCGCCGAGGCGGCGGTAGCGAGGAGGGAGAAGGCAAGGGAGAGAAGAAGCTTCCTCATGGCGATATGGTTGCCCATCCCTTTTGTTCGTTGCTTGGGGAGAGAGTGTAGCCGCCGTAGTTGACAGCGATTTGGATCGAGGCTAGGCCGAGGATATTCTCGGTGTTAGAGGCGGGTTCGATAGTGATTGGAAAGGCCCCAGCGTTGCCGCCGATATCGACGATGGTGATGGGCTTCTTCGCGTAGAGTCCGGGCTGCGCGCCAGCAGGGACGGAAGGATTGATAGCGGAGGGAAGGATGATAGTGACCGCGCCAGCGACGTTGACTTGGACTAAGGTGGTGTCCGCAGCGAGGGTGTAGGTGCCCGCGGCGGTAATGGTTGGAATAGGATTAAGCCCAGGAAGCTGCACCCAACCCACGCTTGGACCGAGGTAAGTCCGCACCCACTGACGAGAGGTCCCACCTTGATCCAAGTCGGTCTGCGAAGGCATTAGACTAGCTTTCGGCGATCGGGCGGGGCCTTCGACGAAGCCAGCATTGCAAGGATTTCGGTCTGCTGCTTCATCATCATCTGCATTCCCTGCATGAACTCGGTCATGCCAGGGACAGCCGTCCCTTCGGCCTTGCTATTGCGCAGCTCGGTCATCTGGTCGATAAGGCCAGACATGAGTTGGTTCGAGTAGGATTGGTTTTGGGACTCGGGGTCGATCCCGGTAGTCGGCGCCCAATTTCCTTTTGAGTATTTCTCGGTAAGGGCTCTTGCCTCGTCATCGAGGGGATACATGCCGGGGGTTGGAGTGCCAATGAAGACGACATCCCTCGGCTTCGGATCGGCGCCGTTGCAGACGATAATGACAGGGTCGCCTTGAAGGCCAAGTTCTGGATCGGTCTGGCCATAGGCTTTGAGGTCGTCGAGGTTCTGGGGATCGAGGTAGAGCGGGACGGGGAACTGCGTCCGCTTCGGCCGGCCAGTGATGCGGTCGATCTCGGAGTATTCCCACTTCGTTCCCTCAACTTTGAGGTAGTGCGCTTCGGTTAACTTCCATCGAGCCATTTGGTCTTTCTCCCTGTTATTGGTGTCCTGCGATACCTTGCCAAAAGATTTGCGAACGCTGCCAGGGATTGACCGTGCCAGTATAGAAACGCAAATCGTCTGCCGATCCTACCGGGCCGTCAATTGCACCATTGCATGTTGATGCTCCTAAATGCCCGCTGGCCGCTGTCGATCCGCCAACATTGCCGATTGTGGTCGCGGTGCCCGATGGGCTGCCAAGCTGCGCCTCGGCACCATTGCCGAACGAAGCCATGATGGTTTGCGAACTGGCAAAACGATAGGTGACAAACTGCCAACTTCCGGTCGGTAGCGTGGCCGATGATTTAGCCTCATAGAAATGCGTCGAAGTCGAACCGGCTCCATCGCCATATTGACCGACGAGATGGCCATTGTTGTCGATTTCAACGGCAATACCTCCGCAGTTTCCGGTCGAATTGGTGATCAGGACATTGGAGAAGTTTGCATCGTAAGCGCTGATATTGAGCCAGAACGTGACCGTGATCGGAAATGATGTCGGCTGGATCGAGGAAGGCGTGCCATAGTTGATGTTCGAGCTTGCGGCCGTGAATTGCAGAGCCTGTGCAATCTGCCCGGTAGTCTCGCTCGATGCACAGTTGAACCCGGTTCCCGACATGGTGCCGTTGGCGCTGTTGCCGGAACTATCGTTGGTCGTCGTGCCCGAGCATTGCGCGGTATCGAAGGTCCAATAACCGCCGAGTGTGGCAATTGAAGCTGGCGTTTGATAGGGCGCGCTGATCGGCGTCGCGCCGCCGTAAATCCACAATGCCGACGTGCCGTAGAGCGAATTATTGCCGCCCGACGCAGTGAGTGACGGTTGCTCAGCGAATAAGACTTGCGCCGCGCTGACCGCACCAAAGATCGGCGAAAAGGAGCTGATCGGCCACGCCTGCGCCGACACCAGCTTGGTCGCACTCGACCAGCTTCCGCCAATAGGAAGGGTTGCGTAAGTCGCGTCCTCCAGCGTGCTGTTCTGTTGGCCCCAATAGGCAGCAATGCCGGTTGCGGTTGGTATAACGATTGGAGTCTGAAAGAAATACTCCAGCACCGCTGAGCCGGCGACCTGCACGCCCGGCGACCAAGCGGCGCCGGTCCAATGCGTCTCGTAGAGCGTGTACGTTCCGGCCGATGTCGATGTATTGCTGATAAGTCCGTTGGCATAGATGACGTGAAGCGTGCCGCCCGGGTCAAAGGCAATATCGGGAATGATGCTGGAGTGGCTGGTGTCCGGGCTTTGATAGACCAAGAAATCGGCTTGCGCCGTCGTGCGGTTGAACGGCAGATTTCCTGACGTGATGACGTTGGCGCCGGAGACATCAACGAATGATCCGTTCGTTGTGTTGTAGCAACCATAATAGGCATCGTTGATGTAAACGTCTGGATTAGGCGCAAAGGTAAAGGCAAAGCAGATATTGGTGCCGCGAACGACGGCATTGCCTAGCCAGCCGAAGCCGCTGAAATTAGTGATCTGTACCGCAGTCCACGAACTGACGCCGCCGCCGGAAGCTGCCGTGCCACTGACAAATGAAACATCGTTCGAACTTGCGCCGCCCTGGGTGAACACATAGAGCGTGCTGCCGACCAGGACCGGATTGGCCTGCGTGAAATTGATGGTGCTGATGTCGGAGCCGGCGGTCCAGGCCGATGGGTCGTGAACATTGGTACTGTACGAGTATTTGATCGCGCTGTTGTGCGCACCGAAGAAGATATTCGCTCTCCCGTACTGGTCGAGCGCCATGCCCGGCGCACCGTGGCTGTCGGTGTTCGGATTGGTGGCGACAATGTAGCCGCCGGCTTCCACCGAAGCGCCGCTGTTCGGACAGCCCGTGGCCGGCGACGAACCAAAGCCGGGACACCACAATCCTTTTTGATGATAGTAAGCAGCGACATATATCCGTCGAGTCGAGCCATCCGGCGATCCGGCCCATGATACCCAAGTAGCAAAAGTTGTACTATCGTAGAACGATTCTGCCCATTGTCCAGTAACAGCGTGGCTATCGCCGTTAGTCGCAAGCGGGCCAGGACCGGAAGGAAGAGAAGCAAAGCTCGCGCTGGTGCCAACGCCGGTCTGCGCGAGTTGCGCTTCGGCTGGCGCCGAAAAGAGAAGAAGGGTTAAGAGAAGAAACTTAAAACTGCGCATAGCTCAGCGAACCCGGCATGCCCACGGATTGGGAAGTAACAGCACAGAGCGCGTTGCCAGCAGGGACAACCCAGACGACTCCAGAGCCATTGCCAAGGGTGAAGCCAACCTGCGCGGTTAGGTTGTAGTTACCAGTGATATTGCCTTGGCCGGTCGCGCAGTTGGAGCCGGTGCCGTAGACGAATTGGATATTCCCAGTGCCTACGGCAATGACCGAGACGGAGGTGACGTAGATGCTCTGGCCGGATTTCAACGCGACAAGTTGGGTCGTTGTTGCAGTGGAGATGGTTATCGGGACCGAGGCTTGAGTGAGCGGGATTACCGGCTGCGCGCTTGCTGGCCCGATTAGTAGAGCGAGAAGAAGGAAGAGGGCTATTCTCCAGGCCATTTGCTTTCGCTCCTAAGTCGAAGGATTTGGTTGAACGGGTAGATGACCGCGCCCCACTGGACTAATCGCCGATCGTGATGCTGCCAGCCATACCAGGAGACGTGATCGCCAGCTTCGGCTAAGATAGCGAGAGAGGTCATAGTCAGCACTAGCACAGCCTGCAATAAGACCCCCGGCCAGCGCCGTGATGGGGTTGTGCAGGGGGATGGAGAAGAACCCGAGAAGAAGGAAGGAGACATAGGCGGGGTACTCCATGCTGCGCACATTGCGCAGAGGAAGGGCCAAGAGCAGGAGCAGAGGCAATGCCCCGAGGCCATATTGGTAGACCCAATCGAGGTATTCGTTGTGCGCGTATTCGGGAAAGTAGACGGTGCGGTTGTAGAGGAACGCGATACGATCGACTGCATCTACGCCGTGGCCCCACCAGAAGAGGTGGGAGGCGAGGGTTTTCCAAAGCAGCCAGCGCATTGGATCGGCGAAGGTGCTGCGCTGCGCGATGCCGAAATCACGGACGAGCCAAGCCAAAGGCACGAGTAGGAGCAGGGCCAACGCAGGCCAACGGTATCGCTGCCAGAGCCAGACGAGGAAGAAGGCAAATAGCGCGACTAGCCCAGCGCGTTCGTGGGGAAGGATCAGGCCAGGGAGGAGAAGGGGAATATAGCGCCAACGCTGGTAGGTGGCGAGAAGGGCGATTGTCAGCGCGATGGAGTTGGAGAGGGTAAGGGGATTGTAGACCAGCCCCGCTGGGCGGTTCACGTCATAGGCGAGGATTTCATGCCAGCCGAGGTATTGTGGGATTGTGAGAAGGGAGGAGAGAGTTAGCCCGATTGCGAAGCCAATCGCGACTTTCTCCAACGTGAACTGCCTAGCCCCGGCCCAGAAGGCGAGGAGGAAGATCGAGAGTTGCCAAAGCAGATCGACGGAGAGGATTGGGGCTTCGGCCCAGAACAAGGAGGCGCAAGCGTAAGCCCAGAAGGAAAGGAAGAGGATGACCTGGGGCCAAGTGAGAACTCGTTCCCAGATCATCCAAGGGAGAGTGATAGAAAGGAGGGCCCACCCAGGATGGATCACTGCCCCGGTTATCTCGGGGATGTAGATGATCGTGACTAGGAAGGCCAGCCAGTGCATTTAGCGAACTCGTCGGCAGCCGAGGACACCGAAGGCGGTGTCGGTTGAAGTGAGGAAGGTGTCTGCAACAACGAGGTAGACGGTGGTCGTGCCCGACGCGGAGATTCTGGTCGGGGTGATCTTCGTATCGTAGGCCGTGCCCGCTGCGAACGCCGAGAGGTTGGAGAAGCCGAGAGCGAGGGCGCCTTCTGTGCCTTCAGTCGCGAAGGTTAGTGAGGTGGTGCCAATGCTCTGCGACATACGCGAGACGGTAGTGGTCGCGCCGAGAGTCCGGGCAATAGTCGCGCGGCAGTCCCAGTCGCCGCCGGTTAGGGACAGCGAGAGGAGGTTGGTGACGGTCGCGGTGGTGAGTGCAAGGCCCTGGCCGGAAGTCAGCGAGGTGGATTGGAATTCGCCGACGAAGCCAGCTTGGGCGTTGTCGTTGGTGGTGGTTCCCATAAGCTGGCCCGGGCCATAGATACGCGCGGTCCACTGTGAGCCAGAGACGGGATAGAGAGTGACGGTGCCGTAGGTAGAGCAGAAGGAGATCGACGCGCCACCGTTGACGGTTTCACCCGAGGCCGCGGCGATGGTCATGCAGGAGTTGCTGCCACCGACGTTGCCGAAGGAGTCGAGGACTTCCAACGCGGCCGAAGAGCCAGCAAGGATTTGCGGGCCTTGCGAGCCTTGACCGATCATGGTCCCTCCCGCCGAGGGGAGGGTTAGGGTTCGGGTCGAGGAGAAGGCAACGATGGGGATGATGCGAATGTCGTTGATCGTCGCAGTGTAGTTCGCATTTCCCATTCCAGTGTAGGAGTCAACTGCGAAGGCAGAGCCTGATAGCGCAGCCAACCCCAGTAGAGCGAGAAGAAGTTTCCTCATTGTGCAAGCTCCGTCCATTTGAAGGAAACGTTTACCAATCCCGAGGAGGGAGAGGTGGAGTTGAGGTTGACACAGATTTGCTGCGCCGCAGAACGTAGGAGCGGTGCCTGCATGAAGTTGCGTTCGTTGTACTCGAACAAGGTGTAGGGAGCGACGGCGCCGTTAGTGCCATCGGTTTTGGACAGGATAAGATCGCCGATGTCGATGATGCCAGGAGAGGAATCAGCAATGGTCGGGTTGGCTGTCCAAGCGGTGGTAGTCGCGGTCGCAGCGGCGTTGGAGGAATCCAGCGCGTAGGGGACCGGAAGAGCAGTCCCGGTCGCTGGAGTCCCGCCGGTGTTGACCGAGGCGTGCTTGGTGATCACTACCGGGACGATGATTTGCGTTCCGGCAGTGCCGCTTACGCGGATGGTTTGGATGCGAACAACCTTCGTCGCTGAGCCGGTGATGCAGGCAACGTCCGTCGCGGTTGAGGCAGGGACGATGCCGATTCCGGTTGCGGCGAAGCTAGGTGCGGTCGGTTCGAGGAGGCAGGAGACGCCCGGTGCGGGGACGAAGTTAACGCCGCCGCAGGGAGTCTGGGCTGCCGCGCCGACTACTCCAGAGAGGAGTAGGGCGAGGGATAGGAGAAGTCGTTTCATTGGCTCCTCCTTAGTTCGCCACAGTGATGCCCGGCGGATAGCCGGATAGGACTGCGTTGGAGATTTCGGGTTGGTCGAAGCGATCGAGGACGAGGAGGCTTTCGACAACCCCAGCAGTCACAGTAGCCGCGCCAATAACGTAGGTCAGGCGGAGGAAACGTGGGTAGGTCACGCCGGCTGGAGGCCGAGGCATGTCTTGATCCATAAGCCGCGCGCCTGCGATCAAGGCCGTAAGCGCGTAGGCTTGGGTAGAGGCGAAGGTGGACCAAGTGCCAGGAGCGCCAGAGCCGTTGTCGGGCGCGCCTTGGAGGTTGACGGTGAGCGTCGGCGAGCCAGCGGAGGTGAAGGTCGTGGTCACGAGGACCATGATCTTCATTGCCGGATCGTCGCCGATTCCGATATCTCGGGCGCCTTGGTTTGCAGATAGGACGGGAAGGCCGCCGTTGATGATGTGGAGGTCGATGACGTTGGTGGAGTTGTAAGTCCCGGCGATCTGCGCGAGGTTGTTCGCCGCGTCGAATTGGAGTAGTGAGTCTAGAATCATGATGCTAGCTCCATAGTGTTGAGGACAGCAAAGTTGCCCTGCAAATCTCTTGCAGCAGCATCCCTTGCAGCTATGGCTTCCTCGAAGTCGTTGAACAAGCCTATATGAACGTGGTTTACTTGAACTTGCCACTTACCACGCTGCTCGTTCCAGCGAACACCGATCGCCCCAGATTTGTTATCAGATCGAATAGCTCGATTCTGAGTATTACCGGTTCGATCAGATTCTCGAAGATTAGCCCACCTGTCATTTCCTGGATCACGATCTATGTGATCCACTTCGTCCTTAGGCATCTCTCCAGTCATGTAGAGAAATGCAAGTCTTGAACAGATATAGGTCTTGCAGTCTACTTTGATTCGCCTATATCCGTAAGCGTCGATCCAACCAGCTTCCTTACGCCTAAAACTGGCTCGTGGGCAATTCAACCAAGTCCACTGCCCAGTTTCAGGATCGTACGATAGAAGCTGTTTAAGACGCTCTTGAGTTAGCATCAGATTGCGGCCTCGTTATTTAACACCGCGTCGCAAGTTCTGACTGGTAAGCCCCTAAATGTCGTAATAGGCTTACCATCAAATTCCTCGATTCTAAGGAGGACATTAGTTTTGTTCATGGCCTGTAGGTCTAGATACGTCCGAATCACGCGGTTGCAGTAGATCACCGAGCGACCCATGTTGGCACGGACTTCGGGAGTGTCCGAGGTCTGAATGGTGCCGGCCGAGACGGGTTGGGTCGGGAGGCGATAGATCGCGCGGACGATCAGGTTGATGAGATTGGCCGCGGAGACGCCGGTGAGTTGGGTGATGTCGATGTTCGCGATGCGGACGATGTAGCGCCAATCGCGAAGGACATAGCCGATTTCCCATTTGAAGTGGTCGCGGTAGGCTTGGTAGGTATTTCCGCTACTGTCCGTGACCGGCCACTCGCCCATGTCCCGATGTTGGAGTCCGGTGATCTTTCCTTTCGGGAAGGTCGCGTGGGCGGTGTCGTCGCCCCAGACGTGGACCCAGATTGAGGTGTTGGTTGAGGCAGCACCGCCGCCTGAGAGGACGTTGTTGGCGGTCTGCGAGTTGGCGGTGTTGGAAGTCGAGTAGCGCGGCGCCAGCCCGGTAAAGCGTTCCGGGTTGACGAACTGGTTGCCGTAGATCAACGTCGCAGCGACCTGTTGGCTCATGCCTTCGAGGAAGGCCTTCACTTCCGAAAGCCGGAACTCCGCGGTATTCCCGTTCAGGTCCGCGATATCCTTGTCAATCACCGAGTAGGTTTCGAGATTGCCGCAGGTATCGACGATCTGCGCGGTGGTTGACTTTGCGTTCGGCACGCCTTGGTTCAGCAAGCGCCAAGTGGCTTGCGGGAGGCCGGTCCGAACGGTGGTCTTGTGACCAGTTGGGAGATTGCCCTCGACGACCATCATGTCTTCGAGAATCTCATTTGTTTGGGAAAGCAACTCGATGATCCGGGCGACTTTGTACCCGTCATCGAGGCGCTTAGCCCAGTCGGCGTAGGTTAAGGCGGTATTGCCTAGCGTAGCCATTTAGAGGGCTCCTGTTGCGTGGTTCTCTGTCATTGGCCTGACTTGAGATGTGGGTACATGGCCTGCGCGGCGGAGGGGGTAGTGACGGTTCCGGACTTGGATTGACCAGCCTCGGACGGTCCTTTCCCTGCGACGTGAGAGCCCTCGGTCAGAAGCTTAGCAGCATGGTTGATAACGCGGATGAAGGCTGGGTGGTTGCCCGCTCCGGTTAGGTCCATGATCTTGCGAAAGTCCGAGGCCAGTTGAGCATCGCCGAGATTGTCGAGGAACTTGGCGATGCGGACGTTGACTTCCTGCCCAGGGCCGAGCTTACCGCGGAGGTCCGGGTGGTCTTGGGCTTCCTTGGCCCAGCCTTCGGTTAGCTCTTGGTAGGCTTTGAACGGCGCGTTGTGCGCTTCAAGGACATTTTTGGTGTACATGTCCATGAGCTTCTGAGCGCCGTCCTGGGACAGGTTGAGTTCTTTGAAAACGGTGTCGGCTTCCTTCTTCGCGTCGGGGTCTAGCGACCAGCCGTCGGGCATTTTGTAGTCGGAATAGGTTTCGGGAGCGCCGGTGAGTGGCTTCGCCTCTTCTTTCTTGCCTTCCTCTTTCTTCTCCTCTGGCTTCGGCGCTTCCTTCGGCGCTTCCTTTTGGTTGAGGAGGGAGGGCTTCTCAGTCTGCGTCTGCTGCTGACTCTGCTCCTGGTTCGTACTCTGATTCGACTGATCCACTATCGTGCCCGTTGAATCCCGATTCACTCCGCTCAGGTCCGGGGTTGTTGCTTCGTTCGTTTGATCGCTCATTGGCTAGGTCCTTATCTTGCGCCTCGCGCATCATTTGGATGTATTGATCAGGGGCGAATCGGATTACCTCTGCGAGGAGTTGGAGGCCGATGTTCTGCTCGCCACAGGCGAAATCCGTTGTGGATCGATCACCAGTGAACGGAGTTTGGAAGACATGGCACCGGAGCAGGAAGTCGTGGACATAAGCGCGGCCTGACGGGGAAGACATAAGGGAGAGGATGACCTCGCCCCTGGCGTTGTCGGCGATCTTGGCGGCTTTCGCGGCGCGTCGGAGGTGGCGGGTGTCGGAGGCATTGAAGGTACTCACCAGTCCACCTTCTTTAGAAAGTCTTTATGGGCATTGTCATTGAGGTCAGTTTGTGTATTAGCAAACTCTTCCAGCTTTTTAATTACAATATTCTTAATCGCAGCCGAAGGATCAATGTCAGGATACATCTTGCTAAGCCAATAGGACCAACACTCGTTGAGATTAATCAAGATAAAGCTATCGCGCATTGGCCCATTGGAATCGATAGTTAAGGAAAAGCCCATTTTGTTCCATTTGGTTTGATCGCTCATGCTTGCCCCGTTAATCTGGTGAGGAGGTTACCACCGCCGCCGACGTTGGCTTCGGAGAGGGACTTTGCGCCTGCGGCGAGCTTGTTGGCGACTTCGGCCTTTTGGGCCATCGCGGCGTCTTGTTGTTGTTGAGCCTGAGCTTGACGCATCGCAACGAGTTGCTGCGGTGAGCGGATCAGCTTCGGGTCGTTATTCAACAAGTAGCCAATCTTCTCCAAGCCATAGTCGAAGTCCACATTGTCAGAGGAGCCAGGGACGACTCCTGCGAACTGCGCGGCAAGAGTCATCATTCGCTCAACGCTCGATGCTTGGTTTGCATTCTGCGCTAACTCGATCATCGAGGTGAACTCGACGTTGAGGTGCATCCCTTGGATTTCGGCGGGGGCCTTCGGCAGGATGCCAGCACGAGAGGCGATGCCGAAGACGCGATCCATGATCGGCGCGAAAGCTTCGTGGTTCAGCCGTTCGAGGACCGGGCCGAGCATGAGCATGGCTTCGGCCCGGCGGGCGTCGATTTCGGTTGCGGTCACATTCGATCTGGTCTCGAATTGCGAGATGACTTGGAAGAGGTTGACGTAGAAGGTGTCCTTGATTCGGTTCTGGACTGTGCCGATCTGCTCCATCATCTCCTTGACTTCGGGATTGACGATGTACGCTGGCGCGAAACCGGTTCGGCCGGTCGTGGTCAGGCCGGAGATGTAAGTAACGCCGCCGGGGAGGAGCGAGGCGGGTTGGTTCTTGAGTTGGATATCAGCGATCATCGGAGGGTTGACCATTTTGTCAATACCCTGCGAAAGGCGCTTGGTTTCTAGTTGCAACTGCTTGATATCGGGAAGAGCATCCATCCCCGGCGATCGGCCGTAAGCGTCATTTGACACGAGGTCCCATCGGCAAATAACTGCGGGAGACTCGTGAAAACCTCGCTTACGGAGAAGGCCAGGGGAGTAGGACGACCCTCCCTGAGGACTAGCAGACCCGCCCCATTCCCAATAACACTCGCGGTATGCGAAGGATTCGGGGATTCCATATTTCCTCCCGTCGAGGTTGGGTTCGACCATGTGGGCGACGACGAGTTCGCGGGTGAGGGAGGTTCCGCCTTGCGCCCAGAGCGAGGCGGAGGAAGGGGAAAGGTTCTCGACGCCGAACTCGTCAGCGGCTTGGGAGATGGTGTTGGTGAACTCGCGACAGAAGACGACGGGGCGGTACTTGCCGTTGTTGTCAACGTAGTACTCGCCGAGGCAGGGGTTGTAGCAGCAGATGACGTTGTCGTAGTCTTCGTAGATCAGCATGACGGCGGTGCCGAAGACGACGAGGTCGAAGTAGAAGATCGCGAGGGCGTCGTAGAAGTTGCTTTCCAGCAAGATTAGATTGATGATCCGCTCAACCTCAGCCAGCCAAAGGGAGACGGGAGAGGTCTGGGTAGAGTCGATGCGATTGATCTTGTAGCGGAACCAGCGCTTGGTTGGGTCGGAGCAGCCCATCATCATGCCAGCGGCGAGGTTCCGAGCGGCGAGGGTTCCTGTGGAGTCGAGGATGTGTTGGTTGATCGGCGAGCCGCGGGCCATCTGGTTTGGAGTTATCAGCCACTTGTAGCGGCGGGGGAGGATGTAGTCGGCCAGTTCTCTCCAATGAACCCAGAAACTGAAACGGTTTACTCTCAAGCCAATTAATCTGGACTCGGCAGCTTTACGAAAAGCAACGTCAGGAGAGTTGTAGTAATCCGGCGCCTTGCGCTGTGTCGCAGCTTTGACGGCTTTCGCTGCCCGCTTATCGAGCGCGGGGAAGGCAACGGCGACGCCTCCGGCTCCGGATTGTTCAGGCATCCTTCGGCTCCGGAGGTGGGGGCTTCTTGAGCTTTCCCTGCTGATGCATCGTCGCAAGGGCCATTAGGAGGTCGGTTTCGGAGACATCAGGGGCCTGTGCGAGGCCGGAGGGGGATTTGGAGAAGGGAACGATCATTGGCCGAGAAGGGTCTTACCCCCGGTGTTAGAGGGAGAGGCGAAGAGCGTAGCAGCGAGCGAGGTTGGCTGAGAGGACTTGGCTTGAGGCTTTTGCCCCTGCGTCGGCGCCCCGAACATCGGCGGGGGAGTTGGCGCGGTTGGGAGGACTGGTGCGGCGGGTTGGGGGAGGGAGAGGCTCATTACCAATTCCAATCATCTTCATCGAGCGCCCGACGCTGGGAAGGGGTAAGGCCCCAATACCAGATGTTGCAGTGGATCACGAAGACAATGATCGCGGCCATGAACATTGCGGAGAGGAGGTTGGTCATGCCGCGAATTCCTCAATCGGTATATGCCGAATAAGGTCTGGTATGTCCTCACCAATCTTAACAAAGCCCGTTCCAAACAGGACCATATCCTCGTAGGCTTTCCAAGACTCGCGCCTAACGATACGAAGCTGGCGATACCACAAGTACCAGAAAGCTCGCACCGAAGTGGAATGGCGTCTGCGTCTCATGCCGCGAGTTCCTTCTCAAACGCGGAGACAGGATCGTATTCGTGTTCGACGAGGGGCTTGCGGAGATGCTCGCCGCCTGCTTGGTCGTGCGGGGCAAGGGCATGGGCGAAGGTGAGGACAAAGGCGTCGATGTCGTCAAGTTCGAGATCGGGATCGAGCTTGAGCATGTCCTCCTTTGAGATCAGCTGAATCTCGTCCCGCTTGTTGAGCGTGTACTTGATCGCGGCGAACTGCTTGAGCAGCGCCGGGTCGTTGGGGATGCAGCCGGTCTTGAGCCACGCGCGAGCAGCGCCGTACATACCGGAGCGCTTGTTGGCGTAGCGTTCGCCTTGAGAGCCCCAGGTGGTGTGGGGAGTGTCGTCCTTTGCGCCGAATTGGACTTCGTAGCAAAACAACGCTTTGGCCCGGACGTTGTCAACGACGCCACCGCCGACGCCACCGCCGTCGATCATTATTCCGTCGGCATGATAGGCGAAGTTGGCTTCAAATACACGGTCAGCCAACTGTACTGTGCTAAGACCTTGAAATCGCTGGCGTTCGTAAGTACGAGCATCTCTTCCCTTTCGAGGGTAGATGACTGAGGAGTTCTTTCCGTAACGTGCCACATCGACGCCCAATGCGAGTGGATCAGTGATCCCTGAGATCGCCTCTCGATTAGCTGCGGCTTGGACATCCTCATTTGAGAAGAACTCCATCTCGCCGACGCGCGGGAACATTCCATAAACGCGGATGCGAACGAAGTCCGAGTCATCCCCGTAGGCTTTGATCCAGCGGTCGATTTGCTCTTTGTTGGTGAAGGAGACGGTTCGAGAATCGACTTGCTTGCAATTCCAGAATTCGTGGAATTGCCCGCCGTCGAAGCATTCTTTGAACCGGCCGATGTTGCGGGTGGGGTTGCCGAAGACGGCCCAGATGATCTGAGTATCGGCGTCGGTTAGCGCGCCCTCGGCGGTTTCCCAGATCATGTCAGGGATGGCGGAGGCTTCGTCGAACACGAGGAGGATTCGTTTGCCTTGGTTGTGAAGGCCCGCGAAGGCTTCTGTGTTCCGCTCGGACCAAGGCACCATGTCCACGCGCCAAGTGCGTTCGTGGTCGGGGTGGAAGTAGGCGGTGGCGGTGAGTTTGAAGATGTCCTTGGTGATCGACATGTTGTGCCAACGGCCGAGTTCGACCCAGGTCTTCGTCTTCAATTGGGTTTCGGTGTTGGCGGTCACGACTCCAATGGTATCGGGCCGGGTGTCGGTTGCCCATTTGATGAGCATCGCGACGAGCGCGGATTTGCCTACGCCGTGACCAGAGGCGGTGGCGATCTGGATTGCGCGGTGGAGTGAGACGCCCAAAGCGAGGAGATCGCGGATTAGTTCTAGGCGCTGGCGCTGCCACGGCTCTGGGCCGGAGAAGTTGGCAAGGCGGGTTGTTGGCTCGCCCCAAGGGAACGCGCCCATGACGTAGGCCAGTGGGTCATTGCTGACGCTGGCGAGCCATTCGATTAATCGTTCGTCCAAAGGCGTTTCCCCAAAAAGTAGGGGTGGCGGAGCGCGATTTGGCTGGGAGGCTTAGCCACGCTGCACACCACCCCCTCCCCCAGGAGTCGAGGGTTACGCGACTTTACGACGCTTTAGGACTTGGGCAAAGGCCCGACGCGGTTGCTCGTACGGCATAGGCTGCCGAGCAGGTTCGGCATCTGGGCGGACGATGACCTGCTCGGCACGAGGCGCGGGTAAGGCTGAGGGCGATACTTGCGCCTCGATGGTCTTCGACCGTTCAATCGCGCGGTCGAGTTTGTCGGCAAAGTTCACGTTCACGTCGATTCGTTGGTTCTTGCCGTAGCCGAAGCGATCCGCGCGGCCCTGCGAGATTCGGTCGAGGGTCATCAGCGGGATCGGCTCGTCGTTCTCCTCCGCGGCTTCGAGGCGCTCGGCGATTTGCGCTTCGGCGCGGATCATATTCGACATGCCGAGGTCGAGGTAGGAGTCCATATTCTCCTCCCACTTGTCCTCGATCCGCTTGGTGTAGTATGCGATGAGTTCTTGGAAAGTTGGGTCGGCCATTAGAAGCGAGAGCGAGCGTTGGCTCCGGCCGGTGCGTTGGCGAATCATCGACGGAGTCATCCCAGCCGCGAGCATCCGCGCCACTGCATGGTGGGATTCGCGGAACTGCGCTACGATATCACGCGCTTGCTCGGAGTCCATCGTCTAGCGTAATCCTTCGCCGCTTAAGCGGCTTTGGTGCCATCTTCTCGCGCTCTGCACGAACGCGGGCAGTAAGCTCGACCAGACCAGGGATTTCGCTCAACGACAGCCGAGGGAGCTGCGGATCGTTGATGTACCGTCGATTGCGATACTTCGTATTGTGCTGGGGCTGATAACGCTGAATCAACTCCAGCTCCTCCCGATCAAGATCATCAACCGGAACAAACCTCACCAGCACCCGATCGAATTCAAAAATCCCGTACCGCGAAGGCTGAACCGTTCGGCGCTTGACGCGGTGATTTCGCATGTCGTTGAAATGCTCCGACACGCGGCGGTAGATATTCACGCTCTGCCCGACGTAGACAACCTTCCCCCGATTCAGCAGCAGATAAACCGCGCTGATTATGTTGGTTCGAGCAATCTCCTCGAAGCCCTGATATTCCTCCATGGTGCTAGTATAGCACAGATGCAACTTCGGCGCAAGCGCGATCTACCGCTCCGCGCAAGGCCAGGCCGAATTCATCAATATGGCTTTGGGCCTAAGCCCGACCACCCTTTCTTATTCCGCGAATGCGGAAGTAGATTTTGATGGATATGGTTTAATCGATTTTGCACAAAATTTGCGCAGCACCATTGGCTGGCTCGGCGCTAGCGATTTTGGGGGTGGGGGTGGCCGAAGGGCAACAGTTGCAGAAAGGTCGCGCTGTTGCGGCTGCGCCACTGTTGCTGCGCGGCCACACGTTGCGCCAGGGCAACAGAGGCAAAGAGCGGGCCAAGGAGGGTTGCGTGAGGCGCATAGCTGTTTTGCGATTTGCGAATTCGCTCTGCCTTGCTTTAGCCACAATCGAGGCGCAGGGTTGCGGGCGTCAAACAGCAAGGCGGCGAGGCCGCAGAAGGAGATTGACAGATGAAGCAAGGGAAAGATGGCTGGCTGGAATTGTCGCAGGACGACATGCAGTCGGAGACAGCGGCGGCATATGAGGCATACAAGCTCGCCTACAGACACGCCCAATCGCTCAAGGCGGAGTATGAGCGGGCGATGCTGGCGCAAGCGGGATTGCCAGAGGGGAAGGCGTTGGTGTTTGGATATAACTTCGGCAAGGCGAGTATCAAGGTCGTTGAGGCGAGTGAGCGGAAGGCAAAGGCACAGGCTAAGCCGCAGCTATCGCTGAAGGAATTCTTGGCGCAAGCGGAAGCCAATGGCACGCGGTCATGACACAAATCGTCAGACAATGGTTAATCGGGCCGCATAAGCGGTTTCGGCTAACCAAATTCAGAACGCGGTTCGATACAATCGAATGGTTCGCGTTCGACGCTGCAGATATTACGGATGATGAAGTGCGTAAAGGCAAGCTTATCGAACCGTTTGCACAAGGCGACTTCAATGCCGTAGCGCAAGCGATCAGGCGACGGCAGGAGGCTAGGCCATGACGCCAGACACATACAGCGACGGCGCAATGCTAGCGGTGTTGGTGGTTTGGCTTGGGCTTTGCGTTATTGTGGTGGTTTGGCAATAGCCGCGAGCGGCGGACAGAGGCAAGGGGCCAGGGCGCAAATGCTCTGGCCCCTTGGCTTTTAGAATGGCCCGCAATCGGCCGCAGAGCGGCAAGGGTGAGGGGAACGCGAGCGGCAGCTACCCCTACAGCGGGCCAAGGCAAGGCCACTCAGCGGCCACGCCAAGCGATTGTGCAATGCAGCGGCCATGGTGCAGTGCAGCATCACGAAAACGTGATCGGTTATCACGAAATCGTGATTGGCAAGTGATGGCCGGGTGTGGTAGATTGGCAGGGTGGCGAGGATCAATCGCTGCCTCATAGCTGACCTGGGAATGGACACCGCAGCGATGCGGACAACCGGGGCTGGCGCCAAAAGGCGTTGGTCAATAGGGATGGCACAGCCGTGCGCAGGCGACTACCTGCGTGTTGCTGTGCAATCCCGCACGAAACGGAGAAATCAATGACACAGGTTTGGATGGTTAGAAACAGCGACACAGACATCCATCTGTTCAATCGGTTCGAGCACTTGGAACCTAGCGTAGCAACCTCATACAGTCGTTGCAAAGACGTTAGCATCAAATATAAGCATGATGGAATGGGAAACATCACGTTTACCATTACCGGACTGCGAGGTGAAAGCGGGTTTGAAGCGCCGTTTGAGGAGACAATAGTAGCCAAGCGTTATCCGGTGTGGACAGAACCGTGCCATCTGTGACTCCACAATAGGAGAAAAGCGGAATGGACGACATTCTTGTCGAAGCAAAGACGGAAGGGAATGACTACATTCTCATTCCGATCACCAAGTCAAAAGCAAACATCGAAGTTTGCGTTGACGATCTCCCGGCGGAGGTTTACCGGGAGGTGCTGGTGCAGGGGCTCAAGGTCCTCTTGAACCGTGGCATGGGAGAGATCAAGACCACGGGGCTGAAGGACAAGGAGCTTGCGACCGCGCAGAAGATTGCAATGGACAAGGCGGAGGAGAACCTAGAACGGGTCTACTCCGGCAAAATCCGGCGCAGCGCAGCGAGCAAGGCCAAGGGGCTTAGCCGAGAGGTTAAGACTGAGGCGATGCGGCTGGCGCGGGCCTTGATTAAGGACGCGATCAAGCGGGGAGGGGGCAAAATCTCCCACTATCCCGCGAAGGAAATCACTGCGCTTGCTGCAGAGTACTTGGAAGGCGAAGGGGGCAAGGTCCTCGTCGCGACCGCAGAAGCGAATGTGAACAAGCTCAAGGAGGAAGAGAAGAGCATCAAGATCGACGTGAGTTCGATCAAGGCCGACCCGGAGCTTGTGAAGAAGGCGGAAGCCAAGGCGAAGGCCAAGGCGAAGCCGGGGGTGACGCCGAAGGCGAAGCCGCAAGCGGCGCCGCAGCACGCAGCGCACTAACGGGAGCGGGAGTCTCCCACCATCGGGCAGCAATGAGCAACGGACAGGTCGACTATAGACCACGAAGGCTCAGGATGCCCGATGGATTTCTCTAAAGGGAGGGGGCAATGAGGCTCCCTCCCGATTAGTTTAACCCAGGAGCGAAGATGGCAGATCAGTACAAGGTCGTCTCTACGGTCAAGTGTGGAGAGATCGGCGAAATGCTCGATCAGCTCTACAAAATGAAAGAGGAAGACCCACGAGGCGAAAGCGTTGGCGAGGTTGTAGCTGTCCACATCGAAAACAAGTTCGTTCAGCTAGAGCTTCGCGAGTTCGAAGACGGCACACGCGAAGTTGCGTTGTCGGGAATTTAACGTTTAACCCAGGAGCGAAGACAATGGACGGAAACACGGCTACGATTAGCCCCGTCGTTAGCGAGGAGCAGATGAGATCGGTTGCGGAGACTTTCGAGAGAATGCGCGATGCAATCATCAACTCTAGCAAGCTGGCGGAGGAGGTCGCAGAGCTTCGAGTGAGCGTCGAGGGGTTACGGCAGGAAGTGGAGAAAGCGAGATCGACTAATCGCTGGCTTGATGAGCAGGTTACTCAGCTTCGGCAGGCTCGCGATCTGGTCTTTGCTGAACGCAACAAGGCGCAGGCTGATCTTATCGAGATGACTGCGGATCGGGATCGGTTGCAACGTCATGCCGACAATCAACGAGCGGAACTTGAGCGGCTCAATCGCGAGCTAAGCGAAAGCAAGCGGCTAAGAGACGACGCGGAGTTGAGAGTGATGGAATTGGAGGAGCAGAATGCGCAGTTGAAGGAGAGTTGGGAGAAGGCGCAAGCCATCTTCTGTCCTCCAACGTTGAGCCAGGGGACAGAGGCTGCCCCTGATCCCTCTACGGACTGGCGCGATCCCGTCCCCTCTTCAACCCCTTACTGAACCCCTTGGCTCCCGTCGCAAATGGCGGGGGCCAACTTCAACGAGGAGCGGAGTAATGACGCGCGAAGAAGCACTAAAAGAACTTGCTATCTGCATTGATAGCACGGACATAGAAGTAGCTCACGCCACTGCCGACCGCGTTTTGGCGGAGCTATTAATCGACCTAGGCTATCAGGATGTAGTTGAAGCTTGGGAGAAGGTGGACAAATGGTACGCCTAGACTGGCTGCCATCGTGGCCTCTTATTCATCTTATCTCCTCTTAACTGTCCTTATTTTCCTAATTTCCCTTATCCCCTACCCCCC
>Ga0070735_10000376_pt1 | contig 51191 bp, 57 predicted proteins | sample Coa_R1_FD_66443 | JGI IMG/M metagenome (GOLD analysis project Ga0070735, IMG submission 66443) | Surface soil microbial communities from Centralia Pennsylvania, which are recovering from an underground coalmine fire - Coalmine... | ecosystem: Environmental > Terrestrial > Soil > Unclassified ... | reverse complement strand
CGCGTTGGAAGGAGCACAAGGGGCGAGGGGGTATGGTAGAATGACCACGGCACGTAATCGCTGCGGCAACACGTGGCGAGCGGGATGTGTTCGCAGAGCCGAATAAATCGGGGCGTAGCGCAGCTTGGTAGCGCGTCTGCTTTGGGAGCAGAAGGTCCCCGGTTCAAGTCCGGGCGCCCCGACCAAACCCTTATACAGCAAGGGTTACAGCGCGATCACGGGGAGAAAAAAGGGGTCAAAAACGTGCAAAAGGCAGACGCGATTTTGAAACCCGATCTCGTGAGCGTCATCGACAACTTTCTGCTCAGTCGGCGGGTCGCGAACTGCACCCGCAAGACGATGATTGTCTATGAGACGAACCTGCGCCGCTTCGCACGGCTCGTGGGGTTCGCCGTGGGCGACCGGGATCGCAACGATATGAGTATGCGGATCGTGGAGCCCGCAAGCCCGCCGATCACGCGGCTGACGCCCGAGGTCGTCGAACGGTATCTCGACCTGTTGCGGCGGCAAGAACGCAGCGTCCTCCTGCCCGACGGTGAGGAGCGGGTCGAACGGCGGTTGAGCGCAAGCACGGTGCATCAGGCGTACCGCTACATTAAGACGCTGTGCCGATGGATGGTGGACACCGAACTGCTCGACAAGTCGCCCTTGCGGGTCAAGTTGAGGCCGCCCCAAACGCTGCCGCGCACCCCCGATGATGAGATCGTGGACCGGCTGCTCAAGCACGCCGGGGACGGATTTTTTGGGACGAGGCTTCGGGTGCTCATTACCTTGTACAGCGACACGGGCTTGCGGCTGACGGACTACTGCGGGTGCGCGTGAGTGACATCAATCACCTCAACCACACGATCCGCGTCGTCGGCAAGGGCGAGGTCGATGATGTTGCGCCGTTCGGGGCGGAGTCGGCAACCGCGCTGAAGGAGTGGGTGCGGAAGTACCGGTGGTGGGCGCTGCCCGATGACTACCTCATCACGGCGAAAAACGGCAAGCCGCTGCACCCCGATTCCGTCGCCCATCTGCTGCATGACGTGAGCCGTCGAGCGGGCTTGTCGCGGCTTGTGTCGGCGCACGCACTCAGACACTACTTTGGTACGCGGGTCCTGATCCAAACAGGTGATCTCGAGTTGACGCGGCAACTGCTCCGGCACCGCACGCTGATGATGGCGCTGAACTGTGCGGCCTGACGAAGGCCGACGTGTTAAAGAAGTTCAGGATGGCGTCTCCTATCGATCACCTGAAACGGCGACACTAACCGCTGCGTGAATTGACAGCACGAGGGGCCGCGTCGATTCAGGGCGCGGCCCTCTCGTCTTTCATTTCGCAGGGCGGAAGAGGAGTCAAATACGAAGGAGTGGTACCCCTCATCTGCGAGAAGAGACTTGGCGCGGCGGACCGCCGCAAGAAGGAGGGAGTCACATGGCTTCGATGCAGAAGAAGAACCATGCCTCTCCAGACGAAACGCGTACCTTTCCAAAAGGGAAACTTGAACTGATTACACTCGGCGGGATGACGTTTGGGCGTGGCACATTCGAACCGGGTTGGAAGTGGTCGGAATCCCTCAAGCCCATCATGAAAACGAACAGTTGTCAGGCGGCCCACACGAGCTATCATGTATCAGGTCGGCTGCATGTCAAGATGGACGATGGAAGCGAGGCGGAGTTCGGACCAGGTGATGTGTCGATACTTCCGCCGGGGCACGATGCGTGGGTGGTTGGAACTGCACCGGTCGTCGTCATTGATATTAGCGGCATGGCAGAGTACGCGAAGCCGAGATGACAGCGATGCTCCGTCGCTAGTAATCCGCAATAGATGACGAGTGAGCGCGGCGGTGGTAGTCCGGCGCGCATCGTGGAGGCCGCGTCGCAATCGGGCGCGGCCTCTCGTTGCTCTTCTTGGGGGGAGCGGTCTGCGTTCAGCGTCTCTTGGGCATGACCTAGCCCAAAGAATGTCGTGCCCGGATTGCCGGGCGTGCCGGGGGGCGATAAAAGTGCGGCGGATGGTTCTGGTAGGGGTCTTGGGTGTGGTGGCTGCGTTCGGTTTGCCGGGATTCACGCTATCCTACGGCGGTGCCTCGATCAGTGGCACCGGAGTCGGAATCGCGAGTGCGGATGATTCGAACGGAGACATTCAAAGCAACTGTCACGAAGGTGAAATGGGGCTTGGTGCTGGCGGGAACGACAAGGACGGCGGCGACTGCATTCCGGGCGTCTTCTAGGTTCGACTTACCTCCCAGAGTTTAGTCCGGTCCAGACAGCGGGAAGAGAGGCCGCGTCGATTCAGGGCGCGGCCTCTTCGTCGTGGCAGAACATGCTCGTCGATTCGAGGGAATAGCCTTGGGCAATCGCGGTACGGGGCATGTCGATCTCCAACCAGGGCGTTCGACTATGTGACGAGAGGGTTCCACAACATGCCATACTCGCCGGGAGGACAGTTCGTGACCAGCGCAGATACCGGAACCGTAGCAGACGTCCGCAGACTCATCGAGGATCGCGTCAAGGCCATCCGGGCAAAGGACGTCAACGCACTCGTGTCCAGATGCGCGCCGGATGTCGTGTCGTTCGATGTTGTCAATCCCCTGCAATATACTGGAGCGGATGCGATCAGAAAGCGGGCGGACGCGTGGTTCTCATCGTTCGCAGGCCCAATCGGTTTTGAGATTCGTGACCTTAGCGTCGCTGCTGGCGATGACATGGCCTTCTGCCACGGCCTCAGTGGGGTCAACGGGACGCGGACAGACGGAGCGAAGATCGGAATGTGGTACCGCACGACTATTTGTTACCGAAGGGTAGACGGCAGGTGGATGATTACGCATGAGCACAACTCTGTACCTTTCAACGTGGAGAACGGCAAAGCATCTCTTGACCTCAAACCGGACTAGCAACACGGAAGGCGGGCCGCGTCGCTGCGTCGGGGCGCGGCCCTTTCCCTTGTCGGTTGACAGCTGGCGCCGCCCTCGCGAACGGACGTATAATGGCCCAGGAGGTGATGGGATCGTGAGAGCGGGATGACCTGTTTGGATCTCTTTACCGTACAGGTCGACCGCGAACGCCCCCACCTCCTCCTCGCGCCCGGAGAGCTCGACCTCGAAACCGAGAGCTTCGTTGAGTTGATCTATGTGTTGCTGGAGCCATGGAGTGAACGCGATGATATCGCGTGCATGGTTCTCTAGAGCGCCAGCCAGGGCCGTTTGGAACCATTTCGGCGCACTCCCTCTGGCCGCGGCTCACACAGCCCGTCGCGTCGCGTCCAGCGTACGAGGCGCCACCTGAGCACCACCGTCAACTCAGTCCTCGCGCACCCAGTACAACGTCCCTTCTCGCAGTTCTTCCCCCCAGGCCCAACGCAAGTGCCCGGTTGCGCTCGGAGAAGACCACGGCAAGCCGCATCGTCATTGGAGCGAACGCGCTATCTCACCAGACCCCGGGCACGAGGCGGTACCGGACATTCCGGACGTACTCGGAATACCCGGCGAGATCGTGCTGGAGCATCCGATCCTCGATCATGGTGCGGCGGATCATCAGCGCCGTCATAACGAGCATTGGCGCGAGTGACCACCAGGATCCCAACGCCACGCTGCCACATAACAAGTAGACCAATGCGCCCGTATACCCCGGATGCCGTATGAACCGGTAGGGGCCAGAGGTGATGACTTGCTGTCCCCGATCTGCCTGGATGCGGACGGCCGACGAAAAGAACCGGTTGACGGCCGTGGCCCAGAACGCGAAGGCGAGGCCGGCGATTACGCCCAGCAGCGCGACTACCTGCAGTCCAAGGGGCACGGCCCCCGTCCAACGATAGCGCCCGACGTCAACACCCGCGATTGCATATTGCGCCGTACAGAGTACCAACATGGCTCGCACCGTCAATGGGTCGCGCTCTCCCTTGCCGGGGTGCATCCGTTCCTTGACGAGATCGGGACTTCGCAGAAAGATGACAATGCTGGCCAGCAGACAAAGAACGAGCAGCGCCGCAAGATAGGCCCAGAACATTGGGAGATCGAACCTCCCCGCGGCAGCAAAGAGAATAATCCCCACCGCCACGTCGAACCCCAACACAGAAACCAACGCATACGCCACTCCCAGCCGCACGACCGACCTCCCGGGAACTACGTCCTAGTTGATGATCCGTCCGGTCTGAATAGTTGTGCTCAATCGCTCGGAGGGTCGCAACGCGTTCGTCGAGGTCAAATCCGTCCACAGTCCGAAAGACGCGCCAGGCGTGGATTGATCCGGAATCTCAATTTTGGCTTTCCGACTCTTCTTCAGTGTGCACCTGCCCACATTGTATTGGTGGATTTCACCCGGTTTCCTCCAGCCCGGGCCCCAGAAGAGCCCGGTCTGCCCGTCCTGAGCACGCCAACACCGGCAATTCCGCGCCCGCGTGCGAATTCTCAGACACCTGTCCGTCCTCGCCGCTCGACCTGTCTGCAACCACAGTGTTTGCTTACCCTGCGGGTCCAGGCAGGGCAACAAGCCGTCGTAGGATCGCCCCGAACAGAGTCCGCGTCAGGTGTCCTTCCGCCAGCAGCAACCAGTAGTAGCGCGCGTGTTTCACGAGACGGCCACCCGTCTTCATCAGGCGGTGCTGTGGGCTCGTCAGGGGCCAGGTGTCGATCCGTTTCGGCAGTGCGAGCTGCCGCCACAGGTTCCCCAGATTGTAGGCGATCACGCTCAGCCACAGCCGCACCTCGTTCGCCTGGAACCGATGGCCGCTCAGCCGCGTCATCGCCACCGCCTGCTTGCTCTCCTTAATCCCGTTGACAAGGTGACCAAGGGCTTGCGGCTTCATCCATGAATCCTGTCCCACCGCCGTGGCGTCCTCATCCGGGAAACGGCGAACCAGGAAGCGCTCGAGCGCTTTCTCGATGACTGAGACAATGGCCGCCTTCCAGCCTGAAGACCCAGACTTCGAGGCCCGCCTCCGCGCCAGTTTCCGTCGCCAAAAGAACAGGGGCCGGACCTTAACTACTGCCGGAGGAGCCTGGGAATGATGTGGAAAACTCTTCTTGCGACGAATGCTACACGGCTTTTAGTATGTGGTCGTCGCTATTTGTGAAAAGGGGGGAAGCGATGATTGTACACGCGACGTTCCACATTCATCCAGACAACAAGGAGAAGGCAAAGGCCGAACTGCGCAAGGCAAGGCGGTGATTCAGAAGCACGGGGGGCGGAATTTCCGGTACTATGCGTCGATGACGTCCGGGACCCCCAATCGCATGTTTATCTATGAAATCGACAAGTTTGCGCATTTCGATACGCTAAACGCCGATCCGGAATATCGAGCGGTGAAACTTGACTCGCTCTACTCGGACGCGGCACACACGCTGTGGGGCGAAGTGGAACTGTAACTTCAAGGACGGAGTTTGCCTTCCGGAGCACCGGGTACGTGTAGATGGCTGCCAACAAGGGGTCGGTTACCACGCGTGTGGCGGTCAGTTACCTGATTCCGAAGGGCGCGGACATCACCACGTTCCTAAAGTAGTGCCGAACACGGCGCCGCGTCGATTGGATGCGGCCTCTTCACGTCTTCCGGCGCGATTCTAGAAGCCCCAGGGAGGCCGGTTTCCCACGCGTACAGGCGGGGATCCGGGTGGGGCGCTATGGGGGGGCGCGGCCCTCTTTCGCAGATGATCGGTCCACGCCTTCAGGGTATCCATACTTAACCCGGTCTTCTTCGCGATGACTGCCATCTCGTCGTCGGTCATCGGCGTGAACGCGCTGATTTGGACGTACCGTTCGAGCGCGATCCCAACCTTCTCGGCGGCGCCCTCGGCCCCGTACTTCCGGTTCCTCTGCCACCGATGTAACGGATTGCCGAGTAGGTCGATGGGCTTCATGGGATGTCGTCACCGCGCTCGCTGTTTCACGTGATCATACCACACCGCCGCGTCGCACATTCGGCCGCGGCCTCTTCGTGTCATTCGACCCTGGCGCAGCCGTCCCGAACGAACGTATAATAGGCGGGGTGATCGATGGTGAGTACGCCGGAAGAGAGACTGAAGAAACGCGCGGAAGACCTGCTCAAGCACCCGCCTGAGACGCCCGCCCAACGGGCGGCCCGCGCGAAGCAGGAGAATAAGCAGGCGGGCGAGCGGATTCGCAGCGTAGGGCAAGTCTATCTCAAGCGGGCCGAGACGCTGATTCGCGCCACGAATGCGCGTATTTACCATCGTCTGCGTCATTCGGCACCCGGGACGACCGAAGGCTTCACGCTCGAGGTGGGTCACTATCCGTTCGTGCAGGCGTGGATAGAGGGTGAGGGATGGTATGTGACCGTGCGAAGTCGCCGCGACGGATTGTCCCACTTCAGATACGCTTCCAATCAAGCGTTCTTGGACGCGATGGATGACCTGCTGGAGCCCCTGGTGGCGAGTGCACTGGAAGCCCTCGCGAGCGGAGTGGAGCGTCCGGCTCCCGAAGCCTAAGGGCGGTCATAGACGATAGATACGCGGGGCCACGTCGATTCAGGGCGCGGCCTCGTTCTTACTGTGAAGGTGGGATGGGCGTAAGGTTCCGTCAACTTTCATGGAACCGAATCGGACGAGCATCCGATATCAGCAACGATCGAACTCGCTTAGGATGGACTTGAGGAAGTGACGAAGCATGAGCACCCCGGAAGAGAGACTGCGGACGCGGGCAGAAGAACTGCTCAAGCACCCGCCGGAGACGCCTGCCCACCACGCGGCCCGTGAGCGAGAGGAGTATAGACAAAAGAGGCTGCGGCTTCACTGTGCAGGGCAGGCGTATCTCAAGAGAGCCGAGACGCTGATTGAAGCCACGAACGCGCACATTTACCACTATCTCCGCCATGCCGAACCGGAGGAGACCCGAGGCGTCACGCTAGAGGCAGGTTTCACGCTGGGGGTCGGCCGCTATCCGGTCATGCAGGCAACGATGAACGGCGACGGGTGGGACGTGACCGTGCACAATCGAGGCACCGAGTCGTTCACCCGCGCGTACGCCTCGGACGATGCGTTCGAGAGCGCGATGGACGACCTGCTGGAGCCCCTGGTGGCAAGCGCCCTGGAAGCCGTCGTGAGCGGAGCCGAGATTCCAGCTGTAGACTGGTTCATTCAGTCAAAGGGTGCACGGGCCGCGTAGTAAGATCTAGTAAGATCAGGTGCGACACTCGGAAACACGCCGATCATCCGCGTGTCCGCAAGCCAGAGGAAGCCGCTCGGCGGATAGGCGCTTAGAAGTTTCATGAGAACCGCGCCGTACAATCGGCGCTCTGCCCCGAAGGGGGTCGCAATAATTTCGACCTCACGTCTCCGGTGCGCCGGGTGTGCCGCCGGGACCTTTCTCGCTCATCTTGCCGCCATTGCCGGAGCCGTTCGTGGCGGCTTGGGCTGCTCGCCGGTCGGCTCGGGGCATGCCTTGTTCGTTGGACGCCGCTGCGTCCCAGTTTGGGGTGAGCACCTCGTTCGGAAGCCGCATTCGCGCGTCCCGTCACCATGACTCACGACCTCTCGCGCTGATCGCTCGGCCCGCCGCAGAAGTCCATGCGGCCAGCGGCGTACTTGGCGGACCTTTCTTCGCGGTTCCCGTTCTGCGCGCTGCTGCGATCCACGACGACGTTGCCGGTCTCGGGGCGGATCGTTCTGCGCGTCGGTTTACCATGATAATCCCCTCCGGTGTGATAAAGAATCCCTCGTCAAAGAGATCCGTCTTAGTGCCCGTCCTGCGCGTGAATGTAGACCCGGGTTCTGAAAACAGGCTCAGCAAGGCCAGAAATCAGTCATCTTCATGCGCGGTTTGCATAGAGATTCAACTACGGCGAGCATAGCGACGTCGTGTTCAAGCGCGCCGAAAGCACGAGTCGGGGCTTTCAACCTAAGGCGAGGAGGGAGCGGTCCCTTCCCAGCGTTGCTGAGCACAAGTCAGGAGAGTGTTGCTCATCTGCAGATTGATGGGCGTCGGGACGCCCCGGGAAACGTCAAGAACGTGATCCAGTTCGTCAATAGTCAGCACGACCCATCCCCGTCCTTTGTGTGCGAAGAGGGCCTCAAGTTCCTGTGCGGTTCGAAACGTCAGGCGGCTTGGATCCCACGGCCCCGAAGAAGGAAGCCCATGCAGTCGGAGGCGGCCGTCGATTGCGCCGGCAGGGAAGAACATCTCAGGCCCGATCCGATCGCGCATAGAAGAAGATCTCGCTGCCGATTCTGTCACGCGCAACCAACTAGGCCATTCACGGGAAAGCGTACAGGGGATGCCTTGAACATTTCCCCTGGGTCATGCTACCGTAAGCATGAGGCGTCTGTCTGGTCTGCGGTAATCGGGTGATCACCTGATTTCTTGCGCGGATCGAACGGCAGCGTGCTGAGACGTCCTCAGCGTCGGCATCCGGGAACACGTGCAGTCACCCGAATGGAAACGTAGTTCGTGCCTCGGTCGGTGATGGAGGCCGCTGATGCCGCTGGAAGGCAATACGCAGGTCTTTCTGGAGCTCTCACAGGTTCTGAATCGCTCGTTCACGCTCGGCGAGGCGTTGGACGGGGCACTCCCTCGCATTGTTGAACTGGCCGAAGCCGAAGCTGGGTGGATTTTCCTGGGCGACCCCGAGACGGGCAGTTTCTCGCTGGCCGCCAATGTGAACCTTCCCGCGTCCCTCCGGGTTGCTGGCAAGCGCCGGATGCCCGGCGAGTGTCGGTGCCTTCAGATGCTTCGAGACGGTGAACTCACCCAAGCCGTGAACGTGATCGACTGCCTCAGGCTCGAACAGGCGCTGCCCGCGTCCCCAGAGAGACATCGGCATGCCACGATTCCGTTGCGCTCCCAGGGCGGTGATGTGATTGGGCTCTTGAACCTCTTGCTTCCGCCGGGAAAGTCCTTAAGCAAGCAGGATCTCCATGTGCTCGAAGCCCTGGGGCATGAAATGGCCGTAGCCATTCAACGTTCGCGGTCCTTCGGGGAGTTGCGAGATAAGGAAGCGCGGGCCCGAGAACTGATGCAACGCCTCCTCACCGCGCAGGAGGACGAGCGGCGGCGCATTGCGCAGGAGCTCCATGACCACGCTGGCCAGATTCTGTCTGCGCTCAGTATGCAACTCAAGTATCTTCGGGTGCACCTGGACGGCGCGGACAGCACAAGGTTTGCCTCAGAAGTGGAACGATTCGCGGGCCTCACAGACCGAGGTCTCGACGAGATCCACAGGTTGGTGTATGATCTTCGACCGCTGGTCCTTGATGAGCACGGTCTCGGTGCAGCCGTCAGAGCGTACGTCGAGACGCATCTACGGTCTGCAGGGGTCGAGGTAGATCTCAAGACCGTCGGTGCAGACGAGCGATTCTCTCCGGAAATGGAGACCACCGCCTATCGTATCATTCAGGAGGCCACTACCAATGCCCTCCGCTACGCGGAGGCGGCGCGGCTTGAGATCCGAGTGGACCGTCGTCAGGATTGGTTGATCGTAATGGTTCGTGATGACGGGAAGGGGTTCGACGTGGACGCGGCTCGGTCCAAGGGCACTCTGGGGCTCCTAGGGATGCGTGAACGCGCAGAACTTGTGGGCGGCACGCTCCAAGTGCTCTCCGTTACTGGTGCCCGGACAACCGTCGTGGGAAGGCTGCCGTTCCTGCTAGGCGGAGACCACGCGGCTTGAGATCCGAGTAGAGCCGCGACGCCTGCAACCTCTGACCAACCTTTCCGTTCGAGTCAGTTTGTATCCGAACCAACGAAGGCCACGCCGCCTTGTTTGGACGAAGGAGCCTCTATCCGAAATGGGGAAGAGGTGGAAAACATGCGAAGCGGACGTGGGGCCTCCGCAAGCCGTGACTAGCACGCGCTACAGAGGCAACCCCCGCCGAGTGCTTTGGGAGCAGAAGGTTCCGGGTTCAAGTCCGGGTGCCCCGACCACCCTCATACGGCACGGGCGCGCGCACGATAGAGGGTCGAAGTACGTTGGAGAAGGCGGACGCGATGTCCAGACACGATCTCGCGGGCGTGATTGATGTCTCTCCAAAGTCCCCGCCGGCGAGCGGCGGAGAAACCTACCCCACGGTTCAGCTGATTCCCGTCACGACGACATCATGACGGGGCAGGCATGCGGGACCGCCCCTGTAGCCGTGCAACAGCAGGTGACAGAGTGCATCCGAGTCCTCCAGCAACTAGTCGGTCCAGACCTCGTTGGGATGTATCTCTTCGGATCGTTGGCGATGGGGTGCTTCAATCCGCGGAGCAGCGATATTGACCTGCTCATCGTGACAAACGAAGGGCTGATGGCAGAGACGAAGAGGCGCATTGCGGAGTCACTGCTTCGTCTCTCCAACGCGCCCGCGCCAATCGAAGTCACCTTTCTCGCGCACGAGAGTCTCCAGCATTGGCGACATCCGTCGCCATATGACTTTCATTTCAGCGAAGACTGGCGCGGGAAACATGAACAGATCCTACAGCGCGGCGAGTGGCGCTGCTGGCAGGGCACTCAAGGCGAAGATTCCCACGTCGCGGTGAGTGTTACCGTGGCGCGCGAGCGCGGGATCACGCTGTTGGGTTCGTCTGCGCACGTTACACTCCCGCAGGTGCCGGAGCGGGACTTCGTTGCCGCCATCCTCGCTGATCACCGGTGGGTACGGGAACGGATGAATCAACTTCCGGCGTATGCGGTTCTGAACCACTGCCGCACGCTCGCCTACTTGCGGGAGAAACGGGTGCTCTCAAAGACCGCGGGTGGCGCCTGGGCACTCACCACGTTGCCCGAAGCATACCACGATCTTGTCGCTCAAGCCCTCGCAGAATACGGAGGGGGGCAGAGGAAGGCGTTCGATACAGAACGGCTTGCGCAGTTTCTCGACAATGTTAGGTGATTGAGCGGGACCTCGGAGCGTCGAACCTGATCCGATCACTCGACAGAACTCCGTGCGTGCGTGTACCCGGCGACGCGTTGCACGTGCGCTCGCCAGAACTCCACAGACGTGCAGCCGAGCGAGGCAACGGCACAGCGCGCGATCGAAGTCCTCGCGGGTACACTCCGTGGCCTGAGGCTTCCGACACTCCCCGACGGTCCTCCACGCGCCATGTACCGGTGCTCGGGGTTCACTGCGTTAGGCGCAGTTGACTTGTGTGGCGGATGGCGAATCGCCGAGCAGGTCGAGGCACACCCTGAGGCATCACTGGGAAGGAGGTAACGCCGCTGCGCTCCACGCCCGCAGGGTGCGTGGAAGGTAACCCACGTTTCCCTACCCAATCACGCGCACGCCGCTTTCGCGAGGCAGGACCTTGGAAGCAAACGTCAAACTATCGCGTCCCACAATTTCCCGTCCATCGGGCGGGGAAGTGGCGTCTCACGAGGGATGGTGCGGTGCACACTCGGATGCGTCATGGAGGTGAATCATCACCATGAGCGCGACCTCTCGTGATCCGCAAGCGGTCGGTAACATCGTCGTGACCTCGATGGACCAACTGTCGTTCTTCGAGCTGCCCGAGTCGATGAAACTCTGGTGCCAGCGGCAGCACATCAGTCAGTCAGCCCTGGCGATGCGTGTCGGCATCAGCACCTCGCACCTCAATCAAATCATCCAAGGCCACGCCCGCCCGAGTCTCGCACTGGCGCAGCGGATCCGGGCGGTGATCGGCCGCAAGTCCCACTGGCTTGCTCGACCCGCACCCGTTGGGAGAAACGTGGCGTCTCACGAGGCAAGAGGAATGTCCCAGACTCGGAAGCGGCATGGAGGTGAGTGATCGCTATGAACGCGACCTCTCGTGATCCGCACCACACCGGGATCATCGCGGTTGCCATCGCGTGCGCGGTTGCCATGTCGGGCGCGACGCAGGTCGGGGCAGCGACCCCGGCGCTCGTGACCCGGATCACGGCGGCCCAGACCGCGACGAACGTGCAGATCTCAGTCGTCGCGTCGGCGCCGGTGGAGTATCAGTTCCTAAACGTGCAGCCCAACTGGATTGTCTTCCAGGTTACTCCGGCTGAACTCCAAATCCGGCCGGGCACGCTGCCGTACACAGGGGGCGTGGTCAAGAAGATTCGGGTCGGCCAGTTTGCGCCGCAGGTGGTGCGCGTCGTGGTCGAAATGGCGCGCCCCACGCCGTTTCGCGTGATCCCCGCGCACGACGAGCTCGCGCTACTCGTGGGCGTTCCGGGGGAGACGCAAGGTTCCCCGAGCACCGGACGCACGCTCCCCAATGCGGCGTCGGCCAGCGGAAGCCAGGGTGTGTTGATTCCCAGCGCGGCGACCGCGACGCCCACTCGCGCCCCGCAGGTTCCCCCCCTCGAACGGCTGCATGCCGTTCTGCCGGGAGAAGGGATCGGTCCGGTCCGACTCGGGATGCGCATCCAGGACGTGCTGGCCGCGGTCGGCCCTGCGAAGAGCACGCAGGCGCTGCCGGACGGGACGCGGTACGAGTGGTTCGCGCCACCCGCAAACAGCGGCATCGGGGTGCGCGCTACGCCCTCGGGTGTGGTGTATCGGGTCTGGGTTCTGAACGATGACCAGTATGCGATCGCGGACCGGGTCCGCATCGGGACCACCGAGACTGATGCGCGCGCGGTACTCGGCACGCCATCCGAGGTCCTTGTCGATGCGTCGAGCGGCACCAAGACGCTGACCTACCCATCGCTTGGGTTGTGGTTGACGATCCAGATGGACCAACGATACACGTTCTACGGCAGAATCTTCGAGTTCGGCGTGACGAAGCCGGCGTCGCCGACACCCGGACGGTAGCCGGCTCGGCCGCCGCGCGAGTGCTAGCCAGGCGCTGCACTGGCGACGGTGGGCGGAGTGCGTCAACCGCGCATCGGCGAACGGCCGGCGCGCGCATCAGAGAGACGGTGGACAAACTCCGCCGGCGGGCGCCGGCCTCCGATCGTACTCTGAGCCGTGGCTCGATACGTCCGAAGCTGGGGAAGCGTCTTGACCGGGCGCCAACGCTCAAGGGCGATCTGGACGCGCTCGTCCCGCAGATCCTGGCCCGCATTCTGTCCAGGCGGCAAGCCGCCACTAGATCAGGGTCGCCGGTTCCAGCGCCTCGCGGACCCTCGCCCGTAAGCATCAACCGAAATTCGCCCGGCGTGCCCGTTCGTGCATGACGTTTGCGAGGCGCGCAAGGAACTGGGTGGGGTCGCGAGATGCGGCAACCAGAAACGCCCCACACCCGTTCTTCCACTGCCCAACCAAGCACAAGCCGATCCCGATCTCGACCCACGCGCGCGCGACGAGACGGTTCGCTTGGAAGGTGCGCCCTTCGACCCGACAGAGCTCGACGGTGAACGCCCGGGCGGCGTCCGCCGAGCGCGTAACTGCGAGCGCCCGCGCAACGTGGGCCGCGATATGGCGGTATTGAGGGTAGCGTGCCAACCGTGGGTGTTCACGGAGGCACGCCAGGATCTGCACCACATGGTCTTGGACGTCACTCACCGGTCCGTTTGGAGGCAAGTACGCGGCGGCATCTTTCAACGCGTAGAGGTAAGCATCGTCGAGCACCGCTCGTTTCGTGCGATCGGGGAGGGGGTGGAGCGTGAGGGCACGCTCGTACACTCGACGAAGCAAGGAGAAGTGGTGCCCGGTTCTGACGGTGGACCGCCAAAGCCCTCCGCTTGATTGACGATAGACGGCAACCGTGCCGGGCACGTACACGAACCGATGGTGGTGGGCGATGCGCAGCAGCAAATCGTGATCGACCATCGCGGGCAGGGTCTCGTCGAAACCGCCGAGATCCGCGACCACCTCACGCCGAAACAGCAGGGCGGAGAGCTGGATATAGAAATTATGATAGAGAATGTCGAGGAACACATCGCCGGACGGGTGAGGGATACGTCCGTGCGCCTCGCGCACACCATCGCGTTCCGTGATGACCGCGCCATACGCCACGTCTGCGCGCGCGGCCAAGAGCGTGCGCACAAAGCCGGGGAGTAAGAGGTCGTCGTCATCCAAGAATGCGATATAGTCGCCACGGCTCATGGCGATCCCGGCGTTGCGCGCGGTGCTCACATTCGCGTGCTGCTCCAACCTCTGATACCGCAACCCGGGCCAACGAGGAACGACGTGCGGGGTGGCATCCGTTGAGGCGTCGTCGACGACGATGACTTCCACCTCGAACGTCGTGCCCGAGCCTTCCTGCGCCAATGCGGAATCGACGGCCTCTCGAAGCTTCTCACACCTGTTGCGCGTGGGGATGATGATGCTCACGAGCGGTTTCTGCGGTTCGGTCATGGGCGCGATCCCTTCCGGGGGAACGTCCGCGCATGGATTCGCCGAGCGAGGCTTTGCCGCCCTGAACAATGTCACGGCGGAAGGATCAACCGAGGTTGGCTCCGTGCGCCCGCTCGCGGCATACTTTTGCAAGACGCGCGAGGAACTGGGTGGGGTCGCGAGATGCGGCGACGAAAAACGCGTCGCATCCACTTCTCCACCGCCCAGCGAGGCAGAGTCCGATCCCGATTTCGATCCAGACGCGCGCAAGCAGGCGGTTCGCCTGGAGGGTGCGCCCCGCGGCCCGGTGGATCTCGGCCGCGAACGCTTCTGCCGTTTCCACCGAGCGCGTCACGGCGAGCGTTCGTCCCACGTGCGCCGCGACGTGACGGTATCGCGGATAGCGTGTGAGCCGCGGACACTCCCGAAGGCGTGCGAGGATGTGCGCCGCATGATCCTCGGGTTCACCGGGCGGCATGTGCGCGGTCCACTGCTCCATCGAGTAGACGTCAACGTGGTCGAGCACGGCCGCCTTTGTCCCAGCGGGCAGCGGATGGAGCGACATAGCGTGCTCGTAGACTCGGCGAAGCAGGGCAACATGGTGTCCTGCACTCACGGTTGAGATCCACAGGCCGCTGCTCGATTGACGGTAGATCGCGACCGGACCCGGCACGAACACGAATCGATGTCGATGCGCGATGCGGAGCAAGAGATCATGATCCTCGATCGCGGGAAGGCTCTCGTCGAAACAGCCGGTCTCCACGACGATCTGGCGGCGAATGAGTATGGCGGCGATATGGATAAAGACGTTGTGTCTAAGAATATCCAGAAACACATCACCGGACGGATGGTGCGTGTTTCGTTGGGGCTTGCGCACGCCGTCGCCCTCCGTGATGACGGAGCTATACGCGACGTCCGCACCTGGGGACAAGAGCGTGCGCGCGAAGCACGGGAGCAACAGGTCGTCGTCGTCAAGAAAGGCGAGATAGTCCCCTCGACTCGCGGCGATCCCCGCGTTCCGCGCGGCACTCGTATTCTTATGGTCGTCCAGACGAATGTACCGGACTCCGCGCCAGGTGGGGACCACGCGCGGCGTGTCGTCCGTGGACGCATCGTCGACAACGATGATCTCGGTGTCAAACTCCACGCCCGCGCCCTCTTGCGCCAACACCGAATCTACGGCTTCTCGGAGTTTCTCTCGGCGGTTGCGCGTGGGGATGATGATACTCACGACTGGTTTCTGCGTCTCGGTCATCGCCGCCGTCCCTCTCCAGGGAGGTTCAGTGCACGGAATCCGTGGTCCTGCGTGTCTTCCGCGACATGCGTCGATTTGGGCCAGACGCCGCCTGTTTGACGCCAGCGTGTTCCAAAGAACGGGGCCGTCCGCCGGGGTGGACGGCCGGGAAATCCGGTTGAAGCGCTCACTACCAACCCCTGCAGAGATGAAGAGCGGGCTCCCAAGGCGTGCGGGGGAACACCCCGTGTCGTCTCTATCGCTGGGCTTGTTGTTGTTCGTTCCGCCGCCCCCGCCGTTCCCTCCGTCGCCGCCATTCCCGGAGTTACTGCCAGAATTCCCCGAGCCCGCTGTTCCACCGCTTCCACCGGCGCTGCCGTCGCCGCCGCTTCCGTGGTGATCTAGGACTCGTGTAACTTTGCATCGCGGTTTATGCCCATGCACGAGGGCGCGTAGACGCGGCCGGGCGGCAGGCTCAACCCACCCCCGCACGTCATGTCGTCACGCCACGATCAGGAGTAAGCAATTTCGAACGGTGGTCAGGTCGGTGCGGACGCACACGGGGCGGGGGGGAACCGCGAGAAGCACAACCGGAAGTGGTAGGATTAGCTTACATGCCTTGGGGATCGGCCGCACGAGGGTGGGATCACGATACCCCGAAGCGGCTCCCTCCCCAATGGGAGGTCTTGAGAAAGCTAGAGTGAAATTCCAGCCTGGTCGAATGCCTTCTCATCGAGGTCATCCATGATCATCGCCCTGGCATCGCCTGGTGTCGCTTCAACCCTTGACGAGGGCTTAGGCAAGATCAAACGGCTCCTGGCCGATGCTTCGGCCCAGGGCGCGGAGATCGTGTGCTTCCCAGAAGCCTATCTCCCTGGTCTGCGGGGACAGGATTTCGAAGTCCCGCCGTTTGATCCGGCGCAGCAGGAACGGGCCCTCCACACTGTGGCGCAGTGGGCGCGAATGTCTGCGGTCGCCACGATCCTCGGGATGGAACGGCTCACGGAGGCGGGCCGGCAGATTGTCGCCTTTGTCATTGACGCCGGGGGTCAGATTCAGGGATGCCAAACCAAGAACCAACTCGACCCGACCGAAGATCGGTTCTATGTGCCCGGAAATACCCGGCGACTCTTCGAGACCAAAGGGGTGAAGTTTGGAGTGGCGATTTGCCATGAGGCCTGGCGCTATCCCGAAACCGTGCGATGGGCAGCGGTACGGGGCGCCAAAATCGTCTTTCACCCCCACCACACGGGCAGTGACCGGCAAGGTGTCCGCCTGACGCAATGGGGCACGACCGGCGCGCCCTATTACGAAAAGGCCATGATGATGCGCAGCATGGAGAACACAATCTACTTTGCCAGTGTCAACTATGCGCTGCGCTTTCAGGAATCGGCGACTAGTCTCATCACCCCCTCCGGCGAGTGCCAGGCGTACTTGCCCTATGGTCAGGAAGGCGTGCTCGTGCAGCCCATCAACCTCGAGGACGCAACCGGTTTGCTCGCCGCTCGATACGCGCCCGAACGATACCAGGAAGCGATGGCGGAGCGGACGCCCAACGGCGTGGACACGGTGAACCAACGGCGGTGAAGCCGGGGAGGAATGGATGACGCTCCGGGTGCAGGTGCGCACCGTCTAGGCGAACCGGCGGCAGGACGGCACGGCCCCGGGGCGGCACGCGCCACCGCGTGGGCGGTCCTGACGCCCGTATCCGGTCGGTGCGGACCTGCAATGCAGGGATCGGCACGGGCGGCACGTACCCTGGCGGTCCGCATCCCGTGGTGGCTCGCCGGGAGCGTTCCGTCCGCGTCCCTGGTGCTCGGGGTCTCGCTTCGCCGGCCGACCCGGATGCAGTGGGTGGTTGGTGGGACTGCTCATCGCGGCGGTCGTCGCCCGCGCGCCCGGACGCGTTCGGGCGTGATCCCGATCGGCGCAAGTGGACTGGCACTTGAGATCGCGGAGTCCGGCCCGGCAGTCGCGCCCATCCCAGCCGACCCTCGCGATTCGGCGAAGGCGAGCAGGGCCACAAGACATGGCGACCGACGGAACATGCTCTCCTTGATGCCGCGGTGGGTCCTGGGTATCGTCTTTCTCGTTGGCGCGCATCTTTCAGCATCCTACCTCACGCCCCTTGACGAACAGGCTCAGAGGACGTTTCTCGGACTGCTCAAGTGGGCATGGCCTTGGGCGTACGGGGAGCATGGGCCGCTCGGTGAACTCTCGCCGGAACCCTCAGGGTTTCCACTAGGCGGCTTCTTCATTGCCGCGACGAGCGCGGGGCTGCTTTTCCCAGCCGCTCTCTCGGTCCTGGGTTGGTGGGTGCCGTTCGGCTGGTGGCGGCCACTCGCGGTCGCGGGTGCTGGGGTTCAACTGATTCTTATGGCTTCGTTCGCTGGCCCGACGAAGCTGATGCCGATCGCCTTGGATGCACTCATCCTGTACGCGACGTTGAGCCGCTCGTGGTAGTGCACATGAACGTTGGGTGTACACAGCGATGGAACTGCGGCCGCCGAGGCCTGTGCGCGGACGAGAGTCACAGTCGGCGGGACCCTTCCTGCGTGCGCACCGAGCGTGGCGATTCCCGGTTAGTGCGTCAGCGCGCTGAACGTCGTCCCGAGGTAGTAGGGCCACAAGACGATCGCTAGGACACCGTTCCAGAACACCAGGTGGAGGAATCCGATTGTGAAGAGCCATCCTCCGACCCAAAGCAGTCCCATGCAATTCGGCGCCGACACGACCTTGACTTTGTCCACGGCATCCCCCTTGGCGAGTGCCCTGCCCAACGGTCTTGGCTCCTAGCATACGGGCTCGCCGTCGACGGAGGCATCCGGCGGGCACCCGATCTTGCGACGTGAAAAGCACCGCCACCCTCCGGCTCAGTCGACACGAGCGCGACACCAACGGGATCAGCGACGCCTATTCCACGCAACGAGAGGAGACGGCGCAACAATTGCCGTGGATCTCGCCGAAGTCATCGGTCCGGCGCCGAGGTCGCGCTCGCGAGCGCAAGGCGGAAGGCACGGGGAATGGTGACCTGCCCACGTCCGTTCCAGCCCAGTGGTATCGTCTCAAGACGAGATTCACCTGGAGCGACCGATGCTCAATCTCCTCGTCATCATCGCCAGCACGCGACCGGGTCGGGCCGGTTGGCCCGTCGCACAGTGGTTCGTGAAGGTGGCCGAGCGGCACGAAGCGTTTCACGTCACGCTCGCTGACTTGGCCGAGATCAACCTGCCGCTGCTTGATGAGCCCGCGCATCCGCGAATGCGGCAGTACGCGCACGAGCACACCAAGGCGTGGAGCAAGTTGGTGAGCGCGGCCGATGCCTTCGTGTTGGTGATGCCAGAATACAATTACTTCGCGCCTCCCGCACTTGTGAACGCCGTGGACTACTTGCTGTACGAATGGAGCTACAAGCCGGCGGGCTTCGTGAGCTACGGTGCGATGTCGGGCGGCGTGCGGTCCGTGCAGGCCATCAAACCGCTGCTCACATCGGTCAGCGTCATGCCGTTGCCTGTCGGGGTGGCGATCCCGTTCGTTTCCAAGCACATCGACGACACGAAGACCTTCGTCGCCACCGATCAGCATGAGCAGTCAGCCCGAGCCATGCTCGATGAACTGCGGAAGTGGGCCGCGGCACTCAAGCCGCTGCGCGAGTAAGGGCGACTCGGAACTCTCACACCGGCACCACACATTTCACCTTGGGCGCGTCGGATATGCGGTAGCGAACGCACACGGCACCGGCGCGAAGAGCCCCAGCGGAGCCTGGGGCCTGTTTCGTTTTGGGGGCCGGCTCGCAGGCCCGGAGTCGGGGGCCGTGGTTTGGAATCGCCCGTGGCGCGGGCAAGATGCTTGGTGGGGGCCACCACGGGAGTCCCATGAGTCGTTGGCGCGCGATGTTCTGGTCACGCTCCTCCGTGATTCCGAACCTTGCGGAGGCGGTCGAGCCGAGTGATCTTGAGGTAAGACCGGAGGTCGTCGTGGTGGAGCACGGCACCGAGCTCCACTTGTCGGCGTGTGCCGGATCGGCATATGATGCGCTCGTGCGCACGTGTCGGTATGTGGAGCAGCATCTGCCTCGTCTTTGGTACTTTCACCTTCGCCGGGTCAGTATTGCCAACACGGAAGAGACCCACACGTTCACTACGCTGCCGGAGTTGGCCGAGCTGTTGCAAACCTCGGAGGCGCGCGTGCAAGAAATGATCGGGTGGGTCAGCTTCCCGCCCGCGGTCGCCCGCGTGGGCGACCGGAGCCTGTGGGACGAGGCCGCGATCAGGCGCGTCGCACACAAGTTCATCTAGCGCGCCGCGCCCTTCGTCCAATCTTAACCTTCCCCATCATCCCCTCTTAACGCGGCACCGGTAGAGTGTGCGTATCGCGTAACCCGCCAGCCGCTCACGGGGTGCTGCCAATGCTGAGACAACATCACCGCCCGACGCTTGCCCTGCGGGCGGAGCGTCGTGGAGGGGCGGTCGTGTTGCGCCCGGTCGGGGAGGTGGACCTGAGCACGCACCCGATCTTGAAGACCGGATTGGCCGAGGCGCTGAAGGTCAGTCAACGCGTGTTGGTCGACATGACGGACGTCGCGTACATCGATAGCATCGGCGTCAAGACGCTGCTGCGGTACCACGAGAAAGCCTCCATGCTCGGGGCGCGACTGGCGCTGACCAATCCATCTGCACTGCTGCGCAGCTTGATCGACATCTTGGACCGCGACCACAGCCTCACGGTGTTCCGCAGCCTGGACGCCGCCCTCCAAGACCCCTAGCCCGCGCCGGCGGCGCGGAGGAGGATTCTCGGCGCCCCGGTTCCAACACTGCAATCCTCACGCACCTTACCGGCGGAGCGGGAACAGGCGCCATGGCCATGCACGCACATAGCGACGAGGCGGCATCGCCGGTTGAAGCCGGCCGCCGACCGCCGACGTGGCACCATCTCACGCTGTGGGGCGTGCTTGCGCTCGCGGCGGCGGTCCGTCTCCACTGGATCGGGCTTGGTTCACTCGACATCGACGAAGCGTTCACGGTTTGGGTTGCCCGGCACCCCATCGCCGATATCTGGACGGTGCTCGCCCGGCTCGACGATCATCCACCACTCTACTATGTCACGCTCCATTGGTGGATGCACATCTTCGGAGATGGGGTCGTCGCGCTGCGCCTGCCCTCGGTCCTGAGCGGGCTGCTCACGGTCGTGTTCGGGTACAGCCTCGGGCGGATCGTGGGCGGCCGCCCGCTCGGTCTCCTCACGGCGTTCCTGGTCGCGCTTGCGCCGGACCTGGTGACATGGAGCCAGGAGGCCCGCATGTACGCGCTCGAGACGCTCGGGCTGGCGGCGGCGATGGTCGCACTCGCACGGTTGCTCGTCGGCGAGCGGGGAACGTGGGCGGTCTGGGCCGCGTACGTCGGCGGCGCGGCCGGCGCTATGTGGACCGACTACACGGCGGCGTTGTTTCCCGTCGCGGTGCTGGTGGTGCTTGCGTGCGTTGCGTGGACGCTCCCGCGGAGCGATCGCCCCGCGTTCGTCCGGCGTTGGGTGGGCGCCCACCTCGCCGTCGCGGCGCTGTGTCTGCCCGAACTGTTCCTGCTTGTGCGCCAGGTGGAGGGCGGAACCGTTGTCCACTGGTACGCGCTCAATCCCTATGCCCCGGCCGCGACCGCGGCCGTCGGCATCGGCTTGGTTCTCCTCGGACGCGCGATCTGGCGGCACGAGCCGCACTGGGTGGCGCTGACGACCGCGCTCTGGGTCGTGCCGATCGCATGCCTGATCGCGGTCTCGCTCGTTGGCCCGGTGTTCGTGAAGCGGGCGTATCTGTGGACCGACGTGCCGCTCGCCCTGGCGATCGCGGCCGGTCTGGAGCGGATCCGTCTGCCGTGGGTGCGGGTGGGCTTGGTGGCCGTGGTCGCGACCGTCGCCGTCGTCGGCGTGCTCGCACACTACCGCGACGACGTGGCGGGGGATGTGCTGCGCGGGTGGGACCGTGCGGCGGCGTACGTCGCCGCGCGGGTAGCGCCCGGCGACCTGGTACTGTTCTACGTCCCGTACGTGCAGCCGGCGTTCGACTACTACTTCGCGCGCTATCATCCCGAGGTCGACGAGCGGGGGGTGCCCGCGGACTTCGGCGCCAGCCGGACGCTGTTTCCGCCGCTCGCGGACGCCGACGCCGCGCGGGTGCCCCCGCTCGTGGCCGGGCATCCCCGGGTGTGGCTGGTGCACGGGATGTATCCGAGCGCCCGCGTCATCCTTCACGCCCTCGACGGCGAGGGGCGTCTCGTCGGCACTCGGACGGTGACCGCGGCGCTCACGATCTATCTCTACGAGACCAGACGCGGCAGTGGGCACCGGCCGGCATCGTGGGCCAGCCGTCGGGGCGACGGGCGGGCAGGCGGAGGGGTCCAGCGGGCCTACGCCACGAAATAGTCCGGCGACTCCACACGGGGATACGATGCGTCGGGAGGCTCAGGATGGTCTGGCGTGTTCGCAAGGTCGTGAGGCACCGCAACGTGGTGGACCGGGCGGTGGGCATCATCATGGGGACGACGTTCGCGCCGACGCTGCCGCGCGTCGGCTTCGCGAACACGTTCGTATCGCTGCGGAGTAGACTCACGATCCGGTGCGGGGCGCAACGGGGCGCCGCCACCGGGAGCGTGTAGATGTCGCTCAAGGTCGGCGTGCTCGGCGCGGGATTCATCGGCCGGATCCACGCCCTCAACCTGCGTCGGGACGCGCGCGTGACACTCGTCGGGGTCGCGGATGCGGTGCCCGAGGCCGCAGCGCGGTTGGCCGCGGAAACCGGCGCCGCATCGCTCTCGGACCTCGACGCGCTGCTGGACGCGGGCGTCCAGGCCGTCTACATCACCACGCCCAACACGCACCACGTCGAGCCGGTGATGCGGGCGCTCGCGCACGGCGTGCATGTGTTCTCGGAAAAACCGATGGCGACGTCACTCGACGGTGCCTGGGCAATCCGGGAAGCGGCCGGGCGCGCCGCCGGCATCTACCAAATCGGATTCAACCGCCGCTTCGCGAACGTGTACCGGTTCGCGAAGCGGCTGATCGACGACGGTCGCCTGACGCCAATCGCCGCCCAGATGAAGCACAACCGCGGTGAGCTTCAGCAGCCCCCGTGGACGGCCGATCCGCGCGTGACCGGAGGCTTCCTCTACGAGACGCCCGTGCACCTGTTCGACATGGTCCGGTTCTTGTTCGGCGACGTGGCGGCGATCCAAGGGTTCGCCCGTCAGAGCGTGTACCGCGAGCTCGACGGGTTTGCGATGGTGCTCACGTGCCGAAGCGGCGTGATCGCCACGGTCACCAGCGTGGCCCACGCCACCTGGCTGTTTCCGTCCGAGCGGGTGGAAGTGTACGGCGCCCACTGCGCGGTCGTCACGGAGGAACTGGAACGTGCCTCGTTCAGCCCCGGTCCCCGCGAGCAGGCCGAGGGCCTGGACTGCGTCGCGATGCCGTTCGAGCAGAAGTGGGGCTACGTCGTCGAGGACCGGCTGTTCGTGGACGCGGCCCTCGGCGAGCGGCCGCCCGCGGTGACCGCGGACGACGGGTATCGGGCCACGGAGCTGGTGGAGGCGTGTTACCGAGCTGCGCGAGAGGGCAGCCCGGTCTCGCTGCCGCTGCCCGCGCCCGCATCAGGGTCCGGCGGTGCGCCCCGCCGATGATCCTGGGCGACGGCGCGCCCGACTGGGACGGTCGGCGGCGGGCGGCGCGATGGATGGCATGATGGAGCTCGGCCTTTCGACGAGCGTGCTTGGGATGGCGGCCTTACCCGACGGCCTGGCCGCGTTCGCCGGGCACGGTGTGTCGTGGGTCGAGATCCACGGGTACGAGCGCGAGGAGTTCGACTTCAGCGATCACGCGCTTGTGGCCGCCACAAAGCAGGCATTGGTGCGCCACGGGCTGCGCCTCTGGGCGGTCCACAGCCCCGCGTACGCACCACTCGACCTGGCGTCGTCCGATGCGGGCGTTCGGCTGCGAACCTGCGCGGCGATGCGCGAGGCGATGGGGGTCGCTGTCGAACTCGGCGCCCGCGTCTTTGTGTGCGACGGGGCGCGGCCCCACTCAGACGACACGCCGGCGGAGGCGGATGCCCGCCGGCGGCTCTACGCGGAGAGCCTGCGACCGCTGTTCGATGAAGGGTGCGGATCCGGGCTCCGGTTTGTCATCGAGAACACGCCACGGGGCGCGGCACGGTTCGTCGTTCCTGACGACTTTCGGCGTTTGGAAACGGAGTACGGGCTCGCGGGGCTCGGGGTCTGCTGGGATACCGGGCACGGCTGGATCGCCGGGCAAACACCGGAAGTGGCGTGTCGTTTCGGGGATCGGCTGGTCACGATCCACGCGCACGACAACGACGGCCAGCGGGATCGCCATTGGCTGCCGACCACCGGCGGGATCACGTGGGAGCCGTTCGTGCGCTGCCTGCGCCGTATCGGCTACAGCGGTCCGTTCATGATGGAGCTGGGGCCGCCGGCTCCCGGGACGCCCGACGCCGTGCGACGGGTGATCGAAGACGCCGTGACGACGTACGATCGCCTGATCGGCTGAGAACCGCGCGGGCGTTCACGCCCCCGCGACGGTTTGAACACCGCTCCGTTTGGGCATAACATCGGTGCATCTGAAATGCCCCGCACGGGAATTCTCCGGTTTGGTGCGGTCCCGATCGGGGGGTCCGAGACGCGATCACGGTAAGAATCGCGAAGGGAGGAGACATATGCGCAAATTGGCGATCGTGGCGATGGGTGTGCTGTTGGCATCGGCGGTGCTCAGCGGTGTTGCGTCCGCTCAGCAATATCCGAGCGTGTCGAATCTCCAGGCGTTCAGCGCGCAGACCAACTACATGTCGCTGCCGGGATATCTGCGGTACCTGGTGAACCAGCAATCCGGGCAGTGGCTCACGTATCAGGAAGCCGCGCGGGTCGTCCAGCAGCAGACGGGTCAGTAAGGCGCGCGCCGGCGCGACCGCAGGGAGGGGGGGCCGTCGGCCCTCCCTTTCGTTTTGGCCCGGTGGATCCGCGGCAAGGCTCGCCGAAGGCGATGCCCTCACGTTGGCACAGGCCGCGCCCGCACGGCCGTGCTAGTGGACTGCGGCGGCCGTGTGCCGGCGGGGCCGCCACACCCGCAGGTACTCCGCCACCACCCAATACGAGCCAAGCACGAAGGCGGCGGCAAACGCCTGCGCCGCCAGGCCTTCGACGTTCGGGTAGACCGAGAACCACACCCCCGCCCATGCCGGCGCGTGCAGGCGGAGCGCGGTCGTGCCGATCCAGCCGGCCTGCTGCATCTCCTGGATGCTCTCGCCGACCATAACGATCAGCACACCGCCCAAGAGGACGCCGGTCAGCACGAGCATTTTCTTGTACGGGAGCCGGTGGTGCACGACGAACGTGAGCCCGGCGACGATCACCGTGAGCGCGAGCCCGATCCCGGCGCCAATCAACGTCGCGTGCTGTCCGACCTGCAGCCGGATGCTCTGGAGAAATAGGACCACCTCGAACCCCTCGCGGTAGATCGCCGAAAAGCCGAGCAAAAGCAGCCCGTTGAAGACAAACGCGGGGCGATGATCCGCGCTGTCGACGAGCGCCCGCTGCGTGCGGGTGTGATGGACGATCCACCCGGTCCAATAGACCTTGTGGAAAAACCAGTTCATGATCACCAGCAGGACGACCACCGCGAGCAATCCGGTCGCGGCCTGCACAAACAGCGCTGGCGCGTCGATCGACGACACGATCGCGACCACGATGAACCACGTGGCCACGGTGGCCGCAAACGCCGCGGCGGCCCCGCCGGCGATCGGCCGGCCGTACCGGGTGCCGGCCCGTCCGAGGCTGGCCGTGATCGCGGCCAGCACGAGAATCGCCTCCAAGCCTTCCCGGAACACGAGAATACCCGTATCCACGATCGCGGCCGCCGGCGTCAGCCGGGTCACCGTAGGATCGGGATTGCCGCCCTGCGTGACCGCCTGCCATACGAGGACGGCAGCGACGAACGCCGCCGCGCTCACGACCAGCGCCGTCCCGGCGATTCGACCGGTACCCCAGTGCGCAACTCTCTCCATTCGCGCTATGCTCCGCCTCCATATCGCCCGCGACGGTCGCAGACGTTCCCCGAACATCATCAGCCGAGCTTTAGGACGACCTAACCGATTGTAGAGCAGCGGTCCCGGCGATTCAACGGAGGAAGATGGCACGGTCGGGTGTCGATTCTGTGAAAGGGACAAGACGGCCTATGGAAAGAACTATTGACCAGTATCGTGGTAGATTGTCAGTGTTGGATCGTCGTGCAGCAGCGGAGGGAGCGATCGCCATGGGACGGGAGCAGCTCGACAACGTGGTGCGGCGCTGGCGGGGTCAGGCAGGGATATCGCAGGGGCAGCTGGCCGCCCGCGTCGGAACGTCCCGCCAGACCCTGAACGCCATTGAGGGCGGCCGGACGGTACCGGGAACCGCGCTCGCCCTTCGCCTCGCCGCGGCGCTGGGCGTCAAGGTGGAGGACCTGTTCCGCGTCCCCGAGGCCGCGCGAGAGGTGCCCGCGAGGCTCGCGGGACCTGCACCGCAGGGCGATGCGCCGGTGAGGGTCAGGCTGGCCGCCGCCGGCGGGCGGGCGACCGCCGTGCCGTTGACGGGGGCGCTGGTCTCCTCGGCGTGGCTTGCCGGCGCCGACGGCGTTGTGTGCGCGGGCCGGGGACGTCAGGTGCGGATCCGATTGTTCGAGCCCGCCGGGCGACCCGTGGAAACGATCGTTGTCGCGGGGTGCGATCCCGCGCTGCCGCTGATCGCCGGGCACTTCGAGCGGGCGTACCCGCAGTACCGTCTCGCCTGGCTCCCGGCCGGAAGCATGCGCGCGCTCGAGTGGCTCCGCGACGACGCGGCACACATCGCCGGGCTGCACCTGCGGGATCCGAAGACCGGACAGGACAACATTCCGTTGGTGCGACGCATGCTCGGGAAACGCCGTCTCGTCGTGCTGGCGTTTGCGACGTGGGAGCAGGGGGTGATCGTGGCGGCCGGAAACCCGCGCGGCGTGCACGACGTCGGCGACCTGGGCCGCGCGGACGTCACCATCATCAACCGGGAGCCCGGGAGCGGCGCGCGGGCCGTGCTGGATGCGGCGCTTGCGGCGCATGGGCTCTCCCCGTCGAAGGTGCGGGGTTACGATCGAGCCGCCCCATCCCACCTCGCCGTCGCGCAGGCCGTGGCCCTCGGCCTCGTGGACGCCGGCGTTGGGGTGCGCGCTGCGGCGCGCGCGTTCGGGCTGCATTTCATCCCGCTGCAGCAGGAGCGCTACGACCTCGTGCTGCCGTCCGAGGTCGCGGCGCGTCCGGCCGTGCAGGCCCTGCTCGAGACGGCGCGGCGCGCGCCGGTCCGCGCCGACCTCGAGGCGGTGGGAGACTACGACACCGCCCGCCTCGGGACGACGCTGGCCGTCTTGCCATGAGCGCGCTGGGCTGGGCGTCCGGCGCCGCGCGTCACCGTCCGGGTGTGCCCTGGCCGCTCGCCGCAGCGGGCGTGTTGCTGCTCGGGTACCTCGTCGTCCCCTTTTGTTTCGGCGTGGCGTCGCTCGACGGGAGCGTCCTCTTGAGCGCGATCCGGGGCGCGGCGGCGGCCGGGGCGATCTGGACGTCCGTCCTCACCGCGACGATCTCCACGTTCATCGTGGTCGTGCTCGGCGTTCCGTTGGGGTACGTGCTCGCGCGCACCGAGTTTGTCGGCAAGGGGCTGGTCACCGCGTTCGTCTATCTCCCGCTCGTGATTCCCCCGCTCGTGGGGGGCGTGTTGCTGCTCGTGACGTTCGGGCCGTACACGCCGCTCGGAGCGTGGCTGGGCATGCGGGGGCTCCCGATCACCGACGCGCTCCCCGGGATCGTGCTCTCGCAGACGTTCGTCGCCGCGCCGTATCTGATCGTGGCGTCCCGCGTCGCGTTCGAGGCGGTGGAGCCGTCGTTCGAGCAGGTCTCCTACACACTCGGCAAGCCTCCGCTCGTGACGTTCTTCCGCGTCTCGCTGCCGCTCGCGTGGCCGGGGATTCTGGCCGGCGTGCCGCTCGCGTGGCTGCGCGCGCTCGGCGAGTTCGGGGCGACGATCATGGTCGCGTACCATCCGTCGACCCTGCCGGTGTACCTGTTCGTGCAGTTCGGCGCCAGCGGCTTGCGCCAAGCGCTGCCGGTCGCCGTCGTCCTCGTCGCGATCGGCGCGGCGGTGGTGGCGCTGGTAGAGTGGGTCGGCGCCCGGGGCCACCGCCGCGCGGCGCTCTGATGCTGAGTGTAGCCCTGCGTGCTCGGCGCGGCGGGTTCCAGCTTGAGGTGGCGTTTGCCACGGTCCACCAGCGCGTCGTGCTGTTTGGTCCGTCCGGTGCGGGCAAGACGATGACCTTGCAGTGCCTGGCAGGGCTGCTCGCACCCGAGCGCGGCCGGATCGCGGTCGGCGAGACCGTCCTGTACGACGACCGTGGCCGCGTGAACCTCCCGCCGTGGCGCCGCCGGGTGGGCCTGGTGCTGCAGTCGTACACGCTGCTTCCGCACCTCTCGGTCGGGGAGAACGTCGCCTACGGCCTGGCCCCGGTCTGGCGCGGACGCGAGCGCGTACGGGTCGAGACGCTGCTCGCCGCCGTTGGCCTCGGCGGGTACGCCGACCGCCGGCCGGCACAACTCTCGGGCGGACAGCGCCAGCGCGTGTCCCTGGCCCAGGCGCTGGCGAGCGACCCGCGGCTCCTGTTGCTCGACGAACCGTTCTCGGCCGTCGACGCACCCGTGCGGGAGCGGCTCCGGCGGGACTTGCTCGCGCTGTTGGACGCGTTCGAGGTGCCGCTCGTCTTCGTGACCCACGACTTCGACGAAGCCTACCTGCTCGGACAGACGATCGTGATCCTGGCGGCGGGGCGCGTCGTCCAGGTGGGCACCCCCGCGGAGGTGGCGGCGCGCCCTCGGACGGTGCTGGTGGCTCAGCTCGTCGGCGCGTCGAACATCGTGACCGGGAACGTGCTTGGGCGCTCGGGCAACGTCGTCGTGGTCGAGGCGGGGCCGCTGCGGGTGCGGGCGCTCGGCGACGCCGTCGGCGATGCCGTCGGCGATGGACCGCGTGCGACGTTTTGCCTCAGGCCGGCGGACGTGCGGCTCGTCGCGCCGGGGAACGATCGCCCGGCCGCGACGGTGACGCGGGTGCTTCCTCGCGACGGCACGACGAGCGTGTTGCTGGCGGTCGGCGCCGTGACGATCGAAGCGGCCGTGCGCGGTCCGGCGCCGGCGGCCGGGAGCGTGGTCGGGCTGGAGATCCCGGACGCGGCGGCCAGGATCGTCGCGGAGGACGCCGCGGTCGAGTAGCCCGCCTACTTCACGACGGTTCGGAGCGCGTCGGGGACGGCGGACGCGTCGCCGGCGAACTTCGGCGACAGCACCGTAAGACCGGCGTCGGCGAGGATGCGCTTCCCGCTCGGGCCCAGCAGGAACTTCACGAACGCCGCGGCACCGTCGGGATTGCGCGCACCGCGGAGGATCGTCACGGTAAACTCCGCGAACAGGTCGATCGCGGCCGGCGGGGTGATGTACGGGATGTGCCCCTGCACCGCCTCCTGCGAGTAGAAGAACCCCGCGTCGAGCTGGCCGGCTTCCAGCCGCCCCACGAGCGTTTCTTCGGGGAACACCTGCGCGGGGTTGTTGTCGGGCCCCAGGACGTCGGCCGCCAGCGCCGGCCGATGGTAGTACTCCGCCGCTTTTTGCATGAACTGGATCGTCAGGGCCCCCTTGGGATCCAGCTTCGGGTCGGTGCGCCCGAGGCGGAATCCGGGCCGGCTCATCACGCCGTACCAGGCGCTCGACTTGAGGTCCGCGGCGAACCGGCTGGACGGGTTGTACCCAATCACGAGCGGCGCGGTGGCGAAGCTCGTGTACCAGCGAACCCAGTCGCCGTTCTGCGGGCCCATGAGCTGCGCGTTCACCGAGGGGACCGCGCTGATGAAGACGTCCCCCGGTCGGAGCTTGTCCTTGATCTGGTTGGCGAGCGCCCCGGACCCGGCACCGAACCCTCGGAACTGCGCGCCGGTCGCGGAGTTGAACGCCGGACCGACGTCGTTCTCCATCACGTTGACCAGCGATCCGGCATACAGGACGGTCACCGGTCCCATCCCGGCACCCATCGCCGCTGGCAGTTCACGTCCCGCCGTCACGACGGCGACAACCGCGATGACCAGCGCCATCGCCACGCCCATGCGTTTCACTGAGCCACCTCCGCCTTCCATCTCAGATGTCAAGTATCAATGTCATCTGACATGAATACTTGACCACCGGCCGCATTCGCTCCTTCCGACCGCACTCCGGGCGGGCGTTCGCGGTGCGCTAGCTAGCGGCCCTGACGGCTGGGCGCGCGTGCGGCGTCTGTCAGGACTTGGATGGCGAAGAGACCGACGATCAGCGCGTGCACGACGGTGCACCACGCGCAGATGTTTCCGATGACGACGAGCTCGGTGTACAGAAACCATACGACGAACGCGGCTCCGACCATCGTCCAGCTCAGCCCGGCCCGACGCAGCCACCAGGGTTCCGGCGCGCCCCGCTGTGCCAAGGAGAGGAGCGCGAGGGCCGCGGCGGCGACGAACCACCCCACGCCCCAGAGCGCCACGGGGATCCCCTGCCAGGACGCCTCGGGGCTGCTCAGCACGCGTTCGCAGTTCACGGTCCCCGACGTGGAACAGACCAGCGGTATGGCCGCGTCGTAGTGGAGGACGGTGAGGTACACGGCGATGGCGAGACCGATCAGGCTGGCTGCCAGACGGATGCGGTCCCACGTCCGAACCGCCATCCCGTTATTTCCCCGGTTGAGGCAACAGCGCCGCGGCGTTGCGTACGCCTGCGCTCCGGCACACCGCGGCCGGCGCCCCGCCGTCGACGGCGCAGATCTCCGCGCTCATTGCATTGGCCGCGCCCAGGATCGCGCGGGCGGCGGCAGTCGTGCCGAGCGGGAGCCCCGCTGCGATTGTCTGCCAGTCCATCCCTTGCAACAGCGCGGGCGAGAAGGACGATCCCACGAGAAGATACCGGCCGCCGACGAGCAGGAACGGGATGTACCCCGATGGGTCGTCGTGGCTGTAGAGCGCGGCCTGGCTCGGGGTGAGGCGCTGCAGCGGAGGATACTGTCCCGAGGCGTCCTGCGTGTTGCCCTGAAGCTCCACCGTCTCCAGCGCCACGTACCGACTCTGGTAGCGGGCGTGGAGCATCGTGAGCGTGGGCGTGCTCGGGAACGTATCGGTGGCGGACGACGCCGACAGCGCGAGCCCGGTGAAGGTGCCGAACCGCTCGAGGGCGGCCACAAGCGACCATCGGGTGGCGGCGCAATTCGGGCAGAACTCCGCGCCCACGTAGAGCACGACCGGGGTGCCGGTGGCCGACAGCGCTCCCACGATCTGCGGGTGGCCGGTGTCGACCGCACCCACGCGGTTCCACGTGGCCTCGGGGATCGCGGTGAGGTCGTGCGCGATGTCCGCCGGGACCGGCCCGCCGACAACCGCCGGCACGGGTCGCGACGCGGCCGGTCGCTGCCGTTCGTGCACCGCGGCCGCGACGGCGACGAGTGCCAGCGCGAGCCCGAGCGCCGGCAGCAGCCACACGACGCCGATCCCGCGCCGTCGCGCGGGCCGGCGCGATGCGCCCCGCTGATCGGCCTTCGTTTTCCCGCGCGGTCGTTTCGCCATGGATCCTTCCCGTGATCGGCGTGGTGATGGCTCTCACCCATGATACCCGCCGTATCGGGGAGCGACTATACCCCTTCCGCCCGATACGGCCGCCGGCGCCCTGCTTCGTTGGGCGTGCGGCACCCGATCTGGTTCGCGATCACCGTCGCTGCGTCGCGCTGCCGGGCGTCAGTGCCAAATGCGGACGTAGCTCGCGGGCGGCGCGTAGGTGGAGCGCTGCGCCTGCGAGGCGACGCTGAGGATTGCACTCTCGGCGCCGGCGGGAGTTTGGTCCCACACGCCGATGTCCAGCCGCGTGAGGCGGGACGGGTCGGCGTGGGGCACGATCGCCCACCCAATCGTGGTGAACATGTACCGGTAGCCCGCCTGGCGGGCGAGGGCGATCAACTCCGGCGTGTATTGGCCGTACGGATACACGAGGGCGTCGACCCCTTCGCCGGTTTCGCGCTCGACCATCGCGCGCGCTCGTTGGAGGTCGGTCAACACGCGGGCGGTGTACGCGGCCTCCGATTCCTGGCGCCCGTCCGCCTCGAGGCCCCGCCCGACCGTTGCGGCCGTGCTGGCGCGCGGGCCGACCGCGATCCCGTGGTGGAGATCGTACGTCTCCGTGTAAAAGTGGACGAGTCCGGTCCCGGCCATGCCGCGAACCTCGCCCCACGTCAGGTCGTTTGCCAGGTGGTTCACGTAGCTGACGATCAGGAACACCGCGGCGGGGATCTGATGCTGCGTGAGCACCGGCAACGCGTAGCGGTGGATCCCCTCGTAGCCGTTGTCGAAGACGACGGAGACCGCGTTCGGCGGTATCGGGGTGCCGTCTGAGACGAACCGCTCGAGCCGGGGCACGGAGATGAAGTGGAATCCGTCGCGCGCGAGTCGGTCCATCTCCGCGGCAAATTCTTGGGGGGACACCGTGTCAGTGCCGCGCGGCACGAGCGGGGAAACATCATGATAGGTGAGCACGACCACCGCGTGTTCGTAGTACGCATGCGCTGATGGAAGCGCCGGGGCGATCGGCGCCGCGGCGTTCCCGACAGTGGGAAGAGCGGTGAGGACGACGACGCTCAACGCGGCGAGCACCCGTGTCACGCGGGACGTGCGCCCGCGGACCCCTCGGGTCGCAATCCGGAGCTGCTGCGGATCCACGCATGAACCGCCGCGACTTTCCGCGCGGTGGGCGGACGGTGCGGCATGTGCGGCCCGTTCCACGTCCAGCGACTACTTTCCGGCGCGGGGCAGCGTCTGCGAGGCGTCGCGCACTCCGGCGCTTTGACACACCGCAACCGGAGCCTGTCCGTCGACAGTGCAGATCGCTGCGCTGATCTGATTTGCCGTGCCCAGGATCGCCCGAGCGGCGGGCGTCTGCCCGAGCGGCAGCGATGCCGCGATGGCATGCCAGTCCTGTCCCTTGAGGACGTCAGGCGAGAAGGGAGACCCCGCCAGGAGATATTGACCGCCGATCAGCAGGAACGGAATGTTCCCCGGGGGATCGTAGTGCCTGAACAGTGCTGCCTGGGTTGCAGTGAGCCGCTGAAGGGGCGGGTACTGACCGGACGCGTCCTGGAGGTTGGTCTGGAGCTCCACCGTCTGCACGGCGATGTACGGGCTCTGGTACTTCGCGTGCACCATCGTCAACGTGGGGGTGCTCGGGAAGACGTCCGTTGCCGACGACGCCGAGAGCTCGAGCCCCGTGAACGTGCCGAACCGGTTCAGGGCGGCCACGAGCGGCCAGCGCATTACGGCGCAGTACGGGCAGTATTCCGCCCCGATGTAGAGCAGGACCGGCGTCCTCTTGTCCGACGGCGGGGCCCCGACAAGCATCGGCGGCGGAGCGTCGTCCACGCCCACGCGGTCGAAGGTGCCCCGGGGGATCGAGGCGAGGTTGTGGGCGATGTCCGCGGGGATCGGTGCACGCGGCGCCGGCGTTGCGCTCCCGCCCGCGCCCTGTGTCCGGCGCTCATGCACGACGGCCCAGATGACCACGAGGGCGAGCGCCACGCCGAGCGCAGGCAGCAGCCACACGACGCCCGCTCCTCGTCGTCGAGCAGGCCGGCGAGAAGCTGCGCGTGTGCCGTGTTTGGTCGTACCCGTCCGTTTCGCCATGGGCCCGTCCTCGTCACCGTTGTCGTAGGAGCCTGTCTTCCCATGATATCAGCCGTACCGGGGCGAGCCTAGACACACGCGACTTGATGCGATCGGAGCGCACGGAACGACGCGACCAGGACGGGTGCAGACCGGCCCGGGATCTCCGCCTCGACATCGTAACCCATGTCTCCCGTGGTCGGTGGTCCGCGGAACGGAGGTCGCCGATGCGGACCTGCCGGGGCGCGTTGCAGCGCTGAAGCCGGCTGCCGCCGCCCGTCACCGAGTCGGGCCCAGTTGGTCCCCTGCAACGCGTGCGGGCGCGCGGCCGTCCGCGATCCGCTATCGTCGGGTGGAGGAGCCGATGCGGAGTGGACATTATCTGCGGGCACGGGCGTGGTTCGCGTTGAGGTCACCTATCCCTTATACTGAGGGCACTAACAGGACGGGTAACAAGGGTGTGAAGGGGCGAGGCCGTGGTAGGAGTCGGACGCCCCCAGCCATAACTACACGCTACGTCCACCCGATGAGGTGATGGAAGTGTCCACCGAGCAATCCCCGGTCCGGATGCGAGTCCTCCGGTACCCCCTCGAGACGTTCAGTCAGGCCGCGAGCACGATGCGGAAGGTCTTGTACGAAGTGAAGAAGGTGATCGTCGGGCAGGATCTGATGCTCGAACGGATCCTGGTCGCGCTGCTCTCCCGCGGGCATATCTTGATCGAAGGCGTCCCGGGCCTCGCGAAGACGCTGGCGATCAAGACCTCGGCGCAGGTGCTGGACTGCCAGTTCCGGCGGATTCAGTTCACACCGGACCTCGTCCCGGCGGACCTCGTCGGGACGCGGATCTACAACCAGCAGTCCGGCGCCTTCGAGGTCGAGCTCGGCCCCGTGTTCGCCAACCTCGTGCTCGCCGACGAGATCAACCGCGCGCCGGCGAAGGTGCAGTCCGCGCTGCTGGAGTCGATGCAGGAGCGCCAGGTCACGATCGGCAAGCAGACGTTTTCGCTGCCGGACCCGTTCCTCGTGCTCGCGACCCAGAACCCCATCGAGAGCGAGGGGACGTACCCGCTCCCCGAGGCCCAGGTGGACCGGTTCATGTTCAAGGTCGTGATCTCGTACCCGTCGTTTCACGAGGAGATGACCGTCGTCGACCGGGTCACCGAGCGTGCGGCGTCGGTGGACCGCGTGATCACTGGCGCGCAGCTGCTCGAACTGCAGAAGGTCGCGGAGGCGGTGTACGTCGACCCGAAACTGCACGAGTACGCGGTGAGCCTGGTGAGCGCGACCCGCCGGCCCCAGGACTACGGGCTTGGCGACCTCGCGCGGTTCGTCCAGTACGGCGCGAGCCCGCGCGGCTCCCTCAACCTCGTCGTCGGCGCGAAGGCGATTGCGCTCCTGAGGGGGCGAGAGTACGCGATGCCCGAGGACGTGCGCGATCTCGCCCCGGAGGTGCTCCGCCACCGGATCCTGTTGTCGTACGAGGCGCTGGCCCAGGACATCACGGCCGATCACCTGTTGCAGCGTGTGCTGGACGCGGTGCCCACGCCCAAAGTCCACATCGGAGACCCTTATGGAGACGCCAGAACGGGTGTTGAGGCGCCTCGAGTTTAAGGTCGTTCGCCGGCTCGACGGGTTTCTCTTCGGCGACTATCGCGGGGTGTTCTACGGCCCCAGCCTCGACCTGGCGGAGGTGCGCGAGTACCAGCCCGGTGACGAAGTTCGGCGGATCGACTGGAACGTCACGGCGCGGATGAGCCGGTTGTTTGTACGCCAGTACCTCGAGGAGAAGGAACTCACGGCGTGGCTGCTCGTCGACCTCTCGCCGTCGATGGCGTTCGGCACGATCCGCCAGTTTAAGCGACAGCTCGCTCTGGAGTTCGCGGGGGTCGCCGCGTACATCGTGACGCGGCACGGCGACAAGGTCGGCGCGGTCGCGTTTCCGGCGGAGCGGGGATACCGGTTCATCCCGCCGCGGGCGGGGCGGCTGCAGGCCCTGCGGATCATCCACGATCTGTCCGCGCTCCCGGAGACGTCCGGCGGCGGACGCACGGATCTGGCCGCGCTCCTCCGGCAGCTCGGCCGGGTGGTCCGGCGACGGTCGCTCGTGTTTTTGGTCTCGGACTTTCATTCGCCGGAAGGGTGGGAGACGGCGCTGACGGAGATGCAGCGCCGCCATGAGGTGATCGCGGTCCGCGTCGAAGATCCTCGGGAGCGCGAGTTGCCCGACGTCGGCGGGGTGTACCTGCACGATCCGGAGACGAACCAGCAGCTCTGGGTCGACACGTCCGACCGGCGCGTGCGCGAGACCTACCGCGAGTTGGTGCGCGCCCGCGAGGCCCGGCTGATCGAAGTGATGCGGCGGGCGGGCGTGGACATGCTGACGCTGTCGACCGGAACATCGCTCGTTGAGCCGCTCTTGAAGTTCGTCTTGTTTCGGAGGCGCCGCCGGTGGAATTTACCTGGCCGGTAATGCTCTGGGGGCTCCTCCTGTTGCCGGCGTTCATCGCCTGGTACGTCTTCGGCGTGCGCCGTGTGCGGGGCCGCGCCGCCGGGCGGTTCGCCGAGGCACCGCTGTTCGCCCAGCTTGCGGTCCGGCTCCCGATGTTCCGGCGCCACATCGCGATGGCGCTGTACTTCGTGGCGCTCGGGCTCCTGCTCGTCGCGGCGGGCCGGCCGGTGATGGCGATCCCGATGCCAGTGAACAAAGCGGTCGTGATCCTCGCGATCGATACAAGCGGCAGCATGGAGGCGCCGGACGTCCCTCCGACGCGGTTGGACGCCGCCAAAATGGCGGCGCGGGTATTTCTCGACAACTTCCCGCAGGGCCCCAAGGTGGGGCTCGTGACCTTCAGCACCTACCCGACCCTGAACGTGCCGCCGACCCCCGACCACCAGGCGGTCAAGGACGCCCTCGCGGCGCTGAAACCCCAGGAGGCGACCGCGATCGGTGACGGGATCGCGGCCGCGTTGAAGGCGATCCCGGGGCGCACGGCGCCCACCCCAGACCGTCAAGCGAACCCGTTCGGGCAGGCGCAGCCGCCGCTGACCGTTCCGCCTCCGGTCGAGTCCACGCCCCCGTCGGGCGATCTCGCTCCCGCGGCGATCATCCTGCTGAGCGACGGGGGGGACAACTCCAGCCGGAACGACCCGCTCAAGATGGCGATCCTGGCGAAGCAGCAGAAGGTGAAGATCTACACCATCGGGCTGGGCACGCCCGGCGGTGGGGTATTCAACTACCAGGGGCAGATGGTGCTCGTGCCGTTCGATCCGGCGCTGCTGCAGCAGCTCGCGGCCGTGACCGACGGTAAGTTCTTCTTCGCGCCGTCGGCGAAAGATCTCACTCAGGTCTATCGCGATCTCGGGCGGACGATCGGGTGGGAAACCCGCAAGATGGAGGTATCCGCGCTGGTCGTCGGCGGCGCGGGCGTGCTGATGCTCGGTGGCGGGCTCGTATCGATGCTGTGGATGGGGCGGCTGCCATGAGCTTTCTCTGGCCTGTGGTGCTGTGGCTGTATCTGCTGGTGCCGGTGCTCATCGCCGCGTACGTGTGGATGCTCCGGCGTCCCGCGCGCGAGCGGGTAGTGTACTCCAGCCTTGACCTGGTGGCGCGGGCGGCCGCGGCCGGGGGGCGCTGGCGGCGTCACCTCCCCGCCGTGTTCTACCTCGCGACGCTGTGCGGTGTCATCTTCACCGTGGCCCGGCCGATGGCACCCGTGCCGGTGCCCGACAACCGGACCGTGGTGATGATGAGCATTGACGTAAGCCGCAGCATGATGGCCACCGACGTCAACCCGACGCGGCTCGACGCTGCGAAGTCGGCGGCGGTGGACTTCGTGCGCGCGCTGCCGAAGGGCACCCGGGTCGGGGTGGTCTCGTTCAGCAGCTACGCGACGCTCGTCACGCCGCCGACGCCGGATCACGACCGGGTCGTCTTGGCCATCAACAACCTCGACCTCGAATTCGCGACCGCGATCGGCGACGGGCTGCTCGAGGCCGTATACGCGCTCCCGGGGCGCCCGCGTCCGGAGGCCGCGCTGAACCCGTACGCGCCGCCTCAGACGCCCGTGCTGCCGCAGGACGAACTCGACCGGCTGCCGCCCGCGACCGTGGTGCTCTTGAGCGACGGACAGAGCAACCGCGGCGTGCCCCCCGAGGTCGCGGCGGCGATCGCGAAACAGCTCAAGGTGAAGGTGTACACGATTGGGCTCGGTTCCCCCGAGGGGACGTTCCTCGAGCTCGGCGGGCACAGCATCTTCGTCCGACTGGACGAGGAGACGCTGAAGGGGATCGCCACGGTCACCGGCGGCACGTACCAGCGCGTGACGACGGCCCGCGACCTCAGCCGCGTGTACACGCATCTCGGACGCGTCATCGGATGGGAGCAGCGGCCGACCGAGATCAGCGGGCTCACGTCGGTGGGGGTCGCCGCGCTGTTCGTCGGGACGGTCGTCATCTCGCTCCTCTGGACGCACCGCCTCGGGTAGCAGCGCTCCGTTCACCCTTCGAGTACGCAGGGACGGGTCTCCACGCCGCCTCCTTGTCCGTTTCGTCGACACCATCGCGGGACGCGGCGAGGGCCCGCGCCGCGCGTGCCGCTTTGGATCCCGACCGGACGCGCCGCGTAGGAGAGGGCGCGCCCGCCGCGTAATACCACCACGGGAGCAGCAGGACCCCAGACCTCGGGAGGGACCGTGCCCGATCGGATCACCGTCTCGGTCATCCAGCACCGGTTCGTGGCGATCGTTGCCGAGATGGGCGAAGCGATGCTCCGCACCGCCTACTCACAGATCCTGAACAGCAGCCGCGATTTCTCGACGGCGCTGTGTGACGGCACCGGTCGGCTCGTCGCTCAGGCCGAGCACGTCCCGATCCACGTGGGCGCGCTGCCCTGGGCAGTGCGGTCCGTGCTCGAGGCCTTCCAGGATCGCATTCGCCCCGGCGATCTCTTCCTGTTGAACGACCCCTACCACGGCGGGAACCACCTGCCGGATCTGACCGTGCTCCTGCCGGTTTTCGCTCGAAAGCGGCTGGCGTTCTGGTCGATCAACCGCGCGCACCAGAGCGACATCGGAGGCTCCACGCACGGCGCCTACAATCCGGGCGCGACCGAGATCTGGCAGGAGGGCATCCGCATTCCTCCGCTCCGCCTCTACGACGCCGGCGAAGTTCGCGACGACGTGATGCGGATGATCGCGACGAACGTGCGGCATTCCCGCGATTTCCTCGGCGATCTCCGCGCGTCGATCGGATCGGCCCGTCTCGGCGAGCAGCGCCTCGCTCGACTCCTCGCCGAATACGGACCGGCGGTCGTCGCCGAAGCGGTCGACGAGATCCTTGACGGGACCGAGCGGCAGGCGCGCGCCTGCATCCGAACGTGGGCCGACGGCGTGTACCGCGGCGAGGCGGTACTCGACGACGACGGGCACGGGACGTCCGACATCGCGATCCGGGCGACGGTGACAAAAGCCGGGGACGGCCTCACGGTGGATCTCACCCATAGTGCGCCTCAGGTCACCGGGTTCGTCAACTCATCCTACCCAAACACGATGTCCGCCGTATTCATGGCGCTCGCGTACTTGCTGGATCCCGAGATCCCGAAGAACGATGGGACGTTTCGGCCGGTCACGGTCAAGGCGAAACCGGGCACGATCGTGTGGCCGAATCCCCCGGCCCCCGTCACGCTGGCCACGAACCACTGCGGCCAGGAGATCGGTGAGGCAGTGATCAAGGCGCTGGCCGCCGCGTGTCCCGACCGGGCGATCGCCGGTTGGTCTCGGCGGTTCCGAATTGCGATCCGGGGGGTGGACCCCCGCACCGCACGGCCGTTCATTTGGCACCTGTTCCACGCCCGCGGCGGCGGCGGTGCCTCGGCGGCGGGGGACGGGTGGCCGACGGCGGGGGAGGGGCAGGCCGCCGGTGGCATCAAGTTCGGCAGTGTCGAGGTCACGGAGGTGCGGTTTCCCCTGATGCTCGCACACCACGAGTTTCGTCCCGACTCCGGAGGCCGCGGGAAGTTCCGCGGCGGCGTCGGGTCGGTGCTCGAGATGTACATGCGCACCACCGAGGCGGGCGTGGCGAACACCGCCGGCGACGGGGTGCGGCACGCGCCGTACGGTCTCTTCGGCGGGCGCGACGGCGCGCCGCACCGGTACCGGCTGATGTCGCGGGGGCGGACGCGGCTGCTGGCGACCAAGTCGGTCGGCATCCCGGTGGCCCCGGGGGATGTGTTTCTCATTGAATCGGCGGGTGGAGGCGGGTACGGCGATCCGCGCGAGCGCGGTCCCCGCGCGATCGTTGCGGATCTGGCCGATGGCATGGTGACGCCGCGGCGGGCGCGGCCCAAGGGCGGCGCCCGCGCGGCGGCTCGAGGAGCGCGCAGGAGTCGCCGTGTATCGCGTCGGCGTTGATGTGGGGGGCACGTTCACCGATCTCGTGGCCGTGGACGCCGCCGGGGTCGTCACCGTAGCCAAGGTCGCGTCCACCCCGCCGGATCCGTCGCTCGGCGTGCTCGACGGCCTGCGGTTGTTGGCACGCGCGCTGGGACGCGACCTGCGGGCGCTGCTTGCCGACACCGACCGTTTCGTGCACGGGACGACCGTGGCGACAAACGCGTTGGTGGAGCGCAAGGGCGCGCGCGTCGGGCTGTTGACCACCGCGGGCCACCGGGACGTGCTCGAAATGCGCGAAGGCCTCAAGGAAGGGCGCTACCACCTGCGCGTGCCGCCGCCCGAACCGCTCGTGCGGCGGGCGCTGCGGCTCGGCGTCCGCGAGCGGATGGGGCCGGACGGCCGCGTGGAGGTCCCGCTCAGCCCGACGTCGCTGGCCGGCGCGATCGGGGCGCTCGTGCGCGCCAAGGTCGACGCGGTCGCGGTGTGCTACCTCCACGCGTACCGGAATCCCCGGCATGAGCGAGCCACGCGGCGGGCCGTGATCCGGCGCCTGCCGCGCGTCTACCTGAGCGTGTCGTCCGAGGTGCTGCCCCAGATCAAGGAGTACGAGCGGGTCTGCACGACGGCCGTCAACGCATACGTCGGCCCGGGGCTCTCGCGCTATCTCCGCACGCTCGCGACGCGCCTGGCGGCGAGCGGGTACGCGCGTCCGGTGCTGGTGATGCAGTCGCATGGGGGCGTCGCCACCGTTCCGGACTCCGTCCGCCTGGCAGCCGGGGCGATCCTGTCCGGGCCGGCGGGCGGCATCGCCGGAAGCCGTCACGCCACGCGCTGGCTCGGTTCGGGGGACCTGATCACGTTCGACATGGGCGGGACCAGCACGGACATCGCGCTGCTGGAGAGCGGTGAGCCGACGCGGTCGGGCGACCGCACAGTGGGCGGCCACAAGGTCGCCCTGCCGAGCCTCGACATCCATACGCTCGGCGCCGGCGGCGGCTCGATCGCGTCGGTGGACGCCGCGGGCATGCTTCACGTCGGGCCGGAAAGCGCGGGCGCCCGCCCCGGGCCCGCCTGCTACGGCCTCGGGGGGAATGCGGCGACGGTGACCGATGCGAACGTGGTGCTCGGCTACCTCGACCCGGCGAACTTTCTCGGAGGCCGCACCCGCCTGGACGCGGGCGCGGCCGAGCGCGCCGTGGCGCGGGTCGCGTCGGGGCTCGGTTGCCCCCCGGTCGTCGCGGCCGAGGGCGTGCATACGCTCGTCAACACCAGCATGGCCGAGGGAATCCGCATCGTCTCGCTGCGGCGCGGGGTGGACCCGCGCCGGTTCGCGCTGCTCGCGTTCGGTGGCGCGGCCGGGTTGCACGCGACGCAGGTGGCGCGCATGCTCGAGATCGCGCGCGTCGTCGTACCGCGCGCGGCGGCGGTGCTCTCGGCGTGGGGGATGCTCGCCACCGATCTTCGGTACGAGTTGGTGCGGACGCACGTCGGCGAGATCCGCCGCGTGGGCGCGGCGGGTCTCCGGCGGGTGTTCGCGCAGATGGAGCGCGACGGCCGGGCGAGGCTTGGGACGGCGGCGGACGGTGTCCTTGAGGTGCGCCGGTCCCTCGACATGCGGTATGGGGAGCAGATCTTCGAGATCGGGGTCTCCCTCGATGGACTGGATTTGGATGCGCCAGACGTGATCCCGCAGGTGGTCGCGCGGTTCCAACAGCGGCACGAGGCGCTCTACACGTACAGCGCGCCCGATCAGGACGTCGTGTTGGTCAACGCCCGGCTCGCGGTAATCGGCCGGCTGCCCGTGGTGCCGGCGGAACCGGAGGTGCCACCGGTTGTGGAGGGCGAAGCGACGCCCGGCCGGCGGCGGGCGTACCTCGGCGGATGGCGCGAGGTGCCGGTGTACCGTTGGGACGCGCTCCCGGCCGGGTTCGACGTGTCCGGCCCGGCGATCTTCGAGGCCGCCGCGACCACCGTTCTGGCGCGCCCCGGGGACCGCGTGCGCGTGACCGCGCAGGGGTGGCTCGACATGCAGGTGGAAGGATGACGAGCGAGACGTCGACGCGCTACACCCGGGAGGGACCGCGATGGACAAGAACGCCATGATCGCCCAGCAACTCGGCATTTCACACGAGCGGCTTCGCCTGTGCGTCGCCGACCTCGCTGACGAGGACGCCGGCCGCGTACATGCCGGCCTGCTCGCCCCGATCGTCTGGCAACTCGGACACGTCGCGCTCGTCGATGCGGGATTCGTGCAAAAGGCCGGCGGCACGTGCACGATCCCCCCGCGGTTTGACGAGCTGTTCCGGGCCGGCAGCGGGGGCGCCGCCGACTATCCTCCGCTGGCCGATGTGTGGGCGGCGTTCGACGCCGCGCACGAGGCGCTCCTCGAGGTCGCCCGCACCGTCGACGGCGCGACGCCGGTGGACGGCCGCGGGCGGTATCACAACGTCGGCGAGATGTTGATCTTTTGCACGTACCATCGCGGGTATCATGTCGGGAAGATCACGACGTTGCGGGCGTTGCTCGGCAAGCCGAGACTCTTCGGCTAGCATGGGCGACGGGTGACGCAAGACACGGGGCGCGGGCCAACGGACACTGCCGACGTCGTCGTCATCGGAGCGGGCGTCGTGGGGGCAAGCGTCGCCTACCACCTGGCGCGGCGGGGCTGTCGGAATGTCCTGGTGCTCGAGCGGCGCGACCGTCCCGGGCTCGGGAGCACCGGCAAGGCGAGCGGCGGATTTCGTGGGCAATTCACGACCGATGTCTGCGTCCGGCTGTCACTGCTGGCGCGTGAGAAGCTGCTCCGGTTTCGCGATGAGGTCGGCGCGGACCCGGGATACCGGCCGGTCGGGTACGTGTTCATGGCCAAGACACCGGCGCAGCTCGCCGCGCTGCGCCAGGCGCTCGGCGTGCAGCGCGCCGCGGGCCTGCACCAGGCGCGCGAGGTCGACCCCGGCGACATCGGCCGTCTGTCGCCGGCGGCGCGGATGGACGGCATCGTCGGCGGCACGTGGTGCCCCATCGACGGCTACATCGTGCCGCTCCAGATCATGCGCGGCTACCTCGCCGCTGCCGAGCGGCTGGGCGCGCGCATCGAGTACGGCGTGGGCGAGGCGGCGTGTCTCGTGGACGGGGGGCCGGTCCCGGACGCGCGGCGGGTTCGGGGCGTCCGCACCGAACGCGGAGAGGTGGCGACCCGGTGCGTGGTCAACGCCGCGGGGCCCTGGGCCGGCCTCGTTGCGCGCACGGCCGGCGTGACCCTGCCCGTGACGCCGCTCCGGCGGCAGACCGCGCTGACCTATCCGTTTCCGGCGCTCCCCGACGACACCCCGATGACGATCAACGTCGACGACAAGTTCCACTTCCGCGTGCTCGACGGGCGCGCGCTGCTCTTGTGGCCCGGGGACACCCCAAGAGCCGATCCGTTCGACACGACGTTCGAGCCGCGGTGGCTCGACCAGATGCTGCCGTACGCCCACGCCACCGTGCCGTGCCTGCGGGACGCCCGGATCGACCTCGACCGCTGCCTGTGCGGATTGTACGAGATGAGCCCGGACAAACACGTCATTCTCGGGGCCGCGCCTGGGGTGGAGGGGTTGTTCCTTGTAAATGGGTCCTCCGGGCACGGGGTCATGCACTCGCCCGCGTTGGGGCACCTCGTCGCCGAGATGATTCTCGATGGTCGCGCGCACACGCTCGACGTCCACCCACTCCGCCCGACCCGTTTCGACGAGGGCGAGCCGAACGTCGACACCGGGGTGCTGTAGCTCGGGGAGGCGGCGCGCCCGGCAGGGGTCAGGTGATGGTGGACCCGCCGTCGATCGCCACGCTGGCGCCCGTGATCAGGCCCGCGTCCTGCGAGGCCAGGAACAAGACCGCGCCGGCCACGTCCTCGGGGGTGCCGACGCGCCCGAGCGGGATCCCGCGCAGCCGTCCCGCCAGCCACTCGGCGTTCTGCACGTCCTTGCGGTTGATGTCGGTCTCGATCAGACCGGGATTGACCTCGTTGACGCGGATGCCGTGGGCGGCCAGCTCGAACGCCATCGCCCGCGTCAGCATCGTGATCCCGCCCTTGCTCGCCTCGTAGTGCGCCAGGTTTGGCGTCGCAAAGCGCGCACTCGTGGACGAGACGTTCACGATGCAGCCCTTCTCCCCGCGTGCCACCATACGCCGGGCCGCGGCCTGGCCGACGAGGAAAGCGCCACGCAGGTTGGTGTGCATGATCCATTCCCACTCGTCCACGGGGATCTCGAGAAACGGCGTCCGCCGCAGCACGCCGGCGTTGTTCACGAGGATGTCGACGGGACCGAGCGCGCGCTCGACCTGATCGAGCATCTGCACGACCGCGCGCGCGTCCGAGACGTCGGCCTGCACGGCCAGCGCCCGCACGCCTGCCGCCTCGATCTCGGCGACCGCGCTGAGGGCGTCGGCCGCGGCGTTGCGGTAGTTCACCGCCACGTGGGCGCCGGCCCGGCCGAGCCCGATCGCGATCGCCCGTCCGATGCTGCGACTGCCTCCGGTCACGAGCGCGATCTTCCCGGCGAGCGCGTAACGGCTGTTCAGCATCGAGATGGTCCCCTCCGATTGTCTCGTGATCTTCGCTCGTGTTTCCTGGCTGTTCGCACGGATCCCTCTGTCGGGCGCGGCGCCGGCGCACTCGCGGCGCGGAATCAAGCGTCAGGGTGCTTCGAGCCCGCGCGGGTGAGCGGAGGTACCGGTCTCGGCGCCCACCTCCGGCGTGTTGCTGGAACTTCGCGGGAATTGTTAAGGGCCGGGGCCCAGGCCATTAACGCCCACAGGAATCCCCGCTAATCCACAGGCGCGCGTGTTCACGGGGTCCGGGGTGCGCCGCCGCAGGCCCGATGAAGGGACGCCGCACGGACGGTGAAGGTTCTGCGTACGATCGGGCGCAGCACTCCCGGCCACCGGGAGGCAAGAGTGGCCCGGTCCCTGTCGAACCCAGTCCGGGTGGGCTCAGACAGGGCCTGGGCGCGTCGGGCGCGCCGGAAGGGAGCCAACGGCGGTGGGGATGCTGGATGGCAGGGCGGCCGTGGTGACGGGGGCCGCATCGGGGCTGGGGCTGGCGATCGCGACCGCGCTTGCGGCCGAGGGCGCGTCCGTGTGCGTGGCCGACCTGAACGAACCCGCAGGCCGCGCGGCGGTCGACGGCCTCACGCGCGAGGGCCGACGGGCCGTGTTCGCGCAGGCGAACGTCGCCGATGCCGCCTCCGCACGGCAGATGGTCGATGCCGCGGTGGAGGCGTTCGGACGGCTCGACGTGCTCGTGAACAACGCGGGACTCCAGCACATCGCCCCGATCGTCGACTTCCCGGAAGAACGCTGGACCTACTTGCTCTCCGTGCTGTTGACCGGCACGTTTCTGTGCACGAAGTACGCGCTGCCGCACATGATCCGCGGGAAATGGGGACGCGTGATCAATGTGGCATCCGCGCACGGTCTCGTCGCGTCGCCGTTCAAGGCGGCGTACGTCTCGGCAAAGCACGGGGTCGTGGGCTTCACGAAGGTGGCGGCGTGGGAGGTGGCCGCGCACGGGATCACCGTCAATGCGATCTGCCCAGGCTACGTCCGGACGCCCCTGGTGGAGCGCCAGATCGCCGACCAGGCGCGGGTGCACGGCATTCCGGAGTCCGAGGTGGTCGCGCGAATCATGCTCGAGCCCCAGGCGGTCAAGCGTCTGCTGGAGCCGTCGGAGATCGGGGCGCTGGCGCTCTACTTGTGTTCCGACGCCGCGGCCGTAGTGACGGGCACGGCGCTGTCGATCGACGGAGGGTGGACCGCCAGGTAGCCCGCGGGGGAAGGTCGGGGGCGCCGGTGCAACATTGCCAACACCCCGAGACAGCACGCAAGAGCGCTGCGGCAAGGGCGTCGAGAGAACCGCTGCGCCTACGAGAGGTCGTCCGGACCAATTGATGTGAGATCGAGACGCGTCGCATCCATGAGCAACGACTCGATTCCTAGCTTCCCTTCGCCACCGCATACCGTGCGAGGCGAGTGATCATCTCGATGATTTCTTCCCGGCCGTGCCGCGCCCTGGCCAGAGCGTCATACGTCTCGAAGCTCGCCAGGGCGCAGACCACATCCGCGGCCAGCCGGTGTCTCCGCGGCCCCAGCGTTCGCTTCTTCCCCGCCGCCATGCGCTGGAGAATTTCGCGAGCCACGCGTCGGCGGCGTGTTTCACGGGCCTGAAGGCCCGTGGCAATCTCCGCATCGAGCGCCGCCATCGCGTGGAGCCGGCGGATCACACCGGGATCCGATGCCCAGAAATCGACCAATGCGCGGACGAACCCGGCGAGAACGGCCGATGGGTCGCGTTCTCGGAGCGCCTCTGCCGCGCGGCGGTGCATGTTGCCTCTCATTGCGAGGTAATCATACAAGGCTTCTAGCAGAGCAGGGCGCGAGCGGAAATGGTAATAGACGGTGAGCCGGGAGAGGCCGGCGCGGCGGGCGATCGAATCCATGCCGAGTGCGGGGTCCAGGGCCTCGGCAAGAACACGGCGGGCGGCCTCGAGAATGCGGCGGCGTGTTTCCGCCGCGGCGGCTCCACGTTTCTCCATGCTGTACGCACGAGGAGACATCGCGCTTCCCTCCCTTGACAATTAATCATACAGCATGTCGAAATAATACAGACACAGCGTTGTTTCCGCCGAAAGGACCAGCGAGATGACCAGCGTGCGATCGCTCGACGAGCGTGAGGCGGGACTCCTCGCCGGATTCGTTCGGGGATGGTTCAGCGGCTGCTCGACGACCCGGATGCGCATACCGCGCGGACGCCCGCGGCGTATTCAGGCCGTCGTGGAAATCCGCCCCGGCGAGACGAATCGGGAGGACCCATGACATGACCACATCTGCCGCGCTGTCACGTCAGGGCCATCGGCTCCTCCAGGTCGGCGTCGCCCTCTTGGTGTTCACGTCCTTTGAGGGTGTTGCGATTCCCTACTTCACGGTGCCGCGTCTTGGGCTGTCGGCACATTCGCTGAGCGCCTTCCTGGGGGCCTTGCTGCTGCCGGTGGGCTTGCTGTGGCCCAGGCTCAATCTCGGCGCGACAACGTCACGGATCGCGTTCTGGTTTCTCGTCTACTCGGCCCTCGCCATTGTCGCCGCCTACGTCATGGCCGGCATCTGGGGAGCCGGCAACTCCACCATGCCGCTAGCGGCAGGCGCCGCCCGCGGGAGCGTGTTTCAGGAAGCCGCGATCAAGGTCGTGGCGTACTCGTCTGCACCGACGGGTATCATCGCCTTTGCGCTCATGCTCTGGGGCCTTCGCATCGAGGCTGTGAAGCCGTAGGTCGGGGGCCGATGCCGGTCAGGCGCTGGGTGCTGGTTCTGCTCTTCGGCCTCGTGCTCATCTATGTACCGGTCCGCCTCTTCTCCGGCGTCGTCCGGCCCGCGGGGATTGGCGCATTCCAGGTTGCCGGGATCGTGATCTGTGCTGCGGGCGGGGCGGTCGCGCTGTGGTGCGCGTCCAGTTTCGCGTTCATCGGCCGAGGAACTCCCGCACCGTTCGCCGCGCCCAGCCGGTTGGTGACACGCGGTCCCTACCGTTTCGTGCGGAATCCCATGTACATCGGCGCAGGATTGATCTTTGCCGGCGCGGCCGTCTTCTACGACTCGCTGTCGCTCATTGCGTATACGGGTCTCTTCTTCCTCGCCAGTCATCTCTTTGTCTTGTTGTACGAAGAGCCCACCATGCGACGAAAGTTTGGGGCCGCGTACGAAGCATATTGCGGCCGGGTCAGGCGGTGGTGGCCTCGCGCGTAATGCGGAGCCGATGGCCGAACCGGCGCTCCCCGCTCAGCCAACCGTCCTTGCGGGATCGTGTTAGTCCCAGTCGCGCCGAGCTCATCGCGCGCATCGAGCTCGCGCTCGAGGAGTACAATCGGTGCTACGCGCACCCGTTCACGTGGTCTTTCACCCCGCATGCCATGCCTCAGTGGTACTGTCAACGGACTTCCGCTATGGTGTACTAGGTGCGGGACAGCCGGGGGTCCAACGCGTCCCGCAGTCCGTCGCCCAGGAAGTTGAATCCCAGGACCGTCACAAAGATCGCGAGGATCGGGAAGAGGGCGATGTGGGGCGCCAGGCCCAGGTAGTTCTTGGCCACGAACACCATGGCGCCCCACTCGGGTGTCGGCGGTTGGGCGCCGAGGCCGAGGAACGAGAGGACCGATGCCGCCAGGATCGCGTTCGCCATGCTGAGCGTGGTCGTGACGATGACGGCCGGGGAGATGTTCGGGAGCACGTGCCGGACGAGAATCCCGGCGTCCTTGACGCCGAGCGCGCGGCTCGCCTCCACGTACTCGCGCGACCGCACATCGAGGACCGCGCTCCGCGTGATCCGTACGAACGACGGTGTCGTCGTCACGCCGATCGCGATCATGGCGTTCGTGAGGCTCGGCCCCAGCGCTCCCAGGATCGCGATCGCGAGCAGCAACCCCGGAAACGCGAGGAGCACGTCCATGCTCCGCATGATCGGGTTGTCGAGCCGGGGGTAGTAGCCTGCGAGGAGCCCGAACGTCACGCCGGCCGCGAACGCGATCCCGACCGTGATGACGCCGATCTCCAACGACACGCGGCTGCCGTAGACGATCCGGCTGAGGATGTCGCGGCCGAGGTCGTCGGTGCCGAACGGGTGCGCTCGCGACGGCCCCTCGAACCGCGCCTGGATGTTTGGTTGGATCGGATCGTACGGTGCCAGGATCGGCGCGCACAACACGACGAGGACAAGGACCGCGACGATGCCCGCCCCGATCCGGACCTGCCACGACCGCCCCAACCGGTGCCTGAGCGCCGCGCCCCGAGGACGCCACCCCGCGGGGGTGGCCGGCGTCACCGCGGCGTCACTCATACCGGATCCGCGGATCGACCACGGAGTAGGCCATATCCACGACCAGATTCGTGACCACGAAGGTGACCGCGAACAGCAGCACCGCTCCCTGGACGATCGGGAAGTCACGGCCCAGAATCGCGTCCACGAGCAGCCGGCCCATGCCCGGTAGCGAGAAGATCGTTTCGGTGACGACCGCGCCGCTCAGCAGCAGGCCGAACTGCAGGCCGACGATCGTGACGACCGGCAACAGGGCGTTGCGAAATGCGTGCCGGATGACCACCCCGGGTTCCCAGACGCCCTTCGCCCGCGCGGTCCGGACGTAGTCCTGGTGGAGCGTCTCCAGCATCGACGATCGGGTCAGGCGCGCCAGCAGGGCGATCGTGCCGCTGCTGACCGTCACCGCGGGCAGCGCGATGTGGCGCCATCCGTCGACCGTCGTGAGCGGGGCAAAGCCGCTCAGCGGAAACCACCGCAGCGTGATCGCGAAGATCCACAAGAGGATCAAGCCGATTGCGAACACCGGCATCGCCGATCCCGCGAGGGCGACGAAGATGGTGGTGAGATCGAGCACCGAGTTGCGGCGGTAGGCGGCGAGGATGCCCATCGGGACGCTGATCGCGATCGTCAGCGCCACGCCAACGACCGCGAGCGAGAGCGTGACCGGAAACGTCGAGAGGAGGCGGTCCAGCACCGGCTCCCGGGAGCGGATCGACCGGCCGAAGTCGCCACGGGCGAGCCGGGCCACATACCTCGCGTACTGGACGTACAGCGGTTGATCGAGCCCGAGGGTGTGTTCGACCTCGCGCACCACGTCGGGGGGCGCGTCCGGCCCCGCCACCACGAGCGCGGGGTTGCCCGGGGTGAGGTGCAGGATCAGAAACACCAGCACCGATACGCCGAGCAGCACCGGCACCGCCAGGAGCAGGCGCCCCGCGACGTATGAGGCCATGCCCCGGCTACGCTATTGTTTGAACTCGAGGTCGAGCATCTTGTAGAGCACGTTCGCGTGCATCTGCGGGACCACCAGGTTCGGCGTCGCGATCACGACGCGTTTCTCGTGCACGAGCGGCACCCAGATCGCGTTCTGCACGATGATCTGTTGGAGCTTCTGATACGCGTCCGCGCGCTCTTGCTCGTTCGTGCTGGACCGGCTCAGGTCGAGCAGGCGGTCGGTCTCCGGGTCCGCCCAATCGAACCGGTTCGGCGCGGGTCGTTGCTTGCTGTTGAAGTAGAAGTACAGGATGTCGGGCGTGACGTACCGGACGTTGATGAAGAACATGTCATGCTGGCCCGCGCGGAGCGCCGCGAGGAACGCGGTCCATTCTAGGCTCTGCGGCCTGACCCCGACGCCGACGCCCGCTAGTTCGGACTGGACGAGGCTGACGAGCTGCTCCAGGCCGGGCCCGGGTGACCACAGGAACAGCAGCGACAGCGGCTGCCCGTTCTTCTGGCGAGGCTGCCCGGGACGGGTCTGGGCCCACCCGGCCTCGTCGAGGAGCCGCTTCGCCTTGCTCGGGTCGTAGCGATAGCCGACCTGCTGGACGCCCGGCCACCAGCCCGGGGTGCCCGGGGCGAGCGGCCCGAACGCCTCCGTCGCCAGCTCGTAGTAAGCTCCGGCGATGATCTCCTGCTTGTTGATCCCGTAGTTAATCGCTTGGCGCACCTTGAGGTCGTCGAGCGGCTTGTGCCCCAGCTTGAAGCCGATGAACGCGGTGTTTTGGTCGCTGTAACGGATCACTTGTACGCGCTTGTCCTTGTCCAGGACGGGCACCTGTTCCCCCGGGATCGACTCGGTGAACTGGGCGTCTCCCACCTGCACCGATGCGATGCGCGGCGTGTCCTCGACGATCGTATGGAACACGACCGTGCCGAAGTGTGCCGGCCCCTGGTTCTTGTAGAACGACGGGCCCCAGGTGTACGCGGGGTTCCGCGTGACGACCAGCCGGTCGTTCCGCACCCACTCCTTGAGCACAAACGGGCCGGTTCCGTCGACCTTCCCAACGGCGGTTCCGTAATCGTCGCCCGCGCGGTTGACGGCGTCGGCGTTGATGATGCTCGCGGAGTAGTTGGCGAGGTTCACAAGCAGGATCGACAGCGGGTCCTTGAGGTGCATCACGACCGTGCGCGGATTGGGCGCGTCCACGCTCTCGACCGGGCTGATGTTGAACGCGGTCGGAGAGCCCTTCAACCCGCGCCACCGATCCATCGTGAACTTGACATCCGCCGCTGTGAGCGGTTTGCCGGACGCGAACCGCACGCCCTGGCGCAACGTGAACGTGTACGTCTTCCCATCCGGAGAGACCGTCCACTTCTCCGCCAGTCCCGGTTTGACCGCGTTGGCGTAGTCCTGCGAGACCAGGGTGTCGTAGAGGAGGTAGTCGACTTCCGCGGACGAGACGGCCGTCGTCTTGTGCGGGTCGAGCGTCTCCGTTTCCTGGGGACGGGCGAACGTGAACGTGGCGTTCGAGGACGGCGCGCCAAGCGCGAACTGCGGAGCAACAACGAGCAACAAGGCCGTACATACGAGCACACACGACCGCGCGATCCGACGCATCCTGACGTCTCCTGAAGGAGCCCGCGAGGGCCGGATGGGGGACGATGCTGCCGCGTATTCGAGTGTTGGTCGGGCTCCTCCTGCCGTTTGGCAGGGCAATACCCGTTCGTTACCGGAACGCTAGCGCAGACGCCGCGTCTAGTGTGTCCAGTGTGGACGAGGTGTTGACACTTTTGCACTCCAACCGAGCCCGGCGGCATGGGTTAGCTGGCCTTTCTGCCGGCGAACAGCGTCGCCGGCGTGCGGCCTTGCAGGCGATACCC
>Ga0070735_10000375_pt1 | contig 51251 bp, 33 predicted proteins | sample Coa_R1_FD_66443 | JGI IMG/M metagenome (GOLD analysis project Ga0070735, IMG submission 66443) | Surface soil microbial communities from Centralia Pennsylvania, which are recovering from an underground coalmine fire - Coalmine... | ecosystem: Environmental > Terrestrial > Soil > Unclassified ... | reverse complement strand
GTAAAACCATGATTATACAGGGTTTTGGTTCGATGTCAACTGCGTGAGGCCTGCGTTTAGTGTAATTCCTGTGAACTCAGGAATTGCCCATTTTGCAACACGAGGCGCATTGCGGATTACGCTCGTAATCAGAGAAGGCCCGATTGAATTGACGCTGCCTCATAGTGACTCCTACAGTTGGAATACGGGTTTTGTGTCGAGAATCCGAGGTATTTGCAGGTCTGTAGGGACGGGATCGCTCATATGAGTTTGAAATCGCTGGTTTTATGTGCCGACGAACGCATCGTCCGGGTGCTGCGCCGGGTACTGAGCGAACTGGAAATTGAAGTTCACCATTGCGCGGGAGCAGATTTTGCCGTACGCCAACTGACCCGCAACAGGTTTGAAGCCGTGATTGTGGATTATGTGGATGAAAGAGTGGCCGCGCAGGTGCTCCGGAGCGCCCGCTCCGCACCTGGCAACAAGAATTCCGTCACGATTGCTATTCTCGATCCCAAGCAAGCGGTGCGTGTAGCCTTCGACCAAGGCGCGCATTTTGTTCTCTACAAACCAATTTCCATGGAGCGCGCCAAGTCCAGTTTCCGCGCAGCCCGTGCATTGATGAAACGCGAGCGCCGGCGCAATGCGCGTGTACCGGTAGAAATTTCAGTGACGCTAAATCCTCATCTCGATCAAGGCGCCGTTCAAACGGTGACGTCGGACTTGGGCGAAGGCGGGATCGCGGTGAAGCTTAAACACCGGATTGGCAATGTGCGCAATGTGCGGGTCTCGTTTGTTCTTCCAGGGACCGAGAAAAAGATCGAATGCGCCGGAGAAATCGCGTGGGAGAATGCAATGCGGCAGACCGGAATTCGCTTCAAAGATCTGCCCTCCGATGCGGCTTACCACATTAAAACTTGGCTGGCACGGCATACGCCAGAACTGGAGCCGGACGATCCGCCGGTGCCATGCAAGTTGACCGATCTCAGCGTGGGTGGTTGCTACCTGGAGATGAGCGCTCCGTTCCCGCATCGCACAGTAGTGACGCTCTCGATGCAAGCAGGCGTGACCGAACTTCGCGCCCAGGGCATCGTGCGCGTCATGCACCCGGAAATAGGCATGGGTATTGAGTTTTCGAGGAAGAACGGTGCGCAGCGAGAGAAGGTCGAGGCGTTCATACAGGAACTCGCGAGTGATCGCGGTACGTCGCCGGAATTGCGCGTAGAACCAGAAGGACTCCTCTATGAAGAAGATCCACTCAAGGAACTTCCTGCGGAAGGAAACGAAGATCTTCTCTTGAGTTTATTCCGCCGAGACGATTTAACCGCCGAAGAGTTCCGCACAGAGTTGATTAAACAGCGTGGCCCGCAAAGTGAAACTGCAGCTGCGGTCTGAGCCGGCCTTTATCCGCAAGCTTCTATATAAGCCTTGCGAGGGTTCCTCCCGCATAGGCAATCCGACAAAGATAGCGCTGAATCTTGCCGCTTGTAGTGCGCGGGAGCGTCCAGGACCGCACCGCAACCACATCGTGGACTTGCAGATCGTGCGTCTCGCTCACGGCACGACGAATCGTTGCGAGGATTTCGAGTAGATTAGTTGGCGCATGGCGTCCTTCGAACTCCTGCACAATAATCAGACGCTCAATTCCATCGACAAGCAAAGAAAACGCGGCCGTGCCTGATGGCGGCAAAGCAGGATGGCTGCGGCTTACGGTGAATTCAATGTCTGGCGGGTAGTGGTTTTGACCATGAATGATGATGAGGTCTTTCATTCGCCCGGTGATATAGAGCTCGCCATCGCGAAGAAAGCCAAGGTCGCCCGTACGGAGAAACTTCTTGGACTCTCCCTTCAGATGGGCGTGAAAAATTTCCTGTGTCTCTTCCGCCTTACGCCAATATCCAAGTGCGACGCTAGGGCCCGAAACCCAAACTTCGCCTATGCCATGGGCGGGGCACAGCAGGTCACTCGTTGGATCTACAACGAGAACATCCTGCCCACCCACCGCTTCTCCACACGAAACCAGCACGCATGAGTCGGTGCCCTCATGTGTGGATTCCACGCAATTCCGCTCCAGAGCGCTGCGCGAGACCATTATGTTTTGCACAATTCCATCCGGAGCTTTGCCGGTCACCATCAATGATGCTTCGGCGAGGCCGTAACAGGGGTGAAAGGCTTTGGCGTGGAATCCACAGCGAGCGAATGCCGCACCAAAATCATCGAGCGTCTGTTTGCGAATCGGCTCCGCGCCATTGAAGGCGACGGTCCAGCTGCTGAGATCGAGCGAGGACATTTCCTGCTCGCTGATTCGGCGCACGCACAAGTCGTAAGCGAAATTTGGAGCGCCGCTACAAGTTGCCCGGAATTGCGAAATCGCTTCGAGCCAACGCGCTGGACGTTGCAAGAAAGCGACCGGCGACATCAGATAGGCCTGAAACCCTGTGCAGAGTGGCTGGAGGATTCCCCCGATCAGACCCATATCGTGGTAAGGCGGTAACCAAAAAACCGTCGAACTCGCCGGGGAGAGTGGGAAGTTCTTCTGAATCATGGTTGTGTTGTGGAGGATGTTGCCATGGGACAGAATCACGCCTTTCGGCAAGCCGGTGGAGCCCGATGTGTATTGCAGCAGTACTGGAGTTTCAGACGTGAGGCGCGGCAGGGGCGCGGACTCGAACGATTCAGGCACGATATCGTCTGTGGCAAGAACGCGTAACCGCGAAAGAGGGCCATTTGTTCTGCGCAAAACGCTGCGCGTCGAGAAGGCGATATCGTCTGTCGTTAGCGCCACGGTCGGCTCCGCATCCGCCACGATCGATTCCAATCGTATCAATGGGCGGTTTGGTCGCGGCAGATAGGAGGGCACCGCAATTGCGCCGGCGTACATGCAGGCGAAGAGCGCTACGACGTAGTCGAGACCCGGAGGATGTAAAAGCAAAGCACGATCGCCAGGCTTGCAGATTTCTCTAAGGCGGGCCGCCACACTTCGAGCGCGAACATCGAGTTCCTGATGGGTTAGAACCTGCTGTTCCTCCCCTTGCAGGAATGTATAGATCCGGTCGTCAGGCCGTTGGTACGCAAGATTGCCCAAGACATCAATCAATGTTGCCCTTGAATTGCTGGACAAGAGTACGCAAGCGATAGTAGGTGGGGGCTTCAATGACGGCCCACCGGGCTGGAGCTTGAAATCATCCACAAAGAGATATTCGACTCGTGCCCGGATTGCAATGAAAATCCACCAGGGGAACCCAAACGCACGGAATCCGCGTCCAGCAAGCCTATTGACAGGCTCGGTATAATGACTGGCACTAGCAAGGTTGGCTCAGGCAACCCACTTCTGCGGGCCTTCGTTATTGGATGGGGCAATCAAAAATCAACTGGGAGTAAGTTCGAGTGGAGGTGACTCGTGGGATCCGTAAGTGACGTTGTGCAACCGCATGCTTTAAGGGGCGCAGCCCGCGCCAGCCGCGACGCCCAAATTATGGAGCGGCGCATCGCGTTTTGGGTGGTTTTAATACCCTTTCTTGCGTTGCTTTTTGGTGTATTCCTGTTGCTTCGCTCGGCAGTTGGTCGAATTGAGCTTCTGCTCCTGTTCGGCATGTATTGGGTAAGCCACATTGGCATCGGACTCGGCTACCACCGGCATTTTTCGCATCGGTCTTTTCAGACCACCCGGCCAATCAAAGCAATCTTCGCCATCCTGGGATCCATGGCAGCGCAAGGCCCGGTGGTGCAGTGGGCGGCCACGCACCGCCGCCATCATAATTTTAGCGATCACGAAGGGGATCCGCACTCCCCCCATCTTCACGAGCCCGGATTCATGAATACGATGCGCGGCGTGTGGCATGCCCACACCGGGTGGATGTTCGAGCCGGAAGTGTACGATTGGGTGCTTTACGTCCCCGAACTGGTCAAGGACCGGATGCTGATGAAGCTGAACCGGCTCTATTTCGTGTGGGTGTTGCTTGGCTTGGCCATTCCTGCGGCCTTGGGCTACTGGCTCATCGGAGGATGGCGCGGCGCTTTCGATGGATTTCTTTGGGGTGGCTTGATCCGCATTGCCCTTGGTCATCACTCCACTTGGAGTGTGAACTCGATTTGCCATCTCTTTGGGAAACGGCCTTACCGCAGCAATGACTACAGCCGCAATAATCCCATCATGGCTATCGTTGTTTTCGGCGAAGGCTGGCACAACAACCACCACGCGTTTCCTAGCTCGGCTTTTCACGGGCTGCGCTGGTGGCAGGTGGACGCACATGCATACATCATTCGTACGTTGGCGCTCTTTAACTGGGCGTGGGACATGAAACGCCCGTCGGAAGCGGCTCTGAAGCAAAAATCCATGGCGAATTCAGAGAGCCTTCCGCTGGCAAGCTAGCAAGGAATTTTTAAGGAGCAATTCCAATGAAATTATTCGATAGGTTAATTGGCAAGAAACAGACACGAGTTACTGCGCACATTGGGCCATTGACGGAATCGGTGATTCAACAGTGGCTGGTCCATCGTATTGCGGGAATTGCCGGGATTTCAGCGGAACAAGTGGACCTCGATCTTCCTTTCGCGGAGTTCGGACTCGATTCCATCCAACTTTTCGAAATTTCCGGAGATCTGCAAAAGTTCCTGGGGCAAAACATTTCTGAAATCATAGCTTGGGATTATCCGACGGTCGCGAAGTTGTCCCGTTATTTAAGTTCGCCCGGCTCGGAAGTGCCGGTAAGTTCGGCCATGGTACCCCAAGGCGAAAGCAACTGGTAAGTCCAACTCGATTCTGAAAATCTTAATTTCGAGATACGGGCCATGAGCGAGAGCGGAGCTTTGAAAGTTCACCCCATCACCCGAGCATCGGATCCGATGCGCTTGCAACGTGCGCTCGCGTTCAGCGTGATGGTCTTGCCGATTCTCGGGACATTCCTTGCCATTTATCTCATAAGCCAGCGGGGTATTGGACGAGTCGAAATCTTCAGTTTCATCGGCATGTACCTTCTCACCATGGGCGGTATGACCATCGGCCTCCATCGTTATTTTGCACATCGTTGTTTTGAAGCCGGCCCTCGCATGCGTATGACGCTCGCCATTCTCGGCTCCATGGCGGCGCAGGGGCCGTTGCTTTCCTGGGTGACAATCCATCGCAAACATCATGCTTTCAGCGATCGGCCGGGCGATCCCCATTCGCCGCATATCTACGGAAATAAGTTATTGGGACTAGTTAACGGTTTGTGGCACGCGCACATCGGCTGGATGTTTACGGAGAACGCCGCCGATTGGAGTTTCTCCCGCGATCTAATGGGCGACCGCGGCCTATTTTGGGTGCACAGGACCTATCTATATTGGGTTGCGGCGGCTTTTATTTTGCCCGCTGTGGGTGCAGGAATTCTGACCCGCAGTTGGACCGGCGCTGCACTTGGATTCTTGTGGGGTGGTCTGGTGCGCTGCTTCATGGTGAACCAGGCGAGTTGGTGCGTGGGCTCAGTCTGTCACTATTTTGGTTCAAAGCGCTTTGAAACCCGAGACCATAGCGCCAACAATTACATTGTTGCTTTGCTGACTTTTGGCGAGGGTCTGCAGAACAATCATCACGCCTTCCCCAGCGCGGCCCGCCACGGAATTCTATGGTGGGAGCCGGATTTGAGTGGCACCATAATAAACTTGCTCGCGCGGATGGGCCTCGTCTGGAACACTTACCATCCCACGGAAGAAGCCATCGACAAGCTGCGTAAGGCGGCTTAGGCATCATGCCTGATCTAGAATTACTCATCTTTTCCCGGCGCTACTTGGAGTGTTAACTTGCGCTCGATTGCCATCATCGGAGCTTCCTGCCGATTTCCCGGCGCGAACGGTCTTGAGGAGTTCTGGCAATTGCTGCGCGAGGGCCGCAATGCCGTGGGACCCGTCCCCAAGGAGCGTTGGGATCTGGACGCCTTGTATTCATCGGATCCAGATGCTCCGGGAAAAATCACAACGCGCCACGGCGCGTTTATTCCGAACATAAAAGAATTTGACTGTGGATTCTTCGGAATCTCTCCTCGCGAGGCAGCCATAATGGATCCGCAACAACGCCTCTTGCTCGAAACTGCCTACGAGGCTTTCGAGGATGCGGGGTTACCGATGGAGGCACTCGCCGGTTCTCAGACCGGTGTTTATGTAGGCATTGGCCCGGGTGATTACGGACGCATGTGCGCGCAGGCTTGGGACCAGATTGGTGCGCACTATGCCACCGGGAATTTTCTCTCGATCGCCGCCGACCGCATTCCTTATTTTTTCGATCTCCGCGGGCCCAGCATGGCCATCGATACCGCATGTTCATCTTCGTTAGTCGCGGTTCATCTTGCGTGTCGCAGCATCGAGAACGGAGAAAGTGCCATTGCGCTCGCGGGCGGCGTGAACGCATTACTCTCACCGCCGCTAAGTATTTCATTAGGCAAAGCAGGCGCCTTGTCTCCGACAGGCCGGTGCCGCGCCTTCGATGCCGATGCCGATGGCTACGTTCGTGGAGAAGGCTCAGGCTTTGTGGTCCTCAAGGATTTGGCATTGGCGCTCGCGGACAAAGACCGCATCTACGCAGTTATTGCGGGCAGCGCCGTCAATCAAAGTGGTCGCCGCAACGGTCTTACCGCGCCGGGGAGTTGGGGCGAAGAAAGCGTAATGCTATCTGCGTGGAACGCCAGCGGCATTGCACCATCTGAGGGTGGATACGTAGAAGCGCATGGCACTGGAACTGTGCTGGGGGATGCGATCGAAGCACGGGCGCTCGGAAAGGTTTTCGGCGAACGCAACGGCAATGGACCTTGCCGCATTGGGTCAGTCAAGACGAACTTTGGGCATCTGGAAACGGCCGCGGGAATCGCCGGCTTGATCAAATTGACTCTGATGATTTGGCATGGGCAATTTGTGCCGAGCCTGTACCCACAGAAGCCAAATCCTCATGTCAATCTCGAGACGCTTGGCCTAACTGTGCAAATGCGGACTGAACGCTGGCCTGTGCGTGCGGACAACAATCGCGTCGGCGGTGTGAGCAGTTTCGGGCTCGGAGGGACGTATGCGCACGTCTGCGTGATTAGTGCCCCCGCGGCGGAACCTGTAGCGCAAGCCGAGGCAGCGATAGGTTTGCTTATCCCTTTGTCGGCGCGGCATCCGGAAGCGCTCCGCCGTTTAGTTCGTAAGACGGCAGAACTTCTCAATCACGCCGACGCGGTCGAAGCCCTGGGAATTTGCCGCGCCTCTGCGCGGCGTCGAACTCATCACAATCATCGAGTCGCATTCGCGGGATTATCGCCCGCCGAAATCGCGTTAGGGATGGAATGGTGGCTCAAGAAATCGGAGGCGGTGAAGATTGGTTTTCACCGCAGGTTAGTTGTGATCCTTCCTGCCAAAGAAGATGCAGAAAATCAAATTTCGGAAGCAGCGCGTCAGTTTGGGGCGAGTGGGAGTGGATACAGGGTATTCATCAATCTGTTGGTCCATTGGGGAGTGCAAACTCAAGTGCTTAGGCACACGGATGGGCTCTTTTTTGTGGATCCCGAGTTTGGTGAGGTCGGGTCGAACTGTGCGTACGCGACATCCGGACAGCAAGAGCTTATGAAATTGGGCGACGATTTTGTGGATGTGGCCAACGCGGGACTCATTATGCTTCCACGAAGCGCGGTGCTCGCGGGCTTCTCGTCGGAGGAAGATCCGAGGTTAACCATTCTCCGAATCGCTGCGGAGCTTTACACGCTCGGTTATCCCCTGCATTGGCAAAAGATTTATCCCGGCGCAGTGGGGCACGTGAGTTTGCCAAAGTATTCCTGGCAACATCAGACGTGCTGGCTGGATTCGATCGGTTCGCCCACCACTCCGGTGTTTCCATATCTGTCCGAACCAAAGATCAGAGTGCGGCCATTGACAACTGTGGAGTTTTCGGCACATGCCCTCGCGGAGTTGCTGGCACGCGTCACGGGAGTGGCCGTAGCCGAGATTCGCACTGATTCGTCGCCCGCGGACTTGGGGATCGATTCCCTCATGACGCTGGAACTCCAAGACGAATTGAAAAAGAAATTCGGAGCTACTTTGACGACTGAAGCCTTAGTCAAAGTTGCTTCAGTACGCGAACTGGAGGAGATTGTAAGAAACACAATCGAGAGCCATAGCGACACTTCCGAGCCATTGAGTCCTCAAGGACCATGGGCCAGGAAATCGCAGAGCCATTCAGATATTCGAGAAGCGACGCTAGCCGACTACGAATCTATTGCCAGTTTGACGACGCGCAATGGGTTGGCCGTGAAGAACCGCGCCGAATGGGAGCACCTGTGGACGGACAATCCGGTTTATAAAAAATGCCCAGGCTGGCCTATTGGATGGGTGGTGGAAAATGGATCAGGAATCGTCGGCTTTCTCGGCAATATCCCGGTTAGCGGCTATTTCGACGGCCGCGAAATCATTGGTTCGAGTATTCATGCGTTTTCTCTGGACGCGGCCCATCGCGGCGGCGGGTTGCTCCTGTTAGAACGTCTTCTTGAATCCGATCCCAATGTGGAGTTCATCATTGGCAGCACAGCCAACGCGAATTCCTCCAAAGTGCTGGATCATGCCGGGGTTGCGCGCGTCCCGAGCGGCGATTGGGAAAATGCTGCATTTTGGATTACCAATTATCATGGTTTCCTTCGAAGCGCGGCTACGGCGAAGGGGTGGCCAAGATTTCTAGCTCTCCCCGGTTCAGCGGCGCTGACCGTACGTGACAAGATAACGAAGAAACCATGGCCTATGCAGGAGCACGAACTGCGTGAATGCACGAGCTTCGACGAAGCCTTCGATCAGTTTTGGGCAGAGCTGAAGCAAGCTTATCCTCGGCGTTTTTTACCCACGCGGTCGCGCGATGTGCTGGAGTGGCACTTTCAGCCAGCGCTGGCCAAAGGCAACGCTTGGGTCGTTGTTTGTGACGATGCTGAACGAATTCGTTCTTGCGCAATATTTTTTCGCCACGATAATCCGGAGATTGGGTTGAAGCGCATTCGTTTGGTGGACTTTCAGACGCTGGACCGTGAGTGCCGAGACCTGCCATCCGTACTCAACTGGGGATTGCGAAGATGCCGCGCAGAAGGGATTCATATGCTCGAAGCGTTCGGGTTCCGGAAGGAAAAGCAGACGATAATTAATGATCTCGCGCCCTATAAGCGCGGACTTCCCGGATGGCTTTACTTTTATCAGGCTAGATCGCAATCGCTTATGGACGGGTTGCGCGACTCGAATGTCTGGGATCCTTCGCAATATGACGGCGATGCGAGTCTTTAGAATGCGGTTGAGCAGAGATCCTAGTGACTAGCAAAAGATTGTTTGATCGAGGATAGATTTGTCTCAGATTAGATGGAGGCTTTTCAACTATTGGGGGCCGCTGCTGGGGGCAGGCATTCGCATGGATCGCGTTTCCGCTGATTACCGCGAGATTGATGTGAGCATGCGGTTGCGCTTCTACAACCGCAACTATGTCGGTACTCACTATGGCGGGTCGCTTTATTCGATGACCGATCCATTTTACGCCGTGATGCTCATCGAGAATCTCGGCGCGAACTACATCGTCTGGGATAAAGCGGCGAACATTCGATTTGTGCGACCCGGGCGCGGCCGCGTGTTTGCCAGGTTCTGTTTGGCAAAAGACAAGTTGGAGGAAATTAAGCGCGAGGCGGACTCGGGAAAGAGCGTGGAGCCGGAATTCACGGTGCAGGTATTCAACCAAGAAGGCTTGCTAGTGGCGGAAGTCCAAAAAATTCTCTATGTACGGAAGAGAAACGACCGGTGACGCTCGATTGCGAAACCGTCGTGGGCACGCCCTCGTCCACAAACTCATCAGCATGGTACCTATGGAGCGTTATCGCTGCGGCCACTCTTTATGACGTCGGATTCTACTGGGACATTTCCTGGCACCAAACCATAGGACGCGATAGTTTCTTAACGCCGGCGCACATCGCAATCTATCTCTGCGGCGTAATAGGAGGAACTGCATCGGCGTTGATTATTTTTCGGACCACGTTTGGTAGCCATGAGGCCGCGCGTGCGGCTTCCGTACGAATTTGGGGTCTTCGCGGCCCGCTCGGCGCCTTCGTGGTGGCCTGGGGTGGTCTGTTGATGTTAACCTCGGGTCCCTTCGATAATTGGTGGCACAACGCTTATGGCTTAGACGCCAAACTGAACAGCCCGCCGCATTGGGTGTTAACGACGGGTGTATTTGCCATCCAAATCGGTGGCATTGTTCTAGTCTCAGGAATACTCAACCGCCGCCCGCCCCCGCCGCGACACACACTAGAATGGATTCCCCTGCATCTCGGGGCCATGGTTGTAGCTATACCTCTCGCTTTAGTCAACAATCGCGTCTTGCAGCATAGCGCGATTTTTTTCGTCGCAGTGTCTGCCGCCGTGCCAATCGTAATGCTTGCTGTCGCCACAGTTTCGGAACGGCGTTGGGCGTGCACCACGCTTGCTGCAATATATTCAGCATTCGTCTTGGGTTTCCTATGGATATTGCCGTTGTTTCACGGCTCGCCGGGCTTGGGTCCGGTTTACCGCAGCATAAGCCAATTCGTGCCACCTTCGTTCCCAGTGCTACTTATCGTGCCCTCTTATTTTATCGATCGCGCACGCGCAAAATGGCCGGCACAGAGTTTATGGTTGCGTGCCGCAATCTACGGTGGTTTGTTCGTTATCGTGCTTGCGTTTGTGCAGTGGCCCTTTGCGGATTTTCTGATGTCTGCCTACTCTCGAAACTGGATTTTCGGGACTCAACATCTGCCATACTTCATTCCGCCCTCGGCGCGGCTCGCTCGCAATGAATTCTTGCTTGAGAAGAATAGCCTTCAGTTGCTCGGAGGAATGGTTGTCGCATTTTGCACTGCTGTCGCTGGCTCCAGGCTTGGCTTGACCGCTGGCAACTGGCTGCGGCGGGTACGTAGATGAGGATTATAACCAAACCGCGCCTTCGCGGCATTGCGCGTTTATCCCACTCTCTGCTGGTGTCGAGTTTACTCTTCACCTGCTCAGTGCTTCCGGCCGCAGCCCACCTGGGTAGTCCTGATGTTTTTTACGAAGGCAATGCCGGGCCTTACCGTTTGATGGTGACTGTGCGCGTGCCGCAAGCGATTCCGGGCGTCGCCGAAGTGGAAGTCCGTGATCCCTCGGGCGAGGTGAGTAATGTCGAGTTTGTTGTTCTCGATCTGTCTGGCTCAGGCTCAGAGTTTGCCCCCGCACCACAAACTGGGCGGCGTTCCGCCCAGGATCCGCAGTCGTTTGAAAGCAGTCTCTGGTTTATGGAAAGCGGTGCGTTGCAGATTCGAGTAAAGGTCATGGGGCCGCGCGGGATAGGCCAATTGGCTGTACCAGTACCCGCCGTCGCATTACAGAAGCTTCCCATGTCGATACCGCTTGCAGCGATGCTCTTCGGTTTGATGGTTTTATTGATTTTAGGCGGACTCTCCATCGTTGCCGCGGGGGCCCGCGAAGGTGAATTGGCTCCGGGCGAACCGCCTTCAGCGGATACACAGCGTCGGGGCCGCCGCGCGATGGTGATGGTAGGTGTTGTCCTCACCGGCGTCTTATATTTAGGGAATCGTTGGTGGAAAGTGGAAGATGTCGCCGCGTCAGCGCGTTTGTACCGTAGTCCCAGGGTGTCTGCGACTCTCCAGGGGCGGAATGTCCTGCTTCTAAAAGCTGATGCTTCCGAAGAAAGCTCGGCGAACGATCTCATTCCCGATCACGGACATCTGATTCATCTTTTTCTTATCCGCAGCCCTGCGATGGATGTGTTTGCCCATCTTCATCCCGCTCAGCTTGCCGATGGCAATTTCTCCGCGCCACTACCGACAATGCCGGGGGGGCATTACCATATTTTTGCGGATATTGTGCATCGCAATGGCTTTCCCGCGACCATGATTGGAGAAATCGATCTCCCTACTATCGCGGGCCAACCGCCTAATGGAGATGACTCTGTGTGGTCGGGGCCGGCAAGATCTGCGGGCACAAAAACCTCTGTCATTTTCGGTCTACCTGACGGCGGTCGCATGGTATGGGAGTCACCTACAACTCTCCGTGCTCGTGCGCCCGAGTCGTTTCGTTTCCGCGTCGAAGACCACGAAGGCCACCCTATTGAGGATTTGGAACCATATATGGGCATGGCCGGACATGCAGAGTTCGTGCGGAGTGACCTGAGCGCATTTGCTCACGTTCACCCGTCTGGCTCGGTTTCCATGGCGGCGTTGCAAATGGCACAAGGTGGTTTAGAGGGGGACCGAAGCCCGGCGTTGAGCGAAGCTCACATCGCGCCTATGGTGATGACTATTCAACCAGAAGTATCGTTTCCCTATGGCTTTCCAAGTCGAGGCGACTATCGCATTTTTGTCCAGGTCAAACGCGGCGGCCGCATCGTCACAGGTGTCTTTGACGCCCAGGTACAATAAACCACGATTAGGGGAGTGTCTCGGACGGACTATAGAGGTCGTGCATTTGGAAGCTTCGGTAGGTACTGGAGGAGCTATCCATGATTAGCGTACCGCCCGGATAAAACGACGACGTCTGGCTCGTCGATGAATTTACAAAGCCCGCTTCGCAATGGAGTCCTGTAGGTTTTCCGCTCTGGTTGATGAGCAACTGTGCAGTACCAAGCGCCAGAGATTGAACGCCCATATCGAGATTTTCTTCAAGAGTCGCAGTGAGCGTCTTCTGATTGATCAGCAGGAGTTGGCATCGGCTATTTCCTCCTGCGTTTTGCTTGATGCGCGTATTGCCATTGTCGAACAGCGACAGATAGGGTCCGCCAAATTCAAACTCCACGTCGTGTTGATGCGAAAACCACGGATAGGTGTCCCCGCCGTCTCCGACGATTCCGAAGTCGCCGTCTTTGCCCAAGCGCCACAGGATGTTTCCCGTGCCGCTGCCATTGTTGTAATCGATTTTCAACACCCAGTCTTGATGACGCAGGGAAAGGAGAATACTACCGTCTGCCGCCAGATATGCCGAGTTGCCGTGCAACCAGTCGTTAGCGATCGTATTGGGTGGTGAGATAGGGGGACATCCTCCCTGTCCTTGCGTGCACGTTTCACCGAGAATTGCCGCCCGTGTCGGAGGAAGCTCCGCAGCACAATTACCACAGGTGACCGCATTCCATGACCAGTTAAGCTGCAGGCCCGGATTCAAGACCACCAGTTCGTTGAAAATAATATCGGCACCGTTCTGGACGCCGGAGCCCAGTACACGATCAAGCGAACCAATCATCAAAATATTGCCGTTAGGAAAGTCGCGTAGTTCGTGGTCGATGCTCGTCAAAGGCATCTGTCCAGTCGCCGTGAGTTGCTCGTTGATCCGCCCAAGATTGGTCTCAATGACAGTATTTCCAGCCACATCGATCTTACGAATGAATTGCAAGTAAGGGTCGGTGTTTTCCGCCCCGATGAACCAGAAGTATCCGCCGGCTTGCGGCCTCGTCATCAGGCCGCCAAGCGCGTCAGACGCATCGTAGTACCAAACGACCTTGCCGCTTAAATCGGTACCCAGGGGGAGATATTTTCCGAAAAAGTAAGCATGTACAAGAATAGGTTCGGAAGCGGCCGCTGGAGGAGCGGGACTCACGACCGAGATTGTCGGAATTTGTACGTTGCTCGGGATTGCGCCGGTCGTAAAAATCTTGGTTTGGGTTGTTCCGACACGTTGGCCTGAAGCTACCAGAACACCAGTCATCGAATATTGGGTTTCTGGCAGCATACCCGCGACATAGATGTTCATCGTCTTTCCATTGCAGGGCTGCAAGGGTGTAAGCTCCTGGGTTCCGCCAGTTGTCCTGAACGCGACCAGCATGCTATCGGGCGCCTGACAGGGCACGCTGCTAAACAACGCCACGAGGGCGTTCGCTGTCGTCGAGATCACAACCGGATTTGTGCTGCTCGCGATGGGTGTGAAAGAAAATGTCTGTGATGCTGTGCCTGTATTTCCCGTCGTGTCATTTCTTACAGTTACTTGGATTTGGTATGTTCCCTCTTGCAACGCTGGGTACGCAGCCAGGGTCGTGCCATAGCCGTAATCCCGCACTAGTGGCAGAGTTTGCCCCTGTAGCCCATAGTTGAATGAGTAAGTTAGTGTTCCCTGATCGGAATCGCTCGCCGTTGCCGTCCACGTCACAACGGTGCCGACTGCTTGCGGCGACGATAGGGATGCCGACAACTGCACAGTGGGCGTTGCGAAACCTCGTCCGCCCATGACGATAAGAATCGCTGTCGTAAGAGCAAACTGAAGAAAGTTTTGAGTGAGAAAAGACGTCTTCACTGATGCCTCCACAAATCGGCAGTATTGGAACGAACCCAACCCAAGCTCGCTCAGATGGGCGAGGGAGACGAAGGGAACACTTGAGCGCGGAATATTACGGTAGATTCCGCTGAAATCTAAGCCCATCAGGCCAGTGCGGGATTATATAACGCGTCGCAAGGCCACGCAGCCCTAGTTTCGCCAGGGGTTAAAGTAGTGCGCGAGGCCAATGTTTACTCTCAGGTTCACGACGTGGTGCCCGGGACCGGAATTGAACCGGTACGTCCTGTTAAGGACCCGGGATTTTAAGTCCCGTGCGTCTGCCAGTTTCGCCACCCGGGCAGCGTATACCTCTTCAATATCATATAAGACTTGATGGACAACTAAGAGCAGCTTCATTTCAATTGTCTTGGCGTGCGTTATTGAGTCATTGGGTTCGCAGAATCGCGGAAATTCTCCCCAACGATCCAATGCGAGGTTTTACCGGAGGTACGTTGAAGTCTGGCCGTAGCCTTGGATTCTAGGGCAGCGCCTCCGACGAAGGTCGTATGCGTTGAGGCGAGGGAACAGCTGTAAGAAGATCCGCTTGGAGAAAAATAACCCTACTGATCAACGTTCTGTTCATACTTCTCAAAGGTATCGTTGGATGTCCCTGTTTTAAGGCATGGCGCTGTCGGGGAGCACTTTCCCCACGTGGTCTCATCCTTTACCCAATTCGTGGAATTGATTCTACCCGATAAAATCATATTGCCTTTGGAGCGGCCGGGGGCGGATTCCTGGATGTCCAACATAAAGGGATTAATGCCAGCGTTGTAATCGATGCCGTTCATCGTTAAGAAAGTAATATGCTGGGCGTCCTTGAGGAGCACGAGGGGGGTACCTGTATCCCCGTTGACGGCTATTTCTGTGTTGGTGTTGGTGAAGACGATGTTGGAAGGCGAATAACCGTTGTAGCCGTCGATCTCAATGGCATACTCGCCCGCGCCTGGATTCTCAATGGCATTGCCGGTAAATGTTAAGCGCGAAACTCCGGCACCGCCGCTGGCTTCGATTACCAGGGGACGCGCACCAGTGTTTGCAGCCCCGTTGAACCAGTCCGCCATGAGCGCCATGCAGCAGACGTTTCCCCCGGCGCCTGTTGAGCTTCCGATGTGAACCCCAATGACGCCGTTCGCTATGACATTCACCTGTTGAACTGTGCTGCCGTTCTGAATGCCTTGGAGGAGCAACATGGAATCTGAAATAGTGCCAGCTCCGCCCGTGTTCCTTACCATAAACGCTTCCAGCCGGATACTTCCCGAGCTTCCAGCCCCATCGGTGCATATTTCCGCTTTCACTAGTGAACCTGCAAGGGTGTCGATGAGCATCAAGCCGTTGCCGCTGTCCTGACCAAGTAACACGCCTCGGGGATAGACGCGGATCCCGCATTTTGTCGGGTCATTGAGGCTAATGCTCCAGGTCGCATTCATGGGCAGAAGGACGGCGATTGGAATCCCTGAGGTACTGCCCACATCCACTTCCGAATCAATGCCGCCACCAGTTCCGGCGACGAGTAGGCGGGCGTCCACGGTGCCTCCACCGGAGGCAAGACATGAGGCGATAGCCTGATTCAGGCGGGTCGCCACGCTTTGAGTCGTCGTCGTGCTTGTCGGGCAGATGTTTTGTGCCTGAAGACCGCAGGCGGCTAGCAGGACTAAAACGATAAACAATGTTGTCTTCATAATTTAGAGAACACCAACTCACTTCAATTCTTATTGACTGAGGAGATTGGCGCGAACATTAGCCTCCACGAGAATTTGTTTTAACAAGTAAGTGTAACTGGATTTCCCGAAATCGTAAGAGCCAACCCTTAGCGTGCGACAGACCAGCTCACCAATCACATTCCCAGAACTAATGACGATCCACGGGGTAATATCAGGGACAGTCCCTTTTTGGAGGACACGTTTATGAGTCCTTTGGTTGCTTGGAAGACGTGTGCTCGTCTCCAGGCTTTCGCTTTCTGTTGGATTCTGCTGCTCGCCATGGCAGGACACACGTGGGGTCAGACGCTGCCCGTTTCTTTTGTCAGCCGTATTGATTCTCCACTTCCCGGAATTCCCGCCGGCTGCCAGATGGCGGTCGCTGACTTCAATTCCGATGGCAAGCTCGACGTTGCGATGTGCGGTAACGCCAACAATATCTGGGTTCTGTTGGGAAACGGAAATGGCACCTTTCAGCCGGGCGCGACCTACACAGTCGGCACGACTTATCCAGCCTCTGTGATGTTCGGCGACTTCAATGGCGACGGCCACCCGGATATCCTGGTCGTAAATAACGATTCGACCGTTTCGGTTCTGCTCAACAACGGCGACGGAACTTTGCGGACCCAGGTCGTCACCAGCATACTCACAAACGCATCGGGGGTCGTCGCGGTAGGCGACTTCGATGGCGATGGGAAAGCCGATATTGCAGTACCGATCACAGTTGCGCAGCACGGCGATTCCGGGCTCTCAATTTTGCTTGGAAATGGGGACGGGACATTCCAAGCACCCATAAATTCAATCGGCTACGGTCCGACCCCAAAATCAATTCAAGCGGCTGACTTCAACAGGGACGGCAAGCTTGACGTCATATGGGGAAGCGATGCCGGTGCCACAGTTTTTTTAGGAAATAATGACGGGACCGCTCTGGCCCTTACTAATAGCGGAATCGGCGGCCTCTTCAACATGGTTGTGGCGGATTTCAACAACGATGGAATCCCCGACGTTGCGACCCTGGCTTCAGGCGATGACCCAGTCTATGTATTCCTTGGGAAGGGGGACGGAACATTCGGAACCGGTGCGCCCATTTTGAAGTACCCAGAAAACTGTATTTCGCTTTTGGCAGCTGACTTTGATGGGAATGGAAATCTGGACATTGCATGTTATGGATTCGGTTCCACCTTTATTTGGGCCGGGAACGGCGATGGGACTTTTCAACCCCCGCTATCTCCGAGGATTTTTGGATATGCCATCGCTGCCGGCGATTTCAATGGGGATGGACGAGTAGATTTATTCAGTACCGCACTCCGGAACCCCCTAACCGATATAGGCTTTATCCCTGTTGCAGGTGTGGCACTCGGCAAGGGCGATGGCAGCTTCTTACTGGATACCGTTGTCGATGCATCGTGCGATTGTCATGGAGGGATTACAGACGGCAATATTTTGGCGCTGGACCTGAACGGCGATGGTGAGCCAGATTTAATCGATGTAGAAACTCCGAATATGGCCCTTAACTCATTCAGAATTCTATTCGGAATGGGGGATGGGATTTTCCCAGCGACCGGCGGTTACATCCTGAAAGGAGAGTCAGAAGGAGGGCAGTCGAATGCAGCAGCGGGTGACTTCAATCACGACGGTAAGCCGGACTTGGCGGTGATCGATGCCGGCTACGTTGGAGTCTTTCTTGGCAATGGTGACGGAACTTTCCAGCCTGAAGTTCAGTACGGCGACGGCACTGCTATTTACGTCGCAGTCGGAGACTTCAATGGAGATGGAAATCTCGACATCGTCACCAACGATTCCCTGATTTTGGGCAACGGAGACGGAAGCTTCGGGTTTGCCAAAAACTATGCGGGGGTCGGGTACATCATCGTCGTTGCCGACTTCAACCACGACGGAAAGCTGGATGTGGCCGGAAGCGGCGCAGCCGCACTAGGGAACGGTGATGGGACTTTTGGATCGCCAATCAACTACCCGCCCGGTGGAGGAGGAACCATAGCCGTCGCAGATTTCAATCATGATGGCAATCTGGACATTGTGGGATCGATCGCATCAAATCAACTTGACGTCATGCTTGGCAATGGGGATGGAACGTTTGGCACGCCCAAGAGTTACACGGTTGGAAACACACCGACGTCGGTGACGGTTGGCGACTTCAACAGTGATGGGAAGACGGATATTGCAGTATTTAATAGCGGCTGGAGTGATGTATCAGTCCTTCTGGGCAATGGCGATGGAACTTTCCAACTTGCAATCTACTTTGGAGTTGATGGCGGCTATGGCTCCATCTCCATCGCCGACCTGAACGGTGATGGTTCACCCGATATTGCCGCCGAAGGGGCCTACCTTCTTTTTAATCGGCCATTAGGAGCTGCAGCCACGCTCACGCCCAATACGATTGCTTTCGGAAATCAAGAACTAGGGGCTGGAAGCACGCCTCAAGTCATTACTCTCTTCAACAATGGCCAGTCATCTCTAGCGATCACCAATATCAACTTCACTGGCCCGCAAGCTGGCGACTTCGCCGAAACGAATACATGCGGAAGTAGTGTCGCAGCTGGTACCAATTGCACCATCAGCGTGACGTTCACGCCAGCCGCAACAGGTACACGCAGTGCGAGTCTCAGCATCACAGGCAATGGTGCAGGCAGCCCACAGACTGCAACGCTGTCCGGAACGGGAGTGGGCCTCGGATTTGGTACTGCGCCGGGTGGGTCGTCTTCAGCGACTGTAACGGCTGGCCAGACGGCGCATTACAAACTCACCATCGGCGGTGCGGGATTTAGCGGGACGGCGACATTTAGTTGCACGGGCGCTCCAGTAGGAGCCACTTGCACTGTACCGGCGAGCGTGAATGTGAGTGCGACCATGGCGTTCATGTTCGCAGTCGCAGTGACCACGACGCCACGCGCCTCGGCGGCGATTTTCCCCAACTTGTTCATGAATACAGGTTGGCTGTGGGCGGTGGCGCTGCTGGGGATTGTGATTCTGCCGAGTTCGTCGAGAAGAGGCAGAGTTAACCCAAGGCTGGCGCGATTTCTTCCCATTGCCCTGTTACTCTTCATCGCCTCCTGCGGGGGAAGCAGTGCTTCTGGCGGCGGTGGTGGCAGTGGTGGGAATGGCGGCGGCACACCGGCTGGCAATTACACAATTACAGTGCAAGCCACGTCGGGATCGGTTGACGCATCACAGCCGCTGATTCTGACGGTGCAGTGATTTTTGCTTTTAGGAACCGTGGCACTTCAGAAGTTGCATATACTTAATTTAACGCTCAGAATAGCCATGTTTCTTGCTAGGCCGGGCCATCATGGCGGGCTGGCAGGACGGGAAGTTGGGGAGACAGGCTCTCAGGCCACATCCTTAAAATCCTTACCCGCCAGCGATTCTAGCACGGAATCCCCCGAAAATAGCCTGTTTTCGCGCTTTAGTGTCTGGCCAAGCCACATTCCCGTGAATGTGTTTATCCAAGCCATTGCCTCCCATCCTTTCGCAAAGTACGCGAAAGGATGGGGCACCCTCAGCTGAAGAGACTTATGCTAAGAACGGAACTGGGCCACACCGTTACAATTGAGATTCGATCATTTTGCTTATAACAATCTGGATGGGGCAGTTTACCTTCATCCCCTTAAGAGGTTTCTATGTGCGGTATTGTAGGCGCTCTGGCTTTTGATCACAGCACTCGCAAGTTGACGCGCGCCTATATCACGCAGATGCGCGACACCATGGTGCATCGCGGGCCTGATGGCGCGGGGGCGTGGTTGTCAGAGGACGGACGCGTGGCGCTGGGGCACCGGCGCTTGTCGATCATTGATCTGTCTTCTGCGGCAGACCAGCCCATGAGCAACACGGATGGCTCTCTTACGATCGTCTTTAACGGCGAAATTTATAACCATGCCGAAATCCGAAGAGAACTCGAACAGCTTGGCGGTTATCAATGGAAAACCGACCACTCCGACACCGAAGTGATTCTGCACGCATTTACCCAATGGGGCGTGGATTGCGTGGAGAAGTTTCGCGGGATGTTCGCGATCGGGCTATGGGATGCACGCCGCCGCGAGCTCTGGCTCATCCGCGACCGAATTGGAATTAAACCGCTCTATTACAGCGTCCACCATGGCCGCATCACCTTCGCCTCCGAAATTAAGGCTCTGCTTCAGGACCCGGAGCAAGAACGCGCGGTCGAGGAAGAAAGTTTTTATCACTACCTTTCATTCCTCACAACGCCCGCTCCGCAGACACTTTTTCGGGGAATTAAGAAATTGCCCGGTGGAACCTGGTTGCGAGTTCGTCTTGACGGCAGCATCGAAGAGAGGCGCTACTGGGATGTTGTGACCCGCACGGAGCCACTCGTCGGCCATTCCGAAGAAGACATTGCTGAGCGTATCCGCGCGGAACTGCGCACAGCGGTTCAGCTTCGCAAGGTTAGTGACGTACCTGTTGGAGTTTTCTTGTCTGGCGGCATTGATTCGAGCGTGAACGCGGCGCTGTTTTCCGAAGGTGCATCTTCACCGGTGCAGACCTTTTCCATTGGCTATGATGCCGACTACAAAAGCTATCCCAGCGAGCTGCCTTACGCCCGTAAGATGGCGAACTTGGTGCATGCTGACCACCATGAGCGGCTGCTTACTCAGCAAGATTTGATCGATTTTCTGCCGGAAATGGTGCGCTTGCAGGATGAGCCAATCGCAGATCCGGTTTGTGTTCCGGTGTACTACGTATCCAAGTTGGCGCGGGATAATGGCGTGATTGTGTGTCAAGTCGGCGAAGGGTCGGACGAGCTTTTTTGCGGTTATCCCATGTGGCGGCTGAAGCTCCAACTCCAGAAATATGGCGATATGGCCCCCACGGCGCTGAAGCGACTGGGGTTGGCGTTACTCAAAGCGGCTGGACAAGGAAATAATCATCCGTATGAATGGTTGAGGCGCAGCGCAGAGAGTTTGCCCGTTTTTTGGGGCGGGGCTGAATCATTCAGTGAAACAGAAAAACAGCGATTGCTGTCTCCGCGCCTTCGTCGTCAGTTACATGGATTGAGTTCTTGGGATGCGATTTCTCCCATCCGTCGCCGATTTTTGGATAATGCATGGGAGCACTCGACCCTCGCTTGGATGACGTATCTGGATATCAACCTTCGTTTGCCTGAACTTTTGTTGATGAGGGTGGATAAGATGAGTATGGGCGTGAGCTTGGAAGCTAGGGTTCCGTTTCTCGACCACAAGTTCGTCGAATTGGCCATGAGCATTCCGGAGGCCGTCAAGACGCGCGATGGAAATTTGAAGTACATTTTGAAAAAAGCGGTACGCGGCCTCATCCCGGATGAGTTGATCGACAGGAAAAAACAGGGTTTTGGGGTTCCCGTACATGAATGGTTCGCTGGAGGTTTAGGGGATTTTACTCGGGCAGAGATGGATCGATTTTGCCGTGAAACCGACTTCTTCGATCCGGCTGAGGTGTGCGCACTAATCCAGAGAGACAGCAAGAGCGCATGGTACTTACTGAATTTCGCCCTCTGGTGGCGTCAAAACATCGCCTCACCGCAACCGAAGACACTAGAGGCGGTTGTTTGATGCAAAAATAGTTGATTAGGTCTCGTGCATTATTAGCGGAGTGCTTGTGAAGGGATCGTGTTTCTTTCCATCAGGCGTGGGCTTCTACGGAGTTGCTTGCGAATCGCCTTTTCGCTAATATAATTCCACACTAGTGCCAATCTCGAGTTAGGGTTCAACGCGGATTTAAAATTAGTCCAGTGTCAAACCTGCAGTGTACCTCGCCAAGCTAAAATTGGTTCGAAAATATTGAGCCGCTGGAATCGGCCGTTCTGATACCAAATCAATTAGCGATGGCCATCTCTACGAGAAGCTCGACATCTAACGCGCGACTTTATTGCGCTTGGAGTGTTTAGCTTTGGAGTATGAGCCACCGTTTTTTGCTTGTGGCGATGAAATCGTTTAATGTGGTCTTATCTTATTCTGTTGAATCTTAAAGATTTATTTCACTTGTCCACCGAAGTGACGGGGCGGAGCTATCTAGGTGGACGGCATGTTTTCTTGGGGGCGTTACATTCTTTGTTACATCCTGCGATAATTTCCGTTTCGCAAAATTTTATCGACAACGGATATCAGCGTGTCTCGAATTTGCCGCTGAAATTGAAGAGCGAATCGAATCGGCACATTTGTTATTTTTAAGGGGTTTTATGAAAATCCGTCCGTGCTTTTCAAATAAGTTATATACCGCTTTGATGTATATTTGTCTGTGCGGATCTGTGGTCTGTCCTTTGAAGGCGCAGGACCAAGCGTCGCAAAATCGAGCGTTTACTCAATCCTACGATAAAGATTCCTCTGCAATTACCTACGATAAGACGAAAGCAGTGCCCCTAGAATATTCGCGTGCCGAAGAAGAAGCCAACCGTTTGGTGTCACTATCGCCCGACAAAATCATTTCTTTGCTTGTTGCTGAACCGGGGTTGCTTCTCGAATGCAAGAAGCTGTTAGTGAGGACTGCGTTTGAGCAAGGACGGATGCTATCGAAGGAAGACCTAACGGATGATGCAGTATTTAGTTTGGTGCGGGAAGATGATAATGTGCGTAGCCTGTTCACGCATGAGATATCGGACCGTAACTATATTCGCGCGAAACCGACAAAGGAGGACCTGCAACAAGATTGGCTTGCAGGTTTGGTTCCAGTTGGGCCAACGTCCGGCACGGCCTCCGGTGCCGCCACCAATGCGGCGGCCACCAATGCGTTGACTAGTTCGGCGAAACCTCCTAGTCAGGAAGATTTGTACTGGCTTCGTCATGAAGATGACTTGCTTCATACTCCGAATCCGTTCTTCAGTACACCAGGTACCGGTTCTCAGCCGTTCGGGACATCAGGATCCGCGCAGAATCTTACGCCCCCGGGAACCGGTTCTACGCCGGGATTTGGTGCGTCCCCGACGATGGTGCCTCCGCAACAGCCAGGGGGGATGCCGGGCTTGCCCCAAGGGCCGTCAAACTATGATCCGCGGCGCCTGCTTCTCCAAGCTCAGTCCTCAGGGGCATTCGGCGATTACTCTGGCACTGGCGCAGGAAGCACGTTGGGCGGTGCGGGATCTGGTGATCTTTCCGCTCTAATTTCTGCACATTTGAATAATGTAAGCGGAGGCTCTGGGGACAGCGATTCGTTGTCGGGGAAGTCGCTATTTGGTGGACAATCGAACATGATGGGATCGCTTGGCGCGGGTGCAGGTGCCGCAAGCTTGTCACCGTCGTTCTTGGGGGCAGCAGGCGGCTTAAATACCGGGTCTATTGGCCTTAACAACCCGATGCAGTTCCCTCAACAGCCTGGTTTCAACGGTGCTCAAGCTTCTCCCTATCCGTACTATGGCACAAATCAATTCCCATACTCGATTTTGGATATTGCACGGCAGCCACCGATAAGACACCGCCCCAATCCTTATGCGGATGTGCCTTCGCTTTACGATCTATATCAACAATACTCGCGCATATCTCCAACCTTGGATCGATTCGGTATCAGCGTGTTTCAAAGCGGGACGGGTAATTTCGACGAGCTTCCCATGGATTTACCCGTGGGCCCCGAGTACGTGCTGGGCCCAGGAGATGATCTCAACCTGGAGCTGACGGGTGGTGTTTCCGACCATTTGAGAAGAGTAGTTGATCGGCAGGGAAGTGTGGTCTTGCCCGATGCCGGTGTCGTGCAAGTCTCAGGGAAAACATTAGGTGATGCACAGCAGTTGATTCAAGAAGTAATGCGATCGCAATACCGGGATGTCAAGGTCGATGTATCTTTGGCCCGCGTTCGTACGGTGCGGGTCTATGTTGTCGGCGACGTGCAACGACCCGGCCCTTACGATGTCAGTTCGCTTTCAACGCCGCTGAACGCTGTGTATGAGGCAGGAGGCCCGACTTCGGGTGGAAGCTTGCGCGTTTTTGAGCACTATCGTGGCTCAGAACTCATCGAGCGCGTGGATGTTTACGATCTGCTCTTGCATGGCGTGCGTGCTGGACTACAAAGGCTCGAAGCTGGAGACACAATTTTAGTGCCGCCGCTCGGGGCGCAGGTAACGGTTGAGGGTATGGTGCGTCGGCCCGCGATTTATGAAATCAACCAAGAAAAGAGCCTGGCGCAATTACTCGAAATAGCCGGAGGAGTCATGCCAACTGGCACTCTTCGGCACGTGGACGTAGAACGCGTCGTGACTCACGAGACTCGCACAATGCTGCGCCTCGACATTCCGGAGAATAATAACGCGGCCGACGTCAATAAAGCGCTCGAAGATTTTCAAATTCAGGACGGCGACAAGATTAAGATCTCCCCCATCCTTCCGTACGCAAATAAAACCGTTTACCTAGAGGGTCACGTTTTTCGTCCGGGGATGTTTGCATTCCATGATGGAATGAAATTAACGGATCTTGTTCATTCATATCAGGATTTGCTTCCTGAGCCATATATCCCACACGCAGAGATCATACGTTTGCGAAAGCCGGACAATGCCCCGGAAGTGTTGGCCTTCAATGTGGCTGATGCACTGGCTGGTAAGCAAGATCCAGAGTTGCGGCCTTTTGATACGGTCCGCATTTTTGGACGTTACGATTTCGAAGACACGCCTGTGGTTACGGTGACGGGAGGTGTCAGAGATCCGGGTGATCACATCACAAACGGTACTACCTATCTGCGGGATGCTATTTATCTCGCCGGCGGAGTAACAGCGGACGCGCAACTCGGGGATGCGCTGGTTTACCGGAAGACCGAGGACGGGAAACTCCGAGTATTTAGCGTTGATCTGCGGAGTGCCTTAAATGGAGATCCAAAAGACAATATTGAACTAGTCGCCAAAGATCGCATTTTTGTTCATAAAGATTTAAAGAAAGTAGATCCAGCAACTGTTACGGTTTCTGGCGAAGTCGCTCGGCCGGGCAAGTATCCGATGGGCGCCGATATGACGGCTGTCGAGCTGGTTCAGTTCGCCGGAGGCCTGAAACGCGGGGCCTATCGGGAGGAAGCGGACTTGACAAGCTACATGGTGGAAAATGGCAGCAAAATCGTGGCTGAGCATCGCACGGTGCAAATCGGTAAAGCTCTAGCAGGCGAAGCGGATACTGACGTGCGCTTGCACGATGGTGATGTACTTACGATTCGTGAATTATCTGGTTGGGAAGATCTAGGAGCGGTAATTCAGGTCAAGGGCGAGGTGGCTCATCCGGGAGGGTATGGTATTCAACCCGGTGAAAAGCTAAGTTCGATTCTCCTTCGTGCAGGTGGTTTCTTGCCCAACGCGTATCCGTATGGGGCCATCTTTGAGCGTGCGCAAATTAGGGAAATACAAGAAAAGAACCGAGCTGACCTTCTCCAGCGTGTGCAGGCGGAGATGGGACAGGTAAAGCTATTGCCGGGAATGGAAGCCGACCAGCAAGTTCAGGCAAAGGCTGCTGTCTTGCAGTATCAGAAAACCATCGAAACGCTTCAAAACACCCCTCCTGTCGGGCGTCTTGTGATCCACATCTCATCTGACATCAAACGGTGGGCGAACACTAATTATGATATTCAAGTCCGCGCCGGAGATGTGATTTATATTCCCAAAAAGCCAAGCGTTGTACTTGTCAATGGCGCTGTTTACAACGAGACAGCCATCACTTTCAAACCCGGCAGAGATGTGGGTTGGTATTTGAGGCAGGCGGGTGGCCCCACCGATTTGGCAGACAAGAAAGCCACGTTTGTAGTGCGTGCTGACGGATCTGTGATTGGCGGAGCAGGAGGTCTGTTCAGCGGCGGAGTGGAGCGCGCGGAATTGCGATCTGGCGATATGGTCGTAGTGCCTGAGCAGACGTACTTTTTCAGTACGCGTTTCAAGACCATCTTGCAAACAGCGCAACTGGCGGCCTCCGCGGGTGTTGCGACATATTACTTCGCCAGGTTTTGATGCATGGATCATGATTCAACCCATGAGATATATGTATGTCGCTGGATTGCTATTCTGGTTGTGCATTTTGGGGGTTGCTCAAGACGCGCCTCAACAGGCAGTTACCCCGCATCCGGCCGCGAGTGCATCACAGAGCGCGATTCATGCCGATGCAGCCGCGTCAGACGATCGCAATTGGCTGCAACCTGGGGTAGATCCTGAGAATCATTTATTTTCGCCATTTGCGAAGCATATTGGGCAAGACCAGAAGCGGTTCTGGACGATTCCTGCGCGTCTCCGGGTGAAAGATCTGAAATGGATTGTACCTTCGGCTGCTACGCTTGGAATATTTATTGCGAGTGATAGCTGGTGGGCTAAGCAAGTCCCCCTTAACCATGTTTCCACAAGTAAGAGCATTTCGGACTATGGGACCTATTCGTTGATCGGGATTGGGGGCGCATCTTTTCTGTTTGGCTATGCGTCCGGCGATGACCATTTAGAAGAAACCGGATTGCTAAGTGGTGAAGCCGCGATTGATAGCACGGCTGTGGCATACTTGCTTAAAGAAGCGACGCAGCGCCAACGGCCGATGGAGGGTAATGGTCACGGAACTTTCCTTGACGGGGGTGCATCCTTTCCATCAGAGCACTCCGCGATTGCGTGGTCGATCGCCAGTGTATGGGCACATGAATATCCGGGTACTCTGAGCCAAATTGCAGCCTATGGTTTGGCTTCTGCAATCACGGTGACGAGAGTTACCGCAAAGCAACATTTTCCTTCTGATGTCGTCGTCGGCAGCGTGTTGGGTTGGTATTTCGGACGCCAAGTATATCGCGCGCACCACGATCCAGAGGTTGGGGGAACGGCGTGGGGTAGTCCCTTCGACCAAACGGACACCATCCGCGAACGGAATCCAAATAACATGGCTTCACCATATGTTCCCTTAGACAGCTGGATCTATCCCGCTCTGGAGCGTCTCGCCGCGCTTGGGTATATCGATACTGCATATTTGGGAATTCGTCCATGGACACGCATGGAATGTGCACGAATGTTGGAAGACGTTGGCGATCGCATTGCGGATCAAGCAAATCCTGATGCCGGCGCGCTTATTTATCGCGATTTGGCACGCGAATTTACTTCGGAGACTGCCCGATTGGATGGTGCGAGCAATTTGGGTGCCGAAGTGGAATCCGTTTATACGCGAGTCACTGGAATTAGCGACTCTCCCCTTAGGGACGGCTACCATTTCGGCGAGACTATCGCGAACGACTATGGCAGACCTTATGGACAGGGACTTAACGACATCACTGGCATATCTGTTCGCGCCTTGGCTGGGCCATTTGCGTTTTACTTTCGCGGCGAATACGAACATGCGCCAGGGATTGCATCCAACACGGCGTCGGTTCTAAACGCGATCGCCAATGCGGATTTTACTAAGCCTGTATCCGACGCCATCACCCAAGTGGATCGTTTTGATATCTTGGAGGGCATTGCTTCATATAATTTCCATAACACCCAGATCTCTTTTGGGAAGCAAAGCCAATGGCTCGGCCCGGCAGAATCGAGTTCCTGGCTAATGAGCAATAATGCTGAGCCAATGTTGATGTTAAAGATCGATAATGTTGCGCCATATAGAATTCCCTTGATATCGAAAGTTCTGGGCGAGGCTCGATCTGAATATTTTATAGGGCAGATGTCCGGACACTTGTTTGAATACAATCGTCCGACTTTACTCGGTCCGGGTAACATCAGCCCGCAGCCGTATTTGGATGGCGCGAAAATTGGCTTTAAACCTACTCCCAACCTTGAAATCGGAGCGGGATTCACGGCTCAATTTGCTGGCCCAGGTCTTCCCTTCACGTGGGGAAATTTCTTGCGAACCTTTTACTCCCACACGGCTACTGGATTAAATCCGGCTAAACGCTTGTCTTCTGCGGATTTTTCCTACCGTGTCCCCTACCTGAGGGATTGGCTGAGTGTCTATGGAGATTCACTCGTCGTAGATGAATATTCACCAATCGGCTCTACGCGCGCGAGTGTGATTGCTGGCATGTACATGCCCCGGATGCCGAAGGTGCCCAAGATGGATATCCGAGCTGAGTGGATCCACGAATCCACAACAAACGAATTCCCTCCGGGATTTGTCTATTATGGGGTTGATCGGTTTCGTTCTGGATATACGAACGATCGGCAATTGCTTGGGAGTTGGATTGGCAGGGCCGGCCGTGGCGGACAAGGCTGGCTAACCTATAGATTTTCTGCGCGTGATAATCTCCAATTTGGATATCGCTTACAAGAAGTCTCAGCGAAATTTATTGAGGGGGGGCGACTCGAGGATTATTCGGTGAGCGGCAGTAGGCGGTTCTCATCGAGGATTTCGCTTTTAGGTTCGGTTACGTACGAACAATGGCATTTCCCTGTTTTGTCGGCCGACCGGCAGCAGAATGTCGTTGCATCCTTGCAATTGACGTTTTGCCCCAGTGGATGGAAGTTGAAATGACACTTTCTCCTGTTTTTTGGTTTTTTCGTCTACTTTTTGTTCGTCTGTGTGCCAGCGTGAAGTTAAAGACGCAAAACTCAAATCAAGTTAAGAATCGCGAGAATGACAATCAGGCTATTTGGAGCATTATGTGGATGTGACGAATGAAATACTAGAGCGACCTTCTCGCCACGCAGGCGGAGATCTGGCCGAGGCGGAGCGCGATAGCGAAATTGCATCCTCGTCCGAGCTCTTGAGTCGGCCAATGCAAACCGTGGATGTTGCGTGGCTGCTATGGTCGAAGAAGCAATTCATTGCTCGCTTTACCTTGATTGGTCTGATTTTTTTTATCGTTCTGGTCTTTGTTATTCCTAAGCGATACACTGCGAGCGCCCGGCTTATGCCTCCCGATTACAACACGATGTCCGAGTTGGCGATGTCATTGCCAGGTTTATCTTCGGGCAGCGAGGATAGTGGAAGCGGTGGGGGTGGGGGGGGAGGGAAGTCTAGCGGCGTGATGGGGCTGGCTACGCAATTGCTAGGCCTGAATTCTTCCGGACAGCTCTTCGTAGGTGTGCTGCAGAGTCGTACCATCCAGATGGATCTTATTAATACCTTCGATTTGATGAAGGTTTACGGGACACGTTATCCAGAAGACGCACAAAAGATACTGGATAGTGTTACAGAAGTAAAAGTTGATGATAAAACAGGCATTTTAGGTATCGCAGTAGAAGACAAGAATCCGCAGCGAGCTGCGGACATGACGGCGCGATATATCGAAGACCTGAATAAGGTGTTGGAGAAAGTAAATAACTCATCTGCCCATCGCGAGCGCGTGTTTATCGAGAAGCGGCGAGCTGAAGTCAAAATCGAGCTTGACGAAGCGGCGAAAGAGTTAAGCGAATTTTCGAGCAAGAATGGCGTTATTGACATTCCCGAGCAAGGGAAGGCGTTCGTGGCTGCCGCCGCCGACTTGCAGGCGCAATTGATCGCTGCACAGTCCATGCTCACGGGTCTGCAACAGATTTACACAGATAACAATTCGCGTGTTCGGGAAATGAAGGCTCAAGTCGACGAACTTCAACGCCAAGTAAACAAAATGGGAGGTAAAGATGTCACGCCGGCAAATGGGTCCGTGCTGAGCAGTGATGAGCTTTATCCATCGGTTCGCCAGCTGCCTTTGATTGGCGTCCACTATCTAGACCTCTTTCGGCGCAACAAGACCGATGAGGCAGTGTATGAGTTGCTTACCAAGCAGTATGAAATCGCCTCTCTCGAAGAAGCGAGAGATGTTCCGAAGGCTCAAGTGCTCGATCCGCCGGTTATTCCTCAGAAAAAGACGAGCCCTCATCGGACGATAATTGTTCTTGTGGGTGTTTTTTTGTCGATTGGGATTGCCTGCGCATATGTCATTGGAAAAAGCCATTGGGAGCGTACGGATCCGCAGCTACCTTGGAAAGTATTTGCGCGAGAAGTGGCTTCGACGTGCTTAGCTGCAACTTGGAATTCGCCTCGGGGGCTTCGAATTCGAGAGGCTGTCGGCAAATGGAACAACCATGATTTATCGTCAAGCGAGGGTAGTGGGCACTAAGACTCCGGTTAAGCTTTCTCGTATCATCACTGCACATAATCTTCGACACAACTGCGTGAGAGAATTAGACAAATGAATGTACCCGCATTGATCCAATTTCCTGAAACCGAGGATCGAAGCAACACAAGTGACTTGTCCGCGCCACAAGCGCGATCTACTGATCGTACTCGCCCAAATGCGCTAAGCGCGGTATTGTTGGATTTAGTGTTGAGCGTTTTTGGCGGGGTGCTTGCACTCCGGGTGGAGTTCTCCTTTGGATTCTTCACGTGGCATTGGTTAAGCCCACAACATCCGAATCTCGATCTCTTAGGCATCAACGTTGGTTTTCTTTTTCTCTATGTAGCCCTATTACTCTTCGCCGCGCATTCCCAGAATCTATACCGTCCTTCGGCTGTGCGGCCATCCTTACGAGACGGATTGATTGTGATTCGCGCCGCAGCCATCGCTACATTGGTGCTTACCGCTTTCATATACGTATCAGGTATTCACACCATATCCAGGCTCGTCGTTGGGTTGGCAGTAGTTTTTAGCATTGTCGGTTTGACTAGCTGGCGAGCTTGTCGGTGGCACTTTCGGAAAAGACAACTCGCTCGCGGGATTGGCTTTCGGCATGTATTGATTGTCGGTGCAGGAAGAGTTGGGCAGATTCTCGCCAATCATCTCGATGAAAACCCGAGTCTAGGTTATAAGTTTAAGGGCTTTGTCGATCCGAATCACCACAAGGATCCACGCATGCTGGGCAAGGTTGATGACATTTGTCAGATCGTCCGCCAAGAGTTTATTGATGAAATATTTGTCACACTCCCCTCAGATCGCGAGATGATTAAAAGCGTGGCTTTGGAAATGGGGCAATTCAATGTGAGTTTGAAAGTCATTCCTGAGCTTTATGACGGATTTGCAAGCTTGGCGCCAGAAGAGTTCATTGGCAATTTCCCTGTTCAAGTACTGCAGCGTGGATATATCCCCGATGTTCACCTGTACTTAAAAAGGCTGGTGGATATTGTAGGTTCCGCAGTCGGCATCGTGGTTTTATCGCCGTTTTTGGCTTTAATCAGTTTGTTAGTCAAGCTGGATTCTGTCGGCCCAGTTTTTTATCGAGCATCCCGCGTAGGCAAAAAAGGCAGACGATTCGTTTGTTATAAATTCAGAACCATGGTGGCGCGGGCGGACGAACAAAAAAGCGGTTTGAGGCATCTCAACGAGCGGGTGGGACCTCTTTTTAAGATATCGAATGATCCACGCGTAACGCGCCTTGGAGTGTTCCTTCGAAAGTACAGCTTGGATGAGCTTCCACAATTGTGGAACGTTCTTAGAGGGGACATGAGTCTGGTCGGTCCGCGCCCGCCAGAATTCGACGAGATCGGGGCTTATCGGCTTGAACATCTTAGTCGACTTGATGCCACTCCTGGCATTACAGGGCTGTGGCAAGTGAATGCGCGTCATGACCCTTCTTTTGATACAGCAGTGGCGTTGGACAATTTCTATATCCAAAACTGGAACTTGCTTCTGGATTTCAAGATTTTGTTCAAGACCATCCCAGTCGTATTGAAAGGTTTGGGACGTTGAGCCACAAAGGTAACATCCACCCTTAGGTCTATTCATTTATGGAGAATGCTTTCGATCCTTCCCAGTACTGGGAGCGTCGACTACAAAACAACCCTGGTATTACGGGGGTTGGGTACACTTCTTTAGGAACAGGTTATAACGAATGGCTGTACCGAATCCGCAAAAGAGTGTTTTTGCGGTTGCTTGCCTCGCAACAGTTTGGGTGGGAGGATGCTTCGGTATTGGACGTAGGCTCTGGCACAGGCTTTTACATTCAACGATGGAAGGATGCTGGTGTCCGGAAAATTGTTGGAAGCGATCTGACTGCAATCGCAACGGGCCGATTAAAAGAGCTATTTCCGAACGAGGAATTTGTGCAGACGGACATCGGCGGTGAGATTCCTAAGACTTGGGTCTGCTTATTCGATGCCGTATCAGCATTCGACGTGTTTTTTCATATTGTAGATGACCAGCGTTATCAAAAAGCCCTACAGAATGTTTCTTCGGTTCTAAGATCGGGTGGTTTGTTTTTCTTCTCCGATATTTTGCTTCACGGTCCAACCAAACGTAGCATTCACATGGTTAGCCGCTCGCTCTCTGACGTGGAACGACACGTAAGAGCTGCAAATTTTGAGATCATCAATCGTGTGCCAATGTTTGTTTTGTTGAATCAGCCACTGGACACAAAGAGCAAAATTCATCCGTTCGTGTGGCAGAGTTTCGTATATGCCGTGCGGATGTGCGCTCCTCTTGGATATATCGTCGGCGGGATGCTCTATCCGCTAGAATCCCTTCTCACTCGGTATTGTCGGGAGAGTCCTACGACCGAAATTCTGGTCTGTCGGAAACACTAATTTATTTGCATTTCCCGAGACTATTGAATCGTGCATAAAAGGTGGGTGCGCTGGTATCGCGGCAATGATGTAGCACGCAATACCGCCGCCATGACGGCCGGGGGCGGGGTACGACTATTTTTTCAGGCCGCCTATTTTATTTTGATTGCGAGGTGTCTGGGGCCCGCGGAGTATGGCGCATTTGTCGGGGCTGTTTCTTTGGTCGCGGTGCTTTCACCCTTTGCCATATGGGGAGCCGATGGGATTCTGATACGCGATGTTGCCCGCGATCGCGCTCGTTTCCCTGAAAGCTGGGGGAATGCGATCGTGACCGCGATCGTATTCGGCATTCTTCTCGTCTGCGTGGTGATGGGTTTGTCGAGATATGTGCTGTCCAGCAAGGCACCAGTGATGCTCGTATTTCTGGTGGCCATCTCTGATTTGCTTTTTGCCGGAATCGTGGGAGTCGCCAGCCACGCATTCACTGCATTTGAGATGCTCGGGAAGACGGCACAAATCGGCGCAGTGATGACTGGCTTCCGCGCTGTTTGTGCCTTGGGAATGTATTTCTTGGTTCGCCACCCGGATGCCACGTCATGGTCTGTACTCTATCTTGCTAGTACATTTCTGGCAGCCGTATACTCGGTCGTCGTTGTATCGCGTCAGCTTGGCGTTCCGCGTTTGAAGTGGGCTCTTAAACGAGAGCACATACGTGAAGGGTTCTTTTTTTCTCTAAGTTTGTCTTCGCAGTCGATCTATAACAATATCGATAAAACCATGTTGGTTCGCCTTGCGTCACTCGAGGCGGCGGGCGTATATGCCACTGCTTATCGCATAGTCGATTTAGCGCTTCAACCAATCTCGTCTCTTTTATACTCGACATATGCCCGGTTCTTCCAGCATGGCGCAGGAGGGATTCGGGGCGCGGCGCGGTACGCGAAGAGGTTGATGCCTTACGCGGTTTGTTACGGATTGTTTTCTGGTTTCCTTCTCTATTTCTCGGCACCCTTGTTACCGATAGTTATTGGTCCCCGATTTTCAGGTGCAGATGCGGTATTGCGTTGGCTTTCTCCACTGATCCTGATTCGTACCGTACACTACTTGCTCTCGAATTGTCTTACAGGTGCTGATTTTCAAAAGCTTCGTAGCTGCCTCCAGCTTGGTGTCGCAATATTTAACGTAGGAATCAACCTTTGGTTGATACCGCTATACTCGTGGAGGGGTGCGGCCATGGGCAGCTTGGCCTCCGACGGGTTGCTCGCACTTAGCGTTTTTGTCGCAATCTTTCTCATACGTGACATCCCGAGCTCTGCGCACACAGCTATTTCTTCCGAAAACATTCCCGTAAGTGTGCCTGAATGATGGCGACGACCTATTTGCGATCAATCGATACCCCGGGCGCGTTCGAAAGAGGATTTACTATCGCCGTGCTGCTATTTCTGACCGGTGCATTTTTGAATTTAATAGTCGAACCAGGGCCGAACCTGACGCAGTCCTCGGGCATGATTGGAATGCAAATCGCATGGGGCATCGTGTACCTCATAATGTTTACTTTGCTTTTTAAGCATTGTCCGGGATTTATACGAATCTTCTTCCGACAGTGGTGGTTAGTTTTGTTGATGGCATTGGTTCTGGCGTCTGCGACGTGGTCGGTCGTGCCGGGCACCACCTTTCGTCGCGGCCTCTCCGTCATCTGTACAACCTTTTTTGGCCTTTACTTTGCTTTACGTTATGACTGGGCGACTCAACTCCAATTGCTCAGAAAGATGTGTTTGATCGCAGTGGTGATGAGTTACATATTTGGGATCCTTCAAATAGGACATTCAGTTGATGACCTTCGAGACGTGTGGATCGGTATTTATTCTCAGAAGAATGGCCTTGGAAGAATGATGGTCTTTAGCGCCATGATATTTCTTCTGGAAGGGCAAACACCTGGACGTTCCAAAATGCGAATGTGGATGGCTATTGCTGCGAGTTTTGTCCTGATTCTTCTTTCAAAGTCCTCCACGTCATTGGGCGTATTTTTCTTGTTGCTCGGATTCTATTTGCTCCGCGGTAATTTACGCGGAAGCAAACGGCGCGTTTTTGCCAAGCTTGCATTCGCTAGCAGTGTGTCCTCTCTAATTCTTTATTTCGTCTTGCGCAACCTCGCTACCGTGATGGCCTTATTTAAGCGAGATGTCACCTTAACTGGACGACTGTACATATGGGTTCTGGGCACTGTGATGGCACTACAAAAGCCATGGCTCGGTTACGGGTACAGTGCCTTCTGGCTTGGTCCTCAAGGCCCCTCTGGAAAGATTTGGGCTGCATTGAATTGGGCGGCGCCGGGGGCGCATAATGGAATGTTAGAGCTATGGTTGGATTTAGGATTGGCAGGGGTGGGGCTATTTATTATGGGTTTCCTCCTTTACGCCTGGAGGGCAGTCGCGGTATTCCGTTCTTCTCAAGAGAGCGTCTACAGTTGGCCGTTGATATATCTCGCATTCTTGGTTTTCATGAATTTCACCGAAAGTACACTACTCAGTGGGAATGTCATTTTTTGGGCTCTCTACACCAGTGTTGCGATCGATGTCTCGTTGCCACAATTGGCTGAAGCTGTGTCCGAAGTACGGAGCAGACTTCTGAGACAGCATAACCTTGTTCATGGCCATGCATAAGTTCCTACAAACAAGAACACAGATTCGAGCCTTTGATTTCGCCGCGACCGCTGAGAAGGGAGCGACGGGATTGCAGAGATGTCGGCGCTGACAGTTCCCCGCGTTCTGATTTACGCGGATCCTCTCCTCGCACCAAGTGCCACTTTTGTCAGGTCGCAAGCCGAAGCGTTACGGAACTTTCTGCCTTATTACGTCGGAGCTCGTGCGTATAGCGGAACGGGTCTAGTTTTGCCGAAACAGCGTACGATCTTGATCAATAGTACGGGGTCGACATTGGGCAAGATAAAAGAGATTCCATTTAAAGTTTTTGGTTGTGCACCCGGATTTCATCGGCGCATGCGTAAAGTCGCCCCAGTACTCTTGCACGCTCACGGTGGGCCGAGCGCGTTGTCCGTGCTGCCCATAGCGCGACACTTACAAATACCGTTGATCGCGACGTTTCACGGTTCAGACGTAACGGTAGATCCTACGAAGGCGCGCGGCGCGCACTATACAGCGAAGGCTTACTGGCGGCGAAAGGGGGTTCTTGCGGAAAGGGCTCAATTGTGCATTGCCGTTTCAAAGTTCATATACGCTGGGTTGCTGGAGCAGGGATATCCTCCTTGTAAAATACGTCTACACTACATTGGCGTTGATACTCGCTTTTTCAGCGCTTCACAGGCGGTGTGTCGCCAGCCGGTTGTACTCTTTGTCGGGACGCTGCACGAAGTAAAAGGCTGCGAATATCTAATCCGCGCCATGGCGCATGTGCAGACTCTTGTAGCCGATGCGCAAATGGTCGTGATTGGTGACGGACCATTGCGAGCTCACTTAGAAATGGTCGCGAGCCAGCAAATCAGGAACTTTCGTTTTCTAGGAGCGCAGCCGCCTGAAGTTGTGCGCGAATGGATGAATCGTGCCAGAGTTTTCTGCGTGCCCAGCGTGAAAGATCGTTCCGGAGCTACCGAAGCCCTGGGACTCGTGTTTCTCGAAGCCCAGTCGATGGGCCTGCCGGTAGCGAGTTTTCGATCGGGGGGTATACCGGAAGCTGTAGCGCATGGCGATACGGGTTTTCTCTCAGACGAGTGCGACTATCAAGAGTTAGCGAACAGTATAGTGCTTCTTCTGACCAACCGTGAGATTTGGACAACCATGAGTGCGGCCGGGAGAAAGAGGGTCGAGAGCCGTTTCGATCTTGTAAAGCAGACCGCTGAACTGGAAGAGTTATACAACGAGGTTATTGCTAGCGCGTCGCATGGATAATTGCTCGTTGTCTATTTCACTGATTTGTCCCCTAGGTAAGCGTGAAGAGAATTCTCATCATTCAAACTCAGATCAAGCATTATCGTGTGCCCTTTTTCGTAAAACTGCATAGCGCGCTGCGTGCCAATAATATTTGTATGCGAGTGGCATACGCAGATCCGATTACAACTGATGAAAGAAACGATAATGCGGAATTGCCAGACGAGGTTGGCGTCAAGGTAACGCCGCGGCACTTTCTTGGAGGACGTGTTCTATACTTCCCGCTGTTGCGCGAAGTGGCAAAAGCGGATCTTATTATTTCTGAGCAAGCAAATCGGCAGCTTTTGAATTACGTACTTTTAATTTGTTCGATCATTGGTCTGAAGAAGATCGCATTTTGGGGATTAGGTGAAAATAAGGGGGCGAGTCGATCTGCGCCCTCCGAATGGATTCGCCGGCGAATAGCGAAGAAGGTCCATTGGTGGTTTGCATATACCGAAGGCACGAAAAAATATCTGATGGAAAACGGTGTTCGAGAGGGACACATCACGGTAGTGCGGAACGCGGTGGATACAGGGGAATCTTTCTCCTTGCTCAGTGAGATTGATGACCGAGAGGTCATTGCAGCAAGGCTGCATTTGAAGATATCCATGGATGCGGCTGTGGGCCTATATCTCGGTGCCTTGCTGCCGGACAAAGGGCTTGATCTTTTATTCCAGGCCGCAGAATTAACGAAGGCGCGTATAGCTGGGTTTCATCTAATTGTTGTAGGTGGCGGTGAGGAACATGCGATGGTAGAGCGAGCCTGTATCGCCCATCCCTGGATGCACTATGTTGGCCCGAAATTTGGGCGAGAAAAGGCGATCTTTCTCAAAATGGCAAGCGCATTGTTAATACCAGGACGGGTCGGCTTGGCGATTCTCGATGGGTTTGCGGCTGGTCTGCCGTTACTTACAACGGAGATTCGGCATCATGGCCCAGAAATTGAGTATTTGCAAAGCGGGTATAACGGTCTGATTTCGCCAAGTACTCCCGAAGCTTATGCCGATTCCATCGTTTCATTTTTTTCAAATGAATTACTACGAGATATGATCAACAGAGGTGCTCGGGAATCATCGCTCAGATATTCGGTTGATTCGATGGTTAAGAATTTTGAGATGGGAATTCAAAGCTGTATAGAGTTAAAGCCGTGAGTTGAAAGCATTAGCTAAAGGAGTATTTTATGAACAGACGCTCTCCGTTTGCTTGGAGATTACTACTCAGCATCGTGCTATTCGCCACTCTGCTTTGTAGCGCACAGGAACAACATCTGCGTCCTTCCGCGAACCCGATACCGAAAACCTACTTTGGTTTGCATATCCATCGAGGTGCCACGACTACCCCATGGCCCACAGTGCCATTTGGCTCGTTGCGTTTGTGGGATACGTACACAACTTGGGCAGATCTTGAGCCACAAAAAGGTAAATGGAACTTTACGCTACTCGACAAGTTCGTTGATCTAGCCACGCAACACGGGGTTGAAGTTCTCCTTCCTATTGGAATGCCACCTCCGTGGGCTTCTTCACGTCCCAACGAGGCCCCCGATTTTCGCAAAGGATCTGCGGCTGAACCGCGGAATATGGAAGATTGGGACGAATACGTCCGTACTTTGGGTATGCGCTATAAAGGGCGGGTTCATTATTGGGAAGTATGGAACGAACCAAACTTGAAACAGTTCTATACCGGAGATACCGAACATCTCGTTGCCTTGCAAAGGGAGGCGTATGGAATACTTACCCGGATTGATCCGGCCAATCGTTTAATCTCGCCTTCTCCCACAGGGGATTACACTGGGCCGTCCTGGGTAGATTCTTTTTTGAGTGCAGGCGGTGGGGACTTTGCCAATATTATCGGTTTTCACTTATACGTGAGTCCCAAAGCGCCTGAGGCCATGGTGCCGCTAATACAACACGTTCAGAAGGTGCTCGCTTCCAAGAAGCTCCTCGCATACAAGCCCATCTGGGACACTGAGACGGGTTGGTATATCCACAGCGATACGAAAGACATCCACGGCACCAGTGTTTTTCCTGTGATTGAATCAACCGATGCCGCCGCTTATTTAGCAAGAGCATACATTTTGACCTGGGCGGCAGGAGTTCAACGATTCTTTTGGTACGACTGGGACAGTGATGCAATGGGATTAACTGAGGGAGGGATCACGCCGAAGCGGGCGGCTGGAGCATATGAAGAAACCTATAATTGGTTGGTCGACGCAGTAATGACGGCATGTGATGCGGATTCATCGGAAACATGGGTTTGCCAGATTTCTCGAGATGGCAACTATCGTGGATATATTATTTGGAATCCTCGTGGTAGCCGCGATTTTAATGTGCCCGGTAATTGGAAGGTGTTTTATCAACGAGACATCGTCGGCAACTCTCGACCCATTTCTTCGTCCCGGATTCCGATCGGGGGTAGTCCGATTTTGCTAGAAACACAAGCCCGGCATTAGATCAGCGTCGGCATCATGTGCGTGCAGGCCAGCGTCTGCTAAGGTCTGTGCTCAATAGCGGTATGACCCAGTAAGTCCTAGAAATATGCAAAACACATCTCGTCTTGTTCGGCACTACGACACCAAATATCAGCACGCAGATTTCGCAAGAGTCACCGCAGTACCTGTTCTAACATCGCCGCGCAATCGCATTCAAATGCTAGTGCACCTTGCGCTCCAATCAAACGGCGGTAACTATCTCGAGATAGGAGTAGGCGATGGCGGGACATTACTGGCTTTGAAAAATCACTATCAACGATCGGTGGGAGCCGATCTCTCCGCGGTGAGAGTCAAACAATTGAAGCTCCTATTTGAGCACGATCCGCAGATCGAAATTGTCCAGAACAATATTGAGATCGACGGATTGCCGTTTTCTGATAACGAATTCGATTGCGCTGCGATGGCGGATGTGATCGAGCACTTTATCGATCCCATAGGGGCGTTGGTTGAACTTCGTCGCGTATTAAAGCCCGGAGGTCGTCTGATTGTGTTGACTCCCAATATTGCAAAATGGACGCGGAGGATAAAACTTCTATTCGGCTATTTTCCATCCACGGCATCCCTCCAGGAAGGTTTAGTTTGCTACGACGGGCATACTGCCACAGATTTGCATGACGAAGGCCATCTGCATTACTTCACGTATCGATCATTGAGTCGCATGGCGATTGAGCGTGCAGGATTTTCTCGTGCCCAAGCCCACGGATACGGTCGATACGGGCTGGGCAGGCTGTGGCCACAGATGTTCGCCGATGTCAGTCTAGTGCTATATAAATGAGTTCGTCTGTGCAGAGTTCGTAAAAAAATACGAAAGCGCATGATGATCAAAACGGAGAGTTTGTAGTTTGAGAAGGAGATTTCGAAGGTGAATAATTGTGCCATCAGCGCGAAGCTAAAGACTAACTACGATGGCTATTATGGCGAAGGGCCCTCTGATTGGCGCACATTGGGAGCGATTGACAAGGTTGAAAACATTCGCGAACTGTGTGGTGCACTTCCTCGCGCTAGAGTCCTAGATATTGGTTCCGGTGACGGGGCACTATTGAATAGGTTGTCTAGCTTGCGGTTTAGCGAGGGTCTGTACGCCGTCGAGGTATCGGCGAGCGCCGTCGAAACGATTAAGCGCAGGAATATCCGGTATGTGCAGGATTGCAGACTGTTCGACGGATATGAACTTCCGTATCCTGACGAGTATTTTAGTCTTTCGATATTAAGCCACGTACTTGAGCATGTTGAACATCCACGACGCCTGTTGCAGGAAGCAGCGCGTGTATCTCAATATCTATTTATCGAAGTTCCCCTGGAAGATACGATGAGATTGGGGAAGAACTACGTCTTCAATGGAGTCGGCCATATTAATTTTTATTCTTGGAAAACGGTTCGCCTCCTGTTGCAGACTTGTGATCTTGAGGTTCTCTCGCAGACCATAACCAATCCTTCCCGGGCTGTTTACAAATACATTTCCGGTGCGAAAGGCCCGTTAAAACACGGCATCAAAGAACTTTTCCTGCGGGCCTCTACACATCTTGCTTCTCGCATCTTCACCTACCATTGTTCGATGCTTTGCCGGAAGGTTCGTGCTTGACGACGAATACTGTGTCCCGGCGTCCGACAAAAACAGTCCCGAATGCCCGTTCGAGTCGAATTCTAGTGATTGGGCCTTTGCCCCCGCCCTACAACGGGATGAGCGTGGCTACTGATTTGGTCTTGCAATGCATGCCTAGTGAGGCTCGTGTCATACATCTGGACACAGCAGATCATCGAAGTCTCTCCAATGTGGGAAAAATCGATTTTCTCAATATCCTCCTCGCTCTCAAACACGCGGCAAAATATCTTTTTCAGTTGATAACTCAAAGCCCAGACATCGTTTACGTGCCGATTGCGCAGGATCGTTTAGCGTTCTTGCGAGACGGTCTATTCTTGATCCCTGCACGAGTAATGGGCAAGAAAGTGGTGGTTCATTTGCACGGCGGTTACTTCGATAGATTCTATCGAACATCTTCTCCCGCTATGCGTCGGTTTATTAGGTATGCGATCCGTAAAGCTGCCAGAGGAGTCGTTCTCGGTCATTCCTTGAGTTGTATGTTTACCGACATACTTCCGCTGGAAAGAATTCGTGTCATTCCTAATGGAATTCCCGATCACTTTGTAAATCAACACAGAGTCAATAGTAGCCAAAGTAGTACGATTCTTTTTCTTAGTACTTTAATGAAAGAGAAGGGTGTATTCACTGTACTCAGCGCGCTACCACGAATTGCCGATCGCGTTCCAGGTGTTCGGGCGATTTTTGCAGGGGAATGGCTGCGAGCCAACGAGGAGGAGGAAGCGCAGCGAATGGTCGATGACTTAAAGTTGGATTCAAGGGTCCAATTTCTGGGGCCGGTAGTCCCGCCACGGAAGTTTGAAATTATCAAGAATGCCGATGTCTTTGTCATGCCAACTTACTATAAGAATGAAGGGCACCCTTATGTACTCTTGGAAGCTATGTCTGCGGGCCTTCCGATAGTATCGTCTCAGGCCGGTTGTATTCCCGAAACGGTTATTGATGGTTTGAATGGATTCATAGTTGATGCGAAGGATGTCGATGAATTTGCAGATAAAGTGATTTTGATGCTGACGGATGAAGAATTGCGAAATCGGATGGGGGAAGCAAGCCGCAGAAGGTTTCTCGAACATTACACGATAGAACATTTTTCATGCAACATGCAGCAGCTGTTCGGAGAGCTTTGTCCTGATGAATTCTCTTAGACGTTCCCATGTACAGAGCAACCGCATGGCAGGTGTGCCACTACAGACCACGATCCAAAGTGCTAGTGCTGTTGAAGACTTGGTCCGTGCGCGTAGGCGTCTGCAAGCATGGATCGAAGCGAACGATTTTGCCGGATATGAACCCTACGACATCCTTAATTCACCCTATCTTTCCGGTCGCCTTCCGCGACGATGGCCGATCAATATTCTGCTAATTCAGATGGGAAAGAGATTTGCAGGTTTGAAAATACGGCGCTCATTAAGCGTTCCGCCTTCCAAAAATCCGAAGGCTTTGGGCCTCCTCTTGTCTGCCTATTGTGCTCTAAACCGTTGCGACGAGGACACGCGTCGAGTGGCGGAGGTGCTTAAAAGCGAGTTAATTCGTCTACGTAGTCCCGATACCGCTTTTTTTTGCTGGGGATACGATTGGGATTTTTATTCCCTCCGCGGGCCCGTGATGTCGGCTTTCAGTCCCAACGCGATTGCGACGTACTTTTGTGCGCGAGGGCTTCTCGATATGGCTGAAGTGTTTGCGGATACCGAAGCCTTGGATATGGCAGAATCTGCTGCTCGTTTCTTCTTGCATAGGTTGAATCGCTCCGTCGATAGTCAAGATCACCTATGTTTCAGCTATACTCCCGGCAACTTCAGCGTGATATACAATTCGAGTGCTCTAGTCGGAGCTTTTCTCGCGCGAATGGCCCGTATCAGCAAGAATCGCCGATACACAGATCTGGCACGTCGAGCGATGCGTTTCCTAGTCTCGTCACAACGGTCAGATGGGTCATGGTTTTATGGAGAAAAGTCGCGTCAGCACTGGATTGACCACTTCCATACGGGATATAACTTGTGTGCGCTGCATGAATATGGGGAATCCAGTGGAGACCGATCTTTCGAGCCCGCTTTGATGCAAGGGTACACCTTCTATAAAGAGCATTTTTTCGAGAGCACCGGGGCACCGAAATACTTCCATAATCTGCTCTATCCGATAGATATACATTCCTGCGCACAAGGCATTCTTACGTCCTTGACTTTCGCAAGCAGGGATAACTCGGCATTCGACCATGCCATCAATATGGCGCGATGGGTCGTGGCCAACATGCAGGCAGATGATGGCTCGTTTTATTTTCAGCGACACCGTTTCTGGACGAATCGTACGCCGTATATGAGGTGGGGGCAGGCTTGGATGTTTTCAGCACTTTCGCGCTTGGAGTTAGACATTGGGTTGGACCGTGCATTCCGGCAACCCGGACGAAGGACGTGCTAGGTAGTGTGTATGTAATTTGTTAGACTTACCGTCTCGATAAGGAAATGGAGAATACGACCATGACAGTGGCAGGCTCCAAAATGATTGAGTCCTCCGTAGGGCCAAGAGCAGGAACACGGTATTTGAGCACTTTTTCAGATCGGTTTCGGATAGCCGGTTGCCCTGTCGATCAGTCCTCAATGGACAATGCCGTAAGTGAGCTTTGTCGCCGCGTGGACTCGAACGTCAAAACTCATGTGATTTTTGTGAACGCGGCCAAAGTCGTGCAATATCGGGACAATCAGGTCCTCCGCCATGTCATGGATCGTGCTCAGGTGTTGCTCGCCGATGGAATGCCCGTTGTATGGCTTTCCCATTTGAAGGGAACTCCCTTATGCGAAAGAGTCGCAGGTGTCGATTTGATGGTTCGGATGATTGAGGCTTCTGCGCATAAAGGATATCGCGTGTATTTTCTCGGGGGACGTCCTGCCGTGGTTTCAAAGGTCGCGAATTACTTCAAGGAGCGCTATCCTACTTTACAAGTAGCAGGTTATCGAGACGGCTATTTCTCGCCCAGCGAAGAGCCCATTATCAATCTTGAGATCAATCGTAGTCGCGCCGACATAGTACTCATAGGAATGAGCACCCCGCAGAAGGAACTATGGGCGGATCGCAACATTGATAAACTACACGCAACGGTTTGCCAAGGCGTCGGAGGGGGATTCGATGTGATTGCGGGTGTCGCAAAACGAGCCCCAAACTGGATGCAGCGGGTGGGCTTGGAGTGGTTTTTTCGTCTTATCCAGGAACCCGGGCGAATGTGGAAAAGATATCTGTTTTCGAATACCTCATTTATCTGGCTTGCATTGTGCGATCTTGTTTTCAGATCTGTCCAGATGCATGATCCCGTTTCCTCTAAGTAAGCATGTTTGATCTTCCTACTTTGACGAATAGAACCATTTCGAATGAAATGCCACCCTATGGCGTACGTGAATTTTGGGATACGGAGGCCTGCGGGAGCCATTTCGTCGACGAACAGAGGGGATCTCGGGAATTTTTTTCGAAGTACCGGGAGTTTCGTTATGACTCGGAATGGCATATCCCCGTTCTCGTGCCGTTCAGCGAGACCCAAGGCAAGACTGTCCTTGAGATCGGTTGTGGCAATGGAGCAGATGGCACGTTGTTCGCGCAAGCCGGCGCAATTTACACGGGGATCGATCTCACAAACTCTGCCGTGGAAGCCACTCGGCGGCACTTCGATGCTCTCGGATTAAACGGAAATTTCCAGATCGAACACGCGGAGCATCTTTCTTTTCCCGATGAGACTTTCGACTTCGTCTACTCTTATGGTGTTCTGCATCACACTTCTAATCCAAATCAGGCGTTCTCGGAAGTTCGGCGAGTCCTCAAACCCGGCGGAAAAGCGGTAATTATGCTCTACCATCGTCGTAGCTTTAACTACTATATTCGCATCATGGGTTACATGAGACTTCGCCTGCTCTGGCATGTGCTTTGCCGGTTCGGACGTCTTCAAGAGGATCGTGACCATCTTTCGACCGCGTTAAAGGGGCTTAGAGGAAATCAAGGGCCTTCGGTTTGGCAGGTGCACTACGAGAATTTCTTGCGAACAGGATTCTCATACTTAAAAAGCGAGAATTTTGTCCACCATGCTACGGACGGGCCCGAATGTCCTTATGCGTATGTGTTCGATCGGGGAGATGCGCGACGCGTATTTGGCGAGTTTGCAAAAGTCGAAACAAAAACTGCTCATTTTCCGCTCCGCAAGTACCGCTTAGGTGTTTGGATACCACGTAGTATCGAACAATGGCTCGCCGCCTGGATGGGTTGGTACTTGTTCTTCTATCTTACGAAGTGATATATCGCCATTCGCCGATGGCCGGCCTGAGTGGTTTTCCAATAAATCTTCGAGTAGGATCCAATGCGCACAATTGCTGCTGATTTGAAAACGGGCAAAGTAGGAATATTCGACGTTCCTGAACCTGAACTGCGGGCTGGAGGCGTGTTAGTCCGAACTGAATTCTCTGCGATCAGTTCAGGTACGGAGCGCAATACGATTGATACCAGTAAGAAGTCTCTCTTAGGCAAAGCTCTTGCGCGACCCGACTTGGTAAAGCAAGTAGTTGAGTCTGCTAAAGCGAATGGTGTGCTAGTAGCCTACCAGAAAGTCCGCGCTCGTCTGGATTCGTTCTCGAGTCTCGGGTATAGCTCTTCCGGGACTATTTTGGCGGTGGCCGACGGCATCTCGGAGTTCATGCCAGGCGACCGGGTCGCATGTGCGGGTGCTGGTTATGCGGGACACAGTGAGGTGAACTTTGTACCTACCAACCTAGTTGTCAAGGTTCCCGCGACAGTGCCTATGGATGCCGCATCCCTCACGACTATCGGGTCCATTGCGATGCAGGGATTGCGCCAGGGAACGGTTGCTCTGGGCGAGACTGTGCTTGTTGTAGGTACCGGCTTACTGGGGGTCTTAGCCATTCAATTAGCTAGATCCGCCGGATGCCGCGTTATAGCTGTTGATCGCGATACTGTTCGGGTCGCGAAGTCGCTGGAATTTGGAGCGCAATTGGCATTGAACTCGGACGACCCATCTTTACACGGCCGGATCCAAGAATTCTCAAAATATGGACCGGACGTTGCCATCATTACGGCCGCTTCCAACTCGGTCGAACCGGTGGAACTCGCGGCGAAGGTATTGCGAGATCGCGGCCGCATCATCGTGCTCGGCGCGGTTCCCTTGGGCGTGTCGCGTGAAATCATGTACCGCAAAGAGTTGTCTTTGATTCTTTCGCGCTCCTATGGTCCCGGACGCTACGACCCGAACTATGAAGAATCTGGCAACGATTATCCAGTTGGCTACGTGCGATGGACGGAAAGACGAAATATGGAATCTTTTCTTGATCTCCTCGCCGCGGGCACAGTAAAAGTCGAGTCGCTTCTGGGACTTCGCTACGATATCAATCATGGCATCGAGGCGTACGATGAAATCGAGCGTTCTGGAGCTTACACCGGAGTCATTTCTTATGCTTCCCCCAATTCAAAGTTGCCTGCAATTGCTACTACCTCTCTCGGACCATCGCGCATCGTCCCAGATACGTTCAGGGTGGGGTGTATTGGCGCCGGTAACTTTGCCCGCAGTGTGATATTTCCGGCATTGCAAAAGGTCGACAAGATATGTTTGCAATCCATTGGGAGTGCAAATGGTCTATCGGCCATGGCGGCGCAAAGGACTTTCGGGTTCAAAGAAAGCCTTCAGCCGTCGCAAGTATTATCGTCCGCCGAAGTAGATGCCGTATTTGTTCTTTCTCAACATGATACGCATGCTCGTTACGTTGTCGCAGCCTTGAACAACCAAAAGCCAGTATTTGTTGAGAAGCCCCTAGCGATTCACCGCGACGAGTTAAGCGCGATCCGCGACACCTATCAAGAGCAGATCAAGCTGGGGAATTCCCCGTTTGTCATGGTAGGTTTTAATCGCCGCTTCGCGCCGGCCACCAAGAGGGTCCGCGATTTCTATAGCGGACGCCTCGAAGCAATGGTTGTCAACATCAGGGTTAACGCTGGCTATCTTGCGCGGGATCATTGGACCCAGCAAAAGCTGAATGGCGGCCGTATAATCGGAGAGGCTTGCCATTTCGTGGACTGGGCAAGGGCGGTTATCGATGTTCCTATCCTTCGCGTCTATGCGTCTGCAACGCCGGATGCGGCGCGTTACAATCGTGACAATATCGTGCTTACCTTGTCTTTTGCCGATGGATCTATAGCCAACATCCTCTATTTGGCTAACGGAGATAGGTCGCTCGGAAAAGAGTTGTATGAAGTTTTCTGTGAGGGTGCGGTTGCCCGCATTGAAGACTTTCGGCGCCTCGAGTTTTATAGGGGAGGGAAGCGTCAAATAGAGAAGCTTGATGGCGACAAGGGTCATAAAGAAGAGATACTGCTGACAGCTAGCTCCATGCAGAAGCAAACATCTGCTCCCATTTCGTTTCCCGAGCTGGCCGAAGTTTGCGATGCGGTTTTTTGCGCCGTTGATTCTCTTCAGTATCAGCTGCCAGTTGAGTTGGGCGCTTTGGCTACGAATTCCAGCTTTACTTCGAAATACCCCTTGTCTTTCTCCCACTCTGAATAGATTCAGCAACTATGCCCGGAATACTCTGAGAGTGAAGAATGGAGCGACGGGAGTTTCTTAAAAAGATAGGCATAGGCGCAGCGGGCGCGCTTATCGCCGATAACTTCACGAGTTGTTCAGGAGATAGCCAGGGTAGCGTAATCGCTACGGAAAATGCAAGAACGGGTGATCCCGCCTGGGTGTTATCAAATCCCGCGATTCAACGTGAAATTGAAGGCTATGCTTCTGCTACGAGCGTGAACCGTGGCGGGAGCATTACTTTTTATGTGAGCACCGGTGATCCGCAATTCAGTCTGGAAGTGTTCAGGCTTGGCTGGTACGGAGGAGCAGGGGCGCGCAAGATGCTTGATTCGCCCGTTGTTCTGCCGGGAGTTCAACAAGCGACGCCGATGCCAGATCCAATGACCGGGCTCATTGAGTGCTCATGGGACGCTTCGTACGAACTCAAGATTCCCTATGCGTCAAACGATCCCACGGTCTGGGCAAGCGGTGTCTACCTTGCCAAGTTAACGGGGAGCGTTAGCGGCAAGCAGAGCTACATTATTTTTGTTCTTCGCGACGATCTTCGTTTTTCCAAATACCTATTTCAATCCAGTGTCACGACTTTTCAGGCTTACAACAACTGGGGCGGAAAGTCTCTATACGACTACAACAGCGTGGGTGGGCGTGCCGCCAAAGTGTCCTTCAATCGTCCATACGGACCCTCGTTGCAATTAGGATCTTCCTCAAATAACGGCGGTGGTGATGCGGTTTATTACACACCCACTTCAATCAATGCCGCGTGTGGCGTGGGGGCTGGTGAATTCTTGACTAACTACGTCCCAGAAGGAGTCGGGTTTCCGGCGAGTTGGGAATGCAACATGCTTCGATTTCTGGAGCGTAACGGCTACGACGTAACGTATGCAACGAATATCGATAACCATGAGAATCCTAATTTATTGTTGAATCACCGGGCGTTTCTTTCCGTGGGGCATGATGAATACTGGTCTTGGGAGATGCGTAGTAATGCAATTTATGCGCGGGATGCCGGGATCAATCTTGGTTTTTTTGCCGCCGATGTTTGTTACTGGCAAATTCGCTTTGAACCGAGTGCTGTGACCGGCGCTCCGAATCGGACCCAGGTATGCTACAAAAGCGCCAATGATCCCGTCACTGGCCTTAGGCGGACTTTATTGTGGCGAGATCTGGGTTTGCCGGAGGCTCAACTTGTGGGGATCATGTATCTCACTGATCGGGTGGATGCTGATATCGTAGTACAAAATACTTCGCATTGGATCTTCGCCGATACTGGTCTTTCAGACGGCGACCCTTTGCCGGGACTATTAGGTTACGAAGTGGATGCTACCGACGCGAGTTCACCCGCCAATCTGGTAGTTCTCGGAAATTCACCCTCCAAATATGAATCCAATCCGGTGATGCATTCGCAGATGGCCACGTATACGGCGCCGAGTGGCGCTACAGTCTTCGCCGCAGGATCCATGGAGTGGAGCTGGGGCCTTGATGATTACAACGCACCCGCGATACGCCCTTCACGATTGAACGCGGCTTGCCAGAAAATCACACAAAACATTTTAAGCAGGCTCGGCCAACCCTGAACACTTCTGCCAAGTCGTTATCCTGCAATAACTTAAGCTCTTCTCACACTGCCGCGTTTAGAATTCTCCTATCTAGTTGTTTCTCAATTTCCTCGAAAATCAAGAAAGAATCCAAGGTGCGGGAGCCTGCGATCGCTCCGGGCGAACGGCGCGCGAGCAGGAATTTTCTAATGGGAGGCCGAAACTTCTTCTTGCCTTCGGGTTCGGGACATTGTCGGCGAATTATTTCTTGGTGTCATGTCCTGACAAGCGGCGGTGGTGTGGCAACGGCCAGTTACAAGATCGCGGTGAATGTCGCTCGGCAGTGGAGGCGGGCGGGAATGGCGGAAAGCCCGCAGGCAATTACAACATAACCGTGAAAGCCACATCGGGATCGCTGGTTGAGTCACTGCCGTTGACTCTGACAGTGCAGTAAGAACGGGCAAAGGTGAACTCAGAGGGCGAGGCATTATGACAATGCGCCACTTCGTATGGATCATCATGGGGATGTCGCTGAGTCCTTGTTTGGCGACTATCGTAGCCGCACAAACCGTCCCAACGGTTTCATTTGTCGCTCCACGCGTGTACACCGTGGGTCAGACTCCGGCGTTTCTTGCCGTTAGCGATTTCAATGGCGACGGCAAGAGCGATGTCGCGGTTGCGAACAAAGGTTCGGGGAATGTCTCAGTCCTTCTCGGGAATGGGGATGGTTCACTACAGGCAGCCGTCGATACTCCATCCGGAGTGTCACCGGTCGCAGTCGTCGCCGGCGATTTGAATGGTGACGGCAAATTGGATCTGGTTGTGACCGATGCGGGAAGCAGCACAAACAATGTTCTCATTCTCTTAGGGAACGGAGACGGAACTTTTAATCCCGGGACAAATCTCACCGTGCCCAGTGCATCTTCCGCGCTTGCTATTGCTGATTTCAATGGCGACGGCAAGCTTGATTTGGCAGTGGGTACGGTCGTAAATTCCACGGTGTCGCAAGTGATGATTTTTCTCGGGAATGGGGATGGTACTTTTGGAAATCCGGTTGGTTTTTCAGTAGGAAATTCGCCAGGTTTTATCGCTGTGGGTGATCTAAACGGAGATCAGAAAGCAGATCTGGTGGTGGCGAACGGGGACGGGACGCTCTCGACGCTGTTGGGGAATGGGGATGGGACTTTTGGAACAGCGCGTAGTTTCATTGAGGGCGCGACGCCGCGATGGATCGTGATCGCAGATTTTAATCGCGATGGCAAAGGAGATTTGGCAGTCGCTGACTTTAACCAAACCACCGTGTTTCTGGGCAATGGCGATGGCACGTTCGGGAGTCCGAACGGCTATGCCGGGGGCATCGGCGGGGATTCAGTAGCTGTCGCGGACCTGAATGGCGACGGGATTTTGGATTTGGTTGCAAGCGGCACCGGTAGCCTCGTATTACTCGGAAAAGGTGACGGAACTTTCACCACCAAAACCGGAGTTGGGATTGGTGGTGCTGCGGTTGCCATAGTTGATCTGAACAAAGATGGGAAGCCAGATATTGTCAGTAGCCAGGTGGGCGTGGCGCTGGGTAACGGAGATGGAACCTTTATCGCGGCACAACTGGTGGGGACTGGCGGGACGTCGCTGGTCGCAGGCGATTTCAACGGCGACGGTAAAGACGATTTCGCCCTTCTGTCATACCCTTATCCCTCAGGCAATATCTCCATGTTTTTGGGGAACGGAGACGGGACCTTTCAAAAACCTACCAACACAAATTTCACTCTCACACGCGGCGTCTGGAAAATGGCTGCCGGTTATTTCAATGCAGACGGACTTCCTGATCTCGCAGTGACATGGGGCGGTGCCATCTTTATTTCCAAAGGGGGTGGCACATTTACCACTGAACCCCAACTGAATGCGCTGGGCTTCCAATTGGCAGTCGGCGATTTCAATGGAGACGGCAAGTCAGACATCGCAGTACTTTATGACGATGTCCTCGACGGCTGTACCAACTTTGGGGATATTTTTCTTGGCAATGGGGATGGTACTTTCCAAGCGGGTATCCCTCTCTCTCTGCCTATAGAGTGTTCCGACTACATAGCGGCGGGGGATTTTAATGGAGACGGGAATAGTGATCTGAGCATCGGCGGTGCGACGTATCTGAGCAATGGGGATGGTACCTTCCAGATGCTTGGGAGCGGATGTGTCTCGGGATTTGCAGGAGTCAGGGGCGACTTTAACAAAGACGGGAAACTCGATTTAGCAGTCGAAACCGGAACGGAAGTTGATATATGTCTCGGCAACGGAGATGGCACATTCCGGCCTCCAGTCAGTTATCCAGCCAATGTGCCAGCGCCAGATTACTTCAGTAGCGAAATTCATACGGCTGATCTCAATGGCGATGGAGCTTTGGATTTAGTGTGGGGAGACGTGACTGTTCTGCTGGGAAATGGAGATGGCACGTTTCAACAGGCCATCCAGTTTGTGGCTGGAAGCGGAGCCGGATATTCCACGGCCATCGGCGATTTCAATGGAGACGGCAAACCTGACATTTTGGTCACGGTAGCTCCTCAAAACAACAATGCGGGAACAACCTATTTGCTGGTCAACGACACCGGGGGCATTGCAAGTTTGAATTTAGCTGTTCCCGTTGGCGGCTCGAATACCGCAACTGTCTCCGCTGGAAAGACAGCGAGCTATAGTCTCTCCATCGGGGGCGGAGGATTCGCTGGAACTGCGAACCTAACTTGCAGCGGAGCGCCGACGGGAGCGACATGCTCATTGCCTGCAAGTGTAAATGTGAGTGCAACGAATGCATCTATGTTCACCGTCACGGTCACAACCACC
>Ga0070735_10000372_pt1 | contig 51329 bp, 43 predicted proteins | sample Coa_R1_FD_66443 | JGI IMG/M metagenome (GOLD analysis project Ga0070735, IMG submission 66443) | Surface soil microbial communities from Centralia Pennsylvania, which are recovering from an underground coalmine fire - Coalmine... | ecosystem: Environmental > Terrestrial > Soil > Unclassified ... | reverse complement strand
CATCGAGCTCGGACTCAGGCTGGCCGGCACGCTCACCTTCTACTGGATGTTTCGGGGGGAGACCACCGAGGGGTTGGAATGGGTCGAGGCGTTGCTGGCTGGAGGATCTGCCGCAGGCAGGTATCCAGCGACACCCGCCGTGCGGGCAAAGGCGCTGTATGGTGCCTGCGAGCTCGCCTGGTTGTCGGGCCGAACGGTTCTGGCCCGAGAGAGAGCGGAAGCGAGCGAAGCGCTCTGGCGGAGCCTGGGAGAGAAGCGATGGCTTGCCTACACTCTGCAGTCCTTGCCTATGGCAGTGGACAACCCGAGCGCGACGGAATCGGTCGCGGAGAGCCTGCGCCTCTTCGAAGAGATCGGCGATGCCTGGGGTGCGGCTCTCGCGCTGGCAACGCCCGACTACTTCGCCCTGATGACGGACGCGGACTCCGCGGCCCCCGGGGAGTCACGCCTTCAGGAGGCGTTGGCTCGGGCGCGGGTCGTGAGAGACGACTGGATCACGGCGCAAGTCCTCAACATGCTGGGCGACCTGGCGCGCAGCCGGGGAGACACCGCCGCCGCTGGCGCACGATACGAGGAAGCGCTGGATCTACTTCGCCGGCAAGGACTGACGGGAACAGTGCCCAGCTTGCTCCATAACCTCGGGTATGTAGACCTGCGGCAGGGAGATGTCAGGCGTGCCTTATCGCGGTTTCGTGAGAGCCTGGCGCTCTTTCGCGACCAGGGTGACCAGCGGGGTATGGCCGACTGTTTCGACGGTCTGGCCTGTGCCCTTGCAACCATGAAGCTGCCGGCGCAGGCGGCCGAGCTGTTTGGCGCGGCAGAGGCGCTTCGCGCCCTGAGCGGCAGTGCGGTGTGGCCGGGGAACGCAGGGGACCGCGAGCGCGGCCTCTCACTCATCCGCGCCGAGCTGGACGCGGCAAGGCTCGAGGCAGCGTGGGCGGCGGGCAGAGCCCGGCCCACCGGCGAGACGGTGGCCGGGATACTGGTCAGGGGTTCGCAGGTGCTTCCGGGCGGCGGAACCGGCCCGGATCTCACACCACGCGAGCGAGAGGTGGCGACAATGGTGGCACAGGGCCTCACGAATCGCCAGATCGGCGCCCAGCTCTTCATCACGGAGGGAACGGCTCGCCTGCACGTCAAGCACATCCTCCACAAGCTCGGCTACACCTCCCGTGCCCAGATCGCCGCCTGGGTTGCAAGCCAGACAACGGTGACAGACCCCGCAAGGCACTAAAAGCGTCTAAGAAGGGTCACGCACGAGCCAATCGCTTGCGCATAAGGCGGGTCATGGTGGCGTGGATCATGGCCTCACTCGTCTCGCAGAGCAACTCGTACTCCTTGGCCAGTCGTCGGCTCTGCCCGAACCAACTGACGGTGTGTTCGGCCTCCTACCGTCTGCGAAGAATCCATCGGAACTCCTTCTTCGCTGGCGGGAAGCGGATCCACTCAAGGTGGCCCATGGTCGGATCATCGGCACTCGGTACGATGGTCCATTTTCCGCGCGACCGTGGTTGATGGCGCACGATCTCCACTGCCCACCTCACGTGTTCCTCGATCCAGGCCCTGGCCCCACCGGTAGAACCTTGGTCCGCTGGCAGCCGGAGCGGACGACGGAGAAGATGCTGTCCATGATGAGACGCATCGGCCATGTGCGAGGGCGACCATCGGGTTTAACGGGTGGGAGGACTGGCTCCAGGATCATCCATTCGGTGTCAGACAGGTCGGTAAGATTGAGGCGGGGAGGCGAGGACAGACGAGGCTCCGCAGAGGTGGTATTCCCAGAATCTCACCTCGTCATCCCCTTCTCAGCCGCGTGAGGAAGGAGAGCGACGCCATGACACAGCAAGACGGTACCCCCTCAGTTCAGTCGTACATCGCCCTGGAGCGCGCAAAACGACGACTGGAGAAACGACATGGCCGACAGCCAACAGCTGAGGAGCTTGCAGATGAAACGGCACTGTCCGTTCCTGAGGTCCGTCAGCTGGTCGAGGCTGCACAGGGGACCATCACGTTCCGTCCCATAGGGCGCCCGGATTCGGCCTGAGCGAACCATACCGATCTCGCCTCTTCAGACCGCTTAGAGGGAAAGCAAGTGAAAGAGGCCCACACCATGTGCGGGCCTCTTTCCTGCTCTGGATTCGCGGGGGCTAATTGTTCCAGTACTGGACGGAGAAGTTGCTCACGTGGAGCTCGGCCCCCTGGCCCCACAGGCGGTCCTGTGGCAGGCTCTGATTGTCCACGAAATCCGCGTCCGACGGCGCCGCGTCGTCCGGGTGTGGACCGGTGGCCGGGTTGTAGTAGTTTGGCGGCCCCGCGGGATTGTTCAATCGCACCAGCCCCTTGCCTTTCGGGCCATAGCCATCGAGCAGGGTGAAGGTGCCCATGCCGCAGTCGATCTGGTTGGGTGAGAAGTTGGTGTCCTGCCCGCCGTGATCGATGAGGATCATGCTGCTGGGTGGCCGGTGCCCGATAGTGACGGGAACGCGCCACTTCTCGACCCCGTTGACCAGCCAGCGAGCTGTGCCGTGCTCCTTGTCGTACGCGAAAGCGACGGTATCGACCTTATTCGGCGACCGCTTCGCGATGCGAACCACCGATGAATACGCCGCGTACTCACCGTAGGCGCCGCCGAGCGAATGGCGCTGGAACGGCAGATGCTCGTAGAAGGCGTAGATGTACTCGTTGGTCAGCCAGGTGTCGAACACGTTGAAGGTGTCGAAGTCGATATTCGGCAGCGCGATCGCGGCCAGCCTCAGATCGTCGTTGGGGTTGGTCACGTACTGGTGGAACGGATTGTTCTCGGTGCCGAATGTCTCGCCGGAGACGGTGGCCTGGCAGACGAGCTCGCCATGCGCCGGCGCGTCGAAGCCGGGGAAGCCATGGCTCGAGAATTGATTGGCATAGACGAGCCACTTCACATGGTCAAATGTACCCGGCAGTTGGGAGTCCTGGGGGACGGTGAGGGTAAATGCCGGCTTGCCTGTATGCGGGTTGACCCCTTTGGAGTCGACAGTGAGACCGTCGGGGCCGGTCGACGTGATGCCGTCGTTGCCCACGAACGGCCCGGCTGCAAAGTAGGCCCAGTTGACTGCTGGATCACCGAAGTTTCCGACAGTGAAGCCGTTCTGGAAGTTGTCGCTGAACAGAGTCGTTGTGGCCGACGCGCGGCCACTGGGAACAACCCCCACGCTGATCAGGACGCACACGATGGCGAAACCAGTCAGAAGCCTGATCTTCAAATCTTCTCTCCCTTGTTTGTGAACAGGGTCACGCCCGGCGCCGCTCTACGGCCGACCGGTAAAAGACAATACCCGGCACTCTTCCCTCCTTTTCCGCAGATGATGTCACTCTAGAGGAAGATTCACTCCATGTCAAGAGGGTTGACACTTTCTATGAGTGTAAGTTTGCATGAATCGTTTGAAAATATTTGCCTCAGGATTTTTGTATGTTTTGCAAAATTGAGGCTAATACGTTTTTGCAAACTTACAGGGCGACTTGCCAACGAAGGGGCCGTGGCCCCCGCGCTCGAAGGGGCCGTATATAGTACCGCCGCCCATCCTCATCCACCCTGATGTAGTGTTCTCCTGGATCGGAAGCAACCAGCTGATTGATCTGGAACTCCTCGCTTTGTCGGAAAACGAGAATGTAGTCACGCCTGCCGGAGAAGAGCCTCTCGTCCATACGCGGACTGTCCGTCTTCTCCCAGATCACTGTCGCGACGAAGTTCTCCCGCCCGAACGGTTCGTCCGTTACTGCCCTCAGATACGCCTGCTCACTGTCATCGCAGTGCACCCACACCGAACCGTTGGGAGAAAGCAGTGTCTTGATCTCCGCGAGACGGTCGCGCATCATCGTCAACCAGACAGAGTGCTCGAGCTCGTCGTCATAGTGCAGGAAGGATTGCTGCCTGTTGAACGGAGGGTCGAGGTGTGCCAGCTTGACTTTCCCCACGTACTGGTCCGCGAACTCAGGCAGTTCGATCAGGCTCGTCAGGGCGTTGAGTGCGTCACCCCGGATCAGCAGATTGTGTTGAGCGCGCTTTTGGTCAGACGCAACCTTTCCGACAGCGCACGCATCAAGCTCAAGCAGCTCTATCCATCACATCAGACGTGAAGATCCGGCAGGGCGCTCCTGCCCGATCCCGGGTCTCAGAGATATCCCCTGGCGCCGAGCAGAAATATCCCCTTTGGGGGATGGCGTCCCCGCCGGAGCCGCGTACTCTGGACGCTGTCAGTAGCTCAGTCGAACAAGGAGGACACCATCATGACGACCGAGACTGCCCAGCCCCAGACTCGGAGCCTGGATGCGCCGGACGAGAGCTTTCCGGTGGGAAACGTGGCCCGGGTGGATACCGTCCGCCTGGGCGAGACAACTGTGAACCGAGCCACCATGCAGCCGGGATTTCGCTGGACGGAGCACGTCCGCCCTGCCGTCGGCACCGATCTCTGCCAGGTCCGGCACATCGGGTATGTGGTTTCCGGCCGCTGCGCCATCCGCATGGCCGACGGTACGGAACGGGAAGTGGCGTCGGGTGACGTCTTCGACATCCCGCCGGGCCACGACATGTGGGTGGTTGGCGGCGAGCCGTACGTTTCCGTCGACTTCAGCCTCACGGAGCGAGCTTCGATCCCGTTGAGGTAGACCATCGCGGCGCTCGGGCCCGATGCCCGAGCGCTGCACTCTCTGTCAATGCATTGGAGGATGACGTGGATACCGCAACACTTCGGCATAGCTCCCAGGCCTATGTGCTTCTACCGGACGAGGGCGAGACCATCGCTGCCCTGGGACTCCGAATTCTGGCCACGGACCGCGATACCGGCGGCGCGCTCACCGCGGGGATCTGCACCAACCCGGGACCTGGCGGCCCGCCCCTACACAGCCACGCGGCCGTCGACGAGCTCTACTACGTGCTCGCGGGGCGCTACCGCTTCAAGATCCGCGGTGACGAGATCGAGGGCGGCCCGGGCACGTTCGCCTGTGTTCCTCGCGGCATCAGCCATACCTTTGCCAGCGTCGGCCCGGGCGAGGGAAAACTGCTCGCGATCACTCTGCCGGGGACCGAGAACTTCCTGCGCGAGATGGCCCATCTGCAGGAGCAGGGCACGGACCAGCGGAAGATGGTTGACCACTTCAGGCGCCATGAAGCAAGCCTCGACGGTCCTCCGTTGGTGTAGCTCCTGACCGGATCACCGTCGGCGATGAGGGATTTCGCGATGGAGCGCGCAACGGGTGGGGCAAAGGCAGACCCGGAACGGCTCGAACCACTGCCTTAACCATCGGGCCAACTCGTGAGACCGTGCTCCGCAAAGCGTTTGAGACTGCGGCCCCCGGACTGGAATAATGTCGCCGCTATGAGCTCACGCACAGAGTCGCCAACGCTACGCTTTGATGCCACGCTGGACGCTGTCGACGAGTGGACCATTTTGCGGCTGCCCGCCGAGGTGAGCAAGCAATTGCCGTCGCGGGGGCAGGTGGCCGTACGAGGGACGATCAACGGCCATGAGTTCCAGACGGTGGTGGAACCGGACGGCTCGTTCGGTCACTGGATTCGCATTGATGGAGACGTGCAGCAGGCTGCCGCGGCGCGCGCGGGTGACCCTGTATCGCTCGCTATTGAGCTTCGCGACGACTGGCCCGAGCCGAACGTGCCTGATGATCTCGCCGAAGCTCTGGCCGGAGCCCCGCCCGGGATCCGGGACATGTGGAACGAGATCACGCCGATGGCGCGGTGGGAATGGGTCCGCTGGGTCAATGCAACCAGAAGCCTGGACACGCGTCGGCGTCGGGTCGAGGTCACCATCTCGAAAATGCAGAACGGGAAGCGACGGCCCTGCTGTTTCAATCTCGCCTCGTGCACCGATCCGAATCTCTCGAAGAACGGCAAGCTCATCGAGCCGGTGTGACGCGTCGCGCCGTCCCTGGCCGGGGAGAGGGCCGCCCTCGATCGCTCCGCGGTAGCCCATGTCCGCGGGCAAAGCGGCACCCCGGCTAACCGGGTCCGGGCCGGTTGGCCCCCCGGTGGACGGGTCCTGTGCCTCTGGACCCTGACGTCTTCTGCTGGTTACATAGCGGCAACGTCAATCGTCACAGAGGAGGATGCAGCACATGCTTGTCGTAGGTCTCGTGGTGGTCGCGGTGGCGCTGGTGCTCATGGGGTGGGTCGTCGGCCATTTCAGCCCGTCGCGCAAGGCATAGTCTCATGGCCGCGCCGGGGGAGATCCCGGCGCGGCCTCTGCTCGACGTCGGATCGCGTTCGCGCCTGTGCCGGTGTTGAAGGCAACGGTAACTGACCGCGGACTTCGCATTCGATGCAACTTCGATCGCTCACTCAGTATTTCGATACCATATCGCGATACGGCGTGAGTGTTGACTGTGAAATCGGGGGAGTTCAGTCGGGCGCGACCTGTCCGGCACGCAGCACGTCGGTCGCGATGACTGTTGCAGGTTTTGTCCTCGCAGCAGTGGTGGTCGGTAGAATCGAGCGGAATGCGTGCAAACCATCGGTCATTCGCTGTATACTGCGGTAATTGACCGCTCGTTCCAGAACGGGATGGGTGGCGCGGAAGGAGAGGCCGGCGAGGAAGAAGATTCTCTTCCTCGCCGGGTTCGCGCAGGGCTCGCGACTCGGGCGCTGCGCGGTGTGAGAGCCACACCGCCCTCCGGCGAACGGGCATGCCTCACAGCCGGTTTTCCTGTCGATCGCGCCGGCCGCGGTTGTCGCAGCCGCGGGCGAACAGGTACTGATAGGAGAGCGCGGCCCTCGCACGCGGGGCGGTGGGCTCAAATCTCTCTGGCGGTAGGCACATGAGTGAGGGGTTCTACTCAAGCGATGAGGAGCGCGCGCGAGCGCTCCGCTACAGCCGAACCAGGCAGTGGCTGGCCCTGGCGGATATGCTGCTGGGCTTGCTGGCCATGCTCGTCGCTCTGATGAGCGGTCTGTCAGCTGGGCTTCGCGACAGGGTGGATCGGGTCGTGCCACGCCGGTTCGCAGGCATCATGCCGTTCGCGGCGAGCGGCATAGCGCTCAGCTCGCTCCTGTCCCTGCCCATGTCGTTCTACGAGGGGTACATCGTCGAGCATCGCTACGGCCTCTCGAATCAGACATTCCGCGCCTGGATCGTCGACTGGATGAAAGGGCTGGGCGTGGGAGTCGCACTCGGCGCGCCGTTGCTCCAGGGCGCACACTGGGTGATGCGGCGTTACCCGCGGCACTGGTGGGCGGTTCTCTCCGGGCTGGTCGTGCCGTTCTCGGTGTTGCTGGCGAACCTCGGGCCGGTTCTCCTCATGCCGCTCTTCAACAAGTTTGAGCCGCTCAAGGACCGGGATCTCGAAAAGCGGATTAGGGATCTCGCCGCGGACCAGGGAGTGACCGTGTCCAGCGTTATGCAGATGGACATGAGCAAGCAAACCAAGAAGGCCAACGCATTCTTTACCGGCGTCGGGAACACGAAACGTATCGTGCTGGGAGATACGATGCTGAATGAGTTCACGCCCGACGAGGTCGAGGTCGTGCTCGCGCATGAGCTGGGTCATCAGGTCCACCGCGACCTATGGAAACTGATCTCATTTCAGGTCCCGCTTACCCTGGGCACGTTTTACGCGATGCACTGTCTCGCGCCCCCCGCCATCCGTCGATTCGGGCAGCGGTGGGGGCTCGATACCGGCGCGGGCGTGCTTGATCCGGCGGCCCTGCCGCTGCTCGGTCTCGTCGGGAGCGCGGTCGGTCTGGCGCTCGGACCGGCCGTGAATGCCGTTGTGCGGCGCTGGATCGAGCACCCGGCTGACACGTACGCCCTCGAGCTCACCGGAAAGACGGGGCCGTTCATCGGCGCGATGGAGAAGCTGGGAAGAATGAGCCTCTCCGACCCCAATCCGCCGCGGATTATCAAGTGGCTATTCCACGACCATCCGACACTGCAGGAGCGGATCGACTATGCGAAGTCGTTCGCCGCGGGCCGGGAAGGCGCGTGACGAGTACCGAGCCGGCTACCGGCTCGGTCCATTTCTTGCTCCTGACATTTCTACTTCCCGGGTGCAGACCGGGCACAGGAGGTCTCGATGACGGCAGGGTTCCAGGGAGCGATGGTGCAGCGCTGTGAGGTCGACGGGAGACCGTCACTGCGGCTGCAGGTTTCGGTAGATCTGGTCAAGCTCGCGGTGACGGGCGGGGTCACGTGCCTGCTCGCCTTTCTCACGCGTCGGAGACGCGCGGCGGCGCTCTGACGATCCGCGCCGGCGCGCTCACGAACTCACGCTTCGGAGGAGTGGCTACCGGCCGGTCGGCGTGGGAGCGATCAGGAAGATCCACAGGTCCCACAGGATGTGGCTGACAAGAACCGGACTGAGCCGCCCTCGCAGCGCGTACTCGCCGCCCCAGTAAGCGCCCGCGACCGACGCGGCTCCGGTCAGCGTCGGGTTGCCGGTTACCAGGTGCGTCCCACCGTAGGCAGCCGCGCCTGCAATCGTGCCTCGCAGCCGTCCCCAGCGGGCGATTGCCGCATGCTGTACCAGCCCGCGCCAGAAGAGCTCCTCGCCCGGCCCGATGATGCCGACCAGGAGCGCAGCGATCAGCGGCCGCGGCGCCAGCGTGCGATAGCGGTACACGTTCTGGATGTCCTGCTCGCCGTGCGGCATCACGCGGCGTGCCGCGCGGTCGCCGACCTGGAAGATCGCGTAGAGCCCGGCGGCGGAGAGAGCACCGGCGGCGAGATCTTGCCTGGCGGGCAGCTCCTGCCTGAGCTCCGGCCGCGAGCGCAGGGCGTAGAGGCCGAGCGCGCCGGTCGCGAAAGTCATTCGCGCCCAGAAGCTGCCGGGCCGTCCGCGGAAGACGAACGCCCAGAGGGGAATCGCTGCCGCCAGCCCGATGAGGGCGCGCCGCATCAATGAATATACCGCGCCAGGATGAGTCCAATCACCAGGCACAGTCCGAAGTACATATGGAGGCGTGCCGTCTTGAGATCGATCATCGAGAGGGCACGAACCTGGCCTGAGGCGCCCAGCTCGGACGCGCGCACTGCGGCGACAAAGATCGGCAGGCTGAGGAGAACCAGCAGGCTCGATACCGGAAGCAGGTGTGCGATCGCTGCGACGCCGGTTACCAGATACGCGCCGGTGATCAGACTGATATAGAGGTAGTGGGCGTAGCGCGCCCCGACGTGCGCCGACAGCGTGGCAATATTTGCGCGAGCGTCCTCGCTGATGTCGCGCCACTCATTGGAATGGAGAATCGCCGCCACCAGCAGGCCGATCGGAATCGAGGCGACGAGTGCATCGTTGGAGTAGCGCCCCGTGATCGCGAAGTAGCTGCCCACCACTTCCAGCGGGCCCATCAGCAGGAAGACGAGTGGCACACCAAGAGCATGGAACTTGTACTGGAACGGGGGGCCGGTGTACGAGTAGCCGGCAGCCAGTCCGACGATACCGAAGGCGAGCATCCAGGGGCCGCGCTCGCCGATGAGGACGAGGCCGATCAAGGCGACGAGTCCGAAGGCGCCGAAGGCCAGGGCAAACGCCTCGCGCTCGCGCACGATCCCCTTGAGTAACGCGTGCGAGGCACGCGGCGAGGTAATCTTGTCGATGCCGCGTCGGACGTCATAGATCTCGTTGATGATGTTGGTCCCGGCCTGCAAGCCCACGGCGCCGACCAGCACGAGCAGGAAGAGCCAGGGGGCGAAGTGGTGGGTGTACCAGGCAATCGCACCCGCCGCCGAGACCGGAACGATCGACGCCGTCCAGCTGAACGGGCGAAGGATCTCGTACCACGCCTCGGCACGGCGCCAGAAGCGGCGGGTCAGTCGGGAACGTGCCGGGGCGCCGGCGGCCGTTGAGGCGCTCTCGGCGCCGGCCACGGGAGCCCAGGCGGCTCCCAGCGCGCCGTCGGTGGCGTAGCTGATGCCTGCCTCCAGCACCGCGGCTACCTGCTCTTCTTCCTGCAGGATCGGCTGGATGAGCGGGACGTCCATCCCCGCCTCGTGGTACTCCAGCGCTTTGGCCGCCACCTCGTCGCGCGTACCGCAAGCCAGAAACGCGTCGAGCAGCTCGTCGGGAATCAGCTCCCCGGCGCGGTGATACTCCTCGGCTCGCCAGGCAGCCGCGATCTGGTCGCGCAGCTCGGGTGGGAAGCCGGCGCGCTTCAGTGAGACGTTGCTCAGCACGCTCATCATGTAGATCACAAACGGCTCGCGCTTGGCGCGATTCAAGGCGTCGCGGCGGGTATCCCCGACCAGCGCCAGCACGTAGCCGGCGAACTCGATGTCGTCGGGGTTCCGGCCATGCTCCGTCGCCACGCGGCGCGCTCGCGCCCGCATTAGCCCGAATGCCGGTATCGACTCGGCCGGCCGGGCGAGATAGCCGTCGGCTTTCTCGCCGCAGAGGTCGACGAAGCGTCCCTGGTAGCCGGCGATGTAGATAGGGATGCGGTGCGGCGGCTGGAACATCGGCTGCAGCGGCGGCACGTTCGCGTTGAGGACAATGCGCTCGCCCGCCCACAACGTGCGGATGATGTCGATTGCCTTCGATACCTCCGCCACGGTGTCTCCAAATGGAATGTTCATCTGGGCGAGTCGGAGCGGCAGCCCACTGCCGAGCGCCATGGCGAACCGGCCGGGTGCCAGGTCGTCGAGCGAGGAGCCGGTCATGGCCAGGACAACCGGGTTGCGTGTGATCGGGTTGAGGGCGCCGGCGCCGACCCGAATGCGTTTCGCTTCGCGGGCAACGCACGCCAGGTAGGTAATCGGATCGCGCTCGAAATAACTGTCGTGAATCCAGACGGATTCGAAACCGAGATTCTCGGCGTGCAGTGCCCATTCGACCGCGTCCCGCACGTCACCGCGCGCGGCCAGGCCGAGACCGATTCTTCGCCCGGCAGTCTCGATCATCTCTCCTCGGCTCCTGACTCCCGCAGCCATTGTACGGGGGAGTACATGATTCCCATCCGTGTCCGGGTGCGCGACACATCCTGGACTGCTTTCCCGGGAGGGAGTAGGGTTACAACAGAGGATGTAACCCGTAGACGGAGGGCGGTGGAGATGCGACATGGCTCAGGCGGCATCGTTCGCGATTCCGGGCTCCGGGGGTGGCCCGCCCGCATAGGGCGGGATAACGCCGCACCGTGGCGAAGTGCGCCACATACGGGCCGCGGCGCCGGCGCCCGAATCACCGTGCTGGGGTCGCGCGGCGCGCTCTGGTTGCTCCTCCTCAGCCTGCTGGTGATGCCCGCGCCCGCAGCTGCCGGGTCCGCGGCTGCGACGGCGCGAGGCGGAGGGGCTTCCCCCCTTGTGACCGGCGCAGGGGGTGATGCGCTCATTCCCGCGTGGAACATCCAGTCGTCGGCACGAGCGGGTCTCGACGGCGGGGCAATCTCCAGTAGCGGCTACTCGGCGAACGGCTGGTATGCGGCGCCGGCACGATCTACTGTGCTCGGCGCTCTGGTCGACGATGGACGCTACCCGTTTGATCCCTTCTACTCCGACAACCTGAACCGAATCAGCGGCGAAGAATTCACGGTGCCGTGGTGGTTCCGCGCCGACATCTCGCTCGGCTCGACGTCGGGTGTGCACACCTTCCTCCGCCTGAATGGAGTGATTCCGCGGGCCGACGTCTGGGTCAACGGCATCCAGGTGGCTTCGCACGACAGCCTCGCCGGCGCTTTCAACGTGCAGGAGCTGGACATCACGAATCAGGTGCGAGCCGGGATGAACGCCGTCGCGGTGCTCGTCTACCCGGCCAACCCGCTGCGCGATCTGATCATGGGGTGGATCGACTGGAATCAGTGGCCGCCCGACAACAACATGGGACTGTGGCGCGGCGTCGACGTGCTGCAGGCCGGGCCGGTCACCTTGCGTGGGCCGCGGGCGGACACCACCGTAGAGCTTCCCGGCCTCGACAGCGCCGATCTCACGGTGAGGGCCGATCTCACCAACCTCAGCGGTGGCCCCGTTACCGCGACGGTGTCCGGGTCGATCAATCCGGAAGGCGGCTCCGGAGCCATCGAGCTGAGTCAGACCGTATCCCTGGCGGCCGGCGCCACCACCACGGTTACCTTTTCGCCGGGCATGTATCCACAGTTGCACCTCGACCATCCGAGGATCTGGTGGCCGTCACAGCTCGGCGGACAGCCGCTCTACGATCTCACCCTCGTGGCGACTGTGCACGACGGGCTATCCGATCGGGTGACGGCGACGTTCGGGATTCGAGACGTGCGCTCAGAGCTGACGCCACAGGGCAAACATCGGCTCTTCCTCGTCAACGGCAGACCGCTGCTGATTCGAGGTGGTGGCTGGGCGCCGGACCTCTTTCTCCGCTACGATCCGTCTCAAATCGAGCAGAGCATGCTCTATGCGCGTGATCTGGGGCTCAATACGATCCGACTCGAGGGTAAGCTCGAGAACGACATCTTTTATGATCTCGCCGATCGTTACGGGATTCTGATCCTTCCGGGTTGGGAGTGTTGCGATAAGTGGGAAGCCTGGGCGCACACCGGCGGCAAACCCTGGACCCCGCAAGATTACGACACCGCCGGGGAGTCGATGGCCAGTGAGGCGCAGCTGCTGCGCAACCATGCCAGTGTCATCGCATTCCTGATCGGCAGCGACAACTCGCCGCCGGACGCCATCGCGAAGATATACGCCGATGCACTACACACCAACGATTGGCCCGACCCGATCGTCAGCTCGGCGGCGGGCGGTGGCAATGGTATCACCGGCCCATCGGGCATGAAGATGGCCGGTCCCTACGACTGGGAGCCTCCCAACTACTGGTACACCGACCGGCTCGGGGGAGCCTTCGGATTCTCTACTGAGATCAGTGCCGGTAACATGATCCCCACCCTGGACAGCCTGCAGCGCTTCATGTCGCCCACCGAGCTGCGCCATCTCTGGCAAGAGCCGAACACGCCGCAATTCCACGCCTCACCCACACGAGGCCACTCACCGTTCGCCACACTTGCCTACTTCGATCGGGCGATGACGCGGCGGCTCGGCAAGCCAGGCAGCCTGAGTGACTACGTCGAGAAGGCTCAGCTGATGAATTACGAGACGAATCGCGCTCAATTCGAGGCGTACCAGCGGAATGTCACCGGCTCGAACCCGGCAACCGGCGTTGTCTACTGGATGTTCAACAATGCCTGGCCGTCTCTCCACTGGCACCTCTTCGACAGCTACTTCGAACCGGGCGGTGCCTACTTTGGAGCGAAAAAGGCCGGTGAGCCGCTGCACGTACAGTGGTCATACGACGATCGATCGGTGGTGGTGGTCAATCAGACCGCGTCGGCCCGCGTCGGGCTCTCGGTCGAGGTGCGCCTGTACGATCTGTCCGGACGTGTGATTTACGCTCGGTCGGCCGGCGGAATCGCAGTGCCCTCGCTGGGGGTGACCCGCGTCTTCACCGTGCCGAAACCGACCGGAATATCGGGTGTGCATTTCGTGGAGCTCGTGCTCAGGGACTCGTCGAATGCGACGGTCAGTCGGAACGTCTACTGGCTGGCAAGCACGCCGGATACGCTCGACTTTGCACGATCCACCTGGTGGTACACCCCACAGGCACAGTGGGGAGATTTTTCCGGGCTGGCGACTCTGCCACAGGTCGTGCCCTCAATCGAGGCGAGTTCGACGCGCGCCGGCGACAGTGTAACCACGTCGATTACCGTCAGCCAGCCGGCGAGCGCCGGCAATGTGGCCTTCTTCATGGGCGTGAAGATCCGGCAGGGGTTCGCCGGCAGCGAGGTGCTTCCGATCACCTGGAACGACAATTTCATCACGTTGTGGCCGGGCGAATCGTTGGCGTTGCGGGCGACGTACCCGCTGGCCGGCCTGCATGGCGCGGTACCCGAAGTTGACCTTGCGGGTTGGAATGTGCCCGATCAGCAGGTTAGCGCGCCGCTCCGGTAGTCGGAAAGGGAAAGCATCGTGCAGACGACCGCGGCGAAGGGGCAGACCGAGCTTCGGCTCCTCGAGAACTACATTGGCGGGCGCTGGGTGCCCTCGGCCGGCGGGACCAGCCTTCCCGTTTGCAATCCCGCGACCGGGCAGACGATCGCGCATGTCCCGCTCTCGGACGGCGACGACGTCGATCGGGCGGTCGCGGCCGCCCAGGCCGCGTTTGCGGAGTGGCGGCAGGTGCCGCCGATTGAGCGGGCACGCGCCATGTTCAAGCTGCGTGAGCTGCTGCTCGAGAACCGCGGGACGCTGGCCCGGCTGGTGACAATCGAGCACGGCAAAACGCTGGCCGATGCCGCCGGATCGGTACAGCGGGCGATCGAGAACGTCGAGGTCGCGGCCGGGATTCCCTCCCTGATGATGGGCTACGGACTGGAAGATGGCGCGGGTCGCGGCATCGACGAGGCGGCAACGCGGCGTCCGCTCGGCGTCTTCGCGGCGATTGCACCGTTCAATTTCCCGCTCATGGTGCCGTTCTGGTTCATGCCCTATGCGGTGGCGACAGGCAATGCGTTCATCGTCAAACCCTCCGAGCTGGTTCCGACCAGCCAGTGCTTCGTCTTCGAGTTGATCGAGCGGCTCGGATTGCCGCCCGGTGTGGTGAATCTCGTGCACGGCGGTCCCGCGACGGTCGACGCGCTGCTCGATCATCCGGGCATCCGCGGCATCTCGTTCGTGGGCTCGACTCGGGTGGCACGGCACGTATACGGGCGGGCCGCGGAGGCAGGCAAACGGGTGCAGGCCGCGGGCGGGGCAAAGAACGTGATCGTGGTCATGCCGGATGCCGTGCTCGAGGAAGCGGTGCCCAATATCATCAACTCGGCGTTTGGATCGTCCGGTCAACGATGTCTGGCCGGATCGATTCTCGTCGCCGTTGGCGGCGTCCACGACCGGCTGCGGCGCGAGCTGGTTCAGGCAATCGCCACGATTACGGTCGGAGACGGACTCGACCCGGCAGTCACCATGGGACCGGTAATCTCGCCCCAGGCCAGGGACCGTATTCTGGACGCGGTCCGGCGAGCCCAGGACGACGGAGCTGAGCTCGTCACTGGTGGGCGTGAAGCCGTGGTTCCGGGGTGCGAAGGGGGATGGTTCGTCGAGCCGACGCTGCTGGACGCCGTCCGCCCCGGCATGGCAATCGCGCGAACTGAGATATTCGGTCCGGTTCTGGCCATGATGACGGTGCCGAGCCTGGACGACGCGCTCGCGGTGATCGCGGCGAGCCCATATGGCAATGCGGCAAGCATATTCACGCAGCACGGCGGCTGGGCACGCGAGTTTCGGATGCGAGCGGATGTCGGAAACGTGGGGATCAACATCGGGGTCGCGGCGCCCATGGCGTACTTCCCGTTCGGGGGCGCCCGCGAGTCGTTCTTCGGCGTCATGCACGGCCAGGGTCGTGACGCGATCGACTTCTTCACCGATCGCCGGATCGTGATCGAGCGCTGGTTCGACGAAGGCCGGCCGCATGAGGGGAGACACTGGTAGGGTGGCCGAGCTGACCACCGGCGAGAAGTACCGGCGCTACGTCATGACCAGCTTCGTCAGCGGCATCGAGCCTGTTGAGTTCGAGCGTGCGTCCGGCGCCACGGTCGAAGCGGCAGACGGCAAACGATATCTCGATCTCTTCTCCGGGATATCGGTGGTCAACGCCGGCCACCGTCATCCCGTGGTGGCCGAGGCGGTAAAGCGGCAGGTAGACCGCTACTTTCACTGCGCTTCGTACATCTACTACTCCCGGCCCGTAGCGGATCTGGCGGAGCGGCTCGCCCAGGTAGCACCGGGACATCTCGAGAAGACGTTCTTCTGCAACAGCGGCGCCGAAGCGGTGGAAGGCGCCATCCGTCTTGCCAAAGCAGTGAGCGGCAAGACGGAGCTGATCGCCCTGCAGATGGCCTTCCACGGCAGGACCAACGCGACCCTTTCGGTGACCGGAAACATGGCACGCAAGTCGCGTGGAGGTCCCTATCTTCCGGGCGTAGCGTTTGCGCCCGCGCCGTACTCCTACCGCTGCCGATTCTGCGCCGGTGCCTGCACGCTTGCCTGTGCCGATGCTCTGGAGGACACGATCCGGTTCCAGACATCCGGGGACGTCGCCGCGTTCGTCGCCGAACCGGTGCTTGGCGAGGGTGGGATCGTCGTCCCGGATCGCGGGTACTTCCGGCGTGTCAGAGAGATTCTCGACCGGTACGGGATTCTATTTATCGACGACGAGGTGCAGACCGGCTTCGGGCGAACCGGAACACTATTCGCGGTCGAGCAATTCGGGGTCGAGCCGGACATCATGGCGATGGCCAAGGGAATCGCCGATGGGTTCCCGCTGGGCGGATTCATCGCGGCTGACGGAATCGCCGACGCCTTCCGGCCGGGAGAGCATCTGTCCACCTTCGGAGGCAACCCCGTCTGCTGCGCGGCGGGACTGGCCAATCTGGAGGTCATGCAGGCGGAACATCTTCCAGAGAGGAGCGCGGCGCTCGGGGAGCGGGCGCTGGTCCGGTTGCGAGCTCTGACCGAAGAATCGTCGCTGGTGGGCGAGGTTCGCGGTCTGGGCCTCATGATCGGCATCGAGCTGGTACTTGACCGGGACTCAAAGGAGCCCGCTGCCGCCGCGGCGGCAGAGGTTCGGCGTCACTGTCGGGAGCACGGAGTGCTGGTGGGTGTGGGAGGGCAGCTGGGAAATGTGGTGCGTATCCAGCCGCCGCTCGTCATCTCCGAGGAGGAGCTGGATGAAGGGCTGGAAGTGGTAGCCCGCGGCCTCGCCCGAGCCGGCGAAAGCACAACGTAGCGCGGCCCCGTGGCATCGCCACGGGGCCGCTGCACTGAGTGCGATCGTCGCACTGAAAGGTTAGCTCGTCTTCACGACCCAGATCTTCAGCGCCGGCCAGGTGTTGCTGGTCGCGGTCTTCTGGCCCGCAAGGATGCGGACCTGCCAGCCGCTGGCGAATGCCGGCATGGTGCTGACCTGCTTCCCGTTCACGTAGAAGCGGGTCGTGGTCGTCAGTCCAAATGTGTACGTGCCCTGATTCGTGGTGGCCGTGGTGCCGGTCGAAATCGTGAGCGTCATGGCGGTCGAGTCGAAGCCGGTCACGACGCCCCGGAAGGTGCGAGTCGCCGGGCGCGCCCGATGACAGAAGTTGGTCTGCGCGTACACCACGACGAGGGCAGTACCGTCGGTGGTCTCATCGCCACCGGCCGCCGCCGCCCACTCACCCTGTTTCACACTGGCCTGAGCGTTTTCGAGGCCGCGAGTCAGGAACCAGGTGCGCGGACCGACCAGGACGCGTACCGATGCGCCGCCCGCTTTGCGAATCGTCAGGTGGTCGCCGGCCACTTCAGTCAGCCGCCCGCAGGTGGCATCGAAGCTTCGATTTACCAGAGCCTGGGCCGCGCTGAGCGGATCGCTCTGAGTCGGACCGCTTCCCGATGACGCGGTGGCAGTGGACGCGGCCGTGCCCGCAGGCGGCGTTCCGCTTGCAAGTGCCGGAGCCGACACCAGGAGTGCGGCGCTGGCAGTGGCTACCAAGAGCGTGGACGCAAGTCGTTTCATTCCCATTCCCTCCTGTGATGTGGTCACACCTCTGTTCACCCGGATCCATCCAGGTGTCCGACACTTTCGACGATACGCGCAAATCCTTATCGCAGCCTTATCGCTCGGTGAACACAGTCTGAACCTTTGGTTAACGGAAGAAGGCCGACCGTCGGGTCGGGCTAACCGGCTCGCATCCTGTATAACGTGGTGGCTCGCGTACCGACCGCCGTTCCGTGTGCCGAGCACCAGCCTGATTCGTGATGGGAGAGAAGCTCATGGAGCGTGTGGTGAGAGAGCGACGCCAGGTGCCACGGGAGTACACCTGGTCGATAGAAAGCGTGTTTGCGTCTCCCGGGGAATGGGAGACCGCATTCGAGACCGTTGCGGCCGACATTCCCCGGCTCTCCGAGTACGCGGGACACCTGGGTGATAGCCCGGAGACTCTGCTGGACTGGATCGACACCTACCAGGATCTCTACCGGCGCATCGGTCATGTGTACCTGTATGCCAGCATGCTCCATAACGTCGACACCGGAGATGCAGCCGCGAAGGCGATGAGCGACCGAGCCCGCGGTCTGGTGGCGACTTTTAGCGCAGCAAGCGCCTACGCCGAACCTGAACTAATCGCCGCGGGATTCGACACGTTGCGTTCCTGGATTCGGAGCACGCCCGATCTGGCGATCTACGAGCATTACGTCGACAGCCTCGAGAAGAGGCAGCGGCACGTGCGTTCGGCAGAGGTGGAGGAGATTCTCGGGCTGGTTCACGATCCCTTCGGCACGGCGTCGGCTACACATTCGGTCCTGGCCGATACCGATCTTTGCTTTGCGCCGGCCCTCACCACGTCCGGCGAGGCAGTGGACATCGCGCAGGGCAACCTCAACTCGTTGCTGGCCGATCCCGACCGCGAGCTTCGCCGTACCACGTGGGAAAGCTACAGCGACGCCCACCTCGCCATGAAGAACACAATGGCGAACTGCCTGTCGGCCGGCATCAAGCAGGACGTCTTCATGGCCCGCGCCCGGCGGTACTCGTCGTCGTTGGAGGCGGCACTCGACCCGAACTTCATTCCCGCAGCCGTCTTCTACAACTTGATCGATACCTTCAAGCGCAATTTACCCACGTGGCACAAATACTGGCGTATCCGGCGCCGAGCACTCGGCTACGACGCGCTGCACGTTTACGACATCAAGGCGCCACTCACCTCCAATCCGCCGCACGTCCCGTACGAGACGGCGGTGGATTGGATCAGCGCCGGGATGCGTCCCCTCGGCGACGAATATGTAGAGGTGCTACGTCGCGGCACGCTGCAGGACCGCTGGGTGGACATCTATCCCAATCAGCGAAAGACGAGCGGCGCGTACTCGAGCGGCTGGCTCGGGACGCGCCCGTTCATCTTGATGAGCTACGCCGACGACATCTTCAGTATGAGCACGCTGGCCCACGAGCTCGGCCACTCGCTTCACTCGTACTTCACCTGGCAGACTCAGCCCGCCGTCTACTCCCATTACGGCATGTTCGCGGCCGAGACGGCGTCCAACTTCAACCAGGCGCTGGTACGCGCCCATCTGCTGTCGGAGAATCACGATCCGGATTTCCAGATTGCCGTGATCGAGGAAGCGATGTCGAACTTCCACCGCTACTTCTTTATCATGCCGACGCTGGCGCGCTTCGAGCTCGACATCCACGAGCGGGTGGAGCGCGGTCAGGGTCTCGCCGCCGACGACATGATCCAAGCCATGGCCGATCTCTTCGCCGAAGGCTACGGAGACGAAGTCGTGCTCGACCGGGAGCGGATAGGCATCACCTGGGCCGAGTTTTCGGGGCACATGTACGCGAATTTCTATGTCTTCCAGTATGCGACCGGTATTTCGGCGGCTCATGCGCTCGCTCACGGGGTACTCGAAGGTGGGGACGAGAAGGCGGCAGATTACCTGCGCTTTCTCCGCGCCGGCTCGTCGCTCTATCCTCTGGACGCGCTCAAGGTGGCCGGGGTTGACATGGAGTCACCTGAGCCAGTGGAGCGCACCTTCGGAATCCTTGACGAGATGGTCGATCGGCTGGGCGAGTTGATCGAGCAGCGTCAGCCGGCCACCGCGTAGGGTGGGAAGCGGAACGCCATCTCCTTGCTGAGCAGTCCTCCGTGGCCGAAGCGCGCGATGTCCGCACCGCGCACGTCGCAACCGGCGAGGAAGCGAGGAAGCAGCAGGTCCAGGACTGTGGTTTGAGAGAACATACCGCAAAGCGCGAGGCCGAAGACCGGCACCTGGCCGATGTAGGCGAGCCAGCAGGTGCTCCCCGGGTGTGCCGGTACGCCTCGCCGCTCGGTTTCCGCGCCGACTCTCTCCAGCGCCTGCAGGGTTAGGTCGAGCGGGTCCGTCGAATTCACTCCGGCTGCCAGGATGAGGCGGGCGCCGGTCTGGACGAAACGTGACAGGGCGCAGGCGATTGCGTCGACATCGTCCGGCAGGTAGGCGATGCCCGCGATCGGCGACCCGAACCAGCTCAGTTTGGTTTGAATCGCAGCTTCGAATGTGTCGCGGGCCCTGGCGGTTATGCGGTCTCGGACCAGAACCCCTACCGGCAGCTTGAGGAATGGACGCACCCGCAACACCGGGGCCGCGTCCCGCGCAATGTGTTCCGCCTGGCGCAGCACATCCTCCGGTACCGCGAGCGGAGTCACTTTAGTGGCGCCGACTACGCGGTCGATGTCGACCGGCTGGCCGTCGTAGACCGTGAAGACAGAGATATCGGGAAGAGAGTTTATGGCCTGCAGGGCCCCGGCGTCGACCTCGACCAGGCCGCGGTGTGCCGCCCGGAGTTGGCTCTGGCTCTCAACCGGCGGACGGATAGTCACGCCCTCGCCCGACACGGCACGAGCCAGCCGCCGCGATGCTTCGTCCTCGTGCACGTCACCGGATCCCAGTTCGAGCAGGTGTACCTCACCCGGATACAGCCGGAGAGCCGCTGCGTCAGCCCGATCCAGAATCCTGCCCTTAGGAAGCTTCACACGTCCGGTGTCGCCGGCTACAACGACGTCGTGGCAGAGGACGCGCCCCGCCACCCGGTCTGGCGCAATGGTGGAGGGATCAAGAGCCACCGCCTTCATGAATGGGCACCCGCGTCGCGGCCAACCGTATCGCGCATGGAGCCGCCGGTCTTGCCGCGGCGCACCGCCGTGATCTCGGCCAGGATGGCGATCGCGGTTTCCTCCGGCGTTTGCGAGCCTATGTCCAGCCCAACCGGACCGTAGATCCGCGACAGCTGCGAATCGTCAAAGCCGGCGGATCGCAGACGCTCGAAGCGCTGTGCCTGCGTGAGCCTGCTGCCGATGGCGCCGATGTAGCGCACCGGAGTCGGGAGCACGTGGTGCAGAGTTGGCTCATCGAACTTGGGGTCGTGACTGAGCAAGACTACATAGGTGTTCTCGTCGAGTCGGAGGTCGGGCAGGACGTCCTGGGGCCACCCTTTCACCACGCGTGCCGCGTGGGGGTAACGATCCGGCACGGCGAACGCTGCTCGCGCGTCGGTGATGATGACCCGGTACCCCAGCGCCGCCGCGAAGGTACTAAGCGGTCCCGCGGCATGGCTCGCTCCGACGATGATCAGCTGCGGCGCTCCGGGAAATACGTCGACAAAGATCTCTCGAGGGCCATCGGCGTGGTCATATCGCATCGTATCGCTCCGCTCGGCGCGGAGGAGCGCACCGGCATCGCGCGCGGCGGTAGCCGTCAACGAATCGGGCCAGAGCTGACCGTCGTGCGAACCATCGGCGCGAATCAGCATCTTGGCCCCGACATTGGGACCATCGATCACCGTGACCAGCGCGACCGGAGTCTCGTCGGCCAGGTGCTGCCGCAGGGCGTCAAAGAGTGACATGAGTCTTCCGGAGTATAGGCGGGAAGCGGGCGCCGCCGGCTGGCAGTCAGCTCCGCGCCCCAAGCGCGGCCAGGACATCGCCGGCGTGCTCCGGCGCTTTGACCTTCTCCCAGACGCGCTCGATCCTGCCATCGGGACCGATGAGATACGTGCTGCGCTGGATGCCCATGTACTTCTTGCCGTACATACTCTTCTCGCCCCATGCGCCGTACATCTCGGCAACGCGGTGGTCGACGTCGGAGAGCAAGGTGAACGGCAGACCGTACTTGGTGATAAAACGGTCGTGCGACGCAACCGAATCGGGGCTGACGCCGACCACGACGGCAACCGTGCCCTGAATCGCGGGATACGCGTCACGCAGGTCGCAGGCCTGCTTCGTGCAGCCACTCGTGTCGTCCTTCGGGTAGAAGTACAGGATTACCGGCCGCCCCCGCAGCTCGCTGAGCGTCAACGTTCCGCCGCCGGAGCTGGGCAGCGTGAAATCGGGTGCAATGTCCCCCTGGCGCAGGAATGCCATCGATCGTGATCCTTTCTTCACCATTATCCGGAGTTCCCTTCGGTCTCCGCATAATCACTGTCCCGCCGACCCCGCTCGGGTGCGTGCAGCTGCCTTAGCGCGCGCAAGGTCGGAAAGTTCCAGCCTGTTACAATGAGAGACAAATCTGGTCCCGGCTCAGGGCTAACGGGCGGTAGGACCGGACTGAGGTTTGGAGAAGAAGACCCCCCTCTACGACGAGCACGTCAGAGCCGGCGCTCGCATGGTTCCGTTTGCCGGCTTCCTTATGCCCATTCAGTACACGGGCATCCTGGACGAGCACCGCGCCGTGCGTACCGACCTGGGCATGTTCGATCTCTCCCACATGGGCGAGCTGAGGGTGTCGGGCGCCGATGCAGTCGCTGCGGTTGACCGGCTCGTCACGAATGACATCCGCGGGCTCGAGCCCGGCCAGGTGCGGTACACGCCCATGTGCTATCCGGACGGCGGGATTGTCGACGACCTGCTCGTCTACCGTCTGGATGACGGACTGATGCTCGTGGTCAACGCTTCGAATATCGATAAAGACCTGGCGTGGATACGGGACCACCTCTCAGCCGGGGCCCACGTTGAAGACATCAGTGACCGAACCGCACTGATCGCCGTGCAAGGGCCGCACGCGGAGCTCTTTCTCCAGGAGTTCACCTCGCTGGATCTGACGCGCATCGGGTACTACACGTTCCAGACCGGCTCCGTTGCCGCTGCCCGCGCGATCGTATCTCGTACCGGCTACACCGGGGAGGATGGATTCGAGCTGTATCTCGATAGCCAGGACGCGGCGAGCGTGTGGCGCAGCCTCCGCGAGCAGGGCGAGCCTCAGGGACTGAAGCTGATCGGGCTAGGAGCGCGGGACACCCTGCGGTTGGAAGCCGGACTCATGCTCTATGGCAACGACATCGACGAAACCACGACCCCGCTCGAGGCTGGGTTAGGCTGGACGGTCAAACTGGACTCCAGCGACTTCATCGGTCGAGACGCACTCGTGCGCCAGAAGTCGGAGGGGTTGTCGCGTCGTATGGTCGCGGTCGATGTCCTGGACCGGGCGATACCGCGCCCTCATCAGCCCGTCATCAAGGACGGCCGGCAGGTGGGCGAGCTGACGAGTGGAACCTTCGCACCCACCATCGGCCACGGGATCGGCCTTGGTTACGTGGAGACTCCGCACGCGAGGGTCGACACCGACGTCCAGGTCGGAGTCCGTGACACGCTTCATCCTGCTAGGCTGGTACGCAAGCCCATGTACAAGCGAAAGGGAGCGTGAGATGGCCGGCAGTTTCCCGGACGATCGGCGCTACACGGAGTCGGACGAATGGGTGCAAACGCAGGGCGATATCGTGGTTATCGGAATAACCTCCTTCGCCGCCGAGCAGCTTGGCGATATCGTGTTTCTCGAGCTTCCCGATGTCGGCGCCACCTTCGGCGAGGGTGACTCGTTCGGCGAGATCGAGTCGGTCAAGTCGGTCTCGGCCCTCTATTCGCCACTTTCCGGCGAGATCGTCGAGGTGAACGAGGAGCTCGGCGATAATCCGGGCATTGTCAACGAAGACCCGTTTGGGGCCGGCTGGATTGTCAAGCTGCGCCCGGAGGATTCCTCCGCGCTGGAGGGACTGCTGGACGCGACGGCCTACGCGCAGAGCGCGGCGGAGCGCGGCTGATGTCCTACCTCCCGCACACCGCGGAGGACAGACGGGATATGCTCGCGGCAATCGGCGTGGACAATGTCGACGAGCTGTTTGCGAATGTTCCGGAGGAGCTGCGCAGCGGGCCACTCGCGATTCCGGCTGGGATCAGTGAGATGGAAGTGCTCGACCTGGTCGAGGGTATGGCTCAAACCAACCTGAACCTGACGCGGCGGCCGGCCTTCCTTGGCGCCGGTGCGTACCGTCACTTCGTTCCCAGCGCGGTTGCCGCGATTACCGGGCGCTCAGAGTTTTACACCTCGTACACGCCGTATCAGGCGGAGGTCAGCCAGGGCACCCTGCAGGTGATCTACGAGTACCAGACGATGATGGCCGAGTTGACGGGACTCGACGTGTCCAACGCCTCGCTGTACGACGCGGCAACCGCGGTGGCGGAGGCCAGCAAGATTGCCATCAATCAGACTCGCCGCGACCGGATCCTGATCTTGCCGGGCGTTCATCCCGAGTACCGCGAGGTACTGCAGACCTACCTGCGGGCCGAGAACTTCGAACTGGTGGAGAGCGGCGGCACCTGGCAGACCGATCTCGCCGCCCTCGACGCGACGCTCGACACCTCTATCGCCGGAGTGGTGGCTCAATCTCCGAATTTCTTCGGAGCGATCGAGCCGATGGCCGGCATCGCGCGGCGGACACATGACGCCGGTGCGCTCTTCATCGCCGTGGCGAACCCATTGAGTCTCGGGATTCTGGCTCCGCCCGGCGAGTACGACGCTGATATCGCGGTTGGCTGCGGACAGCCGCTCGGCATCCCGCTCATGTACGGTGGGCCCTACCTTGGCTTCATCGCCGCCCGAGCCGGTCTGGAACGGCGGCTGCCGGGGCGAATAGCGGGCGCCACCGTCGACATGCAGGGGAGGCGGGGCTACGTCTTGACCCTGCAGGCGCGGGAGCAACACATCCGGCGGGAAAAGGCGACTTCGAATATCTGCACCAACCACGCGCTTATGGCGCTGGCGGCAACGGTGTATCTCTCCCTGCTCGGCAAGCAGGGGATCCGGGAGGTCGCCGCACTGTGCGCGCAGAAGGCGCACTTCGCCGCGTCGCATCTGGTCGAGCTCCCCGGGTTCTCGCTCGCGCACGATCTTCCCTTCTTCAATGAGGTGGTTCTGCGAACACCGGTGCCGGCGGCGGAGATTAATCGCTTCTTGCTCGATCGTGGGATCGTCGGAGGCTTCGATCTGGGTCGCTTCTATCCGGACCGCGGGGACTGTCTGTTGCTCGCCTTCACCGAGATGACCGCTCGGCAACACATCGACGATCTGATCGCTACACTGGCATCCCTTGAGCCGGTCTCGATTCGAAGCGAAGCACAGCAGCTGCAGGGAGCGGGAAGCCGGGCATGACCGAGTCTCCGATTTTCGAGCTGAGTGCAGCCGGGCGCACCGGTTACTCACTACCGGCCCTCGACGTACCGGAGAGGCCGCTCGAAGAGTTGATTCCCGCGGAGTACCTGCGTTCCGATCCCCCCGGCCTGCCCGAGCTTTCCGAACCGGATGTGGTGCGCCACTTCACCCACCTCTCCAGGCTGAACTACAGCATCGACAGCGGGTTTTACCCGCTCGGGTCGTGCACGATGAAGTACAACCCGAAGGTGAACGAGGTGGCCGTCAATCAGGCCGGCTGGCGCGATATTCACCCGTATCAACCCGAGGCGACGGTACAGGGCGCGTTGCGCCTCATGTACGAGCTGCAGGAGCTGCTGGCCGCAATCACGGGGATGACGGCATTTACCCTGCAGCCGGCGGCCGGCGCGCACGGGGAGCTCACCGGCCTGCTGATGATTCAGGCGCACCACCGGGCGCGTGGAGAGACGCAGCGTGACGAGATTATCGCGCCGGACTCGTCCCACGGAACGAATCCGGCAAGCGCCGCGACCCTCGGCTACAAGCTGATCACGGTCCCCTCCGACAGCAGGGGGCGCGTGGATATTTCTCGACTCCGGGAGCTGGTCGGGGAGCGAACCGCCGCGTTGATGCTCACCAATCCCAGCACGCTGGGGCTCTTCGACGAGCAGGTGCGGGACATGTCCCGGCTCGTGCACGACGCCGGAGGGCTGATGTACTACGACGGCGCCAATCTGAACGCCATCATGGGCGTCGCGCGACCGGGCGATATGGGATTCGACGTCGTCCACCTCAACCTGCACAAGACCTTTACCACGCCGCACGGCGGTGGGGGACCGGGAGCGGGGCCGGTGGGCGTGAAAGACGTGCTCGCGCCGTTTCTGCCAGTGCCACTGGTGGCGATGCGTGACGAGCAGTTCTACCTGGAGTATGATCGCCCGGAGTCGATCGGCAAGGTGCGCTCCTTCTATGGCAACTTTGGCATGCTGGTGCGCGCCTACACCTACATCCGGCAGATGGGGTCCGACGGGCTCGCGCAGGTGAGCCGGGACGCAGTGCTGAGCGCCAACTACATTCGCGCCCGGCTCCGTGACGTGTATCAAGAAGCATTCCCGGGCCCGAACATGCATGAAACCGTGCTGTCGGGCCGGCGTCAGAAGCAGCTTGGTGTGCGCACCATGGACATCGCCAAACGGCTGATGGACTACGGGTTCCATCCGCCGACCGTGTACTTCCCACTCATCGTCGACGAAGCACTGATGATCGAGCCGACCGAAACCGAGAATAAGGGGACACTTGATGCCTTCGTCGACGCGATGCGGGCCATCGCGCGCGAGGCCGAAGAGTCACCCGACCTGGTGAAGAGCGCCCCGCACACCACGGCGGTAGGGCGCCTCGACGAAACGCGCGCCGCGCGCAACCCTGACTTACGCTGGCGACAGCCGGAGCGACTGGAGCCCGAGGCTCCCGCCCCGGCAAATGATCCGTTAGGCGTTTAGGTGCGGAGGAAACGACATGGGTATGGAAGGAGGTAGCTGAGCGCAGAGGCGATCGCGTGCCGAGCATCCTGTGGCAGGGACAGCTCCAGGTTGACCGTTTCGGAATCAGGAGGATAGCATTCATGCGAAATTTGACAAGAGTCAGTCGCGTCATCTCGTTCGTCGCCATCGCGGCGATGTTGACGCTGACGACAGCCTATGGCTCGAGCCTCAGGGGCTCGCAGCACGTTGCCGGAAAGGTGGCGTCACAGGCGATGCCCGTGCTCCTCTCGCAGCAGGAGACGGGTGATGCCGACTGGGTGCAGACGATCGACCCCGCGGTGGTTACCGACTCGATCTCCATCTCGAACATCTGGATGGTGTACGCCAACCTGGTGAAGCTGTCGTTCCCCAGCAACAAGCCGATCCCCGATCTGGCGGACCACTGGGTCGAGTCGAAGAACCACCGCGTTTGGTTCTTCCACATCCGGAATAATGCGCGCTTCAGCAACGGCGATCCCGTGACCGCCCAGGATTTCGTGTTCAGCATCTCCCGTGCGCTCGCGCCGGCCACGAAGTCTCCGGTCGCCATGCTCTACCTCGGCGAGATCGTCGGGGCTCCCGCGTTCAACGCCGGCAAGGCGAAGACACTGCGCGGCGTGCGAGCGCTCAATGCGCACGAGCTGGAGATCAATCTGCGCGATCCGATTGCCTACTTCCTTGGGACGCTTTCGTACCCGACGGCCGAGGCACTCGATCCCCGCGTGGTGCGCGGCCACGCTCCGGCGAGCTACCTGACCAATACCTGTAAAGCCAATGTCGGCGCCGGTCCATTCGAGTTCGTGTGTGTGAACGGCTCGTCGCAGCGCACGTCGTTCTACCCGGCCGGCCACTCGCCGTACATGCTGTTCAAGCCGAATCCGTACTACTACGGACCAAAGCCGCACATCATGGTCAGGGCGCCGTTCATCGCCGACACCGAAAGCAACTGGCGGCTGTTCCAGGCAGGCGGGATCGACGAGACGGGCGTGCCGACGGCGGATCTGGCCGCGGCGCAGCACATGAAGAACTTCATGAAGGTAGCTGCGCTCGAGACCGATTACATGACGCTCAACTCCCAGTCGCCGCCGTTCAACAATCTCAATTGCCGGCTGGCCGTCGCGTATGCTTTCGACCGCAACACGATCACGGAGAAGGTCCTGCGCGGCACCGAGTACCCGCTCTACGACGTGATTCCGAAGGGCATGCCGAACGGTGGGCAGGGCTACTTTGGCCAGGAGACCGACGTTCCGTACTACAACCCCACCAAGGCCAAGGCCTACCTGGCTGCCTGCCCGGGGCATCTCAATGGTGTGTCGCTGGTCTACCAGAAGACCAGCCAGGATCTGGTGCACGAGTATGACACCATCAAGTTCTACTTGAGCCAGATCGGCGCCAACATCAATCTCAAGCCGCTGAGCTTCAACGCGTGGCTGACCGACGTCACCTCGCCGATGAAGTCGACCGGCACCCAGGCGGCTGAGAACCTGTGGATCGACGACTACCCGGACGCGCAAGACTGGCTGCAGAACCTGCTGATGACCGGCGCCAACGACAATATCGGCGGCTACAGCAACCCGACCTACGATCGGTTGGTGCAGCAGGGCAATGTGACGGTCAATCCGGCGCGCCGCGCCGCTCTCTACCGGCGAGCGCAGAAGTTGGTGGTCAATGACGGCGGCTGGATCGGCGTCGGAGGTGTTTACAACATCTTTGTCGTGCGACCGCGGGTCCACGGCGTTGTCATCGGCGGTGGCCTGATCGAACCCGTCAACAACAACTGGGCGAACGTGTCGATCCACTGATCGACGTTCTAGCCTGATGTAGATCCCTTTTCCCTGTCCCGCGCCACGGTCGTGGCGCGGGACAGGGAATCCAGGCGTCTCGTCTGTCCGTACGATAGAGTGGAATGGCGGGACGACTTCGGGGGGCTTGAATGTCCGATATCCTGATGTTCACGATCAAGCGGCTGCTTGCCGGGATCGTGGTGGTGTGGGCGATTGTTACCATCGTCTTCATCCTGGAGCACGGACCCGGGGCATCGGACCCGATTCGCCACATCCTGGGCAATCACTACACATACGGCAACTACCGGCAGTTGCTGCATGCCTACGGTCTGGACATCCCGCTGCATGAGCAGTATTTGAACTACCTCGGTCTGGCACCGCTCCTTGCCAAAATTGGCATCCACTTTGGCCATGGAACGGTTGACACCGGCCTCCTGGAAGGCAACCTGGGTCTCTCCTACCAGTACCCGGGGACACCTGTCTGGGATCTCATCCGGCCGTACGTGCCGGTGTCACTGAGGCTTGGCGGTTACGCGCTGACGGTATCGCTGCTCATCGGGATCCCCGTGGGGCTGCTCTCGGCGCTGCGCCAGAACTCCTTGCTCGATCACGTGAGCCAGGGAATGATGATCATTCTGTATGCGATGCCGACCTTCGTGCTGGCCCCACTGCTTCAGCTCGAGTTCACCATTCAGCACCACTGGTTTCCGGAGCAGGGCTGGGGCGACAGCTTCAGCGAAATACCGCTACCCGTGGCGGTGTACGCGGCTGGTCTGGTCGGATACTTCGCAAAATCATTTCGGTCCTTCATGCTCGAGGTTCTGGCGCAGGACTATATCCGAACCGCGCGTGCGAAGGGTTTGCGGCAGCGCACGATTTTGTGGCTGCATGCCATGAAGAACACGCTGGTACCGCTCGCGTCAATCGTCGGCCCGGTGGTCGCCTATCTGATCGTCGGCGCCTTTATCGTGGAGCGGTTTTTCGCCATCCCGGGCATCGGCGATGAAACCATTCAGGCCACCCTCAACGGCGACTACGGCGTCATCGAGGCGACGACGATCATGCTCGCGGCTTTTGTCGTGCTCGTCAACCTCGTGACCGACATCTTCTACTCGATCATCGATCCGCGAGTGAGGCTATAGACCGTGGCTGAGCCGGTTGAGAGGAGCGCCCAGGCTCCGCCAGTGGCTCCGAGCCAGAGCATTCCGCACGAGGAAGAAGGGGCTCCAGTTGGGTCCTCCGACCTCATGGTGGTGGACGAAATGCGCCGCACGGCTGATGCCCGCGTGCGCTCTCCGATGCGGGAAGCGACCCGGCGCTTCGTGGCGAACTGGGCAGCGGTGCTCAGCCTCGTCATCATCGTGGCACTGGTGCTGGCCGCGATCTTTGCTCCGTACCTCCACACCAGCAATCCGACGTTCCCCGATTTCCTGGCGCTGGGTCAGGGTCCGTCGTCTGCTCACTGGTTCGGCACCGATCCCGAGGGACGCGACATTTACTCGCGTGTGCTCTATGGACTGCGTGTTCCCTTCATCGTGAGCATCGTGGGCACGATCCTGACGGTTCTGGTCGGCATGGGCCTCGGACTGTACGCGGGGTACTTCGGCGGCATCGTGGACTCGTTGCTCAGCCGGTTCACCGACCTGATGTTCGCGTTTCCCGCCTTCCTCCTTACCGTTGTCATCGTCACGATCTACGGCCCGGTATTCGACCAGGACTTTCCGAACGGTACCGGACGCGCCATCATCCTGACCGCCGTTTTTGCGCTGGTGAGCTGGCCGTTCCTCATGCGGTTCGTGCGGTCGCTGGCGCTGCGGATGAAGGAGGAACAGTTTATCGAGGCGGCCCGCACCGTGGGCACCTCGGGGCCGAAGATCATTCTGCGCCACATGGTGCCGAACGTATGGGGTCTCGTGCTGGTGCAGGCGGCGCTCAATATAGCGACGATCATCGCCACGGAGTCGCTGCTTAGCATCTTCGGGCTCGGCGTCAATGACCCCACGCCGGACCTCGGAAACCAGATCTACGATGGGTACACCTATATGGACTCCAATCCCTTCGGATTGGTCTTCCCGTGCCTGTTCCTGATCATCATCGTCCTGGCCTTCACCTACCTGGGAGACGGCATTCGGGACGCGGTGGACCCGCGGACGCGCCGCTAGCGTATGCCCGGAGCAGCCAGCTACAACTCCGCCCGGGATCACCTGCTCGAGGTGCAGGATCTCAAGACGTATTTCCACACACACGACGGGGTGGTCAAGGCCGTGCAGGGCGTGACGTTTCACCTCGACAAGGGTGAGACGCTGGGCATCGTCGGAGAATCGGGAAGTGGGAAGAGCGTAACCGCCCTGTCGATCATGCGTCTGATTCCCCAACCGCCGGGATGCTTCGAGCACGGTAAGGTGAGGTTCCGCGACGTGTCGATCATCGACGTCACAGAGGAACACTCTTCTAACGGACGTAGGGCTCGCCGGATCGACCGCAGCGTCTCAGAGGGCCAGATGCGCCGCGTGCGTGGCGGCGACATCGGCATGATCTTCCAGGATCCAATGACCTCGCTCAATCCGCTCCTCACCGTGGGACGGCAGATTCGAGAGGGAGTGCAGACGCATCTTGGTCTGGGCAAGAAGGAGGCGAACGAGCGCGCCGCCGAGATGCTGACCAAGGTAGGCATTCCGAACGCGAAACAGCGGCTCGGTGACTACGCGCACCAATTCAGCGGCGGTATGCGCCAGCGTGTCATGATCGCGATCGCGCTTTCAACGAATCCCGACTTGCTGATCGCCGATGAGCCGACAACCGCCCTCGACGTCACCATACAGGCTCAGATCCTGGATCTCATTCGCAACCTGGCGAGCGAGTTCGGGTCCTCGACGATCCTGATCACGCACGATCTGGGAGTGGTGGCCGGAATGGCGGATCGCGTGGCTGTCATGTACGCCGGCTACATCGTGGAGACCGGAAAGCTGGACGACATCTTTTACCGGGCCCGCCACCCGTACACCCACATGCTGCTGCAGTCGATCCCGCGCCTCGACCGTGATCCAGGAACCGAGCTCAAGCCCATCCCTGGCTCGCCGCCAGACCTGCTCAACCTCGCGCCTGGCTGCCCATTTGCGCCGCGCTGCCCGAACGTCATCGACGTTTGCCGGCGTGAGATGCCACCCCTCGACCCGGTGGGCTCCGGCCAGCTCGTTGCCTGCTGGAACCCCATGAAAGACGAGCCGGCATGAACGGGTCAAAGGTCCTGATCGAGGCGAAAGACGTCACCGTAGAGTTCCCGATCAAAGGGGGATTCCTCGGCCGGACCCGGGCGGCCGTCCACGCAGTCACCGGAGTATCGCTTGCCGTATGCGAGGGCGAGACACTGGGACTGGTGGGAGAGAGTGGCTCGGGAAAGACCACACTGGGACGAGCGCTCCTTCGGCTCGTGCCGACGACAGGGGGCACGATCAGCTTCGAGGGCCGGGACATCACCCGGATGTCCCCGCGTCAGGTGCGCCCGCTGCGGCAAGATATGCAAATGATCTTCCAGGATCCGTATGGGTCACTGGATCCAAGGATGACCGTTTTCCAGATCGTGTCCGAGCCCCTGGTCAACTTCGGCAAGGGGACCAAGCAGGAGCGGCGAAACCTGGTGCAGGAGCTGCTGCGGACAGTCGGCCTCAATCCGGGCCATATCAATCGGTATCCGCATGAATTCAGCGGCGGCCAGCGGCAGCGAGTTGGGATTGCCCGGGCGCTCGCGCTGCGGCCCAAGCTGATCGTCGCCGACGAGCCTGTGTCGGCGCTGGACGTCTCCATCCAGGCCCAGATCCTGAATCTGATGGAGCAGCTGCAGCGTGAGTTTCGGCTGACGTATCTCTTTGTGGCGCACAATCTGAGCGTGGTGCGTCACATCAGCGACCGCGTGGCGGTGATGTACCTGGGGCATCTCGTGGAGCTGACCGCCAGCCAGCAGCTGTACGACAATCCGCTTCATCCGTATACGCAGGCCCTGATGTCGGCGATTCCGCTGCCCGATCCGGTGGAGGAGCGCAAGAAACAGCGGATCATATTGAAGGGCGACATGCCGAGCCCGGTGAACCCTCCCCCGGCGTGCCCGTTCCACACCCGGTGCTTCAAGGCGCGTCCCATCTGCGGTGAGGTGGCGCCGGCATTTGAAGAGAAGGTGCCCGGCCACTGGGCGGCATGCCATTTTGCCGAGGTGCCCGACGTGACGCGACCCGAGGAGATCCACCCGCCTCTCGTGGAGGCGCCGCCGGCCGGGCGCGCATCCTCGGCCAGCCCGGAGACGCCACCGCCGCGTCCGCAGCCGCAGCCGTGAGCCGGCGTAGACCGTGGGACCATGTCTCGGTCCAACTTCTCTGAGGCTCAACTGGAGGCTGGAGTGCGTTTCCCCGGACTTCCCCAACAGTCAGAGGATTTTATGAACGTTACAGGGCGTCACGACGCTCGAAGATCAAGAGGGCGGTCGCGGCAGAGAGCGCCCCGAGCGCCAGGAGAGCGGCGGCACCCAGCAGATCGGCACTTCCGGTCGCCAGCGCCTGCTGCGGCTGATAGGCAGAGAAGATCGAGAAGTGTTGCAGCCAGCTCCAGCGGTCGCTAAACCCCGCCACAACAAACCCGAGGTAGAACGCGACCGTGAGCCCGGCGGCCAGCCCTGCCGCCCGTCCTCGAGTACTGGACAACGAGGAGAAGAAGGCCGAGTACCCTGCCACCGCGATCGAGAAGGCGAGCAGTTCCAGCCCCAGCCCTAACAGTCCACCAACGGTAAGTGATTCGCCGATAATCCCGGCGCCGACAGCAATGGAAGCCACGGTCGCAGCGACCAATGCAAGGGCGCCAGTCAGCAGGGCGACCACTTTGGAGCTGAGGAGGCGCCAGCGCGGGAGCGGGATGGAGAGCCACAGCTCGATCGTTCCCCTTTCCACCTCCTGTGCCACGGTCGCCGTCCCAACCGTGATCAAGAAGGCCGCGGCGATCAGCGGCCACATCAGGTTCAGGAGCTCACCGCCCATGAATCCCGCGAACGTCCCGAAATCGCTGATTCCGAAAACATGGAGCAATTCCTCGGGCCAGACTTTGAGAACCTGCTGATACGCCGCGCTCTTTCCCATCGAGGGATAGAACGCCACCATGCAGAGCGCATACAGCGCCAGGCCCAGGCTGTACCAGATCGCTGTCCAGCGCAGGTCATTCACCGCTCGGCGGAACATCGTGGCGCTCATGACGCCGCCTCCACCGCTTCGTTCGTGGTCTCCCCAACCGGAGGCGCCTCTCGGCCGTAATATTGCAGGAACACGCCCTCCAGATCCGGCGGACTGAAGATCAGGTCATCGACGGGTAGCTCGCCCAGCAAGTGCAGCAACGGCCCAAGGGCGCCACGCACCCCCAGGCGAAAATGAGTGCCACCCTGGTCGGACGAGAGAACCCGCACCCCGGGAATCGCACTGAAGCAATCAGTCGGTACGGGTTCGTGCAGCGTCAGCTCCGCCTGACGCTCTCGTGCCGCCCTTAGCCGCGCTACCTGTTCGACAGCGACCAGCCGACCCTCTCGAATGATCGCAACCCGGTGCGCGATCCGCTCGACCTCCGGAAGCAGGTGCGAGGACAGGAAAATGGTCTTGCCATGAGCTTGCTCCTCCTTGAGGAGCTCGAGGAAGTTGACCTGCATCAGCGGATCCAGACCGCTGCTGGGCTCATCCAGGATCAGAAGTGGCGCATCGTGCATGAGCGCCTGGACGATGGCGAGCTTCTGACGGTTGCCCTTGGATAGCTGCTTGATGCGAGGAGTCAAATCCAGATCGAGTCGCCCGGCCAGGAGATGATGGCGCCGAGGACTCTCTCGCGGCCGGAATGCTGCGAAGAAGTCGAGGAACTCCCGGCCCGTCATGTGCTCGTACAGATGAAGATCACCCGGTAAGAATCCCACCATTGCCTTGACGCCCGGTGCATCCGACCAGCAGTCCCGGCCGAAGACGCGCGCCCTCCCGCTGCTGGGTCGAAGCAACCCCATGAGCTGGCGGATGGTGGTCGTCTTCCCGGCGCCGTTAGGCCCCAGAAAGCCGAATATCTCCCCTTCCTCCACCTCAAAGGTCAGGTCGACGACGCCACGACGCTTGCCATAGAAGCGGGTGAGGTTTTCAACGTCGATGGGGCTTACCATGCCACGCACCCCTGCACTCGTTCCGCAGCCGGACATGACCGACCGGAGGAGGGTGAGCCGGATGTCGCCACGATGGCGATGTGGTTCTTCCTGTCCACGTCGGCGAGGCGACAGGCCGCCGGGTCCGGACGCTCTCGCCTGGAACGGCGGAAGCGCTGTACCACGAAGTCGGCGGAGAGTCTCCGGTGAACGACCCGCAGGCGGGGCCGGGAATCCCGCCCGCCGGGGCAGTGGTGAATGTCGTGCATGCTGTCATCGACAGCTACCTGCGCCAAAGCTCGCCGTGCCATCCCGGTGCTCATGCTCACTTCATTCACTTCCTCTCCCTGGTTTCCAGAGTACGCGTGCACCGTTATCCCCACCATAGGGCCGGGACCTGATTGTCGGCTGCTCCAGGTATGAAACTGTGGCCTTGCTCCCGTCGGCGCAAGTTCGCGTGATTGGACACGTACATCCGCCCTTCCGCATTTGAGCGCCGCCACGCGTCGGCAGGCATATTCCACGAAGTTGCGCTCCCGGTCGCCATGGCAGAAGCCGCGGGCCATCACCCGGCCCTCGGTGAGAGAGTCAGCTCGTCTCTCCTTCGCGCGGCAAGCCGTCCTGCCGTATGATGCCCCGGGAGGGCAATGGGAGGAACCAATGACAGAAGACACTGCTCGACGCCAGCTCGAGGCGCTGGCTTCCAATCTGGCGTCACTCTGGACCGGCGGACGTGCCGTGCTGGAACGTCTCGTCACGCTGGGTGGCCGCGATGACATTAGCCCGTGGGCCGCGCTTCAGATGCTGCCGGACGCGCAACTGGAGGCGATATGGCCGGACCGGTCGGGGAACGTCCAACCCGAATCGGCGCCCGCAGCCCTCAACCGGTATCTGGCCGCCGAGACCTGGTTCGACCGTGCGGTGACGCGTGATTCCCGGTTAGCGGCGCTGGTGGACGCGCCCGTGGCGTATTTCTGCATGGAATACGGGCTGGCTAGCTGGCTCCCCATCTATTCCGGCGGGCTCGGCATCCTCGCCGGTGACATGCTGAAGGAGGCGAGCGATCTGGGCCTGCCGTTCGTCGGCGTCGGACTGTTCTACCGGCGCGGTTTCTTCCACCAGGTGCTGGATGAGCGCGGCTACCAGGGGGAGCGGCAGCCGGTACTCGACCCGCGCACGCTTCCCGTCGAGCCTGTTCTCGACGGCGAGGGGCGGGAGATTCGGGTGGAGATCCCGATCGAGGGTCGCGCCGTGCGGGCCGGCGCCTGGCGCTTGCGCGTCGGCCGCGTTGCCCTGTTTCTCCTCGATACCGATGTGCCGGAGAACCGGGAGGAGGATCGGGCCATCACCGAAAGTCTTTACAGCGGTGACGCGAGCACGCGCATTCGCCAGGAGATGGTGCTCGGAATCGGCGGAGCCCGACTCCTGCGCCGGCTCGGTATCCGGCCGTCGATCTACAGTATGAACGAAGGCCATGCCGCGTTCCTCGGCCTCGAGCTCCTCGCGGATGAGCTGGGTGCCCGGGGTGGCGCTGAGAGCCCGGACACACTGTCCGCCGCGCTCGACATGGTCCGTTCGCGCGTGGTGTACACCAACCACACCGTCGTCGCCGCCGGCAACGACGTGTTCCCGCGCGGCCTGGTTGATCGCTACCTGTCGGGGTATGTCGCGTCCCGCGGGATGCGCATGGACGACGTACAGCAGCTCGGCGGCGCGGATCGGAGCGCCGGCTTTTCAATGACGCTTCTAGCGTTTGCCGTTGCCGGCAAAGCGAATGCGGTGAGCCGCCTGCATGCCGACGTCATTCCCAGAGAGTGGCCCGGGCACCAGGTCGAGACGGTGACCAACGGAGTCCATGTGCCGACCTGGCTGGGGGACGAGGTGCGCGCGCTTCTCGACCGGTACGTCGCGGACTGGGATGGCGACGAGCCCGACTGGGAGAAGGTTCAGCAGATCCCGATGGATGAGCTGGCCGCGGCGAGGGGATGCCAGCGCCGGCAGATGGTGGATTTAGTCAACGAGCGTCAGCAGGAAGTGCGGCTGGATCCGGACGTGCTCACCCTCGCCTGGGCACGGCGCTTTGCCGAGTATAAGAGGGCCTGTCTGCTCGTCTCAGATCTGGAGCGACTGGCGCGCACCCTGGCGAACGAGGCCCGGCCGGTCCAGCTCGTCATTGCCGGGAAAGCGCACCCGCGCGACGAGGGTGGAAAGCGGATGCTCCAGGATCTTCTACAGACGCTTCGCTCCGACCCGCGGGTGTCCGCGAGGGTGGCGTTCGTTGAGGACTACGACGAGCAGGTTGCCCGCTACCTGACGGCCGGAGCGGATGTGTGGGTCAATACTCCGCGGAAACCGTTCGAGGCCAGTGGCACGAGCGGGATGAAGTCAAGCGACAACGGCGGAATCCAGCTCACCGTGCGCGATGGCTGGGCGGATGAAGTCGACTGGTGGAATGTCGGCTGGGGAATCGAGGGGCGCGATGACGCGGCGGACGCCGCGCAGCTGTACGATTTTCTGGAGACCGGCATAGTGCCGACCTTTTACGATCGGAGTGCTGGGGTGTCTCCGGCGTGGGCGGCTATGATGAAAAACACCATGACAATCACGCTCAGCAGGTACAGCGCGCGGCGCACGCTACTGGAGTACCTCCAGAAGCTCTACTGCCCGTTACTGGAGCGCCAGGCACGGTCCGATGAAGGAGTGGCCGCGGCCGGTCGCCTGGCCACGGGCTGAGGTCACGCGACCTCGGGCACCGACTCAAAGACCGGAGACGCTGTGGCGCGGACGCCGGGCATGAGCAGCGCGGCGACCGTCCCGAGCGCCACCACTCCTGCCCCTGCGTACAGCGCAGCGCGAAAGCCGTCCATGAACGCGGCGCTGGTCGGAGCCGTCGCGAGGTGCTGAAACACGGCGCCCAGGATCGCGACGCCGAAGACGCCGCCAAGCTCTCGAACCGCATTGTAGGCGCCCGATGCCTGTCCCTCTCGCGACCGGTCCACGGCGTTCATGACAGTCGTTGAGAGCGGAGCAAAGGAGAGGCCCATTCCGATGCCTCCCAGAATGAAGGCCGGAAGTAGTTGTAGGTAGGGGGTAGCCGGCTCAGCCAGCGAGGCAATCCACAGCAACGACACCGTCTGCATGGACATGCCGGCGATGACCGGAAGCCGTGTGCCGACGCGTGCCGCGAGCAGACCGGCGAGAGGAGCAACCACCATGATGGTGCCGGTCCAGGGCATGGTGCGGAGGCCGGCGCTGAACGGCGAGTAGTGCTGAATCTCCTGCACGTACAGGGTCAGCAGGAATATGGAGCCGAACATGCCGGCGCCCATGAGGAACCCGACGCCGTTGGGAACCGAGAAGCCACGGATCGCGAACATGCCGAGATCCAGCATGGGCCGGGCGGTGCGGCGCTCCCAGACAAGGAACGCCGCGAGCAGCAGGCTTCCGCCGATCAGTCCGGCGATGATGGGATCGCTTCCCCAGCCAAGGGCATTGCCCCGTATCAGGGCGTACGTCACTCCGAAGAGCCCGCCACCGGCGAGTGCCAGACCAGGGAGATCGATGCGGTCGGCCCGGCCGAAGGACTCGTCGAGCCGCAACCATCCGAGTGCCAGAACGAGGACTCCGGTCGGAACGTTCAGCCAGAAGATTGCGTTCCAGGCGATGCCGTTGACGATTGCGCCTCCCACCAGCGGGCCGATCGCGAGCCCGAGACCGGATATTCCCGCCCACAGGCCGATCGCCGCGGCCCGCTGTTCCGGCGGAAACGCCCGAGCAAGCAGGGTGAGGGTCAGCGGGGAGAGGAACGCAGCGCCGACCCCCTGCACGGCGCGCGCAACCAGGAGATGTGGTGCGCTGTCGCTCACCGCAGCCATGCCCGACCCCAGCGTGAACAGGGCCACTCCCGCCAGGAAGATCCGCTTGTGCCCGAATCGGTCACCGAGCGCGGCGCCGGTAAGCATCAGCACGGCGAAAGCGAGGGTGTAGGCGTTGACGGTCCACTCCAGGTCGCCGACTCCGGCGTGGAGGGCGGCGCGAATGGCTGGAAGGGCGGTTAGAACGACAAGGTTGTCCAGCATTGCCATGAAGAGGGCGGCACAGACGATTCCGAACGTCCACCAACGGGCTCGCGGGGACATCAGATTCTCCTTACTGTCTAATCACTAACTAAGCACCCCAAAAAAGGGGCGCCGGAGTAGCCGTTCCGCACGACCAGACCTCCCGGCCCCTCGTTAATTAGTGTACACTCACTAGCTAAGAAGTGCAATCCCTATATTGTGCGGTGCCGTCTACAGCCGAAAACCAGCCGGTGCGGCCACCACGCCGAAGAGCGCGCCACGTGACAGGTCCACGTGTATGCCGGCGGTGCGGCGGTCGGGCCGGGAGTGGGGGTCGGGGAAGCAGCCGGGGGACGTGCGGGCCGCGTGGAGCGGCCGGTCCTTCGCGCTCCCTTTGTAACGGATACCGCGGTGCGTCCGCGGGTCAATGCCTGAGGATGAAAGAGCTGGTGGAGGGTGACGAAGTGGTAGCCACGTGCCCTGAGATCCGGCAGCACCTGAGCGAGTGCGGCCACCGTCTCGCTGCGATCGCCACCGCCATCGTGAAAGAGCACGACCGATCCAGGTCGGGCGTTAGCCAGAACCGTGGTCACGATCCAGCTGACCCCCGGGCGGGACCAGTCACGGGGATCGACCGACCAGGTGATGCTCTGAAGACCGACCGAGGCCGCAAGACCCGCGACGCGGGCATCAATCGCCCCGTACGGAGGCCGAAACCAGAAGGCGCGCCGGCCGGTGGCTGCCTCGATCTCGTGCTGTGTTTCCTGCAGCTCAAACAGGATGCCGGCATTCGGCAGCGCGAGCAGATCTGGATGCGTGAACGTATGATCGCCGATTTCATCGCCGGCAGCGATTTCGGCCCGAGCGATGGCCCGAAACTCGGGCACCTGCCGGCCGATCACGAAAAACGTTGCCTGGGCGCCATACCGGCGCAGCAGCGCGAGGATAGCGGGCGTGTACGGCGAAGGACCATCGTCGAAGGTGAGGGCGATTGCAGGCCGGACGGCCGGACCCGCGCTCAGCACGGCCGGTGTCACACCTGGGGCGGAAGTGGCATCGGCTGGCCGGTAGAACGCCGCCAGGGTGAGAAATGCCGCCAGCAGGACGGACTGGAGACGGCGAAGCGGCGTCAATTGGGGTCCTGACTTCGTGGACGAGTGAGGGTGTCGCGTCGAGCCATTGATCCAACCCGCTGTGCGCGGCCGGCACCGAGGCTTCGGGATGGCCTGGAAGCGAACCGGCCGGTCATGCCTTTCAGAACGCGGCGCCGCCCCGAGGCGTTACGCCGCTTGACGGGAATCTTCGCATGTGTCGTGACGCGCCGTCCACATCGGTTTGCGTCGCCACGCCGGGTCGTCAATGAGTGGCGCGACGTAAGCTAGAGCATGGACATCACGCTCACCTTTCCTGAATCGGTTGCGTCTACCCTGCTCGACGGCGTGCCACTGCCACGCGTCGCGCTGGTGGAGTACGACCAGCCCACGCCTGCGGCAGTGGATGATGTTCCGGCAGCTGTTCGAGACGAGTTGCATCGTGGCGGCGCCCGGAACCTTCTTCCACCCGGAGGAACGGTGGCGATCGGCGTCGGCAGTCGAGGCATCAGCAGGCTTCGGGATATCGTGACCGCGCTGGTCGGCGAGCTCAGCTCCTGGGGACTTCGACCGTTCATCTTTCCCGCCATGGGGAGTCACGGTGGGGCAACAGCCTCCGGCCAGCTGGAAATGCTGACGCACCTTGGAGTCACGGAGAGCCGCGTCGGGGCGCCCATCGAGTCGCAGATGGACACCGCAGTCGTCGGGCGAACCCCAGACGGCATGCCCGTTCATCTCGACCGGCGAGCGCTGGCGGCCGATGCCATCGTCTTCGTGGCCCGGATCAAGCCGCATACGGCGTTTCGCGGACCGTATGAAAGTGGACTGGCAAAGATGATTGCCATCGGCATCGGCAAGCAGGCGGGCGCGGCTGCGACCCACGCTCGCGGCTTTGGCGATATGGCCGACATGGTGCCGGCCATGGCCCGTGTGGCGATCGAACGGGCGCCGATTCGGTTCGGACTGGGCGTGATAGAGAACGCGCGCGACGAGGTATGCCGGGTGGTCCTGGTTCCAGCCGATCGCGTGCTGGACGAAGAGCCGCCTCTGCTCGATCAGGCCCGCGAGGCGATGGCCCGGCTGCCCTTTGAGTTTATCGACGTGCTGGTGATCGATCGCATCGGCAAAGACATCAGCGGTGACGGCGCGGACCCGAACATCACGGGACGCTACCCCACCCCCTATGCGAGCGGCGGACCGACCGTGAACAAGATGGTGGTACTCGACCTGACGGAAGCATCCGGTGGAAATGGGACGGGCATCGGCATCGCCGACTTCACCACGCAACGCTTCGCGCGGAAGCTGGATCTGGGTCGCACCTACCCCAATGCGCTTACCTCAACCGTGCCGGGGCCGGTCAAGCTTCCGATGACTTTGCCGGGTGATCGACTAGCGCTGGCCGCGGCAGTGCTGACCTGTAACGCCGTCGGCCGGCAGCCCCGCCTGGTCCGCATTGCCGACACGCTTCACCTAGGCTCGCTCTGGATCTCCGAGGTCATGCTGGGCGAGGCAGGGGAGCATCCACATCTTCGGTTGATCGAGGCGCCCCGGTCGCTCGATTTTGACGCTGCTGGGAACCTACGCGATCTGGCGGGTGATATGGCGGTGTCCGGCGCACCCGGAAGACAGGTCGTAGGACCATGGTAGGAGCGACCGGGCCGGTGTCAAAGGCCATGGGATATCATGGCAGGGACACCGCGATATCTCAAACCTGGAGGTCAGCGTGCAGCCAGACGCCGCCGACATGGCTGATGTGACGGGCCACGGAGCACCCGGCGGGACCGCGCTTTCGCCCGGCGAGGAGCTCGAGACCGAGTCGGAGCGCAAGGCTGAAGAGATGCGAATGCTCCTCCTCGGGTTTGGAACCGGGCTGACCATCGCCTTCGTGTTTCTGCTGTACGTCGTGCTCGCTTACGGCAAGCTGTTTCCGTAACGTCTCATCGCAGCTCGAAGCGCGCGGCGGCGAGGATGTCGCCGGTGGGCTCGGCGAGGATCGCTTGAACGTCGACGGTTCGGCTGCGGGGGCGCCCCGACATTCGCGGAACGGTGAGCGAGTAGCTGCCGGCTCCCCTGCGGTCGAGCCGAAGATCATGCGAACTGTACCGTCCGTCCGGCCAGAGGAGCTGCACGCGAACGGACGCTGATTTTGGTCCGATGAGCAGTATGGACTGACGCTGACCCGGCGACACAGTTGAGTGGAGGGCGAACACCTCGAGCGTGGCTCGGGCCACGCTGAACGAGCTCGTGGCCGCGCCGGCGCTCGATTGCAGCGAAACAGCGGCACGCTGGGAGCGGTACGAATTGGCGCCTGTCGGGATGGTGAACGAGTACGTGGTGTGACCGCTGTGGCCGCCGGTGAGAACCACTCGCTTGCGGCTTCCGCCGGCGTAGGCAATGGAGAGCGTGAGCCGCACGCCGGGAGGCGCCACGATGGAGATCGTCTGGCGTGTGCCGGGTCGCACGGTGGAATGCGCCACGGAGACAGTGACGCGCGACTTCGGGCCGGTGACAACGACCAGAGACCGCAGCTGAATGACCGTCATATTCCGTGTGTTGAGGAGGCCGGTCAGGCGCACCACTTCGTTGCCGACGAGATCCTCGACCGTGCCGGTGGACCCGTCGGCCAGCGTGATGGTGGTTCGTGGACTGAGATCCACGATCACCGTGCGCCGGCCGATCGACGCTTCGAGAAACGATTCACCGGGATCGACTGATCCCACTACCGCACTCTGGCGCTGTAAGGGAACCACCGACTGGTCGAGCAAGCTGAATGCCGTGTAGACCAGGGCGCGCTGCGGGTCCGGAGTTGCGGAGGTGAGGAGCTGATCCCCCACCGAGAGCTGAGGGAACGCCAGGTGGTCGCCGCGTGCGTCCCGGAGATCGTACGAGGGACCGAAGAGTATCGTGACGAGTGTGCTTCCGTTGATGCGGAGCACGACCGAGTGGAGCCCGTGACGTTCCGAAACACGAACCATTGTGCCGCTGAGTCCCTGGCTGGTCGTGTAGTCGCTGCGCGGACAGGTGCGCGGTTTGAGGACCAGCGGCGCCAGGTTCGAGTGGCTGAAGTCGAAGCTGGGAGCGAGGGACGCGGCTGTGCGGTCGCGCTGCGTCAGTGGAGCGAGGCCGAAATTCTGCTCGATGAACTTGAGCATCGAGTCGAAGTCGTAGCGACGATGGTCGACGAAGTGGCTCCGGGCGTATGGCGAAATGATGATCATGGGAACTCGCGGTCCCAGGCTGATGTCATCGAGTCGCGGCGGTGGTACGTGGTCGTAGAACCCACCGAAGTCGTCCCAGGTGAGGAAGATGGCGGTGTTCTTCCAGTACTTGCTTTGCATGATCGCGTTGATCATGCGGACGGTCCATCCCTCTCCGACGCAGATAGACGCCGGCGGGTGGTCGCTGCTGACATTGCCGGTAACGAGCCAGCTCACGCTGGGAAGGTGCCCGTTCTGCACGTCCGAAACGAACGTTCGGTCGTTGGGCACGTTCGTCTTCCAGAGACTCGAATACCGAAGGTGCCGAATGGCGTCAAGCGCCGACCACACATACCCGGGTGCGAACTGAGGCGGCGCGTAGTACTTCCATGAAATGCCGGCGGCCTGCAGCTCGTCAGGTAGAGTCTTGAAGTTGAAGCACGGGTGGGTGACGAATCGGATGCCGTCCGGGGTGATCCCGCTGACGGTGGACTGTGGTCCACCGTCGCAGCCCCAGGCATGGACCAGCTGACCGTGCGGATTGTCGTTGACACCCCCGGAGGTAGCGGCGACCGAGATGAGGTGATTGGGGAAGCTCGGCCCCATGATGGTCGAGAAGAAGTGGTCGTCGAGGGTGAACGTGCTCGCGTATCGCCAGTAGTTTGGAATGTCGGCCTGCCGGTACTGCGAATCCGCGATGTTTTTGCCGTTCTGGATGGCGCCCGGAAGGAGATCGAACTGGTCCATCCGCCCGTTGTCCACCGCCAGGACGGCGGCTTCCCCGGCATGTCCGATGTCCAGCAGCTGCTTATCCGGGGTGCGCCCGAGCCCGACGATCTTGCCGTTGGACGTGGCGGCATCGCGAGCGCCGTCCGCGCCGGGGAACTGGCCGAAGAGGTTGTCGAAGCTCCGATTCTCTTTGTCGATGATGACGATGTGCTTGATTGGATAGAGGGCCGAGACGGAGTGTGCGGCCGGCGGTCGCGGACTCTCCTGGCCCAGCGCCGGCCGATTCAACCCGAGTAGCGCGGCGACCGACATCAGGCAGCACAGGAGTGCGAAATGCCACGTCTTCATGGCCCGCCGGCCTCGTTCTGCTCGGTAGGAGGCGGAGCCGTCAGGCCGAGGCTCTCCCGCATCCACCCCTCCTCGACTGGGCGGCGGGTTCCCAGCTCGGCAACGATCTGTGTCCGGTCGCGGGGCAGCAGGGCCAGCAGCTCGGTCCGGAGCTTCGCTGACAGCTCTTCCCGTCGCTCGATCTCCGCCGCCGATAGCTTGCGGCGCGAGCGTGGTGTGTTGAGACTCGCCAGCAGCCGTCCCCAGAACGCGACGACTGCCGGAAGCGTAAACTCCACCGTGCGCTGCGACTGTTCGGCATCACGCATGGCCTGTCTCGTGGTCCGCGCGAACCGCTCCAGCCAGCGACTCTCCTCACGCACGAACCGGTAGCGCGATCGAATGTCGCGTGGGGCGACCATCACGACGACGCGGCGAATCGGGCGGAGCGAGAGGTAGTAGTTTGCGATTCGCAGCAGCGTGTCGACGTCCTGGGTTGTCACCAGCAGCGGCAGGGAGCGCGCACTTCTCCGCCGTTTTCCCGTCATTCGCGCTCGCCGCCCCTCCATGCGTTGCTCGTAGCATTGTAGTTAGGGCGCCGGTTGGCGGGAGACCGGACGGCTGCACCGGTGTGCAGAAACGTGTGGAACAACTTGTGGACGCCGGGGGAGAAAGGGCGCCGTGCGGTGGATGCGGCGTTGTTGGTCGACAACGTCCGTGTACCTCTGTCAAACAACCGGGGGCTCGCACGCGGAATCCAGAGATCGACATAACACGTCGAGAACGGCCTCGGCGGCCCTTCGGGGGTATCGACACGTTGAAAGCAAGCGGCTACTGTAGGCACAGGTAATCTGTGGAGGTGGGGGATTACCGACGGGTGGTTAACCGCCACCCGGGCACTTATCAACCGTCCTTTTTGTCCTTCTCCTTTCCGTCCCGCCTGGTGGTGGGGCAGCCGAAACGCCGCTCCGCCACCAGGCACCGCCGCCTCACCAATCTTCGCCTTCTCCTTTCCGTCCCGCCTGCGGGCGACGTCACCAAATATGGCGCCGCCCGCAGGCACCGCCGCCAATTCAGTCGCCTTCTCCTTTTCGTCCCTGCGGTGGCAACTGTACCCAAGAGTTGCCACCGCAGGCCGCCGCCATTTCGGAGACGGTGCAAGGGCACAACGGACGGGCGATGCCGGGCCTGCCTTGGCGTATCTCGATGGCGCGAACCGGGATCGAGAGGCGGAGCACCGCGAGAGCTGTGGCCCGAAGCTCGCCGATGTGTGTGACGCTGGGGAGCCGGACATGATTGATCTGCACAACCACATCCTTCCTGGAGCCGACGACGGCGCGGCCGATCTTGCCGAGAGCCTGGAGATTGCACGCGTGTTCGTCGCCGAAGGAGTCACCCGCGTGGTCGCGACGCCACATCTGGATCCCGAAAACGATCGCGGTTTGAGCGGCTCGCAAGTGCGGGAGCGCACGGATGCACTCGGCCAGGCGCTGGCCGCGGCCGGCATCCCGCTCCAGGTCCTGCCCGGCCAGGAGATCTACCTGACGCCGGAGATTTTGTCGCTCCTCCGTTCCGGCCGCGCGATTCCACTGGCAGACAGCGACGCCGTGCTCGTGGAGCTGTCCCTGGTCTCGCCGGAGCGTCCGGCGTTTCTGGAGGACGTGCTATTCGGCGTGCAGATCGCCGGGTATCGGCCGGTACTGGCCCACCCCGAGCGGTACGCATTCGTCCAGCGTGACCCTGACAGCCTGGAACCACTGGCCGACCGTGGCATCATCATGCAGCTGACGGCCGCGCCACTGGCAGGGCAGTACGGGAAGCGGATCCAGCGCACCGCACGCCGGCTACTGCGGCGCGGGGTCTACTCGATCGCTTCCAGCGATCGGCACCACCCGGACCAGCCGCGCTCGCTTGCCGCCGCGTACGGCCAGATCGCCGCGCTGACCGATCAAGAAACCGCCGATCTATTGACCCGCGACAATCCTGCAGCGCTTCTAGAGAACAGTGGCATCCGCCGGCCCGGACCAATCGAACCCATCAACGCGTCCTTCCTGGACCGACTGTTCGGAAGGTAGCAGGCCGGCGGTTGCGGCTGGGTGGCCGGCTCGGGCTTCACGGCTGATCCACGCCTCGAGTGCCTGCAGGCTCGGCAACGTGCCGGTGCGTCGATACGATGCGTCACGGACCTGGTACACCTCGACCTTATTCTCGTGCAGCGAGCACAGCAGGATGTCGAACGATTGCGCGAGCGCGCCGAGACGCAGCAGCGCGACTCGTCGGTCCAGGCGGGTGACATCCGCGATGACGAGATCCGTCGCTGGTAAAAGCGCCCGCACTGTCCTCCAGGTGGCGGTGACCACTGTGTGCCGTCCCGCGACGGCACCGTGAGCGGTGCGATTGAAGATCGGGAAATCCGAAATCACGAGGACTGTTCTCATGGCGTCCGGAGTCAACGATACCGTGCGCCGGCTACTCGGGAAATGGGTCAAAGGGATACCCGCGGTGGATGTTTGAGTAGTTCGGACGAACACCGGCCCGCTGTCGCGAGCGGCCGCACGTCGGCGGCGTGTTGTGCGGCGAGTCATGGCAGCATAAGATGACCGTATGCATTCGGCCCCCGATTGCACCGCCTACCGTGACGTTCCATGATTGCTAACAACTCGACAACTACCAACGGAAAGATTGACGAGGCAACCGCAGCCGCCGAGCAGCTGCTTTCCCTTCTCGCCGGCCTGTCCGGCGAAGAAGTACGCCGGCAAAGCCGCGAGCAAGAGCTGCTCTGCAAGCTGGCCGAGATAGAGAGCAGTGAGCGCGATGCCATCGCTCGCATTCGCCGGGTCCGAGAAGTTGTGGAGGCGGGCGGTACACCGGAGGAGCTGACCGAGCTTGGCGAGCTGTTCGAGGCGCTTGCACAGCAGCCGGGTGATCTCTTCATTCTCTTCAGGGTCTCTGATGAGGCTCACAGGATAGGCTCAATGTTGCATGCCCTCCGCGCCGTGGCGGAGCTCGCCGGCGAGCCGTAGGATTCAGGGCCGCCCTTCAAGAACCGTTGGCCGGCGCCTTCATCCCCGGTTCCGGCGGGTCTCGCAGTCTCCAGTCGGAGGTGGTCGGAGCGAGAGCATGATTCGTCCGACCGGTCGTCGCCGGGGCCGTACCGGCTAGAGTAAAGGGTGGTTGCCCGGTTTCAGGGAGTTTTTACCCCGCTCGTCACGCCGCTCACGGCACTGGAGTCGCCGGACCTGGCCTCGATCGAGCGGCTCGTCCAGTTCCAGATCGAGGGTGCGGTTGATGGGATCTGGGCGATGGGGACCAGCGCCGAGTTTGCCGGCTTCGACGAAGATGAACGGGCGCGAGTGATCGACACGATCGTGGCTACCGCCGGCACGCGTATCCCGGTCATCGCGAACGTCAGTGACGCCTCAACCCGCCTGGCTATCCGGCACGGCCGGCGTGCGCTGGCATCGGGGGCGGTGGCCATTGCCGCCACGCCTCCCTACTACTACCCCCACACGCAGGACGAGCTCCTCGCTCACTATCGCGCGATCCGGGATGCGGTCGATCTACCGCTTCTGGTTTACAACATCCCGCAGACGGTGCGGCTCAAGCTCGAGCTGCGCACGATGGAGACGCTGGTCGCGGAGGGCGTGGTTCAGGGCATCAAAGACAGCCAGAACGATCTCGAATGGCTGCGGCAGCTCGCGGTTCTGGTGGGGCGTGGTGGCTGGGATTTTAGCCTCTTTGCCGGCACCCGCTTCCTCATCGACGCGGCCGTGCTCTGCGGCGCCACCGGCGTCGTTCCAAGCCTTGCGAATGCGTTCCCCGAGCTGTGCGTTTCCGCGTTTCGCGCCGCCCGGGATGGGAATTTTGCGGCCTCCCGTGACATCGAGGAGAAGATCATCGATCTCGAGGGTTTCGTGGCCCTTACGGCCGGAGGCTCGCGAAACGCCGCGGTCCTCGGCTTGCTCAAGAGCATTCTGAGCGCCCGGGGCATCATAGATCGCCCGGACCTCACCTCACCGCTCCGTACCTGGGCGGAGGGAGAGCAGAGGCAGGCCAACGATGCGGTCGAGACAGTGAGCGGGGAGCGGTTCTTCGTTCGCTGAAGCGCGCAACAGGCAGGCGGGACTGCAGCCGGGCACGCACTTGAAGCTCCCGGAGCCGGCGCTTCCCTGTGCTACATTGATGGAAAGGCGCGACCGAGAGTAGTAGGGATGCCTCTGCCTCGCAGAGAGCCGGGCGGGTGGAATCCGGCAGGTAAGAGCCCCCGAACCGCCCCGGTCAGCCGCACCCGAAGAGGGATCGCCGGAAGCTCCCCGTTATCGCAGAGTACCGGTCCGAGCGCATTTGCGGCGGCCCGGGTTGAGTGGGTCCGCTTGTCGCGGACCAAGCATGGTGGTACCACGGGGAGACACCTCGTCCTGCAGGACGAGGTGTCTTTTTTGCACTCGTCCGGGTTGGGGAATCTTCCGGCTCGGTACACCCCGGCGTGATACCGGGGTTCGCAACCGGACCGTACAGGAGGTGACACAGTGCGTCGTTCACAGCTCTTTGGCGAGACATTGCGGCAGGCGCCCGCCGACACCGATGTCGCAGGTCACCGGCTACTCCTCCGCGGTGCGTTTATCCAGCCGCTGGCTGCCGGTATCTATAGCTTCCTTCCGCTGGGTGAGCGGGTGAGGGACAAGATCGAGCGCATCATGCGCGAGGAGATGGATGCGGTTGGCGGCCAGGAGGTATCGATGCCGGTCGTGCACCCGGCCGAGCTCTGGCGCGAGACCGGGCGCTACTTCGCCATCGGGCCGGAGCTCGTACGCTTCCGGGACCGCGGCGAGCGGGACATGGTGCTTGCAATGACCCACGAGGAAGTCATTGGCGACTTGCTGCGCAAACAAATTCGGTCCTACCGCCAGCTCCCCGTGATGCTGTACCAGATCCAGACGAAGTTCCGCGATGAGCCACGCGCGCGAGGCGGTCTCATTCGCGTGCGTGAGTTTGTGATGAAGGATGCGTATTCCGCGCATACCACGTTCGACGATCTCGATCGCTACTACCCTGCCGTCTACCAGGCATATTTCAACATCTTCCGCCGCGCCGGCATCGAGGTTATTGCCGTAGAGGCTGACGTCGGCATGATGGGCGGCACGATGGCCCACGAATTCATGTACCTCACCGACATCGGCGAGGACCAGCTCGTGGTCTGCAATGCTTGCGGCTACGCCGCCAACCGCCAGATCGCTCTGTTTCGGAAACCCGAGCCGTCGAGCGAGGAGCCTGCCGCACTTGAAGAGGTGGAAACCCCAGGGACGACCACTATCAGCTCGCTTGCCGAGCTACTTGGCATTTCACCGTCGCGCACGGCCAAGGCGACGTTCTTCATGGCCGGCGATAGGCTGATCTTTGCCGTGGTGCGTGGCGACATGGACGTGAATGAGACAAAGCTGACCAATGCCATCGGCGCGAACGACCTTCGCCCCGCCCGGGCGGACGAGCTCGAGGCGGCGGGCATCGTCGCCGGCTACGCCTCGCCGGTCGGGTTGAGCGGAGTGACCGTCGTGGTCGACGATCTGGTCGAGCGGTCTCCCAACCTGGTTGCCGGCGCCAACCGGTCGGGCTACCATCTCCGCAATACCAACGTGCCGCGCGACTACCAGCCCGACGTTGTTGCCGACATAGCGGCGGCGTGCGAGGGGGCGCCCTGCCCGCATTGTGGCGCGCCAACCCGCATGGTACGCGGCGTCGAGGTCGGCAACATCTTCAAGCTGGGCACGAAGTACAGCGCCGCGCTCGGCGCCACCTACCTTGACGAGCGCGGCGAGAGCCACCCGATCGTCATGGCTTCGTATGGGATCGGAGTGGGTCGACTATTGGCATGCGTAGCCGAGGCGTGCCGGGATGATCATGGTCTGATCTGGCCGGTCACGATTGCTCCCTACGACGTATATCTGGTCGGGCTCGATCTCTCCAATGAGGTGGTTGCCGGGGCCGCCGAATCGCTGTACGAGTCCTTGCGACAGGCCGGTATCGACGTGCTGTTCGACGACCGCGAGGAGCGCGCCGGCGTCAAGTTCAACGATGCCGACTTGCTTGGCATGCCACTCCGTCTTACGGTCAGCCGCCGTACAGTACAACGGGGAGTAGCGGAGCTGAAGCGCCGGGCGGGAGGTGAGGTCCGAGACGTGGCGCTGGAAGACGCCATCAACGTCGTGCGCGATGACCTGGAGGAGCTGAAGGAGGGGGTCCTGTCCCGGATCCGCCCGGAAGAGCCACCAAGTTAATGCCGCTATGCCGGAAGCGGACTACCACGGAGTCATGAGTTCACGACCGGTTCGCGCGGCGGTCGCTACGGCGCCGGCTCCATGCTCCGAAGAGATGCGCCGAACTGCTGTTGCCGGTCCGTTCGCGGTTTCCGCGTACCCGAAGCACGCCCAGCGTCTGAGACGACCATAGGATCTTGCCACGACCGTTGACCCGCGCGCGCCGGGACTCTTCCTACCGGGCTGAGACTGACTCCACCGGCTGGGGAGCAGAGTCGGGCCGGCCGTGCGCGATCTCGAGCAACGTGGTTGCCAGTCGATCCGCGTCGTGGCGCACCAGCGCGCCGACCGCGGTCAGCGGCCGGATGGCAAGCTCGGGAACCAGCTCATAGCACCGCCCGAGGTCGATCGAGACCGGCTGGGCGTGCTGCTCCTGGTACTTCCGCAATACGTCGCGAGGGAGCGATTCGTGGTAGTTCAGGACCGCGCAATCAACAGTTCCTTCACCGCCCAGGTATCGCAGAATCTCACGAATGAAGTCGCTTGCCGCGAAATCATCCGTCTCGCCGTGCTTGGTCATCACATTGCACACGTAAACCCGCTTGGCGCTCGACTCGCGTATCGCCTCGGCGACACCGTTGACAAGAAGATTGGGAACGACGCTGGTGTAGAGGTCGCCCGGTCCGAGAACGATGAGGTCGGCATCGCTTATTGCGTCCAGGACCGGCGGATTGATCTCTGCCTCGGGCCGGAGATACACGGATTCGATCGGAACGCCATGGTGCACCTTGCGCACGTCGATGTTCGTCTCCCCCTCGATCTCGTGCCCATCGGCGAGCACCGCGCAGAGCGTCGTGTCGGTCAGAGTAACCGGTAAGACGCGCCCGGCGATTCGGAGCAGGGAGCCTGCCTCGTCGATGGCGCGGTCAGTGGAACCCAGAATGTCCGTCAGGGCGGTGATGAGCAGATTCCCGAAGGTATGTCCATTCAGGCCCATGCCGCGATCGAACCGATACTCAAAAAGCTGGCGCAGCAACATCGAGTCTTCGTCGGATGCCAGCGCCACCAGGCAGCGCCGCACATCACCCGGCGGCAGGTAGCCGAATTCGTCTCTCAGGCGGCCGGAGCTCCCTCCACTGTCCGACATCGACACGACCGCCGTAATCGCACGTGTGTGGTGCCTCAAACCGGTGAGAACCGCGTAGATTCCCGTACCGCCGCCAAGCACGACGACCTTCAGGTCGCCGGACTCCAGAGAATCAGTCAATCAGACCTCGTTCTTGAGCTACGAACGCGAGTTT
>Ga0070735_10000371_pt1 | contig 51369 bp, 45 predicted proteins | sample Coa_R1_FD_66443 | JGI IMG/M metagenome (GOLD analysis project Ga0070735, IMG submission 66443) | Surface soil microbial communities from Centralia Pennsylvania, which are recovering from an underground coalmine fire - Coalmine... | ecosystem: Environmental > Terrestrial > Soil > Unclassified ... | reverse complement strand
GTCGATCCTTATAACACGGATGCCGGCGATGGACTGAAAACAGATTGCGCTACCACACTCACGGCGAACCCCAACGACGCTAACTTTCCACTGCTCGATCAACCTGGGTTGCACGATCCCGCAGGCAGTGTCTATCGCAATCAGTGGGCGGCGGCGCTGGCGGCGGCGTTCGGCACCGCTCCCCATTTCTACGATATGGATAATGAGATCGACATATGGGGCGGCACGCATCGTGACGTTCATCCTGCGCCGACCGCCTACAACGAGATGCGCGACACATTTGTCACCGAGGCTCGCAACCTGAAGGGCTGGGATCCAAAAGCGATCCGTCTGGGGCCGGTGAGTTGCTGCTGGTGGTTCTATTGGAATGGTGCGAATGGCAATGATAAGGGCGCGCATGCAGGAGTCGACTTGCTGCCTTGGTGGCTCAACGAAGTTTACTGGGAAGATAAAGTGGCTAAAACGCGTTCCGTAGATGTCCTGGATGTCCACGCGTATCCGGATGGTCCTGACACATCGACATGGACGCAGGCTCAAAAACAGGCGCTTACGGCTCGTATCTACCGCGACTACTGGGATCCGACGTACGTCAGCGAGTCGAGCACGATTAATCAGAACTGGGCGACATTCATCCAGCCGAACAAGACGATTCCATTTCGGATTCCGCGGATCCGTGCGATGGCGAACATGATTTATCCCGGCACGCCGGTCAGTTTTACCGAGTGGAGCGCGAGCTTTGCGGGCGAGTCGGATTTCTCGACTGCGCTGGGAGACGCGGATGCTTGCGGAATTTTCGGTCGCGAGCGGATGTCGCTGGCATCGCGGTGGGTGGCTCCAGTGTCGACAAATCCGAACTATCTTGCCTTAAAGCTGTTCACGAATTACGACGGACTGCACCACGGGTTCGCCACAACGTCTGTCTCAGATGCCAACAATGGCGACCCGAATCTGTTCAGCAGTTATGCTGCGCTCAATCCCGCCGGCACCCAAATGACGTTGCTCGTACTCAATAAAGATCCGTCGAATACAGATCAAGTGCAATTCACGTTCAACGGATTCACCCCGAAGCAGGTAACGTCTTACACATTGTCCTCGACCAATCCCATGCAGATCGTCGCTTCCACGACCACCAACTGGTCTTCGAGCATGAGCTTCGTGCCATATTCCGCGACCTTGCTCGTGGTTACGGGCACCACGCAACTGCCAGCAGCAGAGTGGGACTTGAATCCGGATACGACGATGGTCGCGGCAGGAGGGAAGGTGGTGCTGCAGCCGAAGGTCATCTCGGGAACCGCAACCGTCACGCTGGGAGCGCCGACCTCCGACCCCGGAATCAGCGTTGTCGTAACGCAGCCAACGCTCAGCAAAGGACACAACGGAAAGATCACCGTAACCGCGGGAAGCAATCCCGGTTTCTATCATTACTCGGTGCCTAGCACGGACACGAACGGTGTTGCTCAGCAGCAGGGCGGGTACATCCTTGTGGGGAATCCTCCAGCAACATTCACCAAAACCGGAGACAAACAGAAGGGTGGGGCGGGTAGCCAGTTAACGCTGGCGGTCACGCTGAATCCAGGTCAGTCCGGGGGCAGTGCGAACGGCGGTACTGTCTTCTTCACAACTTCAGCGGGTACACTTTCGAGCCGGATCGTCGACACGGATTCGAGCGGGAAAGCCTCGGTGGTGCTTACGCTCCCCTCGACCGCACAAACTGTGCATGTCACGGCCGAAGGGCAGTATGCGCTGGGACATCCTCTGGACACATTTACGGAAACGGCGCAGTAGTTGTATTTGTCGTTTCATCGGGAATCGCGCATAATCTCGGCATCGTCAAGGCCTCGACAATTCGCGAGAAGAAACCGGCAAGATCAGGGGCTGCGGTTCACGCGCCGCAGCCCACCGACCTTAGGCTTGGCCGCATCGTGCGACTGCTGATGGAGCACGCGACCGTCGTCGTTAGCGGCACGAAGATAGCGGAAGAGATCGCATCGAGCCGCTCCGAAGTCTGGCGGCTGATTCAACAACTGCGAAGTCTCGGCGTCGATGTAGCCGGTCATCCTGCAACCGGATATCAACTGCGTTCGGTTCCTGATCTTCTCTTGCCAGAAATCCTGCGGCCGCTTCTGCGCGGTACTGTTTTCGACGCGCATCTGAATCACTTCTACAAAATCGGATCGACCAATACGGCTGCCATGGCTGCTGCAGCCGATGGTGCTCCAGAAGGTAGCGTGTTTCTCGCCGAAGAACAAACCGCCGGCCGTGGACGCGGGGCTAACTCCTGGCAATCGCCGCGCTCTACAGGAATCTATTGCTCGGTTGTTTTGCGCCCAGCACTTCCTCCGTCGGACGTGCTGCCGCTCTCCCTTGCCGCCGGGTTGGCCGTGCAGTCTGCCATTCAGCAGGTCGATTCGCATGTAAGTGCGGATTTGAAGTGGCCGAACGATCTGCTAATCGGCGGCAAGAAAGTCTGCGGAATTCTGACCGAGATGAATGCCGAGGCGACGCGCGTCCGCTACATCGTCGTTGGCATTGGAATCAACGTGAATCAGGCAAGCTTTCCGAAGGATTTGCCTGCAACATCATTGCGTCTCGTTACAGGGAGTGAGTGGTCGCGCGTAGAACTGGTCGCCGCTTTGTTAAAATCACTTGACCGTGAGTACCGGCAGTTAGTGGAAAATTCGGAGGCTCGGGAATCGATCCTGCTGCGCTTCGCGCAGAATTCTTCGTGGGTATTTGGCAAGAAGGTTCGTATCGAAGAGAACGGTGCTGCCTTCGAAGGTACGACCGAAGGCCTCGATGGACGCGGCTTCTTGCTGGTGCGAACGCCGCACGGATTGCACACGGTTCTGAGCGGTACGGTTCGCGAAAAATAGCGGTCATTGTGAATCAAAGAAACGCTAATCAACGAGATTTGAAGAGCGATGCTTCTCGTCATTGATGTCGGCAACACGAACACGGTATTGGGCGTCTTTGCCCGGGTGGCCAAGGTGCATCCGGGTGGCGATGCGGATGAACCACCTCGCTACGAGCGCCTGCTCGCCAATTGGCGCGTCGCGACCTCGCGCACCAGCACCGTAGACGAGTACGGAGTGTTGTTCCGCAATCTTTTTTCGATGGCGGGTCTCGAGTCGAAGGGCATCCACGGCATCGTGGTCTCGTCGGTCGTTCCGCCGCTCGATCCGGTCCTGCGCCAGGTGTGTGAGCGCTATTTCAGTCTGAAACCATTATTCATCGAACCCGGCGTGAAGACTGGCATGCCCGTGCATTATGACAATCCCGCTGAAGTCGGCGCCGACCGCATCGTAAATGCCGTGGCCGCCTTCGAAAAATACGGCGGACCGTGCATCATCGTCGATTTCGGTACGGCAACAACGTTCGATTGCGTCTCTGCGAAAGGGGAATATCTCGGCGGCGTGATCTGCCCGGGCATCGGTATTTCTGCCGATGCTTTGTTTGAACGTACCGCACGCTTGCCTCGCGTAGAGATCCGCAAGCCAACGCGCGTAATCGGCTCCAACACCGTCGGCAGCCTCCAGTCTGGCCTTTATTACGGGTACCTCGGTCTGGTCGACGGCATTCTGGAACTTCTGTTGACGGAACTCGGAAAAGACACTCACGTGAGCGCAACCGGTGGTCTGGGTCCAATGATCGGCACCGGATCGAAATACATCAAGAGCGTCGACGAATTTCTCACTCTCGAAGGACTGCGAATCATTTGGGAGCGAAATGCAATCGCGCGGCGCGACGCGGTTGGAAAGGCCAGTCCAAAGGTCGCAAAAGCGCCAGGGAAACAATCGCAGAGCAAATCCGCCAATGGAGACGGCGCTGCTACAACCTCGCCTTCACGTACCCTCCGCTGACCCGCCGTGGAAAATTACTTCAACTACTTCACGGAAATCGAGGAACGGTTTCTGCAACGCCGCGGCGGTGGCTTACTACTCTCGACCTTGGATTGGGCTCTGATCGAAACCTGGAAAGATGCGGGGATTCCTGTGGAAGCGGTGTTGCGCGGCATCGATGCCGCTTTCGACCGTTATGAGCGGCGTCCTGCGAAAACGAAGAAGGTGAACAGCCTCGCCTATTGCTCACAGGAGGTACTGGCAGCGGCAGAAGACATGAAGGAGGCGGCGGTCGGGGCAACTGACAACGTTCCCCAGAGCCGTTCGGGCGAGGGTTTCGAACCGAACGCGGTTGCTGCTTTTCTTCGCAGGAATGCCGATGCGCTCAGAGCAGCGACGGTTCCTCAGGGCGTGCTCTCGGCTTTTTTGGTTGAAGCCGCAAAGACCTTGCAGCAACTCGCGGAAGACACTGCGAAGAAGTCCCCGCGACTGGAGGATCTCGAGCGCCGTTTGACCGTTCTCGAAGAGAAGCTTTTCGCCATGCTTCTTACTTCTACTCCGGACGAGGAGGTCGTCACAGTCCGCGCCGAGGCCGACCGCGATCTCGCTCCGTATCGCCGGAAGATGTCTGCTCCGCAAATCGATCAACTGCAGAAGCAATATGTTCAGAAGCGGTTGCTCGAAAAGTACCATTTGCCTCGCCTCAGCCTGTTCTACATGTGATCTTTCGTGACCCACTCATTCGACGCACTGATCCTCGGAGGTGGCGCTGCCGGCCTGATGTGCGCTATCGAAGCCGGTAAGCGCGGACGTCGCGTGGCCCTTCTCGAACGCGCCGATCGATTAGGCAAGAAGATTTTGATCTCTGGCGGCGGCCGATGCAATTTCACCAACATTCATTGCCGTCCCGAAAACTTTCTATCGGCCAATCCCCATTTCGCGAAATCGGCACTAGCTCGTTACACCCCGGCTGATTTCATCGCTCTGGTTGAAAAGCATCGCATCCCGTATCACGAGAAAACGCTGGGACAGCTATTTTGCGACCGCTCTGCGCGCGACATCCTGGCCATGCTCGAAGAAGAGTGCCGGGCAGCCAACGTGCAGATTTTTCTGAACGCTCAGGTTCAGGAAGTCCGTCGTACAACCGAGTTCATCGTGCGATCGGCTGCGGACGAATTCCAAGCTACGGCACTGGTGGTCGCAACGGGCGGGCTTTCGATCCCGAAGATCGGCGCGACGTCCTTCGGATACGATCTGGCTCGGCAATTCGGGCTAAAGATTCAAGAGACGCGTCCCGGATTGGTGCCGCTTGTATTGGATGAGTCCGACCGTTCGCGCTACTGCGATCTCTCGGGAGTTTCCGCCGACGTGATCGCATCCTGTAACGGCCACCGGTTTCGTGAAAAGATGCTCATCACTCATCGCGGGCTCAGTGGTCCGGCGATCTTGCAGGTCTCGTCCTACTGGAAGAAGCCGGAGCCAATTCGGATCGATCTTGCCCCAGAACGCAAAGTCAGTTCGGCCTTCGATGATCCGAAGGTTCCGCGCACGCCTACGAACCTGAAATCTGAGTTGCGTAAGGCTCTTCCAAATCGTCTGGCGGATCGGTGGTTCGAACTTCACGCACCAAAATCGTGGACGAACTTCGCTCTGGAAGATTTCGATCGCCAGTTCCATTCCTGGTCGCTGACTCCATCCGGCACCGAGGGATATGAAAAAGCCGAAGTCACCGCAGGTGGCGTTGACACGGATGAACTCTCCGCCAAAACAATGGAAGCGAAAAAAGTTCCCGGCCTTTTCTTCATTGGCGAAGTCGTCGACGTCACTGGGCATCTCGGAGGCTTCAACTTCCAGTGGGCTTGGGCCTCGGGCGTAGCCGCCGGACGAGCGCTGTAAATTGGCTCATTTAGAATCAGTACAGCTTGCTCCTCACCATCGAAAAGATGATTTACGGCGGCGACGGTCTCGCCCGGCTACCCGCCGATGAGCGCGGCCGTGGAAAAGCAGCATTCCTTCCCTTCGTTCTTGGCGGCGAAAAAGTCGAAGCCACGATCACCGAACAGAAACCCGGCTTTGCGCGCGCCCATCCTGACCGTATCCTCGAACCTTCGCCGCACCGCATTGAGCCTGGATGTCCGTACTTCAGTCACTGCGGAGGATGCCACTACCAACACGCCGACTACGAGCACCAACTCGAGATCAAGAAGGATATCCTTCGAGAAACTCTGCGCCGAACGGCGAAAGTCGACCTCCCGGGTGATATACAAGTCCATCCTTCGCCGCCGTGGAACTATCGCAACCGCTCGCGCTTGCAGGTCCAGACCAGCCCCGAATTCAAGGCTGGATATTTCAAGATGGCCTCGCACGAGTTGCTCGCTATCGAGGAATGTCCCATCAGTTCACCTCTGATTAATCGGGGGATCCGCGGGCTTTGGCAGGTTGGGAGCGAAGGTAAAGTGCCACCGGGTGTCCGCGAAATTGAGTTTTTCACCAATGCGGATGACAGCAAGATGCTGATCGAGATCTCGGCCGGCTTAGATACCAGACGCGCTGCGGTGCGCTCGTGGGCGGAAGAGTTTCTTGCATCGATGTCAGAGATCGTGGGAATCGTGGTGTTTCGCGAAAGCGGCCAAGGCAAATTTCACCCGCCAGAAAGACTTGTAACCGTTGGCGCCGACCATCTTATTTATGAGACCCAAAGAACTGCGTACCGAGTCAGCGCCGGATCGTTCTTCCAAACCAACCGCCATCTAACGGATGAACTTGTCAAAATAGTGACTCAAGGCCCGTCCGGAGAACTGGCTCTCGATCTCTACGCCGGCGCAGGATTGTTTTCCACAGCCCTGAGTGACTTTCATCACATCGTTTCTGTTGAGTCGTCACAGACATCCTCAGGCGATCTCTCCTACAATTTGCCCTCGAATGGAGTTGCGGTACAGGACACAACGGAGCATTTCCTGACCGGTGTGCAAAATACGGGGCGGATCGGGAAGGGCATAGTTCCCTCTCATACTTTTCATAAGCCCGACCTGGCGGTGGTGGACCCGCCTCGAGGTGGCCTGGGAGAGCGCGTGGCGCGAATGTTGGCGACCTTGGGCGCGCCACGCGTTGTCTATGTCTCGTGTGATCCGGTCACGCTGGCTCGTGACCTGGTGATCCTGCTCGGTGCGGGTTATCGGATCGAGGATGTGCATATGATCGATCTGTTTCCGCAGACGTACCACCTGGAGAGCGTCGTGCATTTGGTCCGCTGATCTCGTCTGCTTATAGCCCCAATGGGCCGGCAACCTTCCATTCGCTGAACCATCGCCGTTCCCGCTATGATCTCTCCCTCGCCATCCGGTTCTCCTGCCTTTTCCTTCAAGGCATCGCGCCAGCCAATGCTCTGGACAGCAACGGCGTACGCGCTTGGTATCACTTTCGGCAGGTACGAATGGCGGCCGGTTCTGTGGTGGTTCGTCGCCTCACTCGCCTTTCTTGCTGCCGCGGCCTACTTCGCATCTCGCCGGTCCCCGTTTGCCTGGACGCTAGCTCTGGCAACATTTTTTCTAGCTGGCGCCCTTCACATTCAACTCAGAGCGAACTGCGATCGCCTCGATACCTCGATCTTGCCCTACGCAGACCGTCAGGAGGTAGAGATCACGGCGCACGTCATACGAGACGGACGTCTACACCAAGATGAATTGGGAGAGATCAGACAGTCCCTCGACCTCGAAGCCGAACAGATCCGAACTGCTGCCGGTGAGATCGTCTCTGTGTATTCCGGAATCCGGCTGAATATCTATAGTCCGCGTGCACGGGAAGCGCAAAAAATTGCGTTTGCCCCATCGGGAGGTGACGAAGTTCGTCTTTTTCAATATGGCGAACGGATCCGCTTCTTTGCCAAACTCAAACCGCCACACAATTTCCGAAACCCTGGTGCCTTTGATTATCGAGGATATCTCTCTGATCACGGGATCGCGGCGCTGGGCTCAGCCAAACTCCCAGATGTCTCACTGCTTCCAGGATTCAACGGAAACCGAATTACCCGTTGGCGGAACCGCATCCATCGTAGCGTGCTGGCAAAGGTACAGGAGACTTGGGCGCCACGCGAAGCCGCGCTGATTGACGCCATGATTATCGGCGATGAAGCGTTCATTGACCGCGATACACGTGTCGACTTCCAACGCTCGGGCACCTATCACGTGCTTGTTGTCTCAGGGATGAATATCAGCATCCTGGCATTCGTCGTTTTCTGGACCTTGCGCCGCCTGCTGTTCCCGGAAATTCCGGCAACGGTGCTCACCATCGGCTTCTGCGTCGTCTACGCCTTTATCACCGAGGTTGGTGCGCCCGTCTGGCGTGCAACTCTGATGTCTGCAGTCTATCTGAGCACACGACTGCTCTATCGCGACCGCGCCATGCTCAATGCACTTGGTGCGGCTGCGCTGGGGTTACTCATCTTCGATCCTCGCCAGCTGTTTACGGCCAGCTTCCAGATGACATTTGTCTGCGTGTTGATCGTCGCCGGGATTGGCATACCGTTCTTGCAGCGTACTTCAGAGCTCTACAGGTTGGGTGTGGCCAACTGGGATTCGAAAGACTTTGCCCGATCGCTTCCTCCACACGTAGCTCAATTTCGGCTGGACCTGCAGTTGATTGCAGCACGACTGTCACTTTTCATAGGCAAGCGCTGTGCTGATCGCTCCGTCCGTGTGCCCATTCGCTTCCTGCTGGCACTTTCAGAATTAGTCTTCGTCTCGGCAGTGATGCAAATGGGACTCACGCTTCCCATGGCCTACTACTTCCACCGCGCGACCACCATCGGTTTGCCTGCGAACCTCGCCGTCGTGCCTTTGACGCAGTTGATGATGCCGGCAGCAGTCGCTTCCGTGGGACTCAGCTACATCTCGCCGCTGCTCGCGCGGATTCCGGCACTCGTGACCACCCTCGCGCTGACCGGTATCACAGGCACGGTGCACGGACTTGGGGGGTATCGATTGGCCGATCTGCGAGTCCCTCTACCGTCACTACTCATGAGCGGACTGGCTGCAGCGGCCTTACTCATGGCTCTCTGGACCGCGCGGAAGCGCGCACTCCTGACGATCACCGGGCTGGTTGCAATCCTTCTCGCTTCGGTGGGTCTCGGTGTTCTGCGTCAACAGCCAGTCACGCACAGCCGCGCTCTCGAAGTCACTTCAATCGACGTCGGCGAGGGCGACTCCACGTTGCTGGTTACGCCGCAGGGCAGAACTCTGCTGATCGACGCCGGAGGGCCGATTGGGCCCGGCGGATCGCAACTTGACTTCGGCGAAGATGTGGTGTCGCCGTATCTTTGGTCTCGAGGTATTTCTCACCTCGACGCCGTCGCCATCACTCATGGACACTCCGACCATATCGGCGGCATGCTGGCCGTGCTCAAGAATTTCCGGCCGAACGAATTGTGGCTGGGACTGCAACCGCCCAGCGCCGCCCTCGACAACGTAGTTGCCACAGCACAGAAGCTGGGCGTCCATGTGGTACGGCGGTGGGAAGGTGATGACTTCGAGTTCGGTGGAAGCCGCGTGCAAGTCCTTTTCCCGCCGCGCGATTGGCCAATTGCGGAGAAGCCTCGAAACAATGACTCGTTGGTGTTGCGACTCAGTTACGCGGAGTCATCGGTCCTCATGGAAGGCGATGCCGAGAAGCAGGTGGAGCGCCGCATTGCCGGTCTGCATCATCCTACAGCGAGTCTGCTGAAGGTAGGACACCACGGCAGCGCCAATGCAACCACTCCCGAGCTGGTCGATTCCGCAAAACCCAGTTTTGCCGTTATCTCTGTTGGAGCGGGAAACTCGTTCGGTCTGCCAAGGATGGAAACGCTGAAACGGCTTTCAGAAGGGGGAACTCGCGTCTACCGCACGGATCTTGATGGCGCTGTCACCTTCTATCTTGACGGACACTCCGTTACGCCCTCTTTGACGGGTCTTCAATAATCTCAATTTCCGCGGTCTCGTCATCGTCATCTGGGGCGGGCAGTTGCTGGTGCTCGGCAATCAGTTTCCGGGCGGCCTCGGCATCTTCCTGCCGTACCAGAATGATCATCCCCCCGAGGCCGGGGAATGTGTCTTGGACCATGGACGCGGCTGTGAGGTCACTATCGATTCCCGCCGACTCAAGCAGGCCCTTGACGATCATCGCCTCTGACTCCTGTTCGGAATCGAAGACCTTCACCAACTTTTCGTGGGGATTGGGTTGCGGCTGCGCGTTCGTCGATGGATCCATAAGGTCTGCCATGCCTCCAATTCTAATTCACAGCTCAATCGGTGCCGCTTACAGATTCTACTCTGATGAACGCGAGGTCGACCCGGGTTCACCGCAACTGATGCCAATCCTCTAGCTCGGGGTTGCGGACACGAAGGGTACGAATCGGAAAGGGCACCTTTGGGCAGTTGCTTTCTGCCGCCATTAAGGCAGAATGGCCCTAATCGCGGCGCAACGCCGGACTATAGCGCGTCATCCAAAGAATGTGGGCAAAGGGGAAACTATGAACATCTCGCAGCGCGTCGGACAAGAGGGGAGATTTCCGCTCGGGGAGGACTCAATTCATGAACGCGAAGAGGAAGCCCGCAAGATCCGCCGCCTGCAGGTGATGATGAGTATGGTGATGTCGGTGATCGGCCAGGATCCGAGTATGACCGTCGAAGAGGCTTCAGAATTGGCGGCTGGGGCTAAGCGTGCCGCGCTCGCCATGTTCCCCGACAAAGAACTCGCTTTCGACCTTCTCTACCGGCCTCGATTGCAGCGGCTGATCCGAGAGCGATTTCGGCTGCAATAAACCGAGGCTTTCGCTATTCGTCCGCAACAGGGTTTGCCAATGTTCCCACGCCTTCGACCGTCACTTCGATCCGGTCTCCTGCGACAACCGGTCCCACGCCGGAAGGTGTGCCGCTCGGAATCAAGTCTCCGGGGAACAATGTCATCGCCTGCGCGATGTATCGAATGACGATTTCCAGATTGAAGATGAAGTCCCTCGTATTGCCATTCTGCTTCATCTCACCATTGACTTTCGTCCGAACCCCAACTCCCGTCCAAGGATCGATTTCGTCCGTGACGACCGGGCCCACTGGGCAGAACGTGTCAAACCCTTTGGCTCGCGACCACTGCCCGTCGGTGTTCTGCAAGTCGCGTGCGGTGACATCGTTCACGCACGTGTAGCCTAATATGAACTGCCGAATATCGACGTCGGCAGGTGGCTGATAGCAAGTCTTGCCGATCACAACCCCGAGTTCGCCTTCATAGTCGACCCGCTGCGAAATCTTCGGGCGCCGCACCGTTGCTCCGGGAGAAAGCAACGCCGAGGTCGCCTTCAAAAATATGAGCGGCTCCTTGGGAACTTCGTGACCTAACTCGGCGGCATGCTCGCGATAGTTGCGCCCTACGCACACGATCTTCGAGGGCCGTACAGGAGGAAGCAGCGTCGCTTGATCGAAGGGGATCGGGTCAATGCGGCGCGAGCGCAATCCTTCGACATCGCCATCCGCTTCTTCGGGCGGGGTAAGAAGAAGCCGTACAATCGCGTCGCTTCCCGCAACCGACTCGACCAAACCGTACTGCGGCTGTCCGTTAAATTGAAATCTGCAGTATTTCATCGATCTCTATCTAACCACACCTTTCGGATTTCATGGTTAAACTGCCAACTTTTCGCAAATTTCGCCAATTCAAACCTCGCATTTATGGAACCGCTTCGCTTGCTTCTTCGGAGCGAGCGCTCTCATTGCCTCTCAGATCCACCGAAGAGACCGAGTACGTGTAGCGCTTGCCTGAATGAACGTCTGTATCGCGATAAGCCGGCGCGCGGACGAGTTCGGCATTGATTTTGATTGTGGAACCGCCATCTTCCGCACGGTAGACGTTGTACCCGGCGAGATCTGCATCGGTCACGGGCGCCCAAACCAGATCGATGAACGGCCTCTGCCCTGGGCCTGAGAACACGGCTTGCAGTCCGGTCGGAACCGCGGGAGGAAAGACATCGTCGGCGAATACCTTTACTGCGGGCGTATCGTCGCCCTCGACCTGAGTCTGAGGTTTGCCAGGCACATCGATCAGCGTAACGGCCTCGGCGCGATACTCGTATGTTTTCTCCCATTCAATACTTGAATCAGTCAGCAGATAACCTTGCTCTCTGCCGGCAGGTAACTGGCCAGCCTGAACTCGCTCATTGCTGCCGACCACATTTCGGTAAACACGATAGACATAATGCAGGCCAGGTGGCGGCGAGGGAGGCGTGGCAGACCAACTCAATAGGACTCCATCGCGAGTGACGCGGGCCTCGAAGTTCTGCGGAGCTGGGAGAGTGTGTGCGAGCGGAACGCGCACTTGGTTTGAAATGCCCGCGCCTCGGCCTTCTCGATTCAGCACTTCAACCGCGTACGTCGCAAAAGCGTCGGGCGAGTCGCTCTCGATTGCGGCGGTCGCATCGGTGTAGGAGCCCTCTGCTGGTTTTCCTGATTTGGTTGCGGGCAACTGAGTCTGAGGCGAGGTCTGCCCTACCGGAGTTCCACACTCCTTTAGTTCACGAAATTCGCGGCAGATACGCGTCGGGCCGAGATTTCGGATCGTTTCCCGGTCGGTTGTTGATTTGGGAAGCGTCCACGTGAGCACGACTCGGTCGCCTTTGCGAGACGCCCGCAGGTCAGAAGGAGGCTTGGGAAGATCGAGCGACGGAGGTAACGGCGGCTGGATCGTGGCGCACGCCGTCAGAATCAACGGTATGGACAGAGCAAGCCATCGCGCCAGGGCAGAAAGTCTCATGCGGAAGAAAACAGACTAACAGAACCGTTTCGTCGTCTGGCAGCCGAAGCTACACGGTCAGTTCCTTGACCGCTTCGCGGAACACCTTCGTGTGCCGGTCCACGTGGTCCGCTTCTGTCTGCGGACACATCAGTGCCATATTGTGAAACGGTGTCAGCAGAATTCCGCGATTCATGGCGTAGAGGTGCATGAAGCGCTCGAGTTCGAAATCCATCGCGTCGTGCGCCTGCTTGCCATTCTTCGGCTCTGGACCAAACATGTATTCGGCGCGGCAGCCCAAGCGCGTCACGTGCCATGGCAACTCGGCCTCGGCGATCGCCCTGGCAACGCCAACGGTCCACCGCTCCGCCATGGGCATCATCCGGTCGAAGGCTTCCTTGGTGAGAACCGTCGTCAGGGTAGCGCGCATGGCGGCCAGGGAGAGGGCGTTTCCCGCCAGCGTACCTCCGATGCCGCCAACGTCGCAGTTTTCCAGTTCCTGCTTCGCGACGATGCGATCGGCAACTTCCTGCGAGAAGCCGTATGCCGCGCCCGGAATGCCTGCTCCAATCGCTTTGCCGAAGACAATCACATCGGGATCGAGGTTTTCTGCGCGGGTGTATCCGCCCGGGCCGGCGCAGATGGTGTGCGTCTCATCGATGATCAACAGCGTTCCGTGTTTGCGCGTGAGTTCGCGCAGCGCCTGATGATATCCGGGCTGCGGATGCACGATACCGACGTTCGTCATCGCTGGCTCGGCCAGTACGCAGGCCACGTCCCCGGGTGCGAGCGCCGCCTCTAGCGCGGCAACGTCGTTGAACTCGATAACCTTGGTTGTGACTGCGGGATCGACTGGCGGCCCGATATTTCCCGGGCGCGGTCCGGCCGTTCCGTCCTCGTGCAACGTGATGAAAGTTTCGTCGACCGTCCCGTGATAGCACCAGTGATAAACCAGAATCTTTGGCCGTCCGGTAATCTGCCGCGCGAGCCGGATCGAAAATCGGTTCGCATCCGTTGCGGTCAACGAGAATTGCCAGTACGGCAGGTTGAACCGCTTCTGCAATTCCTCGGCGACGACGATCGCGTCTTCGCTCGGCAACATGAGCGTGATGCCGCGCCGCATTTGTTCTTCGGCGGCCTTGACCGTGGCAAAGGGAGAATGTCCCGTCATCGCCCCCGTATCGCCGAGACAGAAATCGATGTAACGGAGGCCGTCGACATCGAAGAATTCTGCGCCCTGCGCCTCGCGAACGAATGGCGGAAATGCGCCGGCCCACTTGACCATCCAGTTCATCGGGACACCGGCGAGGAGCGACTTGCGCGCCCGGTCAAACAACGCCTTGGACTTCGGACGCTCGTCAACGAACTTCTTCTGTTCGCGTTGCATCAGGGACTGCAAGCGGGAGCGATCAATGGTTTTCATGAGTGGATAAAGATAAACCAGAGAGGGCGCTATAGGTGTTTGTCAGGCAGCGAGGTATATCGCGCAATTTTTTCGACAGAATCCGTAAAATCTTGGATTGATTAGAGTTACGCTGGCCGGGGGTCTTCTTGATCTGCCAAAATCTTGAATCTAAAGTAGTTAAAGGCAAAATCTTCAAAAATAAGGACTTAGCATCGCTCGAGAAAGTGTGCTGCGTGCCGGTGGATCGTTTGGTAAAGGTCAGCTTGGAAAGGTTGTCGCGCACCATGCCAGTGTGAGCGGTTCAATTTCCTGAGTAAAGGTCATTCGTCACACTTGGGAGACATTTGCTGTGGAAAAAAGATTCGTCTTCTGTTCGCGTTGGTCTCGGCTCGGCTGGAGGAGATCGAAAAGCTCATCGAGGTGCGAGCTCGGGTACACTTCTCTGGAAAGCGATCGCTCCTAATGGTTAAGCACGCAAATAGGTCGGTTGAGGCACCCTCTAATAGCATGGCCGCGCCCGCGGATCTGGCAGCTTTTATGCATGACTATCTAGGTGCCAGATCGCCCTTGCATCCCAAAGTCGAACATTTGCGCCAGATCTTCGAAACTCTGTTTTTCCTAAGCTTAAAAAACGAAGAGGCCAACCCGCTGACATGCACGGTCCTTTACCAGCCGAAAGCCGACAAGGCAAAACCGTTTCCACCCCGAAGGCCGCACGTGGAAATAAGCAAATGGACGCCAAATGCGCTCGCCCCACCTCTGCGGTTCACGATTGAAAACCTTCGCAAGATAGCGCATGCCGTTGATCCTCAGACCGCTGCTCTAGGGGTGTTTCCAAATACGTCGGGAGCACTCATGATCTGGGGGATCATCGATCAGTTCCCGTTGCACATGCTGCGCTACACATCGTGGGAGACCGACCGGCGCTCATTTGTACCTGCAGGCTTCCACGTAACAATAGCCTCGCCCGGCGAACTGAGGGTTTACATCGGCGACAGGGTGCTCGCGACCCTAAGACAAGAACGACTAATCTGCAGAGAGACAGACGCTCTTTGGCACGGCCCGCTCGCGCAAACGCTCGATCGGTACGTCCGACGCTATCAGAGCGAAGTCAGGAAAGCGGTCGGCGCGCGTCTCTACAAGAGCTCCGGAGAATGGTTCAAGGGCACTGACGAAGAATATAGATGTTCTGAGGACTATAGCAGCGAGCTTCGAGACTTCTGGCTCGGAACCCTCTGCCGCGTTCTGCTACGCATCCAGAGTTACCGTCACGGCGGCGCTCTTTTGCTTACGCCCGCGGCCCCAACAACCGACCTGTCCATAAAATATCAATTTCCCTATAACCGGATTCACGAGCATCTTTGCGCTTATGCGGGGGCAATGATCTGCCATACCTTCATAGAGATAAGGGCGCGCCAGGGTCAACTTGATGAGATTGAATATGATGGCCAACCGACGAGCAATGTAGGTTATTTCACAGCGCCCGACGGTCGCGAGAATGTATTTATGGCGGGCGGCTGCGGCGGATCTGACGAGAACCTCTTCCGGTCATGGTTCTACACGGCTAGCCGCGTTGATGCAATGGCCGCGCTTTCGGGTGCTGTGGCTCTCGTGTCGTCGCTAAGCCGCGTCGACGGCCTTGTACTGCTGTCTGGGGGACTAGCCCTCCGGGGTTTCGGGGTAGAGATCCGATCCAAGAAGGAGATTGGCGCGGTACATCTCGCCCGCGATCCCGGGGCACTCTCGACAACACCAACGGATCCAAAAATCTACGGAACACGACACCGCTCCATGATGCGATATTGCGCAGCGCACCCGGGCAGCGTCGGTATAGTCGTATCTCAGGACGGGGACGTTCGCGCCATCACGCGGGTGGGAAATAAGGTTGTTATGTGGGATCAGCTCCAACTGAGGGCAGGCGTGCTAGACGAGGACCTGTATCCCCGATTCGTCCTCGAGAGACTCTCCCCCGAGCACAAACAACGTCTGAGTAACCACGCCTAGAGTATGTAGCGGCTCAGATCCTGATCTTTGACAATGTCATTCAGCATCTTGCGCACATAGTCAGCGTCGATCGTGACCGCCTGTCCCTTCTTCTCTGGCGCCTCAAAGCTGAGTTCATCGAGCACGCGCTCCATGATCGTATGCAGGCGGCGCGCTCCGATATTTTCTGTGCTCTCGTTCACGCGGAAAGCGAAGTGAGCAATTTCGTCCAGCGACTCGGGAGTAAATTCCAGCTTTACGCCTTCGGTTTCCAGCAAAGCGGTGTACTGCTTTACCAGCGACGACTTCGGCTCGGTCAGGATGCGCACGAAATCTTCCATGGTGAGCGACTGCAGCTCGACGCGAATGGGGAAGCGTCCTTGCAATTCCGGAATCAGATCGCTGGGCTTCGAAACGTGGAACGCTCCCGCAGCGATGAACAGGATGTGATCTGTACGGACCATGCCGTAACGGGTGTTTACCGTCGTTCCTTCCACGATCGGCAGGATGTCTCGCTGTACGCCTTCGCGGGAAACGTCGGGACCATGTCCGCCTTCGCGGCCGGCGATTTTGTCGATCTCATCGAGGAAGACGATACCTGAGTTTTCCACGCGGTCGATCGCCGTGCGCGTCACCTGATCCATGTCGATCAGACGCTGCTCTTCTTCCTGGATGAGATATTCGAAGGCTTCGTTCACCTTCATCTTCCGCTTTTTGGTCCGCTGCCCGAAGATGTTCGGCAACATGTCCTTGATGTTGACGTCCATCTCCTCCACGCCCTGATTCGTCAGAATCTCGAATGACGGAAAATTGCGCTCACGGACGTCGATCTCGACCATACGATCGTCGAGCTTGCCTTCGCGCAGTTGCTGTCGCAATTTTTCGCGCGTGCGGCTCGAGGATTCCGCCAATGACGTGTTGCCGTCAATCACGACTCCGCCAGAAGTCGCAGCCGGATCGGGCCGCGGCGGTGGAGAAGGCGGAAGCAGAATATCCAGCAGACGCTCTTCCGCATTCAGTTCGGCCTTGTCGGCGACGTCTTCCAACTTCTCTTCCCGAACGTTATCGATCGCGATCTCGACCAGATCGCGCACCATCGATTCGACATCGCGCCCCACATAACCGACTTCGGTAAACTTCGAAGCCTCGACCTTGAGGAAGGGTGAGTTTGCGAGCTTGGCCAGCCGCCGCGCAATCTCGGTTTTGCCCACGCCGGTGGGCCCGATCATGATGATGTTCTTGGGGATAATCTCTTCGGCGAGATCGGGCGGCAGTTTCTGACGGCGCGTACGGTTCCGCAGCGCAATGGCCACGGCGCGCTTGGCGTCTTTTTGCCCGATCACGTATTTATCGAGTTCGACAACGATCTCGCGCGGGGTCAGTTCATCCAGCGCAAGCTGTTCTTCTTCAGCGGTGGAGGGAAGATAAATAGCCATTTGAAGTCGTTAGATCCTACCTTTAGTCCTATCACCATCGTACTGATTTCTCATCGATCGATGGGTGCTACTGTCAGCCCTGATCACCGCAGACGTCTGTTAAAGGAGGGCTGCACCATGATTTTCTTCTTTGGGGTAAGGACCAAAGCCAAAGCAATATCGCAACAGGAGCGAGCCTGTTCCAAGTGCGTGCGGCCGACCATGCACGCCATCATTGAAACCAAGAAATGGTTCACACTGTTTTTCATCCCCGTGATTCCGTTCGGAGGCAATTTTTTCGCCCGTTGCGGAGTCTGCGGCTTGAATACAAAGTGCACCGCCGAAGTCAAAGATCAAATGGCGATCAAAGCCATGGCCGCCAAAGCCTGATCATCGACACGGAGTTAAAACCCTCCCCTGCACGCCTCATAGCTCTTCAATCGTGACTCGATCATTGGTATAGATGCACATTTTGCCCGCAATCTTCATTGCTTCTTCGGCAATTTGACGCGCCGATAACTGAGTATGCTCGGCCAAAGCCTGGGCTGCGGCCTGGGCGTAAGGCCCGCCGCTACCGATGGCGGCGATGCCGCTGTCCGGTTCGATCACGTCTCCTTGCCCACTCAGCAGGTACGTCTGTTCTCTATCGCTGACCAGCAGGAGAGCTTCCAGGTGGCGCAAGAATTTATCGGTGCGCCAATCGCGAGCCAGTTCGACGGCAGCGCGGCCGAGGTTTCCGTGATATTGCTCCAACTTGGCTTCGAATCGGCCGAATAGAGTGAAGGCATCGGCTGTGGAACCGGCGAATCCGGCGACGATCTTGTCGTTGTAAAGGCGTCGGATCTTCTTGGCCGAGTGCTTGATAACGGACTCGCCGAGGGTCACCTGTCCGTCGCCAGCCAAAACCACGCTGCCGCCCCGGCGAATCGACAAAACCGTTGTGGACCGTATCAGTCGTTTCTTAGACATGAGCGCAATTTTTGATTATAGCAGCGCCGGAGCGGACCCTTTCCCAACCGGACTGAGCGCCTGTAAAGGCTATGTTTGCTGGTATTTACAGATCGCCTCGGTAACCACTGCTCCGATTACCGCTGTGACATTTCCTCATTCGGCAAATGCCCGTAGCGTGTAGGTCATGCGCAAGTCCGCCGCTATTCTTTGCCACGATAAACGTTCGCTGCAGACCCTGCAGGCGACGCTCGATCAACTCGATATCGAACTCATACATTGCCGCTCGCATCAAGAATCTCTGGAACTGGTCATGAGCGGCCGCTGTTCCACCATGATCGTGGACTTCGACCTGCCCGGTGCCGAGGAGGCGATCCGCATGGCATCGTTACTTCCGCCTGCGCAAAAGCCGGCATTGCTGGCCGTGGCGAGCCGCGCATGGCCGGGAACGGGTCAGGCTTTTCAGTCGGGAGCCAGCCGTATCCTTTATCGCCCGCTCGAAAGCGAACTTGTGAAAGAGGCGCTGAAGGTTGGACGGAAATCAGCCAAGGCGAATCGCCGCAAATGCCCGCGCTACGAAGTCAAGACGCTGGTCTATCTCGAACTGGAGCATGGAACTCTGGCCGGAGTCAGTATCGATATCGGCGAGCACGGTCTGGCAATGCAGGCCGCGGAACCTGTGCCCATCCACGCCAACATGCCGTTTCACTGCGTACTGCCCGGAACGCAGGTCACTCTTCAAGGGGAGGCCGACGTCATTTGGGCGAGCGATCAGGGACGGGCGGGACTCTTCTTTTCGAAGCTCGCTCCTGCAGCGCGCAAGCAGTTGAAGCAATGGCTCGTGAAACGCGGACACCAAAGCCAGCACGCGGTGCGAGACCTGCTTCCACCCAGCGACGCGCATGTTTCGTTCGCGGCCGCAGAAGAGGAACTTCAAACCGAAGTGAGCTGAAGGTTTGCGAAAACGCTTCTGCGCTACGCCTGATTTCCTAGCAGCGGCACCTTGCCGTATGATCGCACCTGCATGCCGCGCGTTCAGGAACAACCGTCCTCAACACATTCCGATGTAGCTTTCAACGGACACTCCATGGTGGGTCCGCTCAAGAGGGTGCTCGTGTGCTCGCCCAGGTCCGCTGGATGGAACCAGCCAGACCGTCTAGCGCGCTGGCAGGAACTCGGCTTTGGCCACGTACCCGATTTCGTGAAAGCGCAGGAGCAGCATCAAGTACTGTGTGCAGAATTGAAGACGGTAGGCGCCGAGATTCTCGAACTTCCGACCTCGGATGATCTTTCGCTGGATGCCGCTTACGCTCACGATGCATCGCTGGCAACGGACTTCGGCCTCATTCTCATGCGTCCGGGAAAGCGAATCGCGTGGCTGAAGGCGAACACCAGGGACGATTCGCGGCCGAACTCGGCATACCGATTCTGGGGAAGATTGAGGCTCCCGGCACGACCGAGGCTGGCGACATTGTCTGGCTCGACTCGAAGACTCTGCTGATCGGCCACGGATATCGCACGAACGCCGCCGGCATCGGGCAGATGCGGGCGATGCTCTCCCCAAAGGGAGTCGAGGTAATTTCTGCGCCGCTGCCGTACGGACCTGGTCCATCGGCGTGTCTTCACCTGATGTCGCTGATCAGCCTTCTCGACGAGCAGACGGCCCTGGTCGATCTTCCATGGCTTGCAGTTGAAACGGTGGCGATGCTTCAGTCGCGCGGCTTCCAGTTCGTCGAGATTGACTACTCCGAACGCGACACGCTTGCCTGCAACGTCCTCGCGTTAGGAGAAAAGCGTCTGATCGCTATTGCAGAAAATCGGAAGACCAACGATCGGCTCCGCCAACACGGATTCGATGTACGAACCTTTCCAGGTAGCGAAATCTGTATCAACGGCAGCGGCGGGCCTACGTGCCTGACGCGCCCGCTGCTCCGCAGCTAATTTGCAGGTAGCGGAACTTACCTTCCTTGTTTGCCGTATCAAGCTGCGAGTAGAATTCTGTCCGCTCTCCGGAGGTACTCCATGCACCGTTTCTGCCCCTCTCGCCGTCTTGCCGTTCTTCTATTGGCTGTGTTGCAGACATTCGCATTCGCTCAAGCCGACCTCATCTCGCGGAGTGTGCTGTTTGGCAATCCCGAACGGACCGATCCTCAGATATCTCCTGACGGCATGATGCTTGCTTACCTTGCCCCCGATCAGGGCGTGCTAAATGTGTGGGTTCGAACTCTGGGAAGAACAGACGACCGCGTCATCACCAACGACCGCAAGCGCGGCATTCGTAATTTCTCATGGCAATACGACTCGAAAAGCATCCTATATGGACAGGATCAGGGCGGCGATGAAAACTGGCGCATCTATCAGACCAACGTCTCCAGCAAACAGACCAAGGATCTAACTCCCTTCGAAAAATCGCGCGCGGATATGGTTGCCCTCGAGCCCGATCATCCGGACACGCTGCTTATCCAATCGAACAAACGGGATCCCAAAGTCTTCGATGTCTATCGTGTAGATTTGAAATCCGGCGGGCTTACGCTCGATACGGAGAACCCCGGCGATGTCCAGGGCTGGCAGCCAGACCATGACCTGCAGGTTCGTGCGGCGCAAATCAATACCGCGGATGGAGGAACCGTAATTCGGGTTCGCGACGATACGAAATCTCCATGGCGTGAGTTGATCAAGTGGGGTCCGGAGGAAACGCTAGGGAATATCGTCAGCTTCTCGCCCGACAACAAGTCGCTTTTGATCATGACTTCGCTCGATGCGAACGCGGCGCGCCTGCTCTCGGTCGATGTTGCGTCCGGCAAGCGCTCCGTGATCGCGGAAGATCCTCAATTCGATGTTTCGTTCACCGTCACGCATCCCAAGACGAATAAGCTCCAGGCCGTGGTCTTCCTCCGTGAGCGGCGCGACTTTGAGATTTTGGATAAAGACATTCAGCCCGACTTCGATGCCCTGCGGAAGGTGCGCGACGCCGACATCAGCAATGTGAGTCGCGATCTTAAGGATGACAAATGGATCGTCACGTTCGAGGAGGACGATTCACCTGTCTATTACTACCTTTACGATCGTGCTTCGAAGCAGGCCACAATGTTGTTCAGCAATCGGCCAGAGCTCGAGAAATACAAACTGGCCAAGGTAAAGCCGATTGAATACACAGCCCGTGACGGCATGAAGATCTACGGATACCTCACGACGCCTGCGGGAGTCGACGCGAAAAATGTGCCGATGGTCGTCTTCCCTCACGGCGGTCCATGGGGAAGAGATCTTTGGGGATACGATCCCTATGCGCAATGGCTGGCCAATCGCGGATACGCGGTTCTGCAGCCGAACTTTCGCGGTTCCACCGGCTATGGCAAGCAGTATTTGAATGCGGGCGACCGCCAGTGGGCCGGGACGATGCACACCGACCTGCTCGACGGGAAAGATTGGGCGGTACAGCAGGGCGTCGCCGATCCTAAAAAGATATGCATCATGGGCGGCAGCTATGGGGGTTATGCCACCCTGGCCGGCGTTGCATTTTCGCCTGACGCCTTTGCGTGCGGGGTCGATATTGTCGGCCCTTCAAACCTCAATACACTGCTGAAGACAATCCCGCCATACTGGTCGACGTTTCTCGCGGTATTCCACAAGCGCATGGGCGAGGACGAAGCCTTTCTGAAGTCGCAGTCTCCTCTTTTCAAGGCGGACGACATCAAGGTTCCGTTGCTGATCGGCCAGGGCAAGAACGATCCCCGCGTGAATAAGGCTGAGAGTGATCAAATCGTCGCTGCCATGCGGAAAAACAATAAACCGGTGGAGTACTACGTTTTTCCAGATGAAGGTCACGGCTTCGCTCGGCCCGAAAATCGGATGGCTTTCAATGCGGCAACCGAGGAATTCCTTACGAAATATCTAGGAGGACGATTCGAACCTCCGACCGATGCTGAGAAGAAGCTGCTGGAAAGCGTGAAGGAGTAGAGCGCATACCGACGGTCTGGACTGTTTCTTGAGACTACTTTCGTAGCGGGAGCAGTTCCCGCAAGCGCTGATCTCGGAAATACAGTCCACCCCACGCCAGCATTCCGAGGATGACTGGCATGGGGTAAGTTGCGTCGCCAATGCGAAGAGTCGTGATGGTAGCGCCTCCGAGAAGCCCCGTCATCAGAATTGCGCCCAGCACCGCAGTTCTCGGAATTAGATAAACGACGACACATGCGAGCTCGATGATCCCGACGGGAATAATCAGCCGCTCAGACAGGCCGGCTTTAGCGAACCCTTCGACAACCGCTGCCATCTTCGTCAGCTTCATCACACTGCTGAACAGCACCAGCAGGACGGGCAAAGCACTCATCACTCTACCCGTCCACAACGCCGTTTTCGAGATGGATGCATTCTGCGATGACGCCATTTGATCTGTCCTCCGAAATTCGATATCTAAACCGCCCATTAGGGCCGCTTACCCCGCAGGTGATTCCCCAAGCGGTCCAAAGTCTGGTTCCAGCCCGCTTCCATGCCCTGCAGGTATTGCGGAGCCACCACGGTCTCACGGAGCACCCGTGCCTGCATGGTAAGAGACGTTTTGCCGTGCTGCTCGACAAAAGTAATGGTGTTCTGCACATCGAACATCGAATTGCCATTCTCGTCAAGAGCGCTGCTGACGAATACAATTCGCTCCGGTTCGACGATTTCTTCAAATACCCCTTTCATGGGATAGATCACGCCATTGGGGGCACGCATATGAATGCGGATCTCGCCGCCCGGCCGCACGTCCAGTTCGCAAACTGGGTTGGTAAACCCATTTGGGCCCCACCAGTGCGCGACCTGCTTGGGATCAGTCCAAGCACGGAAGACGAGGTGCCGGGGTGCGTCGAAGACGCGAGTGATGACCAGATCCCATTTCGACTGGTTTGTGCCGCTAGTATTTGCGAGATTTGCGGACATGCGTCTTCTCCTTGTGGGGCGCTTGTTGGTTTTTCCCGTCCTGACGCTTGAGCTCCTGCAGATAGACATCTAAGCGGTCGAAGCTCTCTTCCCAGAATTTCCGGTAGTGTTCGACCCATCCCGCCACATCCTGCAGCGGACGAGCCTGCAGGCGGCACGGCCTCCACTGTGCTTCCCGCCCGCGCGAGATGAGGCCGGCGCGCTCCAGAACTTTCAAGTGCTTGGAGATGGCCGGCATGCTCATGGCAAATGGCTCCGCCAGTTCGGTCACCGAAGCCTCCCCTGAGGCCAGGCGAGCCAGAATCGCTCGCCGCGTGGGGTCTGCCAGTGCTCCAAAGGTTTCGCTGAGTCGATCGTTCATTTGTTATAAACCGTCAGGTTAAATAACTAATAAGTTAAATACGCTTATGGTCCGGCTTGTCAACCTGTTTTTCGGAAAAATGGGAGTCGACTTTTCCCGAACTATCGAGCGATTCTGGCGATTGATATGATGTTTTCTCAAAGAAAAAGTAAGTCCGGGAGAGAGCCCCTCATGCATTTGCCGTTTCGGCGGATCGCCCTGTTATGGATCGCATTCGCTACTTTCACGACGTGTCCCGCCTTCGCCCAAACCCCAGCGGCATCCCAGCCCACGGTGATCGTCGACGCGCTCTCTGCCTCTGAAGTTTTGCAGGACGGCATTCAGATCCAGGCCGGTTCGGCTGCTCTGCGAATCAACGCGTTGCGCGACGACATCATCCGGGTGCGCATCTCTCCGACGGGAACGCTACCCGAAGAGGCATCATGGGCCGTCCTTCCCGAATCGCGGACTAAGACTATTGCTGTAAAGCCGATGCAAGATGATTCAGCCGTTGGATTCCGTACCGGAGCTCTGGACGTCCGAGTCGAGCGCAGTCCTTTGCGGATTGTGATCCGCGATCTTTCCGGAAATGTCATATCTGCGGATGCACCAGGCCGTCCGACCAAATTCCAACTTGGTGGATTTTCTGTTTACAAGCAAATGCCCGGTTCCGAACACTACTTCGGTCTTGGCGATAAGACCGGGCAGTTCGATCGGCGCGAACAGGCCTACACGTTGTGGAACACTGACGTCGGCCCGCAAGAATCGGTCGATCCGCTGTACAAAGCGATCCCGTTCTTTCTGGCGATGAACGGAATGCAAAGCTACGGAATTTTCCTCGACAACACCTGGCGCACCTGGTTCGACTTCGGCAAACAATTTCGCGACTCGATTGGCTTTGGCGCCGAAGGCGGGCCGCTCGACTACTACTTCATTTATGGTCCAGCGCCGAAGCAGGTCGTGGAAGGGTACGCGTATTTAACCGGCAAGCCGCCGCTACCTCCGATTTGGTCGTTGGGCTTCCAGCAGTCGCGGTACTCGTACACTCCTGAGTCGAAGGTGCGCGAGATTGCTACCCGTCTTCGGACGGACCGCATTCCTTCCGACGCCCTCTATCTCGATATCGATTACCAGGATCGAGACCGTCCGTTCACCGTAAACTCGAAGAGCTTCCCAAACTTTCCGGGACTGGTTTCGGATCTGCGCAAGCAGCACTTCCATCTCGTCAATATCACGGACCTGCACATCGCTCATGTTGCCAATCAAGGATACGCGCCTTACGATTCCGGGCACTCCACAGATCAATTTGTGAAGAATCCGGATGGCAGCGAGTTCGTGGGCATCGTGTGGCCTGGCGAGTCTGTCTTTCCGGACTTCACTCGCGCCCAAAGCCGCGAGTGGTGGGGCAATCTGTATCGCGAATTTGTGAAAGACGGTGTTTCCGGATTTTGGAACGACATGAACGAGCCCTCGGTCTTCAATGGTCCGGGGAAGACGATGCCGCTGAATACGGTTCACCGGATCGAGGAACCGGGCTTCACGACGCGAACTGCGACGCACTCGGAAATTCACAACATTGTTGGACTCGAAAATGCGCGCGCGACATATGAAGGCTTACTGAAGCTGCGGCCGGACGAGCGGCCATTCGTTCTTACCCGCGCCACCTACGCAGGAGGCCAGCGCTACGGTTTCACCTGGACTGGCGACAACGCGGCGACATGGAGTCATCTGCGGTTGGCGACCCAGATGGTGCTCAATCTTGGTCTCAGCGGCATTCCTCTCGCGGGAGCCGATGTGGGCGGCTTCAACGGAACCCCGTCTTCCGAGCTGCTGACGCGTTGGGTGGAGCTTGCTGCGTTCTCTCCTTTTTTCCGCGATCACGCCGATAAAGGCACAGGTCCGCACGAGATCTGGGGGAATGGGCCCGAGCAAGAAGCAATCCGCCGCCGCTATGTTGAAACTCGTTACAAGCTTCTGCCATACATCTATTCTCTCGCCGACGAAACGTCGCGCACGGGCCTGCCGATGATGCGTCCCGTATTCCTCGAGTTTCCCGAAATCTTCGCACCCAACGCGAACTTCGACCACTGGGATACCGAATTCCTGCTCGGCCCGAGCCTGCTTGTCGCCCCGGCTCCATTTGGCGAGAAACTCGACGACTATGTCATTTCATACCCGCCGGGCACGTGGTACGACTTCTGGACTGGGGAAAAGATGCCTTTCCAGCCGCCACTTCCCTCGCTGACGGACGTCCTCAATGCGAAGCCCGGAACGACGTTTCCCGAGCAGCACAGAACTCATCCGAAGCTCGACACGATGCCGGTTTACGTTCGTGGCGGCAGCGTTCTGCCGATGCAGCCACTGATCCAGAGCACCGACGAAACTCCCGGCGGACCACTTGAGCTTCGCGTCTACCCCGGCGATCATTGCAGCGGGTCTCTCTATCTCGACGACGGACACACCTTCGCCTACCAGCAGGGCAAATATTTACGACAGAGTTTGACTTGCGACTCGGACGCCAGCTCCGTGCGGCTGAAGTTTCACGCACGCGAAGGTTCGTACATACCGTGGTGGAAGATTATCGAAGTCGTGGTCTACGACTGGCCTTCGGCGCACGGGGAAGCCAGAGTCTCAGGCAGCACCTATCCGCTGAAGACGACCTACGACGCCAGACAGCATACGCTGCATATCACGCTGGCGGACCAAGCCGGGGAAACGGAATTAAGTATCAAAGGCAAGTCCAGCCGCTGAGGACGCGCCAAATCGGATTCATGTCAGGAAGCGACAAGGACGTTGGGAGCTATTTTTCTCTCAATTTCTTGGATTTCTCCTCGACACCCCGCGCCAACTTCTCTTTGTGCGCGTGCAGCTTCTTGGCGATGCCTTCGTCAGCGAGCCCAATCATCTGCGCCGCAAGGATGCCAGCATTCGTCGCTCCGGGCTTTCCGATGGCCACCGTGGCAACCGGGATCCCTGCCGGCATCTGCACCGTCGACAGCAGCGAATCCATTCCATTCAGCGACGTCGAAGGAATCGGTACTCCAATCACGGGCAGAATCGTGTGTGCCGCAATTACTCCTGCCAGATGCGCCGCGCCGCCCGCCCCGGCGATGATTACCTTAATGCCGCGATCCGCAGCCTTCTTCGCAAAGTCAGCCGAGCGGTCAGGAGACCGGTGTGCCGACGTCACATCAATCTCATACGCGATCCCGAAATCGTCGAGCGCCTTCCCAGCCTCGCGCATGATCTCCAGATCCGAATCACTCCCCATCACAATCGAAACTTGTGGCTTGCTCATTGCACCCCCCTGAAAGTATTTGGATTGTCATCCTGAGCAGAGGTTGCTCGCGAAGCGAAGCAACCGCAGTCGAAGGATCTCTACCTGTTTTTCACCGCATTCGCAATCGAGTGCACTACGAAAAACGTCAAACAATTCTTCGAAGCCTTGAAACTCTGATGCCGAAACGTTTATTTCTTCAAGGCCCGTGCGGCAATATCTTTCCGATAGTGTGCGCCGGCAAACTCAATTTTGGCGCAGGCCTCATACGCCCGTTCCACGGCCGAATCCAAATCCCGAGCCCGCGCCGTCACGCCCAGAACACGACCGCCGGCAGTGTAATAAGTCCCGTCGCGTTTCGACGTCCCGGCGTGGAATACCTTCACGCCCTCAACTTGGTCAGCCTCGGAAAGTCCGTCAATCCGTTTACCTTGTTCAAATGTCCCCGGGTATCCTCCGGATGCCATAACCACGCATACTGACGGATCCCGCGACCACCGAAAGTCGCCTTCACTGACGCGGCCTTCGACCGAAGCCTCCAGTGCGTCCACCAGGTCGCTTTCGAGCCGCATCAAAATCGGCTGAGTCTCCGGATCGCCAAAGCGGCAGTTAAATTCCAGCACCATCGGACCGCGGGCGGTCATCATCAGGCCGCAGTAAAGGACTCCCTTGAACTCGCTTCCTTCAGCTTTCATCCCGGCCACCACCGGACGCGCAATGTGATTCACCAGCCAGTCGCGCATGCGATCGTCCACAAGATCGGCCGTGGAATACGCACCCATGCCGCCAGTGTTCAGCCCCGTATCGCCGTCGCCGACTCGCTTATGATCCTGTGCCGCTACCAACGGAGCCACGCGTTCGCCATCGCTGAACACCAGGAACGAAAGCTCATCACCTTTCAAACATTCCTCAAGAACAACTCGCGCGCCAGCCTCGCCCAGCATCTTGCCGCTGAGCATCTCTGCCGCAACGCTGGCCGCCTCTTCTTTGCTCTTTGCGATCACCACGCCCTTGCCCGCGGCCAGTCCATCCGCCTTCACCACGACCGGCGTGTGGAAATGTCCGAGTGCCGCGCGCACTTGCTCGATCGAATCGCAGATCGCGAAAGGAGCCGTCGGGATGTGGTGACGCTGCAGAAATTCTTTGGCGAAACTCTTGCTCGACTCCAGCCGCGCCGCCGCCTGCGTTGGACCAAACACGGGCCATCCGCGCCTCGTGAACTCGTCCACCACACCGAGCGTCAATGGCAATTCGGGGCCCACCACGGTGAGATCGGGCTGCAGACGCGTTGCCAGCGCGGTAATCGCATCCAGACTCTTCAGATCAGCAGGGAGACACTCCGCCTCGTCCGCAATGCCGCCGTTCCCGGGCGCGCAATATAGTTTCGTAATGCGCGGAGACTGCTTCAGCTTCCACGCCAGCGCGTGCTCGCGCCCACCGCTACCTAGAACCAGAACTTTCATAAGTCAGAGCAAAATAGGTTAGGGGTTGAAGCGGAATGCTGTCAAACGTGGACAGAGAAGAATATGGGGACAGCGCTTCCGGCTCTCCGTCGAACGCAGCTCTGCAACTATCGGGCTGGCACCTCGGTCATTTCAGGTAAGCCCGGACCAGCGAAATCAAATCTTCCGTCAACTCCTCCGGAGACTCAATGCTCCGGTTCGGATGCGTGATGTGCAACCGGATGTGATCCTCCAAAATCTCTGCCATCAGGCTGTTCACTCCGCCACGAATCGCTGCCAACAGCATCAGGATGTCGGCGCACTCGTCTCCCTCAGTCACGGCGCGCTCCACCGCGGTGATCTGCCCTCCCATGCGTTTGATTCTTGAAAGCAGCTTCTGCTTCTCTTTGGATATTTCCCGCAATTTATCTTTCATGAATTCCTCTTTGCGCCTCCTCTTTTTCCCTTGAATATACCGTAGGGGGGTATGATATATATAAAATGGAGTCGGGCGCAAGTGGACGCTTTTTCTAACCAGCGTTGAAGGAAAGCCAGAGCTGGGCGTCCGACTGCTGAACCCGACAAGGGCTTGTAACACTGCTGTAATGAATTCTGCGTAGGCTCAAGGGATCAGACTGGGCGATGGGCCGCCCGGCCCCTTGTGCTATTAACTATGATTAATACGCAGGGCAATGCTAGAGTTAATCCCAAGTAGTGGGGTTCGACCCGCACAGAGTTGTGATCGGAATCGCGACCAGCCGTGACAAACGGCACGGTTCGCCCGTTTTCGCGCTACTACGTTAGCTTCATGAAGTTAAAATTGAAATTCATTTTCAATATCGGGAACGGCCCGGCACTCGGGGCCCTGCGGCTTCATGCCTGGGGCCGCGCCGTGTCCGTATGGGTGTTGGCCGCCATTTTCGCTACCGTGGTTCCAGCAGTCGCCCAGCAATCAGACGTTCCGTCCGTTCAGCCGGATCATTCCGTTGCTGCGTCTCCGGTTGCTGATGTCGCGGATCCGGCTCCCTCCGACGATTCGACCGAAGCAATGCTTCCGCATTTCAAGAATACTCACTACTGGCTTACCGGTCAGGCCAATTTCGTCTTCCAGACGCACCCGGAATTTCCGGCGCTTTACAGTGGCCCGCACAGTCTCAATCCGCATTACGAAAAAGCAACCTCGCGCGTTATGACGCTGTACACGGGATTTCGCCCTACCAATTCCACTGAGTTTCTTATCGATATCGAAGAGGCCGGAGGCCAGGGGCTCACTCAGGGTTTTGGTTTGGCGGGCAACACCGACCTCGATATTGTTCGCAATCCGCTGCTGAGTAAAGCGCCTTATCTCGGGCGCGGGATGTTTCATCACGTTTTTGCGCTCAGCAAAGATAAAGTCGAGAACACGCGTACCTGGCTCTCTTTGTTCGACGAGCTTCCGCGCCGCCGTCTCGAATTCCGCTTCGGCAAATTCAGCATGCCGGACTTCTTCGACGCCAACTCGGCCGGCAGCGATACCCATTTTCAATTTCTCAACTGGACCATCGACAACAATGGCGCCTGGGACTATGCCGCCGATACACGTGGCTATACTGTCGGCGCCATCGCCGATTTCGAGGATAAGAACTGGGGTCTGCGCTTCGGCGAGGGCCTGATGCCCAAGATCGCGAATGGAATCGATCTGGTCTGGAAGCCCTGGCAGGCCCGCGCCGAGAATGTCGAATACGAACTCCGCAAAGGATTCTTGCCGAAGAAGGCCGGCATCGTTCGTCTGCTCGGCTACACCAATGCCGCCAATATGGGCATCTATCGCGATCAGATCATCAAGGCAGCCGAAGCGAGGACGACCCCTGACATCACCAATCACCCTTGGCACATTACTCACAAGTACGGATTCGGGGTGAACATTGAGCAGAACGTCAGCCAATACCTGACGGCCTTCGCGCGCTTCGGATGGAACGATGGCCGCACCGAATCCTTTGCCTACACCGAGGTAGAGCAGACATTTCTTGAGGGAGTTGGGGCTAACGGGGCTTGGTGGCACCGCAAGCAGGACCGTGCCGGCATCGCATTCGTTTCAAATGCCATCAAGAAGGATCATCAAAATTATTTAAATGATGGTGGGATGGGTTTTCTGCTGGGGGATGGACACCTCAACTACGGCCGGGAGAATATCCTGGAGAGCTACTACACGATCCACGTTTGGCGTGGAATTTACGTCGCCCCCGGCGTGCAGCACATAAATAATCCGGGATATAACCGCGACCGCGGCCCAGTCACCGTGCCGACCTTCCGCCTGCACCTAGAGTTCTGAACAACAACAGGCAGTGATCAGGGGTTGTCGGGCCTTTTCTTGGGACCTCATCCTGCTAACTCGCCCGCTTAGGCACCATTTCCCCATAAAATTGTTGGATCAGCCCGTAGCACTCGCACGCTGCGCTTTCCAGTTTCTTGCGATTGAGCACTTTGACCGCTCCATGCGTGTACTCAATGATCTTCTTCTTCCGTAGCATGCCCGCCGCCAAGCTTACGCTTGGCCGGTCTGTGCCCAGCATCGTTGCCAGAAAATCGTGCGTGATCTTCAGTAGTCCGGATCCTACCCTGTCCTGCGTCAGCAATAGCCAACGTGCAAGTCGCTGATCCAGGTCGTGAAGCCGATTGCATCCCGCGGTCTGCGCCACTTGCATGCCGTGCACGGCGGCATAGCGGTTCATGACCTGCTGCAGTTGCGGAGTTGTTTTTAGCGCCGACTCGAGTGCGTCCAAGCTGATGTGGAATCCGTCTCCGCCAACTTGCATCACCGCCTGATGCGGAGTTCGTCGCAAACCTGCCGCGGCCGGAATCGGGGTGAATCCCTCTTTTCCTACTAGTCCGACCTCAACACTCTCGCCGTGGTTTGTGTTGAAGACCAGCGAGGTCATTCCAGAATTCAGGAAATAGGCAGACTCCAGTTTCCGCTTCGGCTCATGCAATATGGTACGAGCGGGCAACTCAATGTACTCGAGTGAACGCCGGATTTCTGAAAATTCATCGTCTGGAATCGTAAGCAGAATTATGTTGGAGATCGGCTTACCTTCCGGACTGGTGCGCTCTCCGGGATGCGGCACGTCATTTCCACCGACGGAACCAACTCGATTCGTTCTGCGCAAGTGGCCTCCGATTTCAAAGGATGTCAGAGCTTCCGTAAACCAACTCTTAGGATGCCGCTTTATCACTTTTCCGCGAATATTAATTTCCCTTATCTCCTGCATTCTGAATTGCGTAGCTGCTACAGGATTTGCGGTATGTGCCGTCAGGTGTTTCCTGCCATCTAATTCGTAGTGCATCACACAATCGTGAGTAGGTGAAGGCGGCGGAGTGTGACTGCACCAACCGAGTTTTGGCATGCCTACTCGCATCCTGATTGCTGACGATAATCCGCTGTACAGAAGAACGCTAAAGCTCCTACTCGAGTCTGTTGATCATTGGGAGATCATCGAGGCCCACGATGGGGATGAGGCCGTCCGCAAATCTTTGGAGACCAACCCTGACGTTATTGTTCTCGACCTGGTGATGCCCGTGAAAGATGGTCTTGCGGCGGCTCGGGAGATCTCGCAGGTGTTGCCTCAAACTCCTATTCTGATGTGTACGATGCATGCCTCCGCACAGCTTGAGATCGAGGCTCAGAAGTCGGGGGTTCGTCAGCTCATCTCGAAATCCGAGAGCAGCGTCATCGTGCCCGTCATTCGGCAACTGTTGCCCAAAAATCCAGCAGTGGATTCGGTCGATGCCACCGCCCCTGTTCTATTGTCTGAAGGCTCTGCTCTCCTTGACCCAGCATCAACCATGCGCGCGTCTCCGCCCAGCGATCTGCCTCCCAACCCGCCCGATCCAAAACCCGAGACCTCTACGTCGTAAGCACTGCCTTTTACGTTTTCCGCGATCATTGCAGGCAATGTGAACGCACGAAATTGCCGGAGGCCCCGCGTCCCGACTATCATCGCTAGCCTTGGAGGCATTCATGCGTAAGCATCTGCTGCTCTGCCTGACTCTTCTGGGGACATTTGCCACTGCCCAGCAGTACGACGTCGTCATTGAAGGCGGTCGGGTGATGGATCCCGAGACGAATCTCGATGCCATTCGGAATGTCGGCATTCGTGAGGGGAAGATTGCGCGAATATCGCCGAAGGCATTGGCAGGGAAGCGCGTGGTGCAGGCTGCAGGGCTGGTGGTGGCGCCAGGCTTTATCGACCTGCATCAGCATGGGCAGGATCTTGCGAGCGAACGCGTCAAGGCTTTCGACGGTGTCACGACCGCACTCGAAATGGAAATTGGTGCTCCCGATGTTGCCCAATTCCTCAAGTCGAAGGAAGGGCACTCAATCATTCACTACGGCACGACGGCCAGTCATGTGGCGGCGCGGTCATTTGTCTTCGGAGCGCCCTTGCCGGAGGGAACAATTCTTCCCAAGAGCGGACCGGCGACGGATCAACACGCAACTGCCGAGCAGATCGCGGAGATGCAGCGACGGCTGGGTACAGAAATCGACGCGGGTGCTCTTGGGGTTGGCATGGGCATCGAGTACGCTCCGGGTGCAACACGCCTCGAGGTGATCGATATCTTCCGCGTCGCCGCCGAACGCAAGTTGCCCGTGTATACGCACATGCGGAGCGCAGGCCGCGTCGAGCCGGGATCGGCCATCCAGTCTACCGAAGAAGTAATTGGAGCTGCGGCGATCACCGGCGCGCCGCTGCACATCGTTCACATCAACAGCACCTGCCTGCGAGATACGCTGGAGTGTCTGTCGATGATTGCCGGAGCACGCGCCCGCGGACTCGATGTCACGACGGAGGCTTATCCCTACATTGCCGGCATGACCGCAATCAATTCAGCGGTGTTCAATCCCGGATGGCGAGAGAAACTTGGAATCGACTATAGCGATCTCGTCGTTCCGGACACGGGAGAGCATCTCACCAAGGAACGTTTTGAGGAACTGCACAATTCCAGTGCAAAGCAGTGGATTCTGATTTTCGCTAACACACAGGAGATGGTCGATAAAACCATACCGAATCCGCTGATCATGATCGCGAGCGATGGAGCCGAGGGACATCCGCGTAACGCCGGTACTTTCTCGCGCGTGCTAGCGCAATATGTTCGCGAGAAGAAGACGCTCAGCCTGATGGAAGCCCTGCGGAAGATGACGCTCATGCCGGCGCAGATGCTGGAGCGGTCCACGCCTGCGGCTCATCGAAAGGGACGGCTGCAGGAAGGGGCCGACGCCGATATCGTCGTATTTGATCCGCAGACGATCAGTGATCGCTCGACATTCGAAAAGCCCATGGAACCAAGCGTCGGCGTGCACGAACTGCTTGTGGGCGGAACGCTGATCATCGATGACGGCAAGCTTGTGCCGGATGTATATCCTGGGCAGGCGATCCTCGGGCCCGGCAAAGGCAATACGAGGTAAGACGACTCTAGGTGTGATCTGTTTTCCCGCTCAGAAGGTCGATGGCATGCGGCAGAAGGCCAGCGATTGCTTCTAACGACTCGACTGCTCCCGTTGGACTGCCCGGCAGGTTGAGAATCAAAGCCTGACCACGAACTCCGCATACTCCACGGCTCAGCGCAGCGAATTGGGTTTTCTTCATGCCCTCGCTGCGCATTCGTTCGGCAACGCCATCGAGCACACGATCACAAACAGCAACCGTCGCTTCGGGCGTAACGTCGCGGGGAGCGATACCGGTGCCCCCGGTAGTCACGACCAGACGTACCTTGCGCGCCAACCGAATCAGAAAGTTTTGGATCTGGATGGGATCGTCCGGAACTGTCTCACGCGTCACAACCGAGAAGTGGAGCTTCTCCAGAAGTTGAGCAACCGCGGGCCCTGATCGATCCTGCCGTTCTCCTCGAGAACACGAATCGCTGACGGTCACGACCGCAGCCGTAAGGAGTTGGGTAGGATCAGCCATCGAGGAGGACATCTTCCTCTTCTTCCCTGCCACGCGCGGAGCGTGCGGGGGACTGTGTTTGGGATGGAGTCGCGGCACCAGCAGCAGGCGCTGCTTCGGCAGGGGCTTCGGTTGAAGCATCACCCTCTGATCCATCCCGCGTGGACTCATCCAGAAGCCGGAGTCCTTCCATCAGCAATCCTTGCGTATTGAGCTGGGTGGTTTCCTTGTCGGTTTTGCCTTCAAAATCAAGCTGGAAGTTGCCGCCCGTCCAGCGCAGAACCTTAAACACCGCTGGATCCCCGACGAGCGATCCATAGGTTGCGTGCTTGACTTGTCCTTCGACGAAAAACACTTCGCACTTATCGCCCTCATTGCTGAGGGAAAGCTGGCAACTCTTGCGGCCCATCTCAAGAGACTGCATCAGGTCGATGACGTTCATCTGGGAGAGATTGCCGCGCACCACGCCATCGGAAGGAGCCGTCTTAGCCATTTTCTCGAGAGCGATGCGGTCGATGGTGCGCTTGACGCGCCGGGTAGCTTCTTTCAGAAAGAAGGGTTTTTCCAGATAGTCATCGGCGGCGTCTTGCGGTGAAAGCCGCTCCGCGATGTCGGTTTTGCTCGCCATCAGAACCGAAGAAAAATTCGCAGTCGCAGGACGGCTTCTGAGCTTCTCGACCAACTGCCGGCCATCCATGCCCGGCATGCGGTAATCACAAACCAGAAGATCGGGGGTATCGTCGACCGCTTTCAGAAGGGCATCTGCGGCATCCGTAGCCGTCGTTACTTTCGCAAGCGACGACAAGGCCTGATGCAGCATGTTGAGCACCATCGGATTGTCATCCACCAGCAGCAGTTTGACGGTATCGGCCATGGGGTCGTTGAGGACTACGCTCCTTGCCTTCTATACTCCCCGCTTTTGCCCCCGCTCTTGCGTTGCAGAACGATGTCGCGGATCTCAATCCCTTTGTCGGCGGCTTTAAGCATGTCGTAGATCGTAAGAGCGGAGACGCTCACGGCCACCAGCGCTTCCATCTCAACGCCAGTCTCAGCCGTCGTCCTGACTTTTGAGGTGATCGCGACGCCATTTTCGCATACACGCACTTCGACATCAACGAGCGACAAGGGAAGTGGATGGCACATCGGAATGAGTTCGGACGTCCGTTTGGCCGCCATAATACCCGCAATTCGCGCCACTTCCAGAGGATCGCCCTTGGGGTTCGAAGGGAGTGATGCGAGAACGCTGGGCTTGATCGCAACGAAGCCACTGGCCTCAGCTTCGCGCGTCGTTATGGACTTGCCGGAGACATCCACCATGCGGGCCTGGCCGGCCTTGTCGTAGTGGGAAAGTTTCTTCGGCATGCTGAGTCGTCGCGGCAATCTCTATCTTACATGGAACGCAAACTGAGCCGAGTCTGTCGATGATCTCGCCTACCGCAGCATAATCGGGACGAACTCGCCGGCAGCAATGTGCTCCCGGTCTGGCAGGATCACAACGTAGCAGTTCGCGCGAGCGGTAGCGGCCACATCGCCTGATCCCTGCCATTTGACGACCTCGACCTTAGAATTCTCGAACTCGCCAGTAAGGATTGCCGGAAGAAAGCGTCTCAAACCGGGTTTCACCCGGATGTCGGATTTAAGTCTCCCATAGACGAAGAGAAGCTTCCGACGAGACATCCCGGCTAGGGATTCGAGGATCGGCCTTGCGAAGAGTTCAAACGTAACCATCGTTGAAACAGGATTCCCGGGGAGTCCAAAAAAATATGTGCTCTTATTTTCCTCGCGTCGGGAACATTTGCCGAACACAACCGGGCGGCCGGGTTGAATCTTAGCGCCGGTGAAGAAAAACTCAGCGTGCATCTCGGATAATACCTGCTCGACAAGGTCGTAACGTCCCATGGAGACTCCGCCGGTGAGCAAGAGCAGGTCGGCTTGCAGTCCTTCATCGATCAGGTGACGAAGGGCTTCGGGTTCGTCGGGAGCTATCGGCAACTGGACAGGCACGCCTCCTGCCTGCTCAATCTGCACAGCGAGCGAGTAGCTGTTGGAATTACGAATCTGCGTGGCGCCTGGGACGTTCGCGATCGGAACAATTTCGTCGCCCGTGGTCAGCACCCCGACACGCGGCTGCCTCAAAACTTCCAGTTTTGATTTACCTGCAGAAGCGGCCAAGGCGATAGCCGCATCATTGAGGCGTACACCTCGAGCCACCAACTCGCCACCCGCCCGCGCTTCGGCTCCCCGAGGGACGATGTTCTCGCCAGCATCCACACCCTTTCTGATCTCAACTCGGCTGCCTCGGGCATCCGTGTATTCCACCATGACCACGGCGTCAGTAGCATTGGGGACTGGAGCGCCGGTCATAATCGATACAGTTTGGCCTGATGCCACGTTGGCTGGGATATTTTCAAGGCTCTCGCCGGCTCTGATTTCGCCGATTCGCTCGAGCGTGACGGGAATCTGGGCCAGATCGACAGATCGGACCGCATATCCATCGCGAGTGGAACGCGGAAAGGGCGGAATATCCCGATCCGCAACGATCGGCGCGGCCAGAACGCGGCCGGAAGCAGCGAGGAGATCTACAGATTCCGTTCCGAGTGGCCGAACCTGAGCCGCTTGCTCCTCAACAGCGCGGCGGGCGTCTTCGAAGCTGAGGACGTTGGAAGCTGTCGGGACTTCAGCCATGCAAGAGATGATAGTGGATGTGAGGCTTGTGCGGACGGAGGAAAGCAGGACGCAGGGAGGAAGACGCCGAACGCGTGATCGACGCGTTTCTCTAGAACGTATTTCGTTGTTGATGGTGGCGCGCCGCCGGGGCTATCGTGCCAGTTCCTGCCCTAGCGTTGCTGGATTCGTAGCGAAAGAGAGGCCGGTCTCCAGATCGATGACCCGGTCCTGCACGAGTTTGGCGATTTCCGAATCAAAGTGCTGCATTCCGTCGCTGCCTGCAGCCTTGATCGCATCGAGCAATGTGCTATTGTCGCGCTCGCCTTTTTCAATGCACTCGCGAGTGCGGCCGTTTGCTCTCAAGACCTCGAATGCGGCTACGCGTCCGGAGCGATCAGTCTTCGACATGAGCCGCTGACAAATGACGTACCGGAAGGACTTGGCAAAACGTTCGCGCACCGATTGTTGCTCCGCCGGAGAAAACGAACTCACAATGCGTTCTACCGTCTTGGAGGCGTCCATGGTATTCAGGCTGGAAAAAACAAGATGCCCGGTTTCGGCAGCCTCAAGTACGATTTCGATGGTTTCGCGATCTCGCATCTCGCCGACAAGAATTACCTTGGGAGCTTGGCGCATCGCCGATCGCAAGGCGTGGGCAAAGCTAGGAGTATCGCTATGCAACTCGCGCTGATGGATGGTCGAGCACTTATGATTGTGCAGGAACTCGATAGGATCTTCGATGGTGATGATGTGGTAGTACTTCTCGCGGTTGATCGCGTCGAGCAGCACTGCGAGCGTTGACGATTTCCCCGAGCCGCTCGATCCGGTCACGAGCACGATGCCATCCCGTAGCTTCGTAATTTCCGATAATTGAGTCGGCAAGCGCAGGGAGGCGAATTCCGGAATATTCGTGGGGATAACACGCATCACGACCGCGCAACTGCCACGCTGTATGAAAATATTCACGCGAAAACGGGCGAGACCCGGCAGCCCATAGGAGATGTCGCAGGCCCCGTGTTCGCGGAGCGTAGTGATGGCCTGTTTGTTGTCGCCAATCAGATCGGCAGCGATGTGACGGGTATCGTCCGCCGTGAGGACGGTGAATCCCGGTACTTGCACGGGGATCATCTGACCGTAGACTTGGACCTGGGGCGGACGCCCGGGAGAGAAGATCAGGTCGCTGATCTTTTCTGCGGCGCGCAGCATAGCGCCCAGCAAGGCGGGCGTGGCAACGGGGCCAGTTCCAGAGAAATCATCTAATGCGACGGAAATCGGAGCAATCGTTGGTGCTGCCATTCTTCCTCACATACCGGAATCGCACGCACCACAGAATGGAAGAGAGCTGATGATTGAATGTATCGCGTTCGGCAGCGGTTGGCTAAGCCCATGAAGGTCATAGTCCTTAGTAACCGCTTTTTTTGGACATGCGAAAGGGGCGGCTTTGTAGCCGCCCCTTAAGCGCAATTCATTCACAATAAAAGAGTTACTTCTTTGGCTGCTTCTTCTTGGTCCCGTAAGTCGTCTCTACAGACGAACCGATGCTCGCCAACAAGTCTTTGGCACTTTGGGCGTTTGGGCCATTTGGGGCAACTTCCAAATATTTCTGGAAGGCTTCGGCTGTGCCTGGAGGCGCAATCGTTTTGTCCCCTTGTAAAGTAGCTTTCCCGAGCAGGTTCACACCCTTTTGGTAATACGCCTCTGCCCGGCTCGGATCGGCAGCAATGCACTTGTCGAAGGCTGCATTTGCATCGTCGACCCGGCCCGCATTCGTATAAACGGCTCCGATGTTGAAGTAGGCGCTCGCGGCTGCGGTCGGATCAGCTTTCGCTGCGGCCTCGTAACTCTTCACAGCGTCGTCGATCTTGTGATCGCGGGCATAAGCGTCCGCGAGATTGGTGTAAAAACCAGAAAGCTTCTGATTCGCCTTGGCAGTGTCTTTTTCTTTGCCGTTCTGAATACCATCCTGCAACAGCTGGATCGCCTTGTTGTAGGAATCGATAGACGACTCATAACGTTTCTGCCGTTCGGCGGGATCCGTCTGAGCGCCGGCCGAGAGTCGATAAGCGTCCCCCAATCGGTACCAGAGGACATCGCGAGTCGGATCTACCTGATTGGCTTCGGTCAGGTTTGTAATTGCAGTGTCGTAGTCCTTCGCTTGAATCGCCGCATTGGCAGCGTCCAGCTTTCCTTGCAGCGTTTTAACGGTAGTCGTTTCCTTCTGTGCTTTGGCGGCTGCCTCTTGACGAGCCTTCGCCTCCTCCGGAGAAAGACCCTCACCCTTTGCTTGACGCTCGGCCTCTTTCTGCAGGTCGAAGTCCATCACGTTTTCATCGAGCTGTACCTGGAAGCCGGCGATGTGGAAGAGTTCCTTGTTCGCCTTTTGGTCGTCAGGAGTTTTAAAGAGAATGATCTTGTATTTGCCGGGCGTGATGCCCAGGGAGAAATACTCTCCCCTGTTGTTTGTCTTCAGGTTGTATTTCTGCCCGTTGTCGAGATTGTCATACTCGACAACACCGCCGACGATGGGCTTGCCTTCTGCGTCTTTGCAAACGCCCTTCACGGTTCCCGCAGCCTGCGCAAAAGTAAGAGAAGAACACAGTCCCAGCGCCAGAACTACGATCCCAATAATTGCCAAGTGCTTTTTCATCGTTTGCCTCCCGGCAAAGTGCTTTCTAGAATGAACGTAGGCGCCGTTGGCGGGCTCGAATGCCTCACCTGAAGGCACCGGTAAAACAAGAACTATCGGGCCGCGTACGGAATCGGATCCTGCGCTCCGGCGGATCGGAAAGCACGCAAGCGCAATACACAGCTATCGCATACCCCGCAGGCCTGATCCTCGCGACTGTAACATGACCAAGTTAAATCGAAGGGCGCACCCAGTTCAAGACCAAGGCGCACAATCTCAGCTTTGTGCATGGCAATCAACGGGGTGACGATCTCAATCCGACCTTCCTTTGTTCCGGCTCTCACCACCTCGTTAAAAGCTTTGTAATATGCCGCGCGACAGTCCGGATACCCGGAACTATCCGGTTCAACCGCTCCGATATAGACCTTTTCGGCCCCGAGCACTTCAGCCCAACTTACCGCGACAGACAGGAAATGCGCATTGCGGAAGGGAACATAGGTGACGGGGATACTTTGCCCGACCGATTCCGACTCCGGAACATCAATGGACTCGTCGGTTAGAGCCGATCCTCCGATCTGACGGAGAGCTTCAGTGCGAACCATGAGGCGGTCATGAATCTGGAGGCGTTGGCAGATGGCCAAAAATGATTGCCGCTCACGCTCTTCGGTGCGCTGTCCGTAACTGATGTGAACGGCGGCCGCCTCGTAGTCGCGGGCGGCAAGGGCGGCGCATACGCACGAATCCATGCCTCCGCTGAGTAGCACCACTGCACGGGATTTCTCCGAAGCGGACATTCGTCAGATAGTCGGCATCGCTCGTTCTAGACGCCTTTCACCGCCGGATCCCAAATGAATTTATGTAGTTGCAGTCCCAACCTCGCCGGCACGTTGTCGGCGATCATCCACTCGGCCAATTCTTGCGGATCCAGCAAGCAATGCGAGCTGTCGCGCGCGCCCGTCGCATCTTTACGGAATGCAGGAGAAAAGAGAATGGCATTCACCTTCTGCGCTAAATTGTGGCGATCGACGAACTCCCGGGCAAAATCGTAATCACCGCGACTGCTGAGCACAAACTTGACCTCGTCCCGTTCGGTGAGAGCTTCGAGGTTCTCGCGGCGAAAAGTATCGCCTTCGCCGGAGTCCGGGCACTTAACGTCAACAATCTTCACGACATCCAATGGAACGCGCTCCAGAGGCCGTTCTCCGCTGGTCTCGAGGAGAACTTTGAATCCCTCCTGAACCAACGTTTGCATTAAGGGCACAACGTCCCGCTCCTGCAGCATTGGCTCGCCGCCGGTAATCTCGACCAGACCTTTTCCGGGGCTGAGGCGGGAAACCTCGTCCAGAACTTGCCCCATCGACATTTTGCGTCCGCCCTGAAAGGTGTACTCGCTGTCGCACCAGGTGCACCGCAGATTGCAGCCCGTTAGCCGCACGAAAACGCATGGTAAACCGGCGTAGGTCGACTCTCCCTGGAGGGATTTGTAGATCTCGGTAATATGCATAATGGAACCGCCTTTTCGAAGGCGGTTGCGTGGGCGTATCGCGCCCTGTCCGGACGATCGGTTACTCCGAGTACTTCGCCGTTGTCGTGTCCGTTTCGAAAACTGTTACATCCTTCACTCTGACGCGCCCGTTCGTCACGGACTGAAGCCGCGTGTTCGACTCGTCGTAAAAGTACTTGGCCAGATTTTCAGCCGACGGATTAATCACGGTGAACGGCTCGATTTCATTGATCATCTGGTGATCCAGCCGTTCGATCACATGCTTCATGACCTCGCGCAGGTCCTTAAAATCAAGCAGCAGCCCGGCCTTATCTAAATCTTTGCCAGCGAGCGTGACGCGAATCTTGTAATTATGGCCGTGCGGATTCTCGCACTTGCCCTTGTAGTTGCGCAGGTAGTGGCCTGCCGCAAACGAATCTTCTACGGTGACCTCGAACATGATCCTCCTGCGGCACGCAACCCCTTACAAAGCACTTCCGCGGCGTTTCCGCAAACCCCTATTGTACCGCGAGCGGCCGGGCAGACTTGACCAATGGGGGCGAGAACTGTAGCTTTGCCGATTGGCTACATGCCTCTGGGGAGCACTATGCGCCGCCGCATTTTTGCATCGATTTCTCTATTCTTTATCGCCTGCATCTTGACACCTTGTTTGATGGGCCAGAACCGCCCGGAGGCTCCCGAGTTTGACGTTAAGGAACACTACACAAAGTACGAATTCCGCATTCCGATGCGGGATGGCGTTCAGTTGTTTACGTCCGTCTATGTCCCGAAGGACAGTTCCCGCGCCTACCCTTTTCTGATCAACAGAACGCCCTATAGCATCGGCCCCTACGGCGTGGATCAGTTTCGCAATCAACTCGGACCCTCGGTAGACTTCGACAAGTCTGGATACATCTTCGTCTTTCAGGATGTCCGCGGCCGGTACATGTCGGAAGGCGCTTTCGTCGAGATGCGTCCCCACATCGACAACAAGAAATCGGACAAGGATGTGGATGATTCCAGCGATCTCCACGACACCATCGACTGGCTGCTGAAGAATGTACCGAACAATAATGGCAATGCCGGAATCTGGGGCATCTCCTATCCCGGCTTCTTCACCTCGGCCAGCATTATTGACTCGCATCCCGCCCTGAAAGCAGCCTCCCCGCAGGCTCCAATGACCAACCTGTTCATGGGCGACGACGCATACCACGGTGGCGCCTTCATGCTTGATGCCAACTTCGGCTTCTATGCCTTTTTCAAGCCGCAGGATAATCCGCAGTTGCCGCCGAAGACGTTCGTTCCTTTCGATTACGGCACGAACGACGGGTACGACTTTTACTTGAAGGTCGGGCCAATCGCCAATCTATCGAAGCTGTTGCAGGGGAGGAGCGCTCTCCTGGACGATCAGATGCGCCACAACACGTTTGACGATTACTGGAAGGCCCGAGATCTGGCACCGCACATGAAGAACATTCATTGTGCTGTCCTCACGGTGGGTGGATGGTTCGATGCCGAGGACCTGCAAGGCCCGTTCACGACATTCCATTCGATCGACAAGAACAATCCTGGCACCTCCAATGCCCTCGTGGTTGGACCTTGGGTTCATGGAGGATGGGCTCGTTACGACGGTGAACACTTAGGTCGCGCAGAGTTCTTTTCGAACACCGGCGATTTCTATCGCAAAAACATTCTGTTTCCGTTCTTCGAGCACTACCTGAAGGGAACGGCAGACGCGAAGTTGCCAAAGGCCTATGTCTTTGAAACCGGGACTAACGTCTGGCGGCGGTACTCGGCTTGGCCCCCGAAGGATGCTGTCACGCGAACGCTTTATCTGCAGCCGAATGGTGCGCTCTCATTCGAAGCACCGTCGAGCGACTCTTCTACATTTGATGAGTACATCAGCGATCCTGCAAAACCGGTGCCCTACGTGAACTATGCTGCGAAAGACGTGCCGCAGGAATACATGGTGTCGGATCAACGCTTTGCCGATAGCCGGACAGACGTCCTAGTCTACTCAACCCCAGTTCTGGAAGAAGATGTGACGATCGTCGGCCCACTTTCGCCGAAGCTATTCATCTCCACCACCGGAACGGATTCCGACTGGGACGTTAAACTCATCGACGTATACCCCACGGATTATCCGGACAGCAAGCTTGACGCGCAGAAACCAGAAGACCGAAATAAGCCGCGAACCGACGTTGGTCCTCCGACGTTCGCGATGGGCGGGTACCAGCAACTAGTGCGCGGTGAGCCGTTCCGGGGAAAATTCCGCCACAGCTTTGAGAAACCGGAACCGTTTAGTCCTGGCAAGGTGGAGGAAGTTGGCTTCACCATGCAGGATATCAACCACACCTTCCGGCGGGGCCATCGCATCATGGTGCAGATTCAGAGTTCCTGGTTCCCGCTCACTGATCGCAATCCGCAAACGTTCGTGAATATTCCCGACGCGAAGCCGTCAGATTTCGTCAAGGCGACTCAACGTGTGTATCACACCAGGTCTGAACCGTCGGGAATTGTTGTGCAGGTATTGGCTAATCCGGGAGCAGCGGAGGAAAACACGAAGTAAGTAAACATCACTCGCCCACTCCGAAAAACTGTTCGACAACCCGCATATCGGTGGTCTTTTTGTAATTTGGCAGACTATCGATAAATACGCGTCCGTACTGCTTCTTGAGAATGCGATTGTCGAGCAGAACGAGAAGACCCCGGTCGTGCAACGAGCGGATTAGCCGGCCAAAGCCTTGCTTCAACGTGATCACCGCCGCCGGCACCTGGTATTGAAAAAACGCATTGCCGCCATCTGCATCGATGGCTTTCACCCTGGCAGCAACGATTGGATCGCTAGGCACAGCAAACGGCAAGCGGTCAATGATCACGCAGCTGAGTTGCTCACCTTGTACGTCAACCCCTTGCCAAAATGAGGATGTGGCAAACAATACTGCGTTCGGAGTCAGGCGAAATTCCTCCAGTAATGCGCTCTTCGGAGCATCTCCTTGGCGAAGCAAAGGGAACTCCACTTCGCCCAAGAGCCGTTGATAGACATCGTGCATCTGCGCATAACTTGTGAATAGCACGAATGCGCGTCCTCGAGTGATCTCCAGTAACCTGCGAATGCGTTCTGACGCCTTCCCGGTGAACTGTGGGGTACGAGGATCCGGGAGATCCGGCGGTACGTATAACACGGCCTGGCTCTCATACTCGAAATGCGATTGCAGAACCAGTTCGCGAGCGTGCTCCATTCCAAGGCGGCGACGGATGTAGTCGAAGCCTCCTCCCACAGCCAGCGTGGCTGAGGTGAGAACCGCGCATTCGAGCTTGGACCAGAGGCACTCCCGCAAGATCGGCCCGACATCGATGGGTGTGGCCTGCAGAAAGACATGCTGTCGGCCATGAAATTGATCTCTGGACGATTGTGCAGCTTCATTTCTGCGCGCAGAACCGAACTTGCCTCGGCGCTCGATCCAGAAGACGGTATTGCGGTCTTCCGATTCGAGGGCGAACCCAAGCTGCACCTGAATTTCTTGTGTGCGCCGGACGAAGTTGAACACTTCCTCCGGCTTTTGCTGCAACGCCTCGAGTTCACCCGCCAGTCGCGTCAAGGCCTGACTCAGTGCGATGAATTCGTCCCCGTTTTCTTCGAGGAATTCGCGACGCGTTTCGAAGGCGAACCGTCCATCGCCAGCGGGAAGGAGAGAGAAAAACAGCTGAGACCGCTCCCGCAGGCTGCCTAACGCGCCTGCGACCGATGCCGACGTCATCTTGTTATACTGCATCGACTGTTCAACATCGCGCGCGAGTTCATCTACTCGCAGATTGCTCACTGAGATCCCGAAATAATTTCCAGCCACATCTTCCAATTCGTGCGCCTCGTCGAAGATCACCGCTGCCGCTTCCGGCAAGATTCCCGCATCCGGTGCGCCTTCTGCTTGCAGCTTGATGGCAAGATCGGCGAAAAAGAGGTGGTGATTCACGATGATGATGTCGCTCTCCATCGCGCGGCGGCGCATCTCGGTAATGAAGCACCGCTCCCATTCGCTGCATTTCTGTCCGGTACAAGCGTCTGCGCGAGCGTCAAGCTTGTGCCAGAGCAGACTGGCCTCGGGGAGTTCCGCTAACTCAGCCCGATCACCCGTCGAGGTATTTTTCTCCCAGGCTGCGATGGCACCGTATTGTTCAATCTCCTCCAGTCCGCTGAGCACGGGTTGATCGGTAAGGTCGTATAGTTTCTTCCGGCACAGATAATTATTGCGACCCTTCATGTAGCAGACCGACATTCTCGTGCCCGATGTGGGATCGCGATAGAGCGCCTGCTCGAGGAACGGTACGTCTTTGTAGAAAAGCTGTTCCTGCAGATTCTTCGTTCCCGTTGAGATGATGACGCGCTTGCCCGATCGAATCACCGGCACGAGATAAGCAAGAGTCTTGCCCGTCCCGGTGCCAGCTTCGACGATCAGGTGCCGCTTTTCTTCCAAAGCCTGCTCGACAGCTTGGGCCATTTGCAATTGTCCACGCCGGAATTCGTAGGCTGGATGTGTCTGCGACAACACTCCACCTGGAGCGAAAAATTGGTGAAGAGTAGTGTCTTTCCCGCCGGTTGCAGGGCGGTTGGGGAGTGCAGACGACGCAGGCTGAAACGAGGAAGGCACAGAAGTCTCTATAATAGCGATTCTGCATCGCTAACATCGAACGCAACGACGATTTTAGTCTCCGCGCTCCGGACGGGCGATGTTCAGAGCAATCTGATTGAGCCGATCAACACACAATTCGCCTGTCCGCTCGTTCGCGGCCGAAACGACGATGCCGATTATTGCTATCGTCGGGCGACCCAATGTCGGCAAATCCACGCTTTTCAACCGCATTGTGGGCTCGCGCCGGGCGATTGTCGGTGATGAGCCCGGCATTACTCGTGATCGTCTGTACGGCGACGCTGAGTGGAGCGGCCGGAAGCTGCGCATCGTTGACACTGGCGGAATACTGCCGGAAGAAAAAGACTTCATCCCTTCGGAGATTTTTCGTCAGGCGCGCGTGGCCCTTGACGAGGCCGCCGCCATTATTGTGGTTGTCGACGGCCGTTCCGAACTGGCCGGATCCGACCTCGAACTTGTACGGTTGCTGCGGAAGGCCAACCGGCCGCTTTTTCTTGCTGTCAATAAGATCGACACCGGGAAACAGTCGTCTTTGCTGGATGATTTCCATAGGCTCGGCGTGAAGCAGATGTTCCCAATTTCCGCCGAGCACGCGCGCGGGGTCGACGATTTACTGGATGCGGTGGTCGCCGTTCTACCACCCTCCGCAGAGGCCGAAGAACCAGCAGAAATGCTATCGCCCGAAACTGCAGAATCCGCTCTTGAAAGCCCTTCTGCAAAGGAAGTTAAGGTTGCGATCATCGGCCATCCCAATGTCGGTAAATCAACTTTGCTGAACTGCCTGACCGCATCGGACCGCGCTATTGTGTCACCGATCCCCGGAACTACGCGCGATGCGGTCGACGAACTTGTGGAGCGCGACGGATGGCGTTTCCGGTTTATTGACACTGCGGGAATTCGCCGTAAAGGTAAGACTCATCTGATGGCCGAGAAACTCTCGGTGGTCATGGCGCGCAAGCACCTGGAAGCAGCCGATATCGCGCTGCTGGTCATCGACGCGACGGAGGGAGTCAGCCAGATCGACGCCGCAATCGCCGGCTACGCGCACGAGAGCGGACGTTCACTCATTATCGTCGTGAATAAGTGGGATCTGATGATCAGTGGCCAAGAGAAAAAAGGCCGGCCCACCAAGGCAGAGCGGATGCGGGAAACGAAGCGTCCCGGCGACCGCGAGGCGTATGAGGAGCGCCTGCGATATGAGCTCAAGTTCCTGAGTTATGCTCCGATCGTATTCATCTCAGCTCAGACGGGAAAAGGCACAGAAAAAATCTTTCCCTTGCTCGAAGAGGTCGCGACGGAACGCCGTAAGCGGGTCACGACCTCGGAGATGAACCGTTTCCTTGAGCGCGTCGACTTCGATCGCGCCTCAGTCCCAATGCGCCAGCGGGTGAAGATCCTCTACATGACCCAGGCTTCGGTAGCACCGCCAACCTTTGTCCTGTTCACGAACCGAAGCGTGAAGCTGCACTTTGCTTATCAACGTTTTCTCGAAAACCAGATCCGTTCAGCGTTCGGATTCGTCGGCACTCCGATCTGGATTAAGAATCGCGCACGCGAATAGTTCCGTTTCTGCGTTGACTATTGCTCCTTGGTCATCAGCCCTATACGCTGCACCCCGGCGTGATGTGCCAGATCAATAACACTGGCGACATACTGAAAATCGATATCGGCATCACCGCGCACGAATGCCACCTTTTCCGCACGCGTTAAGTAAATGCGGGTTAATTGATTCTCCAGGTTTGCCCACGTCGAATCGTCCTCATTGATCTTGACTGCCGGCACCTGATCTTTCCCGGTCCAAACAATCTGGATCACGATGGTGCGCGATTGCGGTGGCGCATCTGGTTGCGTCGGATTCGGTTGAGGAATCTGCGCTTTCACGCCGTATTCCGGATCCATCGCTACGACCAGCATGAACATGATGATCAAGGTGAGTAAAACATCGATCAGCGGTGTGACATTAATCTGCGGACCGGACGGACCTCCGCCTGCCATTGAGAAAGACATTGAGATTGCTCCTCTCGGGCACGCGTGTCTGCAACATCAGACACCTCGCTTGATGTGGGAGTTCCCAGACTTGATACGCAAAAAGCCACTTGCTCGTACTGAGGGAACAGTCTTGCTTTCGTCAATGCAGAAGATAGTGAACTGGTAATCGACTCCGTTTGCGTGTTTTGCCGCCTCCATGCATCATGGGAAGGCGAGACGCAGTGCAGATGCGTGTCCCGCCCTGCTCATGGCCTACATATCGCGATCTGGAACTATTCTTTTTTTTGCCTGCCTCTCTCTGAGTACGTTCGTTCGCGCGCAAGATAACTACGAAATTCAGGTTTACGGATACGACATGGTTCCACCTCGCTCGACGATGGTTGAGATTCACTCCAATTTCACCGTCTCCGGCAGCAAGACAGTAATCGATGGAATGCTGCCCACGAATCACGCCGAGCATGAAACGCTGGAACTGACACAGGGACTTAAAGACTGGGCGGAAGTTGGCTTTTATGTCTTCTCAAGCATTCAGCCCGATGGCGGATGGCAGTGGGTTGGGGATCACATCCGTCCTCGTGTGCGTGCCCCTGAGAGTTGGCATTGGCCTGTTGGTGTGAGCCTGTCCACGGAAATTGGCTATCAACGAGCTGCGTTCTCGCCCGACACGTGGACGTGGGAAATTCGCCCCATTGTAGATCGAAAACTAGGCCCATGGTACTTCAGCTTCAATCCAGCTCTGGATCGCTCTTTTCACGGGCCCAGCGTAAACAAGGGAGTGGAATTTTCGCCGAATGTCAAAGTGAGCTACGATTTCACCAAGAAGATTGCGGGAGGCCTGGAGTACTACGCTTCGTACGGTTCGATCACTGGGTTTGACCCGCTGCGAGATCAGCAACAGCAATTTTTCCCCGCCATCGACCTTAATCTGGCTCCCGAATGGGAGATCAACTTCGGTGTGGGAATTGGGGCCACCAGTTCGACCGATCATCTGATCGTAAAGTGCATTATTGGCCGTCGCTTCACGTGGCCGCACAGTAGATCCGCCAAGCTAAGAACGCAAGAAAACTAGGCTCACTGCAGAACATGGTCACGCTGGCGCGGTATAAGGCGGTAGATCCGGCGGCAGCGGATTGGTTACAGCCGATGCGGTCGATGAATACAGAGCTGTGCTCAATGGCCGGTACCGGGCTGCGAAGAAGTAAATCGAGTAAGCGGGGAAGAACACGATCACCGGAACTGAGACCATCGAGACCAAAGACATAAAGAGAGCGAAGAGAATGCATCCCGCCACCACAGCCGCAGTGATCGTCAATGCATTCCAAGTCCAGCCTGCGGTTTTTGCCCCGATTACTGCTGCAATTGCAACCCCGATCACCGGCACGGCGAACAACAACCCCAGAATCACAGATATGATTCCCACTGCGATCGCCGCACCAATCGCTAAGACAATTTTCATCACAATGTAGATGGCGTAATCGCTCATTTCTCCTTGCAACATGGGCCATAACCTACGCCACCCTTCAATCGGGCCAATGCCTTCGAGTGCCATCTGTGGAATGACAAAGTCTTTGGTCAAGACATGCACCACGGCCAGAGCGATGACAAAAATCATCAGCAAAGCGAAGGTGACGATACCTCCCAGCACGAGACCGAGCACGTGATCCCGTGCATGTGTCAGCCATCCAGCGGAAAAGGCAAGGGCCAGCGGGATTCCAAGTAGTATCACTGCTGCGCCAAAGGTCACCAACAGGAAACCAAGCTTCCAGAAGAAGTAGTTCCATCCAGGAGCTTGTCTGGCCATCCATCCCTGGCGGATGTGGCATTCTTTTCTGAGCACGCTATCAAACAAGATGAAGCGCATAACGCTGCTGATGTACAGCATCACAATCGCGACGATGAGTCCGGTGACGATGATCGTCCCAATAAGTCCGAACAGTAGTGCGGGATCAATTTTCGGGAACCCCAGGCCCAGCGGATTTTGGGCGCCGCCGCTTTGAGCCGGATGATAGTTGGAGGGTATATGGATATTGCCGCCAGAACCCAACTCTCCCGCGAGCAAACCCACAATGGCCAGGCGGGTCCATTGCCAGAAGCGGAACGGCTGAAATAGCTGCCGTTTCGTGTGCTCGAATGCAAGCGAGATGGTATCAACAGCAGAGATCGGCATGATTCGCCTCCACACGGACCGCTTACCGCAAGGTACTGCCAATCACGGTCTGGGGCAAATCAATTTCGCTAGCAGAATCGTCCGAGAAACGTCCGGTCGTGTCGAGCATGTGAGCGCACTCACACTTGCAGGCCGGTCACTCGTAACGCAGTGCCTCCACCGGATCCAGCTTCGACGCTCGCAGCGCTGGCACCAGCCCGCTCGCCACTCCTACCACCAACAAGGCAAGTGTCGACAGCAGGATGGTCATGAGAGAGATCCGTAGGTGAATATCGCCTTGTCCGGAATCGTCTTCAAATAATGGACCCATCATCGGCAACGTCCCTACGCCCCATGCGATGAGGTAGGAAAGAAGTACGCCGATGGCACCGCCAAGCAGCATGATCAGCAGAGTCTCTGCCAGGAATTGCAGCTTGATGTGCCGCTTGCGGGCACCCAGTGCTCTTCGCAATCCAATTTCTCGAATGCGTTCATCGACCGAGACCAGCATGATGTTCATCACGCCCACGCCGCCGATACCAAGTGTCAGCGTCCCGATGAAGGTCAGTAGAACCTGCAAACCAATGGTGAGAGCGTCAATCACAGGACGAAATTCGTCGCGGCCGAACATCTGGAAAGCCTTTGGATCAGTCGGGGAAAAGTTCTGTCGCGTTGCCACTGCCGCCAGAACCTGAGCCATCGCCTTCTTCTCGAACTGCGGCGCGATCGGCTCAAATACCATCACGGCGGCATATCGCGTGTTCCACAAATCACCGGCAGCCGAATACGGAATCCACGACGAGTCGTCATCGCTGGAAAAATAGTTGCTCAGCTGAATCTTACGGGCCATCACGCCGATGACGGTGAACCGCACGCCCGAAACCAGAACGGTTTCACCTACTGCCGGACGCCCGCTGAAGAGTTGCTCCTTCAATCTTCCACCCAGGAAAATGACTCGCCGGCGCTCGAGTTCGTCTTCCGCATTGATCCATCGCCCCTCGGAGGGGACCTCGTTTCGCATCTCGCCATATTCGGGACACACTCCTCGAACCGGCGCCGTCCCCACCATGCGATCGCCGTAGGCGATTCCGGGACGCCTTACGGTCTCAAGGCAGACATGTTTCACCAACGGAGCGGTCGCCTTGACCATATCCAGATCGGCCTGCTCCAAAAGAACCTTCTTCCCGGCACGCTGACCTCCGGGCTGCTCGCTGGTCTGTTGCGGCCAGCAGATCACAACACTCTTGCCGAACGCGTCAAACCCGTGCACCAGAACGCTGCGGAAGCTGTTGCCGTAGGCAATAAGCAGAGTGACGGTCGCGATGCCCCACACGATACCCAGCATCGTAAGCAGACTACGGGTGACGTTGCGCTTCAGCGCGATCCATGCCTCGAGAATGATTTCGATCAACATGCAATAAAGTTGGCCCGTGAAAATTGCTCCCGCACCATCATCCTCCCGCCTCGTAGCGTAATGCTTCGATGGGATCGATCGATGCTGCTCTGCGAGCAGGATACAAAGCGGCTCCGACAGCGATCGCTCCCAGTAATCCCGCAGCGGTCAG
>Ga0070735_10000370_pt1 | contig 51539 bp, 46 predicted proteins | sample Coa_R1_FD_66443 | JGI IMG/M metagenome (GOLD analysis project Ga0070735, IMG submission 66443) | Surface soil microbial communities from Centralia Pennsylvania, which are recovering from an underground coalmine fire - Coalmine... | ecosystem: Environmental > Terrestrial > Soil > Unclassified ... | reverse complement strand
GACGTCCGAAAAGCGCTCAGTATTTCGGGTCGCTAGCGTCGCGTGGTTAGCCAGGACGATTCCCGCGATCATACTATCCCGCAGGTCCGCCGCCTCGCCATTTTGTTGTCGCGATGCTCTGAAGTTCGCCGACAGGCGAGCTGCCTCCTCACCAAAAACCGCGATCCGATGGTAGATGGAATCCAGAAGTCGCGCGAACTGTTCAGAACGCTCTGTCCTTTGCGACCCAGGAGGCTTGATCTGCAACCCCGACTGAAATTCAAGAACTGTGATCGAAGTAATCCAAATCGAGCCTTGCGGTTGCCGATCCAGCCATGACACTACATGCTTGTCGGGAACGTTGCGCATCAGAGCCAAAAGAACGTTCGTATCGAGAATAATCATCGATCACTCGTCCTCGAACGAAACCGGCCGCACCGCATACCCACGTAATTCTTCCACTTCAAAATCCAACTTTTTTCCTGCAAACAGCGACGCAATCTGAGTCCCCAGACCAGGAGCGGATCGTTCAGGCTCGTTCACCGCACTCCGCAGAATCTCCCGGACCTCCTCCTCCATGCTGCGGCCATGACGCTTGGCGCGACGCTGCAGGCGGGTTTTGACAGACTCTTCCAGATTACGAACCACAAGTTGCGCCACCAGCGAACTCCTTTTAGTGATATCACGATATCACTACGGCGCGTCTGGGGCAATCATTTGGATTGCGGCTGCCCGGCCGCCTGCACCAACTGCTCAATCGGCGCGGTCACTTGCAGCAGAAGTCCTGCCACCGGCTTCTTCGCGATCTCGATCACCGCCAGTTGCTGCGCCCTCCACAGATCAGGTTCGGCTTGCCCGTGATCGAGATAGTTGAGCGCGTCAAGGCCGGCAGAGCTGAGCATCGACAGGTTTTGCGAGATCGGAACATCTTCCTGCAGGAGATACGACCCTTCGAGCTGCGCATGCAATTTCGGATCGTTCTTGCTCCACCGCGTGAGGTAGCCGCGGATCTGCTCCTCGGCCGCCTTGTCCTTATTTCCGCTGTGAAGATATTTCTCAACCAGCTCTCCGAATTCTCGTGCCGTGTCGCTCTCCGGATAAGCCGCGTCAATCAGTCGATTCAGCGGCGCATGAAAGTCGATCGGGCCTTTAGCTTCTTCGCTCCACCGGTTGTAATCTTTGACCGGCTCAACCACATTCGCCAGAGTCCGTAGAGCCGAGATATCGCCGGTTCCGGCCATGCGCTGCAGCATCCGCTCGCGGGCCGCATTGTGCATGAGTCCAAACGATTCCAATTCCAAACTGACCGCACGCAAACGCATATACATCGAATTCACATCCGTCACATTCTGCGGAGACCACAGTCGCTCAGCGATCGCTGCGTTCCGCGGCCAGATGTGCGAATCGACATTTTCCGGAGTGACCCATTCGGCCCACTGGCACGATTCCCCGCCCAGAATCAGCGCCTTCTGCTCGGGTGTAAGGTTCGCCGCAGCGCCGCTCAGCGGATCGACTGCATAGTGCCGCGACGCCGGCCACATCAGGTCAAGATAGTATCCATACGAAAGCAGCCCGCGATATCCCTGCTGCGCCGCGATCGCGAGCGACTGCTGCCCGCGCCACGACTGCACCACGATATTCTTCGGCAGATCCGGGTGCAGGATCTCGTCCCATCCCACCATGATCTTGTGATTTTTCGCCAGGATCTTCTCCAGACGCTCATTGAAATACGCCTGCAGGTCCTGATTGTTCTTCATGCCGTGGGCGCTTTTGAATTCCTGAATCTTCGGATTCGCGTCCCACTGCTTACCATCGACCTCATCGCCGCCAATATGAAAGTAAGCGTCAGGGAAAAGCCTCGCCATTTCCTCGATGAATTTGTCGAGGAATTTATAAGTCGATTCCCGCGTCGGATCGATAATCGGATCGCCGCTCTCCAGCGTGAATGGTCCTGGGCCGCTGGCCAGATCGGGATATCCAACTACCCACGACCGGCTATGTCCCGGCATATCGAATTCCGGCATCACGCGGATCCCTCGCTGATGGGCATACTCGATCACATCGCGAATTTCCGCCTGCGTGTAATACAGGCCGTCGGAACCATCCCCCGTCAGCTTGGGGAACCGCTTGCTCTCGACTCGGAATCCCTGGTCGTCCGACAGATGCCAGTGCAGCACGTTCATCTTCACCGCGGCCATTCCGTCGATGTTCCGCTTGAGCACGTCGATCGGAATGAAATGTCGGCTGACGTCCATCATCAGGCCCCGCCACTGAAACCGCGGCTGATCTTTGATCGTGACCGCCGGCGCGGCAAAGCCCGACGGAGTGATCTCGACCAACTGCAAGAAAGTCTGCAAGCCGCGGATCGCTCCCAACGCAGTCGGCGCATTCAACTGCGCACCCGCGCCGCTCACAGTCAGTTCGTAGGATTCATCTTCCCCCAGTTTCTGAATAGCCTCGCGGCCGCGGTCAGCATGAACCGTCAGCGTCGGTGTATCACCAGCCTTCGGACGAAACGGAATCCCGGTGATCCGCGATAGCACGGTTGTAAACCGCTGCACCTCAGCCTGAAGAGAAGGATCCTGATTCCCGGTAATCGCCACCGAGAACGATTGCGTGATCGGCAACTGTCCGGAGCCCGTCTGCACGCTCGACGGCATAGGCATGAGATTGAGCGGAGGTTGAGACTGTGCAACACTCAGCACGGACGACAGAAATAAACAGGACAGAATGAATTGAATTCTCATATTTCTCCGTGAATTCGATTACCGTTCCACAACCGGCACTGCCAGGCACAGGCGTCATCAAGCGAAGTGGATGCCTGGTCCGAGAATAGCTAAGAAAATTATTGTCAATACCAGGGAAACCAGGAGCCATCCCAGACTGAATGGCGCTTCGAGTTTATGGTCTGGTTTGGTCTGGTGCGCTTGATCTGCAACCATCCCCGGTAAGAACAGCAAGCCGGCATTGAGACCGAACGAGGCCCCAACTCCCGAGACTAAAATCAGACTTGGGCTGATAGGGTTGAAAACCGACGAGAGTGTCATAACCACGCCGCTGCCGAGATATGCGGGCAGAATCAATTGCCATGCCTGCGTTGAGCTGCTGCTCCCGCCAGAGATGCGGCTCAGAGACGACGCAAGAAATCGAACTGCAAGAATGTAGATACCAGCCCCCACTGCGGCCAGGAGTGTTCGCCAAACCCACGTCGGCGAAAGCCCGGCAATAACGTTTGCCCAATCTCCGTTGCGCAGGATTGCCGATGCGATCAGATACCCCGAGTTGAAAAGGTTGAAAGCGGCGAAGAGCCACAAAAAATAAGACCTCGAACTGAAGCGTCTTTCACCTCGCAGCAGCAGCAACGTGAGACACCCGAATACGCAATTGGCGAAGGTTCCGGCGGCTGAAACCAAGCGATTCGGGCTCTCATTCTGAAGCGCGACTGTCGATATCGAAAGTATGTGATCGCCCGTAAGCCGAGAGGCAACGCCATGTCCTACAGCCTCATGCACCATATCGGCCAAGATGAAGGCAACGACACCTACAGCGGAAACGGTGACCCAGCTATAGGTTCGGCGCTCTGCAAGCTGAAATTCCTTGTCGGTCGATGTTTGTGTCGATTCCACAGCCGCTAAGTCACCGAGGTCTGTTGTCAGTGTCCCCCGCCGAGTTCCCGCACAATCGATCCCACGAACTGTTTGGCGTCGCCGAAGAGCATCAGCGTGCGGTCGAGATAATAGAGCGGGTTATCGATCCCGGCGAATCCTGGATTCATACTCCGCTTGATCACCATCACCGTATGCGCCTTGTCCACATCGATGATCGGCATGCCGAAGATGGGACTCGATTGATCGCTGCGTGCCGCCGGATTCGTTACGTCATTCGCGCCGATCACCAACGCAACATCGGTCTGCGGCATATCGCCGTTGATGTCATCCATTTCGACAAGTCGGTCGTAGGGAATGTCCGCTTCGGCCAGCAGAACATTCATATGCCCCGGCATCCGTCCCGCAACCGGATGGATCGCGAATCGTACATCGATACCTTTTTTCGTCAGCGCATCATACAGTTCGCGAACCTTATGCTGCGCCTGCGCCACCGCCATCCCGTATCCAGGCACGACCACAACTTTGCTCGCGGCGGAAAGAATCGACGCAGCCTCTTCCGGCGTCGCACTTCGCACGACTCGTTCTTCCTTCGCACCTCCGGCGGAGGCCTGCACCTGTCCAAACGCTCCAAACATTACGTTCGTGAACGACCGGTTCATCGCCTTGCACATAATCAGCGAAAGAATGAAGCCCGACGATCCGTCGAGCGCCCCGGCAACCACCAGCACTTTACTGTTGAGAACGAATCCCAACAGGGCCGCCGAAAATCCCGCGTAGGAATTCAGCAGCGAGATGACGGTCGGCATGTCCGCGCCGCCGATCGGCGTCACCAGCAGGATCCCGAAGAACAACGCAACCACCACCATGATCGGGAACAGAATCGCGTGCCCCGGATTCAGCACCAACGCCACCGCGAGCCCCAACGCTCCCGCCAGAACCGCCAGGCTGACAATGTTCTGTCCGCGATAAACAATCGGTCGCTGCGGCAGAATCTCCTGCAGCTTTCCCGCCGCGATCAAGCTTCCGGTAAACGTCAGAGAACCAATAATCACTTCGAGCGAGATCTCGCCCATTTCAAAGCGCGTGACCGGCGTCGTCCCGACGTAGTACTCGGCAATGCCGATCATCGCCGCCGACAGCGCTCCGAACGCATGACTCAACGCCGTCCGCTGCGGAACAGCCGTCATGTGCACAAGGCCAAGCGGCACGCCGACTCCCGCGCCGATGATCAAGGGAATCAGAATCCACCGGAACTCATGCAGCCCGGGCGTAAACAGAGTGGCCACAACCGCCAGGGCCGCGCCGATTTCTCCGCACAGCACGCCCATGCGCGCCGTCGCGGGCGAACTCAAAAATCTCAGCGACAGAATAAAGAGAACAACCGCGGCAATATAGGCGAAGTCGAGATACTGCTGGAGGTCGGTCGCGCTCATTGTTGTTTGGACCTGCCGGATTTGAACATGCGCAACATGCGGTCGGTGATCACGAATCCGCCGACCATATTGCTGAACGATGCCGCCACCGCGATCGCGCCCAGAATCGTCGTGAGCCGCGTCTCATGCCTGCCCGCGATGATGATCGCCGCCACCACAACGATCGCATCGAGCGCATTGGTCAGCGACATCAGCGGCGTGTGCAACAGCGGCGACACCCGCCGGATCACCTCAAATCCCACGAATCCGGCCAGGATGAACACATAAAGGTTAGAAATAAAATCCGCTGGCATGATTGCTCCTTTATTCGGTCACGAACGGCTGGCCGCAAGCGGCGGCATCCCCAAACTCTCGCGCGCCCGGACGTGCACCACTTCCCCGCCCTGCGTCAGCAGAGTCTCGCGAATAATGTCGTCGCTCTCCGCGGGACGCACCTTGCCGTCCTTCACCAGGTTCGTGAGAAACAGCGTCAGGTTTCGCGCATACATCTGGCTCGCATGATACGGAACGCTGCTGGCAAGGTTGATCGCACCGATGATCGTTACGCCCTGCGTCGTGATGGTTTCTCCGGTCCGCGTGAGTTCGCAGTTGCCTCCGCGCTCCGCCGCAAGATCGACAATCACCGACCCCGGCGCCATCCCTTTAACCATGTCGGCCGTGATCAGCACCGGCGCCTTCTTTCCGGGAATCACCGCCGAAGTGATCACGATATCGCTCTCGGCAACGACCTTGGTCAGCAGTTCTCGTTGCCGCGCGTAGAAGCTTTCATCCTGCGCGGTGCCATAGCCGCGAGCATCCTGCGCATTCTGGGCTTCAATCGGAAGTTCGACGAACCGTCCGCCAAGACTCTGCACCTGCTCTTTCGATGCCGGACGCATGTCATACGCCGAAGCGACTGCGCCTAGGCGGCGCGCCGTAGAAATCGCCTGCAAGCCGGCAACTCCGGCGCCAATCACGAACACGCGGGCCGGCGTGATCGTGCCCGCAGCGGTTGTCATCATCGGAAAGATTCGCGGAGAAGTTTCCGCTGCGAGCAGCACCGCTTTATATCCGCAAACGGTCGCCATCGACGACAGCGCGTCCATGCTCTGCGCGCGCGTGGTGCGCGGAATCAGTTCGACAGCGAAGGCAGTCACACCCGAGCTTGCGATCTGCTGCACGATTTCCGCGGATCCAAATGGCCGAAGGAATCCGAGCAGAACCTGCCCGCGCCGATAGAGAGGCAGATCGGATTGGCCGGTCACATCGTTCGATCCGTAGCAAAGCACCTGCGCCACGATGTCAGCCGACGCAAAAACCGCAGCACGATCGGCAACGATCTTGGCGCCCTTTTCGGTGTAGGCCGCGTCGGGATATCCGGCATGTTCTCCCGCGCCAGATTCGACGATGACTTCCAGGCCCGCCTTGGCCAGGTTGGGAATTACGAGGGGAACGAGGGCGACGCGCCGCTCTCCGGGATAACTTTCTTTCGGAACTCCGACGATCACTTGGGCTCTCGTCCTTTCCGCGCCGGTTCGCAGGTCTCCACCGAACCGGCGATTCTGTTAGCTCCGAATCCGCCGAATCGTATTCATCGCGACCCCGCGGAGTCAGTGACACTCGTCACGCAAACGAGCAAAGGCAAACAGAAAACCTTACCACAACTGAAGGAGGGAGATTTTCCAAGTGTGATTTGGGGTCCTGTCTTAACTAACGTGGCATGGCAATAAAACGCTCAGACGCAACAATTTGGACGCGGGAATAGGCCAAGTGAAAATCGTTTCTCACTTCCGTGTCGCTGCCGCGAACAACAGCCCGATGCAGCCGCCGCCGAGCAGGGACAGAAATACGAGCCAGAAAGCGACGTTGAAACGGCTGCGACCTGACCAGGTTCGCAGGATTCGCCGGATCGCATATCCGTAGAAAAGCACCCTCGCCCTGATTCTGCGCCGAAAATCACTCGCAAAGCACCTGTTTTAGCTTCTGGATGTCAATCTTGACCTGTTCCCCATTGGACGAAATCCCTATTCCATTTGCATCAAAATTGTAAGAGTTTTGTTCGGTCGATATCTTTATCCGAATCCTATTCGCGTCAAGCTTCTGGTTTGTTTTCTCGATTAAGCTGAGGACCTGACCCGCCTGCCGCTCGTTCCTGACAGAGACAGTTTTGAAAGCCATTTGTTCAATACTGTCTGCCGTCACAGGTGCATACGTTTCCACTTGTGACGGAATCCAAAACACCACCACTTTCTCCATCGCCTTTGCTCCATAACTTTGGAAATTAAGTAGAGCTAATGCAAGAAATGCTACCGACACTGAACGCATGTGATCCTCCGCTAATAATCTTATTGGGGGTTGTCTGGTGGACGGGTGGCCCGGGCTTTTGATTTCGTCGAGACCACCACAACGAGGGGTGCCCCGTCCTTGCGATTTTTGCAAGGGCGGGAACCACAGACGCCGGCAGCGAGTGTTTTGTGACCGCCTCAGGCGACGCGGTCGCGAAACCAAATCCCAAGTCCAACCAACTGGGCACTCGCGATTTTTCCGAAAGGCACGACCCGCAAAGTCCCAACTCTACCCCGAAGTTTTCCACAGATAAGATCGCACTCATTGTGACGTCCAACCTTGCCTTCCACAGCCCCCAACGGCGCACAATCGCGACGTGCGCATTGCACCGCAGAACGTCCGGAACATGGCGGTGAGTTTTCTAGTCCCTAGCCTCTGGCCCCTGGCCCCTGACCTCAGGACTCGGGACTCACGACTCACGACTAGCTAACTCCTTATTTCGGAATATTTTGCGTGTAAGTCCTTCTTTGACAAGATTTTGCGAGGAATGTTTGCGCTGATCGCTACGTAACTAGCCTGGATTCAAGATTTTGCAGAATTCGATCTAAATAAATATTTCGAGCGCCGCGCGCAAAATCATTCCACTAAGTCCTTATTCTGGAAGATTTTACGAACAAGGTCTTTGCTTTGAAGATTTTGCGAGGAACGAAACCGGTCGACAACGCATAAACTCTTTATCCGCAGGATTTTACGCAGATCGATCTAAATTTTTCGCGAGCGTCCCTCATCCGAACCGGTAGTGCCACACACGGGCCGCGCCAATCAGGTTCGTGTCATCTCCCAGCGAAGCCAACATCAGTTCGGTTTTTTCCGCAGGCACGAAACGACAACCGCTGCGAATCAAGGCCCGCACGCGCTCCAGAAAAAGATCGGAACTCTTCATGATGCTGCCGCTCAAAACGATCGCATCGGGAGTAAAGAGATTGATCAGATTAGCGAGCCCCAGCCCGAGATAGAACGCCTCGGTCTCAACCGACTTCAGGGCCCATGCATCCCCGTCGCGGGCGAGTTCGAAAATGCGCCGCGCCGTTATGTCGCGATGCGGATAATCCGCCGGAGCATTATGCTGCAGCCAGGCCGCCATCGCCGGACCGGCCGCCAGTGACTCCCAGCATCCGCGAAATCCGCACGTGCATTGCGGGCCGGCGGGATCGATCACATGATGGCCGACCTCCGGATGCGCTCCATCGACGCCGCGATAAAGTTTGCCGTCGAGAACAATGCCTCCGCCGATGCCGGTTCCAACCGTGACGTAGATGAGCCGCGAGCGGTTTCTCCCAGCGCCCCATCCGGCCTCGGCCAATGCGGCAGCGTCGCCGTCGTTTTCCAGCGCAACGCGCACGCCGAACACGGTGGACAAGTCTTTGACCGGACTCTTGCCGCGCCATCCCGGCAGGAAATCGACGTCGCCAAATTCGCCGCGCATCGGATCTACCGGACCCGTCGACCCGATGCCGATTCCCGTGAGTTGCCCTCCGGCCTTTTGCGATGTTCTGCGCAGCATGTGCGCGATCAGTTCCATCGAGTCGGAGTAACGGTTGGGATCGGTCGGCGCGTCCATGCGCGACAGCACCTTGCCGTTGTCGTCGACCACGCCAACCGCGATCTTCGTGCCTCCGATATCGACAGCGCCGGTCATCGCCATCACAAAGCTCCCGCTTCCTCGAGCAGTTTCTTCATCCCCGCCCAGCTTTTCCGGGACGACGCTTCGGGAGATCCGCCGCCGCTCCAGTGGGTTTCGAGGCTGACGGCGAAGTGGTAGCCATCGCGCTTGAGCGCCTTGAACTGTCCGCGCCAGTCGATGATGCCTCCACCCATCGGCGCCCAGTCGAACTTCGCGCCCTTCTTCACCACATCTTTGCAGTGGCAGTGCCCGATGCGCTCCTTGGGAAGAAGATTGTAGCCGTCGGGAAAAGCGATTTCGCCGCTGGCCGCGGCGTTGCCGGGATCCCAGTTCAGCATGAACGACGGCGACTTCACTTCGGCCAGAACTTTCGCGGCTTCCGCGCCTGTGGCCGTGTTGCACGCGGATTCGTTTTCGAGCACAAGAATCAGGTTCTTCTTCGCGAGCTTCTCGGCAGCCTCGCGCAGCTTGTCGTTGATGGCGGCGCGGTACGGCGACTGATCCTCGAGACGCCAGAAATCGAAGCAGCGGATGCGTTCGGTCTGAAATGCTTTCGCCATCTCGATCGCGCGCTCGAGAACTTCGTCCTGCTGGCCAAGCGTGAAGTTGGCGTTGAAAGACTTCGCCTCGCTGTATTTCGATTTCGGCGCGCCCGGCCAGTCGACCTTGAACAGCGGGCTCGCGATGTCAGTGACCTTCAGTTGGTATTTCCGCAGGATTCGCTGGCTCTCGGCGACTTCTTTTTCGTCGAGGCTGCAGACGTTCTTGTTCCACATGCCGCGGAGCTCAATCCAGTGCATACCAAAGTCGTGTGCCGCCACTTCACAAGAATGGCCAAAATCCTGCGAGATTTCATCATTGATGACGGCGACGCGAAACGGAGATTTCGATTCGGCAGCAGCAAAGCGCGAAGCCGATCCGGCAAAGGTCAGCGCGGCCATTCCTGCGAGGAATTCGCGGCGGCGTAAACGGGAGGGCATGAGTGCTCCTGAAGCGTACCTCGGATGAAATGAGCGAGAGCACAAATCTACCACGATCAGAAACGCTGCTGGTGTAGATGGATGAATGATGGGTGAGAAAGGGGTGGAACGGTTCAGGAATTTTCGCGCGCAAAACAAAACGCCCCGGACTCAGTTTGAGTCCCGGAGCGTCTGTTGATCAGCCCTCCCCCAAGTGCTGCTCACGAACAACTCTATGCTTGCCCCTCGAAACCGTAAATGGCTCGGTCGTGCTATCGGCTGGCACGAACGACCCGTGCGGAGCGGCGTTTTGCGCGCAAAACAAAACGCCCCAGACTCAATTGAGTCCCGGGCGTCTGTTGATCAGCCCTCCCCCAAGTGCTGCTCGAGAACAACTCTACCCCTGACCCCTAAGACCGTAAATGGCTCGCCCGTGCTAGGGGTGGCACGAAGGTGTAGGAGCGCGAAGTCCCTGAGAAGAAAGACACTCCCGCTATGTCGTGGAAGATCCCAATCTCTCTAGCCAGGGCAGGCAGGTAACCTTGTGGAAAGTCAGGGTAACTGTCACCAAAGTGTCCATTCGTAACTTGAAGAGAACACAAGGTGGAAGCAGAATCGACTCGCCCACCACTTCGTAGTCAGCAGTTGTCGCTTCCTTCCGGATGCAACGCCGCTGAAACAATCCAACCTGGCCGGCATGATGTGGGGAATGATGCGCAGGAAGGCGACAATTCTTTGTATCGACGATCACTGGAACGGCCTGATCGGACGCAAGTTGCTGCTGGAACAGAGCGGCTATGAGGTCCTGGAAGCGACCGATGGGGATGACGGCCTGAAGCTGTTCCGGTCGCGCCCGGTGGATGCCGTCGTCCTCGACTACCAGATGCCGGGGATGATGGGCGACGTCATTGCCGCCAAGATGAAGCGCATCAATTCCAACGTGCCGATCATGCTGTTGTCGGCCTATGGACCGTTGCCGGAGAAAAAACTGGCCTCGGTGGATAAGTTCTTATCGAAGTCGCAGCCCCCAAAAGTCCTGCTATCCACATTGCAAGGCCTGTTGGACAGCCCCCACAAACCGTTTTTCTCTCGCTGGCTCGACCACTGGAAGAGCCGGAATCAGGCGGTGATCCATTGAATCTGCTCAAGAAACTCCTCCGGCGCGCCTGCCCGCACGAGTTCTCCTGGCCGCGCATTGACGACAACGGACGCCATTACCAGATTTGCCTGGCCTGCGGCACGGCCTTCGAATACGACTGGAAACAGATGCGGCGCACCGGCAAGCTCATGACCGCAAGCGTGCAGCACGCCGTGGCTGCGTATTCGCGCGACATGCGCGGATATTTGTCGAAATAGAAATGCTTCGTCGATCCATATTGAAGTATCAAACCCGCGCCCCTCGCGTGCAGTTGCAGGGGCTCGTCTCGGTGTCTCTACAGCTCGAAAATGGGCGACAGTTCACCGGCAAGTTGCGAACTCTCTCAGTGACCGGTGGACTGCTGGACCTCGCGCAATATCTCGACGAGCGGATCCAGGTGTCGATGGTTTTTCGATTCGGTTCGGACATCGTGCAGCCAAGGGCGCAGCTGCTGTTTCCGATGCGCGGCGGAATGGGCTATCTGCAGCCATTCCGATTTACATCGATTGGCGCGAGAGAGCGGGGAATCATCGCGACGGAGATCGACTTCCGGATCAAGCAAGAAATGGCGGACAAATCGGCGAACAGACTTGGCTCACGATTGCCGCAGTCGTTGTTGGATTCGTTCTGAGAATCTGAATCCAATTTCAACGAAATTTTCTTCAACATAATTTGCAGGCGGGGCGCACTTGGCTTAACCTAGCGCCCTATGAAACTTGCCAATCTTCCCTTTCGGATTGCTCTTGCAGCGATCCTGCTTTCTGCAGCTGCAGCCGTCGCGCAGTCTTCCTTCACGGTCGAGCAAGTGATGAGTTCGCCGTTTCCCTCGGAACTCGTAGCGTCTGAGCACGGCGCCCGCGTCGCGTGGGTCTTCGACCTCAAGGGAGTTAGAAATGTCTGGGTGGCAGATGGTCCCGACTTCGCGCGCACGGCGCGTGTTGTCACCCATTACGCCTCCGATGACGGACAGCCGATCGCGAGCCTGAAACTCACTCCCGATGGCAAGACCGTCGTCTACACGCTGGGCAGCGAGTTGAATGACGACAAGGAAAACGCGAATCCTGCCAGCTGGACGAAAGGCGCCAAGCAGCAGGTGTTCGCCGTCGATGTCGACGCCAGGAATGCAACGCCTCGGCTGTTGGGCGATATGGGTTGTCCGGATGAAGGATGCGAGGACATTCAGATTTCTCCGGACGGGAAATTGGCGGTGTGGTCCGCGAAAAAGAAGTTATGGATCGCCAGCGTCGATGGGAAACAGCAGGCGAAAGAACTCGCGAGCGTGCGCGGCAGTTCGGTCGAGCCCAAGTGGTCGCCCGATGGGAAACACATCGCCTTCGCGAGCGTGCGCGAAGGTCACAGCCTGATTGCCATCTACGATTTCGGCGGCGATGTAATCCGCTACATGGCTCCGAGTGTCGATAAGGATTCGATGCCGCGCTGGTCACTGGACGGCAAGTCGATCATCTTTGTACGCACTGCGGGGCAGGAGGCAAAGCAGCCGCTGATTCCGGTCCGGCCGCACCCGTGGTCGATACGAATTGCCGATGCTTCGACGGGTGCGGGCCGCCTACTTTGGCGCAGCGGAGAGAAGCCTGAGGATTCTTTGCCCAGCCTCACCGAGGATTCTTCACTCAAGGTTGCGGCGGACGGACGAATCATCTTTTCGTCGGAGCAGGATGGGCGCAATCACTTGTACTCGATTGCGGATTCCGGCGGAGAGGCGACCCTGCTCACACCCGGCGATTTCGATGTAGAAGACGTCACGCTCAGCGCGGACAAGAAGTCGGTGATCTATTCGTCGAATCAGGATGATGTCGACCGGCGGCATTTGTGGCGCGTGCCCGTTGCCGGCGGCGCGGCGCAGCAGGCTCTGACGAGCGGCGAGGCGATGGAGTGGACTCCGGTTGAAACCACCGACGGCAAAAGCATCGTCTGCCTCGGCTCGACCGCAACTTCACCGGCCATGCCTTATGTGCTGACTTCGACAGGACGCGAGATGATCGCGAAGCAGGCGCTGCCGAGTGATTTTCCTTCGGTGTCGCTGGTTGCGCCGAAGCAGGTGATCTTCAAGAGCGAAGATGGTCTCACGCTGCACGGCCAACTTTTTCTGCCGCGCAATGCGAAGGGGAAAGTTCCGGGACTGGTCTTCATGCATGGCGGACCCGTGCGGCAGATGATGCTCGGCTTCCACTACATGGACTACTACCACAACGCCTACGCCGAGAATGAATATCTGGCCAGCCGCGGATACGCCGTCTTATCGGTCAACTATCGCCTTGGAGTGATGTACGGACGCGCATTTCGCGAGGCGCCGAACACAATCTGGCGCGGGGCGGCAGAGTACAAGGATGTCGTGGCGGCGGGGCGCTATCTGCAAGCGCTGCCGGAAGTCGATGGACAAAAGATCGGGTTGTGGGGCGGCTCCTACGGCGGATTTCTGACCGCGATGGGGCTGGCGCGGAATTCGGATTTGTTCAAGGCAGGCGTGGATTTCCATGGAGTGCATGACTGGAGTGTGTTCCTCACCGAGCGTCCGTATTTCGGCAATCTGGCACTGCGGCCTCCGGATGCGGACGCGGCGATCAAGCTGGCATGGGAATCCTCTCCCGATGCGTATGTGAGCACGTGGAAGTCTCCGGTGCTGCTGATCCAGGGCGATGACGACCGCAACGTTCCCTTCACCCAAACGATCGATCTCGTGCAGAGGTTGAGGGCGAACCATGTGCCCTTCGAGCAGATCGTGCTGCCGGATGAGATCCACGGATTTCTGCGGTGGCAGAGCTGGGTGCGCACATACACCGCGACGGGGGAGTTCTTTGACAGGACGTTGAAGGAAGGGGAGAAGATCGGGATGAGAAACTAGGGGATCGGGGGGTTGTGCCCGTTCGAAAAACTCCCTGTGACCGATGAAGGGCGATCGTTTTATTCTCGCCTCCAGTGTCACGGCATGGACACCCGTGCAATGTGGCGGAGCGTCCAGTGCTAATACGAGTCAGGCCCCATCGACCTTTCCATTGCTACCTGATCCTGGACTAGCGTGACGTAGTGATCCTGAAGCTCTTTGTCCCAATTCAGCTCACCAAGAGAGCGGATTTTCAGAGCCTCCATAGCGGTGAGTTGTGGCCTGGTCAAGCGTCTCACGATTTCGCCAGTTATGAAGCGGGACAGCTTCCATCTCGCTTGCGCCAGTTCTGGCGTATCGCCGTTTGCGAGAGGCGGCTGAGGGCTGTTGAGGTCACGGGTTTCGTGCCAATCGGGCGGGGTCTGGTTGATGACCGCCCCTGTAACATCGATGGTTTTGGCGTCGCTCAGGAGATATGCTGAGCTTGCAGTGTCGATGAAGACGTGTTCTTCTTCGAAGCGAAAGCGTTCGGGGTAGGGGGTCGCGGATTCTCTTAAGACTTGAATCATTCTCGTCCGCTGCGGCGATGGTGCCCGAAGATCAAAAAATATTCGGACCTCGATCGTAGTATTGGCCCACTGCCTCTGAGGGTACGCGCCCTCGAGTCCGAGCTGATCCTCAAATGCCCAAAGCACCTTGATGGCCTCGTCCGAATAAAGAAGCGTGGGGCGATTCCATTCTTCCTTCAAGTTTCGAACATACTGTGGAGCCGCTTGGGGACGAGCCTGATCCAGCGTGAGACGCTGTGAGGATGTCTGATTCGCGACAATTGAATCGGGTCTCAGGCGATTTGCCGTAGCATCAGATGCGCCCTGTTTCACAACGGTCTGTACGCTGCGACTGGGTACCTCGTTGTAGTCGGGACCCTTGATAATTGGAGCCGACTGGTCTCTGGGCTCGTCCGCTTCGTGCCTCATTAGCAATAGGACTGAGATGATGCACGCCAGAACGACGAGGGAAGCGAACCGCCCGTCCCGAAACCATGATGCGTTCGTGGAATTTTTCGTGAGCCCACAGGCCATGCACCGCTTCGGATAAAACGGAATCGTAAGAATCCAAAAGCCTGCGGTTAGTAAGATTGCAAACAGGGTTCCGAAACCCAATGCACGTTTGAAACCCATCACCTTATTGCAGTTTGGGCAGAAGATCATCTGCATGATGAACCTTCACTTCTCGCTCGTCGAGAACATCCGTCAGGATTACGCGGAACTTGGCGCCATTCTAGAACAAGAGCTAAAAAGGGGGAGCAGCCGCTACGCTCGGTTGCTATTTTCGCACCCGTGTTCTCTGCGTGGGCTGGGATGGAGCCGACGAGCGGACTTGAACCGCTGACCTGCCGATTACGAATCGGCTGCTCTACCAACTGAGCTACGTCGGCTTGTGATCGATTCTAAATGGCAGGGTGAAAACCGTAAAGCCAACATCGATTTAACCACCAAGGACACCAAGGAGCACGAAGGAACTTCGTGACGTTCGGAACTTCGTGAGCTCCGCGGGCCGTTTCACTCGCCGAGATTTGTTTGCTTCACGCCGCCTTGTGTTCAGCGAGCGCGTCGTATTCGCGTTCGGAATCCCCGGACAGCAGGACCCACATCGTGTAGACGCCCAGAGCTGTGCCGAACGGGATATTCGTGAAAAGCGAGATGAAGGCCAAAACGAGTACGAGAATGCGCGCCCATTTCTCGTGCTGGAGTAATCCCCAGCCGGCGATGAATCCGACCGCAGCTTTGGCAAAGAGCAGGATAGCGATCACGTTCAGCAGCGGACGCAAGAACAGAGCGGGAGGCCCACCGACCCCGAAGTCGTGGGCGCGGGCGAAAATGGTATTGGCCACGATGCAGAGCACGATGGCCCCGACGGTGTTGAATGCAGAGAATGCGAGCCAGAAGAGCGCAACGAGGCGGACGTGCTCCTGCACGCGTCCAGGCCGCGGTTGGGAGAACGAGATGGGACCGATGATCTGCTTCCCGCATTTACTGCAGAACGCCTGACCTGGCTGCACCACAGCACCGCATCCATCGCAGAACATTGTTGTTGTCCCCCAGTTCGCCGCGAATCACTTTCGAATCAGCGGAAGCTTCCATCATTCAGTACGAGAATCATCAGTAAAGAGTTTCAAGTTCGACATCGAAAAGAATTCGCTGGATTTAATTCGTTGGATGGTAAACGAAAAGGCCACCCGGCAACTGGGCGGCCTCTTCTTCAAGGGAGAATAGTTCCAACGGAGGCTTAGATTCCGTCAAAACTTTCTGCCGAAATCTTATGAGCCGAAAAACGGGGGTGTCAAGCGATTTTTAGGAAATAAATGTCTTTTGTTTCAATGATTTACAAAAAAGGTCAACATTTTGGTCGGGTGTCACAAATTGAGACAAAAACGCCTTTTCGGGGTTGTAAGCCGATATTTTTAAAGGCACTTACCCCCGATTAGGAGGCATTTTTGTGATCGGGATGGTGGTTTTGGTGATGCCGCTCTCGGCCGGTTTCGGGGATCTCCCTGACGATGGTTTCGGTGAGACGGAGCGAGATGAATTCCATCTGTTCGGGGCGATCGAAAACCTTGTCGGGATAGAGGCGCTTCATCAGAATGCGGAATCCTCCGAATGCGACGCCGGCGATGATGGCGAGTCCGCCGAGAATTGCACAGAGGACGACGACGTTCAGGATCAGCATGTAGAGATCGTGAACGTCTTTGTTGCCGGTCGGAGTGTTCCAGGTGACGGTGGCTTCGTAATTCACCATTCCGAGCAGGGATTTCGCATCGCTGTCGGAAATTCCTCCGGTGGCGATGGCGACGATCGGACCGGTGCGCTTATCGAAGAACGTGCCCGATCCCGAGACGGTCGAGATGCCATTCTGCGGCTGGGCGATTTGATGGGCGGCGTCGATCTTGCGGAGATGATCGGCTGCGAGTTGCGGCGTGGGATAGGAGATCAAGGTGAGCGTGGCCGGACCGCTGGGCGTGTTGTACTGCGCGAGACTAACCTCAGCGCTCGAGCCGAAGTCCACGGAAGCCGCAGAAACAGGGGCTGAAATCGCACTCAAGGCGAGCGGGCCCATGACGTACTTCTGCGTGTTCGGGATGTAATCGCGGCGGGGCAGAAACTGAATGAACGACGGCAGGTTCCCGCTACTCCCCGGAGGCCGCGGCAATGATCCTGCGAGTTCGCGCAGTTCGGCCCCCGACATCGCCGTCTCCTGACTGAATTGCGCGTCGATCAGGACGTATCCGCGGTAGAAGAGAACTCGATTGCCGAGCGAGGCTCCCTGATCGCCGATTTGCTCGCGAGTCATATCGGGCTGGAGGTAGAACGTGTAAGCGCCGAAAGCTCCGGAAGCGTCGGCGAAACGCGCGGCGCGAATCTTCAGGGTGCGTCCGTCATCCCGGGTGTAGGTGGCCGAGGCAAAGTCGGTGAAGCCGTATTCCCGCAGAACCGCAGCGCTACTTGGATCGGCAACTGAGGGATTGGTGCTTATATGGGGAGCACCCTGTATTTGCCATCCGGCAAAGGTGGGCGGAAGCAGTTCGGGGGGCGATTTCTGGGGAGGATTCGCCGCCCATGCCGCGCAGGTAAGACCGATAAAAACGGCAAAAAAACGGGCAAAGCGCGGGAATCTCATGACAGGGAGACGCACCATTTCCTCTTAATTAGACCACAGCGGGGGCGAAAAAGTTTCGTAACCCGCGGAAAAACGGCCGGTTCTGAGGATCGCAGACAGGTTACCCGCGGGTGGGGCCCCACCCTACACGTCAGAGCCATTCACAGAACTGAAACATAAGGGCAAACTAAGCATGGGTGATCGAATGTCATCGGGTAGTGTGGATAAACCTCAACGTCGGGGTACGCGGACCAAAGCTGTTCTCCCGGTGAGGATTAAGGGCAAAGACAGCGCGGGAAAGGCATTCGATGAACTGGTGCACACGCTGGATGTAAACGGCAGTGGCGCACGGCTGGGGTCGGTTCATCGCGAACTGAATTTGCAGGAGGAGATTACGGTTTTCTACCGGCAGCGCAAGATTCAGTTCCGTGTGGTGTGGACGAAAAAGATGAAAGGCACGTCGGAGTTTCAGGTGGGATTGCAGGCAGTAGCGCAAGATCGAGAGGCTTGGGGGCTGGCAATTCCGGAGCAGCCGAAAGCGGCAGCTTCGCAGGTTGCGGTCGCCCAGGCGACGGTAGGTGCGTAGAAAGCAGAGGAGATATGAGTTATTCATTCCGCAATCTTTGGTTCGATGAAGAAGGGCAAGACATCGCCGAGTATTCGGTGATGCTGGCCGTCGTGCTCGTGATCGTCGTAGGTACGGTCCGGCTGATTGGCTCCAACGCCAGCAACGTTTTCTCGCAAGTCGGCAGCGCGATTCAGTAAGCGAATCGTGTCGGGTAAGTCTCTGGCCAGCAGCGTTCGCAAGCCTGCTGGCCATTTTTGCTGCCTGCCAGAACCCGCCAGTTCCCTGTCCTATAGTTACTTGCCCCAGTGCTGCACTAGCGGTGGAATCTATGTATGGGCCGAGTCTTCGGATTTCTTGGAGTAGTGATCGTGCTCGGCGCGGGAATGTACATTTACTCGCGCCAGGCGCAGAGTTCGTCTGCTGCGGCAGGCACGAACAGCCCGAAAGCTGCGATCAACATCACCGGCGTACGAACTGATCTCATGACCATCGCACAGGCCGAACGCGGGTACTTCGCGCTCGAAGGCAAGTACGGCTCGCTTGATGACTTGATCTCGAGCAAGTCGCTGACGATCCAGCGCGAGCGTCCTCCGTACAGCTACGAAGTCGATGCCAGCTCGTCGGGATTCCGGGTGGTTGCGACGCGATCTGGTCCGGATGATGGGTCAGGGTCACCAGCGGAAATGTCGGTGGATCAGGACATGCAGTTTCAGACACAATGAGTTGAGGGTGCACTGAGGGCTTTGCCTTCGCCTCATTTCCAATGCCAGCATATCCTCACGTGTTTGTCGAAGCTGTATATAGTAACCGCCCTATATGTCCCCCTCAGCCTACGCCTCCCATATAGCCAGTCAGCACCCAAATAAAAAGGCCGTGACAGGCATGGCGATCGGTACAACGAGCATCGTCGTACTCGGAAGTTTGTTTCGCTGGACGCTGGTTGACCTTCTGACGCCCTTTCTTGAGCTGATTTTGGAGATGGCGATAGGGCTCTTATTTTTGAGCTCGCTGCTCTGGTCTCTGGTTCATTTCGTGAGGTTCATTCGGCGGAAACCCAACGGCGGTATCGTTCCTTTAGCGATCAACGTTGCGACTGCTTTGGTTGTAGTTTTCGTGCCATTTACCTTACTGACGACCAACGTCGACTTCCGCGTGCTCTATTCCGCACGTATGTCCGTAGTTGGAGATGTACTCGCGGGCAAGTATGACAACCAAGTCGAAAATGCGGGAGGTCGAGGAGATCTAATACGATTGCGTGGGATGCGTTCCTATCTTTCAAGCGGCGGTGGTGAGATTGTGCGGCTCCGCGGCCCGCGACGGACGCTCATTTTGTTCTTTGATTTTCGGGGAGTTCTGGACAGCTTCTCAGGTTTTGTGTATTCGAGTGATGATCAGCCACCAGGCAAGGACGACTTCCTGGGTAACTTCGTTGAGATCGAGCGACTGAAGAAGAATTGGTTCTGGGTCGCATCGAGAAACTAGCTTACTGGCCTTCGGCTTTGTCGAGTTTGCTGGCCATCTTCACGCCACTGAGGCCGTCGGCGTACTTGGCGATTCCGCGGTAGAGGGATTCAGCGATGCGCTGGCGGTATTCGCTGGTCTCGAGGCGATGCTCATCGCCGGGGTTCGAAACAAAGGAGATCTCCGCGAGAATCGAGGGCATGTTGGCGCCGATGAGCACGATAAAGGGAGCCTTCTTCACGCCGCGATTGCGAATGCCGGGGTTCTTGGCCGCCAGCCCGCTGTGCAGCGACTGCTGGACGTCTCCGGCGAACTCGCGCGACTCTTCGATCTTTTCTTTCAAAGCGATCTTCTTGACCAGATCCTGCAGCTCGAAAATTGACTTTTCGGAGACCGCATTTTCTCGAGCCGCGACTTCGAGTGCGTCGGGGGATGAGGTGAAGTTGAGGTAATAGGTCTCGACTCCGCGGGCGTCAGGATCGTGACTGGAATTCGCATGGATCGAAATAAACAGATCCGCTCGCTGCTGGTTGGCGATCGCCGTCCGCGTTTCGAGCGGGATGAATGTGTCGTCTTTCCGGGTATAGACGACTTCGGCTCCCAGTCGCGCCTCGAGCAGCTTTCCGAGGCGCCTCCCGACGTCAAGTACGAGATCTTTTTCTTCAAGGCCATCTGGACCGATTGTGCCCGTATCATGTCCGCCGTGTCCGGGATCAATGACAATCTTGCCAATCTTCAGTCCGAGAGCGCGGATGAGGGAGCGGTCGCCGCTTGCGGTTGGCTTGGCCTCGCGGGCGTCAAGTTCTTCCGTTGAGCGGCGGGCGTTCAGGCGGGAAGACTTGGTTTTCGAATGCGCTGGGGTGTGTACATGGGCCTCGGCATCAGCGGCCGGGGTTTCGTCATCGTCGTTGTAGACGATGGTCTTGGTCGGAGCGGGCTTTTCCCGCGTCGCGTCCACTTTCTTCGGGAGATCGGGCAGTCCGCGGCGGTCGGCTGCGGGGCCCTTCGCGACCACTTTCGTATCGTCGCCCACATCTTGGGTGGTTACCGGCGCCTTCCCCGCTTTCGCCTGCAGGTCAGCTTTCGTTGCGGGGGTTGCGCCAGAATTGCCGTCCGCGTCGTCGTCAGAATCCGCATTCGAGCTGGCTTTGGGCGGAGCTTCCACGTCGGCCGCTTCAGTTTCGTCTGTCTCTTTAGCCTTGACCTCTTTGCCCTTGGGCGCCTTGTGCGCGCTTTTCTTCCCGTGGATGTCGATGATCAGGCGATACGGATTTGGCAGAAGGAACGCGTTGTAGTCGGAGAGGTCATCGACTTCGAGCACGACCCGCGTGCGGCCAGGCTCGAACTGCGCCACGCGGATCTTCTTGAGGAAGCCATCGTCCACATCGAAACTTTTGCCGACCAGCGTCGAGGCCAGCTTGGTGTCTTTCAGGTCGAAGAAGATGCGGTCGGGATGGGAGATTCGCGACGACCGGAACTTGATGTCGCTCTCGACGTCAATTGCGACGCGGGTGTAATCGGGCGTCGACCAGTGCCGAATCGCGGTCACGCGCGGCACATGCGTGGAAGAATGCTCCGTCGACGGGGCAGTCGTGGCATCGGCTTTTGCGTCGACGTTCTGGTTCGCCGCAGGATCGTCTCCCCTTGGCTTCTCCGGAGACTTCTCTGCCGCTTCCCTGGCGGGCTTCTTCTTTGCTTCGGCCCTCTTGGCTTCGTCAGAATCGCGTCCGATTTCGGCGATGGCCTGTTGCGCGTCGGGGACCAGGCGGTGATGCGGATAGCGCAGCAGGAATTCGTCGAACACGGCATGAGCCTGCTGCGGATCATCCAGATCGTCCTTGTAGATCTCGCCGATCGTGAACAGGGCATCGCAGCGGTATTTGCTGCCGGGATATTCCTTGCGCAGGAACTTGTATTGCGCGATGGCTTCTTTCAGGATCTTGTCGTCTTCAAAGCGCCGGCCCATTTCGACCAGTGTTTCCGCGACTGCGACCACGCTGGGGTCGGCCTTGGTGGAGGTCGGTGCGCCGTAATAGATGTTTCGATAGGCGTTGATGACGCGCTGATAATCGCGGCGGGTGCGCTCGGCGGGCGGGCGTCCGTTCAGTGCCTCGCGCATCCGGTCGGCGCCGGCATAGTGCTCCCGTGCCCATGCTTCGCCGTGGTGCGTTCGGGCGTGCGCCATCACCCCGGGGAGCATCACCACCAACAGTAGCGCTCCCCAGCGTAAATCACGCTGGCTCAATCGTTTTTTCAAGGTCGCCGGTCCGTTACTGTCCGTTCCGCCGTTGCAGTTGAAATGCCTGGGTACCTGAGAGATCCCAAATACTACCTCGGAGATTCCCGCTCAGTACCGTGGAGCTCTCCGCTTGCTGCGTTACAGCCCTTAAACAGATGCTACGAACCTAGTCCGTGTTGCTGATGTAAAGCACTCCCTTCGCATCCCGTTGAACATGAACGGGATCGTGGCTCGCACCGGTTGTCGAAAGATTGAACCCGCCGTAATACAGATTGGTAATCCGGCGCACATAATTCTGCGTCTCAGCATAATGCGGGACGCCTGCGCTGCGCGCCACCGCTCCTGACCCGGCGTTATACGCCGCCAGGCTCAAATTCACGTCGCCGTTGTAGTTTTCCAGAAGTTGCTTGAGGTGCCTGACGCCGGCGTCGATGTTCTGCTCTGGATCGAAGGGATTCTTCACCTTCAATTCGCGAGCCGTGGAGGGCATGAGCTGCATGAGGCCCATCGCGCCTTTACGCGAAACAGCGTTGGAATTGAAATTGGATTCGACCTTCACCACGGCGCGCACCAGGTTCGGATCGACGTTGTGCCGCGCGGCAGCCATCACGATGGACTGATCGACTTCATCCTGCGAAGCTTGATGACCATGGGAATTCGCAGCCACAATCTTGGCGTTGGCCGATTGAACCGACTCGCGGCCGAAGTACTGGCTCACCTCGGCGGCCGCCGAACGCGCTGCACGCATTGAGACGGTGTTCGCGCCGGGCACGGGCTTCCAGCGATTGTCTTTGCTGCTCCAGTAAACCAGGGTCGACCGCCGCGGCTGCGGGGCTTGTGCCGCCCGGGGGCGCTTCGGCGGATCGTCTTCGTTCACGTAAATGGTGCGACCGTGGTCCTGCGTCGCAGTGATTCCCTGCGTGTGGTCTCCATCGGCCGCTCGGGCGTGTGCGGCGAGAGGGAAAGAGGTCGCGATTGCCGTAGTGGCCATCAGCATGACTGCGAATTGCAGGTGCTTTCGCATATCCGGGTGTCCCGCTATTCCCAACTCCTTGCTTCGGGGCTATTCAGACAGACGTTTGCCCCTCGGTGTTCTACCCGGAACCTGACGGAGAATCATCTACCAGAGTAGGTCGATTATAGGCGGCGGGGGAAGGGTGGGCAATCTCTCCGAAGGGAGTAGAACCACCGGAGTAATTTTCGCCAAACGCTTGAAATGAAAGTAGATTAGGAGATTCTTAAGAAGTAGCGGCTGGTACCGGAGGTAACCAGAGGGATAGTTACCCGACGCGGCAGGTATCAGCGACTATTTCTCCAATGCGGCAGCGAATGCATCCAGCGACAGCGACCGCAGCAGGTTGCGGCGCATGCCACGTTCGACTTCCGAGAGACGATCGGACGCAGCCGTAATCCAGGCGAAATCGGCAGACTCGGCGAGACGTTTCAGGTCCGGCAAGATGTCGGAATTGCGCACGAGTTCGGGCGATCCCGAGTCGAGGAACATCAGATCGCGCAGCAACGAGTAGAGAGTCTTGATCAAGGCCTCGGTCTTTTCGCGCCCTTCGGCGCCCGGACGATAGGACTCAGTTGTCTTAAACAAATCAGTGTGCTCCGCCCCACGCAGAGCTGACTTGAGGATAGTCAGCGCATGATCTCGAGCCGCGATGTAGGCCTCAAGATCGAAGCTGCGCGCCCGGCCGACACATCCTTCGCATAGTCGCGCCACCAGAGCTCGCTGGGCGGGCTTCCAGTCTGGATGGTGCCTCGCAAGATCCTTTTCGATTTCTTCTGCTGACAATGCACCCAGGGTGAACGTCATGGAGCGCGAGCGGATCGTCGGCAGAAGTTCCCCGGGATTCTCGGTCAACAAAAAGATCGTGGCGAAATCCGGAGGCTCCTCGAGCACCTTCAGCAGCGAATTCGCCGCTTCTTTCATGAACGCCGAGTCAGTGAAGATGTAGACCTTCTCTTTGCCGTCGGCAGGACGGTAGTAGATGGTTTCGATGACGCGGCGGACCTGGTCCACCTTGATCATCATTTGCGGCGGATCGGGTGGAATGACCAGCACGTCGGGATGCGTCTGGATGAAGATGCGCGTTTCTTTCTTGTCGGTCTCGCGAAGGTTCTCGCGGGCCTCAACAGCTTCGTGGAATCGCACATCGAGCGCAGCGGATTCGGCGATGCGGGTGCAATTGGCGCACTTGCCGCAGAAGTCGGGGAGTCCATCGCTCGCGGGCGGATTCAGGCAATTCAGGGCTTGCGCCAACATCAATGCGAGCGTGTATTTCCCGGATCCTTCGCCACCCGAGAGCACGACAGCGTGTGGCAGGTGATCGCGTGCCATCATCTCGCGCAGGCGATGGACTACATCGGAATTGCCATGGAAGTTGGAAAACATAAGTCAGTTCTCAGTACCCAGTACTCGGTTCTCAGTTTGTGAGGGTTCAGCCTATCGGTTGCTCTAACTACCGCGGACGATATTTCCACCGCTCAGATCTTCAGCTTTCTCCGTACTGCTTCCAGAATCCGGTCGTGAGTCTGGCGGGGCGTACCGCGGGCGTCTACGGTGACGACGCGCCCTGATTCCCTTCTGGCAATTGCCTGAAATCCGTCACGGACGCGGCCGAAAAACGCTCGATTTTCGCGCTCGAACCGGTTCTCGTCGTGGCCTCGGGTGGAATTCCTGGAGTCGCGCTCATTTCTGCGGCGGGCGCGGCTCAGGCTTGTGTGCGGATTCGAATCCAGCAGCAGCGTGAGATCCGGCTGCAGGTTCCCGCAGAGGATTCGATGCAGCTCCAGAACCGCCGCGCTTCCAAGTTTGCGACCACTGCCCTGATAGGCCTCGGTTGAGTCCGTAAACCGGTCGCAGAGCACGATGGCTCCGGCGGCCAGCCCAGGTTCGATCACTTCCGCAATGTGCTGGGCCCGCGAGGCAAACATCAGAGCCATCTCAGCTAGCGGATCTAAACCGGCCGTGCCGGAGTCGAGAAGTACTTTGCGGATCTTCTCGCCGGCCTCGGTTCCTCCGGGCTCGCGGGTCTCGACAACCTTGTGCCCGGCACGGCGCAGAGCCGCCGCGAGCTTTCGCATCTGGGTGCTCTTGCCCGTTCCATCGAGCCCTTCGAACGTGATGAACTTTCCGCGCTTCGACATCCAGCCGGAATCATATCAGCGATTTTCCTTCGGATTCCCGGAGCTTTCGGTTCGCGGCCGATGTGGATGGCGTTCAATACTGGGGAGTTTTGGGTGTGTGCCCTGGCGTGTTAGCCTTATTCGCGGCTGAAAAAGTTTGCAGCGGGGGGATGTTTTTCCACCCTTTTTTGTGAGTTTGATGGCTTTCGAAACCAATCCGAGAGAACCAGCTGTATCTTCTTCAAAAAAGACTATTTCCCGGTCACCCGAGGAGTTGGAAACGGTGCAACTTTCCGACGACGATGGGGTTGAAACAGTTGTGAGCACTGCCGCACTTGATCGGGGCATGCTAATGGGCGTGGCGACGCCGGAGTCGGCGGCCGCTTTTTCGGAGGCTGCGGCCAGTGGTGAACTGTCCGACGCCGACATCATGCTCCGGGTCAAGGCCGGGGATCAGGCGGCCTTCGATTTCCTGGTGCAGAAGTATCGCCGAGCCATGGTGAGCTTCATGTATCGCATGGCGCGGAATTCGGCCGCAGCCGAGGATCTGGCGCAGGAAGTTTTCCTGCGGGTATATCGTTCGCGCGAGAACTATGAGGCGAGCGCGAAGTTCACAACCTGGCTGTACCGGATCGCGACGAATCTCGCGGTGAATCATGCGCGTGATACGCGGCATGAGCGCCCGGAAGTTCAGGTGAGCCTCGATGAACCGGACGACGAAACGGGAACGACGCTGGAAGTTCCAGACCGGTCGCTGAATGTCGAGCAGGCGATTGTGCAGCGGGAACGGATGATGGCGATCCGGCGGAAGGTGGAAGCGTTGCCGGAGCAACAGAAATTAGCGGTGATCATGCACAAGTACCAGCAGATGGATTACAAGCAGATCGCCGAGGTGCTGAAGAAAAGCGAGTCCGCGACGAAGTCGCTGCTCTTCCGAGCCTACGAGACTTTGCGGGAACAGTTAAAAGAATTTGTTTAGCAAGACAATTGCGAAGTGAAGCGGTATCGGCGAAGAGAGTTGAGGGGAAGCGGTTATGAAATGCGATAAGATCCGCGAAAGGATGCCCGATGTGGCGGCTGGATTGAGCCAGCTCACGTCGGAAGAAAGCAATCATCTGGCGACGTGTAATGCGTGCGATGAAAAGTTGAAAGAGATGCGGTCGACGATGGCGCTGCTGGATGAGTGGCAGGTTCCGGAGCCCTCGCCGTATTTCGATGTCCGGCTGCAGGCGCGCTTCCGCGAGGAAGCGGCGAAGCCGCAGCCGGGCTGGTTGCATTGGTTCCGGCACCCCGTTCTGGCAGCGGCGTTGACCGTGATCATGGGAATGGGCATCGGCCTGTATGTCACGCACAGTAAGACTCACAGTGGCACGGATGCTTCGGTCTCTGCGCCTGCCCCTCCGGGAAGCGCGGTGAGCGACCTTCAGACTCTGGATAAGAATCACGATATGTACTCGGATTTTGATTTGCTTGATGACCTCGCTGTGCAGCAAAATGTCGTGGCCAACCCGTAAGGGCTTGCGGGTAGCGGGATTTCGAATCGAAGTTGTCCCAGTCAGAGAGCGGAAATGAGTCGGGGGAGAAACATCCTAGGGAGTCTGGCGATTGCGCTACTTGCAATTGCGGTGGCCATCCCCTTGCCTTCTGTCGCTCAGCGAGGATCGTACCATCCGGCTCAGAGGCGCCAGGCGCCACCACCGGCTCACGAGCCACCCGCCCGGCAGCAAGCTCCGCGCCAGCAGGGACATGCCGGAGACTGGCTGCGACGCTACAAAGATCTATCTCCCGAGGAGCAGGAACGGGCCCTGCAGAACGATCCTCAGTTCCGCCGACTGTCGCCCGAGCGTCAGCAAATGCTGCGGCAACGGCTGCAGCATTTCTCGAATCTGCCTCCGCAACGGCAATTGCAGATGCTGAACCGGATGGAGACGTGGGAGCACCTGACCCCGGAGCAGAAGGCACAGGCTCGGCAGGTCTTCAGCCAGTTTCGCCAGCTTCCTCCTGAACGCAAGCGCATGGTCGCCACCGCCGTCCGCGACCTGCGGGCCATGCCACCGGATCAGCGTGAACAAGTCATCAACTCCGACCGGTTCAAGGGCATGTTCTCCGACCAAGAACGCGACATGATGCGGGAAGTGACTCGCTTGCCGCTGGCACCGCCGGACGGTGGCGAAGGCGGAGGACCGCCGGAGTAGGAAGTTCTCAGACGTCGGTTCTCTTTTCCGCCACAGCAAACCTGCACTAATTCATCAGGGCAATCATTCTCCGGATTGAGAGCGACATCTGGCGTATTTCTTCGGCGTCGGAAGCCTTCGGCGACGCCTTCAGATACTCTTCCAGATCCTCCGCCGCGAGACCGTGCATCCCCATGCTGTAGCGCAGGAGCGCGCGCTGCTTCACGTCTTCGGCGGATTGCGGGTAGATCACGAGAATCAGATCTGCAATGGGTAGAGCTTTGCGGAAATTCCGCGTCGAGAGATAGACCGTCTTCAGGTTATTCAGCATGCGGGTTAGGATTTGCCGCCGGCTGATCGGATGCAGGAATTCCGGGCGCAACTTCATCTCCCCGGAGTAAATTTCGTCCAGCCGATTCTGGCAATCCTGGCGGCTCAGGATGTCGCCGCGATTGAAGCAGTCGATCAGCGTCTCATGGCCATCGTGGCCGTAGTGCTTCAGCAGAAAATGTCCCGGCATGCCGACGCCAGAGAGGTTTAACCCGACCCTCTTTGCAACTTCCATATAAATGATGGACAGAGAGATCGGAATGCCGAGGCCGCGGTCGAGAACGTCATTGAGGAACGAATTGCGCGGATCGTAATAGTCGTCGCGATTGCCGCGCAGCTTCGCCTCATCGAACAAGATCCGATTGAGCACCGCCAGCGTACGCTGAGCCGGCGACTCAAATGCCTTAGCAGCAACCCGCCTCGCCAATGCCTCGATGCGGCTGGCATACTCCTCAATTTCAAGGTTGGGATACGCGGTGCGGGCGATGACGAGCGACGCCCGGATCAGGTCGATTTTATCGTCCTCAATATCAGGGGCCACGAAAACGGAAAATGTTTCGACGAGCTCGGCAGGAGCCGTGAAATGCATACTCCATGCTAGCAATCATCGCCGCCTGAGCCATTAGCCCGGAGGTGCTACCGAATAGCACGATCAGTGCTAGGCCCTTAGCATGTTCCGCGCGATGAAAAAGACGTTGGCCGGCCGCTCGCCTAGCCTTCGCATGAAGTAGGGGTACCACTCGGTGCCAAAGGGCACGTAAACGCGCATGCGCCAGCCGTCGCGGACCAGGCTCTGCTGCAGGTCGCGGCGAATGCCGTAAAGCATCTGAAACTCGAAGGAATCGCGGGCGATATTCTCGCGCGTGGCGAAGGCCTGTCCCTCGCGGATGATGTTCTCGTCATGGCTCGCGATCCCATGGTAGATTCCGCTCTTCATCAGGATCTTCATCAACTTGATGTAATTCGCGTCGACGTCGGATTTGCTCTCAAACGCAATGGTCGCAGGCTCTTTGTAAGCGCCTTTGCAGAGCCGAATGCGAATCCCCTCAGACAGCAGCTTTTCTACGTCATCCTCGGAGCGCTTCAGATATGCCTGAATCACTGTGCCAACACTGTTGGCATGCCCGGGCCTGCGGTGCAGTTCATGAACGAAGTCGAGCGTGCGTTGGGTGTAAGGAGATCCTTCCATATCTACACGCACGAAGCCGGGGGGATTCATGCCTGCCGCCTTTGCTACTAATCCGCTGACCAGATCGCGGGCGAGCCCCTCGTCGACGTCGAGGCCCATGTGGGTCAGTTTGAGGCTGATATTGGCATTGAGGCCGTTGGCGGCAATTGCATCCAGAATCTGGTGGTAAAGCTCGGCGCTCTGGCGAGCCTCGTCGGGATTCGTAACGTTCTCGCCCAGATTGTCGATGCTGACGGTCATGCCAGCCTTGTTAACGGCTTGAGTGACGCGTACGGCGTCGGCAATACCGGTACCGGCGACGAAGCGTCCGGAAACGCGTTGTCCGATGGCCGAGCGCTCGGCGAAGTTGCGCATGGAACGGTTTTCAGAAAGATGGACGAAGAAGGCCCTCAACATGGGGGGCTGCCACCTCCGTAGGAATTGGATGGCGAAACAAGGAAAAGGGAGCTTCAGCAACCGCTCTGCAGATCACAGAAGTTTGTATCACAAAAGAAGAGCGCCGGCTGTGACCGGCGCCTCCTGGTTTCCCGATTTAGAACTATGGCTGGATCTCTCGGTTAACTTCACCATGAGTAACGAGCGGTATACGCGATCACCTTCTCCGCGTCGGGAGCTACGGTCACGGGGAACTCGATCGTCTGACTATCCTTCTTCTGGTAGTCATCCGACTTTGATGTGATCTCCCAATTCGAGCCGCGGTAAAGGTGCTCTACCACCCGGATCTGCACTGGCTCTTTCTTGTGGTTCCGCACGCGTATTTCGAAACTCTCGGTAGCGGTATTCTGCCGCGTTTCAACGGTGTAGTTCGTGCGCTTTCGCTCGCCGGTGAGATCGAAGGCATTGCCGGTATAGATGCGAACCTTTTCATCTTTAGGCGTGTGGTCGATGGTGTTTTCGCCGGTGAATTCAATCTGGCCGTCGTTGCTGCGGTAAAAGCGCACACGTCCTTTTGGCAAAGGCATGCCGAGATGGTTCGCTTCCGAGTTGACAAACTCCTGCATCACCCAGACCTTTGTGTTCGATTCCGTGCCGTAGGAATGATCGTTGCGGATATTCTCCCAGCTCCATCCGTTGTAGCGGTTGGAATCAATCCTGGCGCCGTCGTAGATATAAAGCTGCTTCGCAACGACCCCTGAGGCATGGATGAACTCCACCTGCTTCGTCTCCCGGTCGCGCAGGGTGGTGGTTCGCTGAAGCGTGTAGAGGTGGTATTCGTCAAATGCTTTTTCGGTAACCGGCGGAGCCATAGCGCCGTTGCTATCGGCCGCCATCGCCACCCTCATGGCAAACTGAGGGTTACTCCGCAATTTGTTGACGTCTCCTGCAATGAGCTTGATTCGGGCATTTTCGAAGGTCTTGCCGGTGCGGTTATCCATAGTGATCCAGCCTACGATGTCAACGACGTCCCCTTTGTCCGGCGCGACAATGTTGTAGTCGGCCTGCCAACTCATCCCGCCGGTCACGTAGGAAAATTCCGCCGGAAATTTCCCGGCTTTATCCGTCGCGAGCGTCCACTCCAGACGCGGTTTCAAGATGGTTTCAGCGGCCAGGTCAGGAAAGATCGGAAGCCCCGGCAAACCGAAACGCAGCTGCCCTGCGATCTCAATAATCGGCTCTTCCGGCTGATAACCCTGGTTGTAGCCATTGACATTGAAGTAGTCCGGACGGACATAGCCGCTGCGAATAATCTTGCCTTTCACAACGGTGTGGTCGGGTTGTTCGAAATCAATGGTTCGTCCCTCGTAAAGCGAGAGTAACGACGCCTGCGAGATGGGATCGGCGCGGTAGTTTTGTTCCAGCACATTCAAGTTGCGCTTGCTCGATGGGTCGCGCAGGATGACCGAATCGGGCTCCATGTGCATCGTGATGTCATCCACATTCACATGGTTGACGCCCGATTGCAGATTAAGCGGCAGCTCTTGCCGGACCACCGCGAAATCCTGGTTGTAAATCGTGAGAGATGGTTGGGAACTCTGTGCGAAGGCTCCCGCACAGAAAATCAGAAAGCAGACGAAGCGAGCACGCATACGATGAATCCTCCCTATGCGCCTGAGAGAATCTGTCCGCTCAGGCCCCCTTGGATGAACGGCGACGGGAGCGCCTCTTGCAAGGCCGGAGGAGCACCGAAATTCGCGGTGACTGAGGTACGAAAGTAATCAAAGAAATCTCAGCCAGCACTGTGAACGTGTTCCTAGTTCTACTGTTGTGGCTCGAATGTAATCTCGACCTCTTCCTTTGTCTCTTTCGGCGCGGCCTCAAATTTCCAGTGTCCAACCGCCGTAACGGCACTTTGTGTCAGAAGCGGATGGCCACCTTTGACGTCGACAGACTTCACCGTTCCGTTCGGCGCGACATGAACTTCGAGTTTCACAACGCCGTGGATGTTCATGGACCGGGCAAGTGTCGGATACACAGGCGCCGTCTTGAGCAGAACCTTTCGAGCGACGCCGGTCGAATCCTGTGCCGAGGATTGAGGGCCAAAAACAGAGAGTAGGGCTAAAAGGACAAAAAGCAACATGCCCTGCCGCATCAGGGTCTTCATAGTGGAACCGAGTCTAAGAGAACCTCAGTTTCACCAGAAGATCACCAAGGTAACGGCAGCTGTGCCGGCATCGGTTGCGAAGCCCCTATTTGTCGTGTTCTTCGAGAAACTTCTCGACTTCCATGGCGGCCATGCAACCGCTGCCTGCCGCCGTGATCGCCTGGCGATAGCGGCGATCTTGCACATCGCCGCACGCGAAGACGCCATGCACTCTCGTGAACACGTAATTGTGGGTCTTGAGGTAGCCGTCGGCGTCCGTGTCGAGCTGACCGGCGAACATTTTCGCGTTGGGCTCGTGACCGATGCCGAGGAACAACGCGCTGGTGGGGAAATCCCAGACTTTGCCTGTTTTCACGTTCTTCAGCTTGAGGCCGGTGACTTCCTGCTTGTTATGGTCGTACACATCTTCCACGACTGTATCGAGCAGGAACTGAATCTTTTCGTGCTTCTGCGCGCGCTCGAGCATGATCTTCGAAGCGCGGAACGAGTCTCGGCGATGGATGATCGTCACCTTAGTCGCGAAGCGAGTCAGAAACAGCGCTTCTTCCATGGCCGAATCCCCGCCGCCGACGACGACGATCTCTTTCCCGGAAAAGAAGAAGCCATCGCAGGTTGCGCAGGAAGAAACTCCGTGTCCGATGAGTTGCTGCTCGTGAGGCAGGCCGAGCCAACGCGCTGATGCGCCGCTCGCAATGATGAGAGTCTGGGCGTGAACCACGTTGTGTCCCAAATGAAGAACGAAAGGACGCTGGCTGAGATCGGCGCTGCTCAAGTGCGCGAGCCGGTATTCGGCTCCGAAGCGTTCCGCCTGCTTGCGCATGTTCTCGACAAGCTGGGGTCCGAGAATTCCCTCGGGGAATCCGGGGAAGTTTTCGACCAGCGTGGTCATAGAAAGCTGGCCACCGGGCTCATGACCTTCGATCACCAGCGGTTTAAGGTTGGCGCGCGCCGTGTACAGAGCGGCAGTGTGTCCGGAACATCCGGACCCGATGATGACAACGTTCCGTGTTTCGCTCATGAATGTTTTTGCGGCAGCAGATTAGATGGCTGACTTCAAAATTCGATCCAAGGCCCGGGATACGGCCCGGCTTACTTCCTGTGACTCGGCGGCTTCGCCTTGGCAGCGGTTCGCGGCTTTGAGCTTGTCGCGCTGATTTTTGCCAATTCCTCCGGCACAATCGCCTTCACGTGCAGCAGGCCACGATAGTTCGTCAGCACTGAAGAAGCGCTCTGGAACAGTGGTTCGTAGGCGGTCTGATCGGGTGCTGGTCCGTTTGGCGTAGCCGAACAGCGCGCTAACGCCACTGATGACTTCCCAAACCGCTCCAGGCGTACGCGGCTGGCCGGAGTATTGGCCGCCAGCATGCTGGCAGCGTTCGTCACCGACGAGGCACTATCTTCCAGGGAAACTTCAATCAGATCCTTCGGATCGCGCACATGGAAGACCAGTGTTTCCACCATCGTTTGCCCATCGTCGCTGAACGAGTACTGGACACTGGAAAAAAGCGCCTGCACCGAGAACTCCCGCCGCATTCGGACGTAACTGGCAACGGGAGCTTCATCCGTAACGTGTGCGCGCTGTCCGACGGGAACAAAGCTCGGCATCTCGGTCAGGGTCGAACGTCCGCGGGAAACTTCAAAATCGGTACCGAACAGCGGCTCTCGCGGAACACGGGCCAGTGCCGACGCGATCTCCTTCTGCTCCTGCGCAGAAGGCGTACAGACGTTCAGCATATTGACCCTGACCTGCGGCTGCTGTTGAGACGCTGGGGCTTCGGCCGGCTTCTGGGCGTTCATCTGTCCGATCGAGAGGGCGAAAGCGACGATGCAAAGAGGGAAAACCGGGATTCTGGGCACGCCGGAATTTTAACTGAGATGGAGCAGAAATCTAAATGTGAAAAGGAAACTTCACCCGCCCGATCGTCGTAGAATCAGTATATGGCGAATTTAGCATTGGTTTACGGCATGCGGCTGCTGCCCTCCGAAGACATTACTGAAGTCGGTGAGGCTCCGGTCAAACTGACCAATGGCCGGGAAGCGCATGTCACGATGCATGTGCTCGAAGGCACCAAGGAAGATATCGAGAAGCAACTGCGCACGAGTCTGGAAGCTTTCTTTGATCTCTATCCTGAGATCTGACCGGCGGACGTCGCATACGTCTGACCGCCGCGATTAGAGGCAAATCGCGCGCTATCGACGTTCCGGGCGGCGCGTATAATTCCTGATCTTCTGACTGGCATCAGTCGAAACGCATGGATTGGTCTTACCCAGAGTTGCGGAGCAGGCTCATTCGGGCTGAATTATGGCCTCAGGGCCGACTGGCACGCCTGGCCTGCTATTTGGCGGGTTTGGCTATCGTGCTTTATGCGCTCGAGAAGGTGCTCGGATTGTTCTCCGTTGGGCAGCACCTCGGGGGCTGGATCGGTTTTCTTACGTTTTGTTCGGCCCTCTTCTTTTTCATCCTCGCGTTCAAGTGGATACGAAGGCGAATCCTCTGGCGTCTTCGCAACCGCCTGATCGTAACCTACGTCTTCATCGGCGTGATCCCGGCCGTCCTGCTGGTCGCGATGGGCCTGATCACGCTTTATGGATTGGGCGGACAATTTGCCGTATTTGTAGTGACGTCGGAGATTCACACCCAGTTGCGCAGCCTCGAAGCTGTCAATTCGGCAGTGAGCAATGAACTGGCAGGCCACATTGATCGGGGAGAGAAGCCAGTCTCGGAGTCTCTTTCCGGGCTCGAAAAGCGCGATCCCACGTGGAACCGGAGGCAGGTTTGCGCCTGGTACGGCGACAAGCAACTTCCGTTGTGCAGCGACTATCACGGCTCGTCGCTCACGCTGCCGAGCTTCGTGAAAGGGAAATTCCGCGATATTGTTCGCGACCGCGGCCAGCTGTATCTTCGAGTCGCCTCGACTCTACCGGTCGGTTCCAGCAAACTGACCGTGGTTACGAGCGATCCGTTCGACAAGGACCTGGTCGGCAAGATTGCCGCAAACCTGGGCGAGATTACGGTGTATACGCCCGGGCTGAACAATAGCCAGAATCGGGCGAGTCAGAAGAGTTCTCAGCCGTCGCCGAATGCCGGAGTCTCCTTCTCAAGTGACAAACAGAGCTCGAATACGAAGGGGGACAACGGAATTGTCATTACCGAGAACAGCGATAAAGGCAACCAGGAGTTGAATTTCGATTTCAGGGTCGGGGCACTTCCCGAACCAACCAGCACATTCGATCGCGAGATCACTTTTGGAGCACCGCTTGCCGTTGTGAACTGGACGAATGGTGAATCGCAGGACGTCGGACTCTTGCAGGTGACCACTCGGCCGGCGCAACTGTACACGCAGCTTTTCGCCGCACTGGGGGAGTTCGTCAGGGGAGTGACATACATCCTTCTGGGAGTCGGGGTCTTCTTCGCAATTATCGAACTGATCGCGCTGATCATTGGCACGCGCATGACGCGCACTGTAACGGCCGCTGTCGCTCATTTGCATGACGCAACCCGGCATGTGGATCGCGGCGATTTCAGCCACCGTATTCCCATCAAATCGAATGACCAATTGGCCGATCTCGCGCTGTCATTCAACTCGATGACTGCTTCGATCGAGAAGCTCATTCAGGAGCAAAAAGAGAAGCAGCGGCTTGAAAACGAACTCGCGATTGCGCAAGAAGTGCAAGACCAGCTTTTCCCGCGGCAGATATCGCAGCTCGAATCGCTCGAAGCCTACGGATTTTGCCGGCCAGCACGGACGGTTAGTGGGGACTACTACGATTTTCTCGCGGCCAGTTCCCATAAGCTGATCCTGGCCGTGGGCGATATTAGCGGGAAGGGAATTTCTGCCGCTTTGCTGATGGCGACCATCCACTCCGCCGTGCGCGCCTATAGCGTTGAAAGTCTGCCGCAGATGCGCGAGACGGTTGCCGTAGGTGCGGTATCGGGTTCCGGCCGGATAATGGCAACTTGGCCCGAGGGCATCGAAGTTTCTCCCGGAGCGCTCTTATCGCTGTTAAATCACCAGCTTTACGAAAGCACTCCTCCGGAAAAATATGCCACGCTATTCGTGGGAATCTACGACGGCAATTCCCATCACCTGACTTACAGCAATGGAGGCCACCTGCCACCGATTCTGATTGGGAAAGACGGCAGTGTACGAAGGCTCGAGGTTGGAGGAACCGTCGTGGGGCTATTCGACAACATCTCCTACGAGGAAGACTCGGTGGAAATGCATCCCAGTGAGATTTTTCTGGCGTACAGCGACGGCGTAACCGAACCGGAAAATGATTTTGGAGAATTCGGCGAGCGCCGACTCATCGAGCTCGTGCGCGACAATCGCCATTTGCCGCTTCCGCAGATCAGTCAAATCGTCACCACTGCTGTCGACAATTGGATCGGCGATAAAGAACAGCCCGATGACATCACGCTGGTGCTTGCCCGTGCGCGCTGACGCAGACATTGCGTCCCTAAGGGCTTTCTACGGTTGACACGCGCTGCTCATTGAAATACCTTGGTGCTCCAGTCTTAAGGATTGTTCCGACGCGGGAGTAGCATAACCACGGCAATGCGCCGGGGCTCCATCCCGGAGATGACGGTTCGATACCGTTCCTCCCGCCCCAGATTTTTCGGCCGCGAAGCTTCGCGATCGTTCCCAGTAAACAGCCGAAAGAAAAGCGGCGGATGCTCGACGTGCATCCGCCACTCTCAGGAGGTATTCGCTTATGTTCGCTGAACGATCGTAGCTCGATCCATCCCCGAATGAGGAGATCACGAAGGTACTGACTTCGAGCGCCCGTCTCTATTTCTTAGGAAGCACTAATACTCGGGCCGAGATCGCCGAGTTTTTCAGCGTTCCGCCTACCACAAGAGGCCCCAGCGGAGTGAAGACAACGCCGCGCGTATCCGCCCGCGGGTCTTCGCTATCTTCAGCAATTTGGTCCCAGCGGTTTCCATGCAGCTCATACGAAAAAGTTACCGGTGAAATTTCAGCCTGCTTGCCGTCATAACCGAGGAACTTGTAGTTATGAGGAGCCCTCGTACCTCCGGTGAACAGGAATTTGTGCTCGCCTCCGCCCGCCACAATGCCGAATCGCCCCGGGCCCGGATGCGCCGGCAATTTGGTCCAGGTAATCTTATTTGGATCTTTCTTGTCGATCTTCCCCATCCAGCATTCATCAGAGGCAACGTATGGCGCTCCGGCCGCAGGATTTTTTTTCGCACCATCCACGAACACAATCGTGTCGTCCGTCAATCCCCCTGCATGACCAAATACCGGAGTTCCGGGGAACGGAGTGCCATCGCTCCACGTGTTCTTCTGGATGTCGTAGACCTGTACATTGTTCACGGGACCTTTTGCCGATCGTCCGCCGACGAGGTAAATATAGCGGTCGTGATTCATTCCGATTACAGCGCTATCGACCGGCACCGGTATGTCGGCGCCGCGATACCAGCGGTGCTCATCGGTCAAATAAACATTCACGTCGGATGCGGTGAATTCATTCCCCTGCGCGTCGACGGTATATCCGCCGAAAACGAAAATCTCCCCTTTCAGTCCAACAGCCGAAGATCCGAGTCTTCCGGCGACTCCGGGAACGGGGCGTGCCTCGGTCCATTTGCCGGATTTGAAACGCAGGACGTACACCTTGTCGGTCACGGAATCCCAGGTCTTCTTCTCGCCCACGCCCATGATCGAGTAGACCTCCGTGCCGTTCCGGAGGGTGGCCACCGCATTGTTGCTGACCGCTATCGGCATGGGAGGAATTTTGGAGGTTTCTGCGCCGAGCGCCAGAAGTGCCCAGAAGATAGGGAAAAAGCTCAGAACCAGTTTTTTCATTGCTCAAATATTACGTCGTCGCGCGGGATGGCGGCAAAACCGCCGCTCTAGAACCAGGTCTTCTTTCGGTACTCCCGGTATTCCTCTCCAAACGCGGATTCGAGCATGCGAGCCTCTTTGCGGGCCCGAATCGTCTGGCCGATCACGAGGACCGGTAACATGATCCATAACGCGGGATTCTGAAAAACGAGAATGACTCCTGTCACCATGACCATCCCGAAAACATAAATAGGATTACGAATTTTAGAGTAAAGACCGGTTGTGACCAGTTTGTGCGCCTCCGGCCGTATTGAAAATGAGTGGCCGAGCTGAAGGCGGGCGATCGCGATGAAGATGATCCCCAAAACCACGAGCACCGTCCCGACTTTGCGCTGGGTGTTCCAAGGGCCATTCCAGAAGATAAGCGACCAGACAAGCGCTCCCATCACCACGACTTGTACAACTGTGAAGAGGTATAGGTTTCGTCCGTACATGGATAACTCTGGGCCGACTTACTTTACCAATCCCTGGCGAATACCGTGAATGAAATCGGTGTACGCAGGAGTCTCCCCCATTTCACGCATGTGACTCGCAATCTGTCCGCGGTGGTATGCCGAGTGCATAGTCACATGAGTGAGTACATCCACAATTGCGCTGGTGAAGTTCTCGCCTTTGGAGTTTTTGTAGGAGATCGCCCGGGAAAGGTCGCTGGTATTGTCCAGGTACTTGGGCCAATCAGACTCCAATTTCGCCGCCTCAGCGTCGCACCATGCCAGATCGAACTTCGGCCACACGGCAACGCTCTGCGGCAGTTGCTTCAACCGGTCCAGCCAAAGGCGCTCGGCCGCGACAATGTGCAACATGAGTTGCAGCGAACGGGCGTCCTCGCGGTCCAGGCTTCGAATTCTTCCCAGGACCTCCCGATTCGCCCAGGAGTCATAGGCGAACTGCCGGCGCAGATATTCATGGAGATTCACGAAGCAGTTCCTTTGCGAAAGGGATAGCCAACCTGAATACTGTAATTCGTTCACATAAAGGTTGCCGACGATTGTAACGGTCCTTTCACATTTCCCGGCTAAACTGCTTCTTTCACTGTCGTCGTAACGCGCTCAGATGCCACGCAAATCGCAACCTGACCGAAAGGCCAAGGCCGACGAAGGCGAATCTTCCAACGGCGAAGCGGCCGCGCCGGCCCGCAGCAAACCCCGCAGCGCGGACGATCTGGTGAATCTGACATTGAAGGCCTGCCTGATCGCGCGCGACGCCGCCTTTAATGTTCAGGACTTGCTGACTTCCTCGTCGCGCATGGCATTTCTTGCCATCAAAGACTGCGAAAAGGAACTCGACCTCATAGAGCGTCAGATCGATGAACGGCTTCCAGCCGCGATCACTCGTGTCAATGAAAGCCGCGCGCGGCAATTGCTCTCGAGCCTGAAGTCAACGACCGATCTGGAGCGCATCGGCGATCTTGTCATGAGCGTGGCGCTTCGCGTCCAGGCCCGCACGGCAAAGATTCCCGCCTCGGATGGGCGGCAGCTCGTAGAAATGTCGACTGTGCTCCGCGACATGCTCGATTTGATTCACAAGGGTTTCTCCACGCTCGACTTGGAGTGCGCCCGGAAGGTTCTTCAGATGGACAAGGAAATCGACCATATCTGCCATGCGTTGTTCCAGAAGCATCTGGCCGAGACAGTCGCCCAGGGAGACACTTCCGGTTTCGAGATTCTCCTGATGGCACAGGCGCTGGAGCGGGCCGGGGACCACACGACAAACCTTGCCGAGGACCTCTACAGCCTGATCGAAGGCCGCAGCCTACGCCATGCCCCCAAGAAGAAAGCGGCAAGTTAGGCTGAAACTGTAGCGCAATCCACAAAGCCCTTCCAGATACCGCCCTCATAAATTCACGGTTCCTTAACCTAGGCGAAACACTCCCGCAACATTCAGTCCATAGAGTTTCAGAAATAAATTCCTCAAGCCAGGAAGCGCGGTTGACTTCGTGGGTAGCCTGACGCAACGCATGTACCTGCCAACGGATTCCTACGACAAGCCTGTGGAGCGCAATCTCGCGGGCTCGTCTCGTCCCCTGATTTTCGTCGTTGAAGATGACGCTGATATCGCCCGCCTGATTTCGCACAATCTGCGCTCGGTCGGCTTCGATGTTCAGATGTTCCCGAGCGGCGTATCGGTCCTCACCGAAGCCCTCCGGGAAAATCCTGCGCTGTTTCTCCTGGACATCATGCTGCCGGGCATGGACGGATTCGAACTCTGCCGGCAGATACGGCAAACCCCGGCCATTCTCGCGACGCCGATCATTTTCCTGACGGCAAAGACAGCTGAAACCGACAGGATCAAAGGCTTGGAACTCGGGGGAGACGACTACGTCACAAAGCCATTCAGTCCTCGGGAACTCGTGGCGCGAATCCGCACCGTATTGCGCGGTCCCGGCAATCTCGCAACGCAAAGCGAAGTCCTTCGCCTTGGCAGTCTTGAGATCGATATCTTCTCCATGACGGTGCAAGTCGACGGGCGCAATGTGCTTACCACCGTGCGCGAATTTCGCCTGCTCGAATATCTCGCAAACCATCGAGGCCGGGTGCTGACTCGCGATCAGCTACTCGACGCCGTTTGGAAGGAAACTCCTTTCGTAACGCCTCGATCGATTGACGTCTATATCCGCCGGCTGCGGGAAAAAATCGAGCGTGATCCCCGGCATCCGCAGTACCTGAAAACTCTGCGCGGAATCGGATACCGCTTCGAAGTTCCGAAATAGCAGCCACTCCCTTCATCAATTTCGCTCCGAGCCATCGCCTCTTTTCATCCCGCGGACCCGCCTCGTCATTTATTCTGGTTTGTCCTCATCGTAATGGCGAACAAACCCAAACCGCTCTGGAAAGCGGACGATCAGCAGGCGCGTCTGGCAGAACTTACAGCCTCTTCCGACGAGCCCGCGAAAGATAATCCGCTGCGCCGCGATGTGCGTTCGCTTGGGGCGATCCTTGGGCAAGTCATCACTGAGCAATGCGGTCAGGAATTATTCGAATCGGTCGAGGAATTGCGCCGCCTGCTGATCGAGCACCGAGAAACGACTCGTCGAAGTTCGGAGCAAGATTCTGGCTCAGATCTCATGCGAAAGGCGCAGGAAACGATCTCCCGGATGGACTTGACCCGCGCCTATCAGGTAACCAAAGCTTTCGCGATCTACTTTGAGCTGACGAATCTGGCCGAGACAAATCACCGCAAGCGACGCCGCCGCGCGGGCAAACTCGACTTGGATCATCCGCCGCTCCCCGGGTCGTTCCGCGGAACTCTGATGCGCATGAAGCAGGCGGGAATCTCGCCTGACGAAGCACTCGCAGCCCTCGCCCAGATTCACGTCACTCCGGTATTTACCGCGCATCCCACTGAAGTTGCCCGGCAAACGGTTCTGTTGAAGCGGCGCCGCATCGCCCAGCAACTCGAGGGACTCGATCACCTGCCGCTGACCGCTGAAGAAGCGGAAGCCTGTGAGAACAACATCCACGCCGAAGTCACGTCGCTCTGGCAGACCGACGAAGTCCGCCTCGCCAAGCCCACGGTGAACGACGAAATCCGCATGGGCCTTCGCTATTTTCGTCTTTCGCTTTTCGATTCCCTGCCGCGGATCTACGACGAAATCGTGGAGTCCTTCCGCGATGTCTATGGACTGACCCTCGACGAATCAACCGTTCCAAATGTGATTCACTTCGGTTCATGGATCGGAGGCGATCGTGATGGCAATCCGCTGGTGAAGCCCGATTGCATCCGCGATGCACTCGACATGGCCCGCGAACTGATCCTGCGCGAATATGCGAATGATGTGGAATCGCTCAGCGACCGCCTGAGCTCATCACGACGGCAGATCGGCATTTCCAGCGAACTTCTCGCACGTCTCAAACACTATGAGGAGACGATTCCCGGCGTGCACATTGCCTGGGGACCCGACAATCAGGCCGAGAGCTACCGGCGATTCCTTGCCTATATTTTTCACCGGCTGCAGCAGAGCCGCCAGGACAGCGAGGCGCCTGCCGCTTATGCGAGCGCCGGGCAATTCGAGCACGACTTATTGCTGATTCGCAGCAGTCTCCACGCAAATCGCGGAAAGCGCCTTGCCCACACGTATCTTGGATCTCTTCTCCGCAAAGTTCGCAAGTTCGGATTCTATTTACACACGCTCGACATCCGGCAACATGCCCGCGTTCACGCTCGCGTGTTGAAGGAACTCGGCCCGTCGCTCGATCAGGAGCCGAGGTCCCCGGAGGCCACCGAACTCCTGGAAACCTTCCGCACGATCAAGCGCTTGAAGCGGACCTATCCGCCAGAATCGATTCGTAACTACATCATCAGTGGAGCGGAATCCGAGAGCGACGTCCGCGCTGTTCTGAGCCTCGCGAAATTGACCGGAGTGCAGGTTGCCGGTTCGGAAAATGATCCCGGTATGATGCCCGTTCCCCTGTTTGAATCGATTGATTCGCTGCGCGCGGCGAGCGGCATCATGCGCCGGCTTTGGACAGATCCCGATTACAACGCGTTGCTTGATTCCTGGGGGCGTTGGCAGGAGGTCATGCTGGGCTACTCCGACTCGAACAAAGATGGAGGCATGCTCACCAGCACGTGGGAACTCTACAAGGCGCACCGCGAACTGCATCAGGTTGCGAAAGACTGCGGAGTGCAATTGCGCCTGTTCCACGGCCGCGGAGGCACCGTCGGTCGCGGTGGCGGCCCGACACACTCCGCCATCCTCGCCCAACCTCGCGGATGCTTCTCAGGACACATCCGCGTCACCGAGCAAGGTGAAGTTCTGAACTGGAAATATGCCGACCCGGTGCTCGCAGAGTGGAACCTGGAATTGATGATCGCCGCCAGCCTCGAAGCGCTAACGCGGCCGGGAGCCGATCATTCTCGCATTCCTCAGGATTGGGAAGAAGCGGTCGAGGAGATGTCGCGGGAAGCGTTTGGAATCTATCGCCGCGAGATCGCTGAGAATCCTGACGTTCTTGAATATTTCGAACAAGCGACGCCTGTGAACGAACTCGATACAGCCCGCATCGGATCGCGCCCGGCCCGGCGCAGCAAAGGCCGTCGCCTCGAGGATTTGCGCGCGATCCCGTGGGTCTTCGGCTGGATGCAAAGCCGCTTCGCCGTCCCGGCGTGGTTTGGCGTGGGACATGCGCTTGAGCAGTTCTCAAAGAAGAGCGCGGCAAATGATCATCTGCTGCGCGAAATCGCCCGCGGATTCCCCATGTTTTCCGGCATGCTCGCCAATGTTGAACTGGGCATGGCGAAAGCGGACCTCGGCATTGCGCGCGACTATTCGACCTTGGTGAAAAATGCCGGGCTGAGAAAACGAGTCTATTCCATGTTGGAGGCAGAATTTCTCCGCTCGCGCCGGATGATCCTGCGCGTCACCGGCAGCCGCGAACTGCTTGCCCGCAATCGCGTGCTCGCGCGCTCCATTCGTCTGCGAAATCCGTACGTCGACCCGATGAGCCTGATTCAGGTCGAACTCCTTCGCCGCAAACAAAAAGGCGAGCCCGCCGCTGATCTGGAATATCCGATGGGAACCACCATTAATGGAATCGCCGCCGGCCTGCACAACACGGGATGACGCAGGTCCGATGGTTTTTTATGATCCTTCGAGTCCTTTGTGGTTGAGTCTTTGTGGCTGAATCTCGGTTTTCCGCTAACCTCGCGGCCAGCTGCCCGTCTGTAGTATGTTGTCAGGTCGGCAGATGTGTGCCCTGGCGCGGAACTTGCTATTGCCGATACTCGTATCTTCCACTGTCCTTGCCTGTCCGATTCAAACTCGAAATCAATTCTCAAGAGGAAATATGTCCATATCCCGCATTTCTGCTGCGCTGGCCTTGATCCTGGCCACAACGCCGCTATTTGCCCAGAACATGCCCGCTCAATCCGTTCGCACTGCGAGTTCAGCGGCAGCGGATCAGTCCAAAGAACCCAAGCTCGAGCACTTCGATCCGCAGCTGGTCGATCCTTCGCTCAATCCCTGCGACGATTTTTATAAATACGCTTGCAACAAGTGGCTCGCCGCAAATCCGATTCCGCCAGACCAGGTTTTCTGGAGCACCGGCAGCGGCCTCGAACTGTGGAACGAAGGCATTCTCCGCGACACTCTCGAAGCTGCCAGCAAGAACGATGCGAGCCGCAGCGCAGTGCATCAGAAAATTGGCGATTACTGGGCGTCCTGCATGGATGAATCCGGCATCGACGCGACCGGCCTTAAGCCGCTTCAACCCGAGCTCGCCCGCATCGCCGTGCTCAAATCAAAGAAGGACCTCACCCTCGAGATCGCGCACATTCATCACACCTTCCCGGGAGCGTGGGAGCAATCGGACAATCAAACCAACGCTCCATTCTTCGGCTTCACCGGCCAGCAGGATTACGACAATGCATCGATGGTGGTAGCGCAGATCGATCAGGGCGGATTGACCCTGCCCAATCGCGACTACTATCTGAAGACCGACGCGAAGTCGAAAGAGCTTCTCACTAAATACCGCAAGCACGTAAAGAAAATGTTCGTTCTCGCAGGGGAATCCGATGCGCAGGCCGCGGCCGACGCTGGCACCGTGCTTGAACTCGAGACCGCCATGGCACAGGCGCAAATGGATAACGTCTCCCGCCGCGATCCAAAGAACATCAACAACAAAATGACGCTCGCCCAAGTCAAGGCGCTGACGCCGGCCATCGATTGGGCGGTCTACCTCAAAGCGGTGAACGCACCGGCTAGCGAACATTACATCGTCACGTCCCCCGCTTTTTTCAGAGCCGAAGAGAAACTGATAGATGAGCACCCACTCGATCACTGGAAAGCGTATTTACGCTGGCAGGTGATTCATCGCTCTGCGCCCTATCTCACCAAGCCCATGGTCGATGAGAACTTCGACTTCTTCGCCCACACTCTGGCCGGGGCCGAGGAACAACTGCCCCGCTGGCGCCGCTGCGTGCACGGAGCCGATCGGGATCTGGGCGAAGCTCTCGGTCAGGCTTATGTCGACCGCGCCTTCCCGCCGGAAAGCAAAGCTCGCACGCTGCAGATGGTTCACTCGATAGAAACTGCGCTCGGTTCGGATATTGAGAGCCTGAGCTGGATGTCTCCCGCGACCAAGCAGCAAGCGCTGGTCAAGCTGAAAGGAATCGAGGACAAGATCGGATACCCATCGCACTGGCGCGACTATTCCAGCGTGAAGATCGTCCGCGACAGCTGGCTTAACAACGTCAGCCAGGCTTCGTCATTCGAATTCGAACGTTTTGTCGCGAAAATCGGCAAGCCCGTCGATCGTTCGGAATGGACAATGACTCCTTCGACCATCAACGCCTATTACGATCCACAGCTTAATACGATCAACTTCCCGGCCGGAATTCTGCAGCCGCCGTTCTTCGATCCGACCAAGGATGACGCCGTGAACTACGGCGCGATCGGCATGGTCATTGGACACGAAATCATCCACGGCTTCGACGACCAGGGCCGCAAGTTCGACGCTCATGGCAACCTGCGCGACTGGTGGACCGACGAAGACGGCAAGCAGTACGACGAACGCGGAAAATGCATTTCAGATGAATACACGCAGGAAGTTCCCGAAGCGGGCGAAGGCGTGAAGCAGAACGGCTTGCTCACGCAGGGAGAAGATACGGCCGATAACGGCGGCATTCATCTCGCACTCGCGGCGCTCGAAGCATCATTGAAAGCGCAAGGCAAAGGACTCGACGATAAAGGTCCCGACGGCTGGACGAATCGGCAACGATTCTTCTTGTCTTACGCGAATTCGTGGTGCTCGGCGGTTCGTCCGCAGATCGCGCGTGTGCTGGTCACCAGCGATCCGCATTCACTGCCCATCTTCCGCATCGACAACGTCGTGTCGAACATGCCGGAATTTGAGCAGGCCTTCAGCTGCAAGGCAGGACAGAAGATGGTGCGCGCCAACGACTGCCGCGTGTGGTAGTTGATGTAGCGCCGCCGTCCCGGCGGGCCTCGCGGGGGCAACTCGCCCCCGCGGCTAACCTCACAGCTACCGGTTGATGTCCTCCTTATTCTGCAGCCGCTTCATATAACCCTCGAGTGCGTTCTTATTCGACTCCGGCGCTCCGGCCATCGACAGTTTGACTTCCTTCACCGCGTTGTCGAAGTCCCCTTGCGAGCTGTAGACCCGCGCCATGCCCAGATGCGAAGTCCAGTAATCAGGAAACTTCTTCGCATTCGAGCGAAAGATCGCCATCGCTTCTTCCTGCTTCTTGTCTCCCTGCAACTGCCGTCCGTAGAAATACAGCTGCAAAGCACTCGCCTTGTCGAGAGCTTTCGTCCGGAACATCTCCGCATCCTGGGTGCGCCCCATCGCCTCCAGGATCTTCGATTTGTTCATGAGATTGTCGTAGCGCTCTTCCGACTGGATCGATTGATCTTCATATTTCAGCGCATCATCGAGCTGGATTTTATTGGCGAGGAAATATCCGGCCGCGTCGTCCCAGCCCTCCCAGTAATACTGATTCAGCCCATAAAGCTGCCGGTGGATGCCCGCCGTAACGATCTCATTCACGTTGACGTGCACTTTGAACGGAACCGCGACTTTTGCCCAGCTCATAGTCACGACGGCAGAATCCGGCGTGACTTCATCGAAGTCATAGGCCAATGCATTATTGTCGCCGGCTGTCTGCGGTTTCACGTTGACTCGCAGCGCATCTTCATCCTGCTTGTAGCTGAAGCTTCCCCAGGCAGTCGAATCCTTCGAGAAGATGATGGTCCACTGATTCTCGCCCGGGATCATGTGCAGCCCGTACGTGCCCTTCTCCAGCGGCTGCCCTTCAATGGTCACCGGATCAGTGAATGTGATCGTCGTATTCTCGTTCGCTCCGGCCCGCCACACCTGTCCGTACGGAACCAATTTGCCCCAGATCTGCCGCCCATTCGCCAGCGGCCGATGATAGTTAATCGTGATATCGGTAATGCCGATTCGCTGTATCACCGTGGCATGCTGACTGGCACGAGGCAGATTGAGCATCAGCGTCTCGCCCGTGGCGGTTTGCGCCGGGCTCACGCACGGAACCAACAAAACAACAGACAACAAGGCAAGCAGACGAACTTTTTGCATGGAAATCTCCTTCTCTCTGCCCGGGAAGGGCATCTTTCAGAACCTGAATTGGAAAGCCCCAAAGAAGACACGTACACGTGCTGTTGCGCTTAGACGCTCGGGTGAGAACGAGGTGAGCACCTAGATGTCAGCGCTCCAGACCAGGTCAGTTTTCTAGTACGATGAACTTACGCCTATGCTCATTACAGAGATGACAGAGAAGGACTGCCGCGAGTTCCTCGAGCGGGTCTCGATCGCCCGGCTGGGCTGCTCGCTCAACGATCAACCTTATGTCGTGCCAGTGGGCATTGCGTATGAAGAGGACTACATTTACGTCTTCTCGACGTTGGGGAAAAAGATCAAGTGGATGCGCTCCAATCCCAAGGTCTGCGTGCAGGCCGACGAGTCGAAGGCGCAATCCGATTGGATCAGCGTGATCGCCAGCGGTGAATTCCAGGAATTGCCGGAGCCTCAGTTCACGGACGAGCGCACCCATGCGCGCAAGTTATTGGAAAAACGCCATCAATGGTGGCTGAACGCAATGGCGGAGCGCAGGAACGCGCTATCGGATCAGGAAATCAAACCCATCTTCTTCCGCATCCGCATTAACTCGGTGACGGGCCTACGCGGCAGCGGTGAATAGAAAAACTCTTCCCCATTGCACTTGACAAATGCCTCCCGCCGGAGCAGAATTTTTATAGGCGAATAAAAAGCGAAAGCAAGTAGTTCCGCCTCGACGGCTCACCGCTCGGAAAGCCGTGGCGTTCCCTGAAATTCTTGAGGATTCTATGTCTTCCGCGGTGGTTTCCACTTCGGCGGCCCTGGGCCGCCCTTTTATTTTTGATGCCGATCTCGAGCCCAACTGTCATCCTGAGCGGAGCGGGGACGGCGCGAAGCGCAGTCCTCGTGGAGTCGAAGGATCTCTACCTTCTTCCGACCCCCGCTTTGCGAACATTCTCCCGGCCTCGCAGCTAGCGATTCGCCCCATACCGGAAATGGCTCCGAGCGGCATCGCCGAGTTCGACGCCCTCACCGGAGGCCTTCCCCGCGGATGCCTCACCGAAATCTGCGGCCCGGCGTCTTCCGGGCGCACCACGATACTCCTTGCCGCCCTGGCGGCCGCCACCCACCGCGGGGAATATTGCGCTCTCATCGATGCCAGCGACGCACTTGACGCCCACTCCGTAGCCGCCAGCGGAATCGATCTCGATCGCCTGCTCTGGGTCCGCTGCGGAGAAGATTCTCAGCCACATCAATCCATAAAAAAGAGGTTTAGCAAATCAGACAAAACGAATCCTGCAGAACAACGTCTCGAGCAACTCCTCCGGGCCACCGATCTGCTCCTGGAAAGTGGAGGCTTCGGCATGATCGTTCTCGATCTCGCCGACGTGACTCTCGAGGCAGCCCGCCGCATCCCGCTGACAACCTGGTTCCGCTTCCGACGCGCTGTCGAGCACAAGCCCACGATCCTGCTCGCAATCGAGCACCAGCCGATTGCCGGAAGCTGTTCATCGCTGCTGCTGCAACTGAAAGTCAGTTCTCCGTTCTCCGTTCTTTTCTCAAGTCGAAAGCCCGTTGCGCACAGCACTCGAAGCGTGAGTCCGACACACGCGCAGCTGTTAACAGGCCTCAAAATTAACGTGGAGCAAGTCCGTTCGCGAATGGACCGCAAGCCGGCATGCTCCACAGCATTCGAAACCAAAACTGCCTGGGCAGGATGAAGCGCAATGACTAAATGACCCAATCACTCAATAGCTCAATCCCATGTCTTTCGCCTGCATCTACGTTCCGAATTTCTCCATCGCGGCAGTGCTCCGCTCCGAACCGGAACTGCAGGCACGCCCAATCGCTGTCTTTGAAGGCAAGCCTCCACTCGAAAAAATAATCGCGGTCAATGAATATGCGGCACATCTGAGCATCGCTCCCGGCATGACCAAAGCCCAAGCTGAACTCTGCTCCGAACTCGTCTTGCGTTCCCGCTCTCCGTTGCAAGAAGCGTCTACTCATGCCGCGATGCTCGACTGCGCACGATCATTCTCTCCGTGCGTGGAAGACACTGCCTGCGACACAGCCATCTTCGATCTTTCCGGCATGGGATCGCTTTTCGGATCGCTCTCCAAAATCTCGCAGGCCATCGCAGACCGCTCCAGCACTCTCGGCCTCAAAGCAAATATCGCGGCAGCTTCCAATGCTGATGTGGCCCTCATCGCCGCCCGAGGTTTCCCGGGCGTCACGATCATTCCTGTAGGCAAAGAAGCTGAGCAACTGGGGTCGCTGCCGACAAAGGTTCTGTTCAGCGATCGCCTCGAAGGCGACGAAAAAGATTCCGCCGACCAACTACTTGAAACGCTCAACCGCTGGGGCATTCGCAGCCTGCGCGCATTGGCGGCGCTGCCGGAAGTTGCATTGAGCGAGCGCCTCGGACAGCAAGGCTTGCACTTGCAACGCTTAGCTCGCGGAGTCGCCTCCCGCACGATCGTTCCTGTCGAAGCGCCGCTCATTTTTGAAGAAGCCGTTGAACTTGAGCATCCCATCGTCCTGCTCGAACCGCTGGCCTTCCTGCTAAACCGCCTACTCGATCAGCTCTGTGCGCGCCTGGGCTCACGCGCGCTGGCCACCCAGGAATTGCGACTCACGCTGGAACTCTCAAATCTGACAGGGTTAGAGGACGAATTTGAGAACATCGGCATTCCCAGCGAGAGTGACGGGAATGACAAAGCTATGTTGAAACAGGTTGCCCCATCTTTGTCGCGTTTTGTGCGACAGGATGGGGGTTTTGACTCTCCGTCTTCAACGGACCAGTGTCAGCGAAACAAAACTTCACAAGCTCGCCGCCAGGCAAGTTTCGTCCGCAAACTTTCTCTGCCTCTTCCCATGCTCGACGCAAAAGTTTTTTTAAAACTGCTGCAACTCGATCTGAACGCGCACCCTCCCGGAGCGCCGATCATCAAAATCCATCTCGCCGCCGAACCGGCGCGTCCGCGCTCCGCTCAAGGCGGCCTGTTTCTGCCCCCATCGCCCGAACCGGAAAAGCTGGAACTGACTCTCGCCCGCATTGCCGGAATTGTCGGCGAGCAGAGAGTCGGCGCCGTGGAGTTGCTCGACACGCATCATCCCGAAGGATTCCGCATGCGCCGCTTTGTCGCCGAGGTCGCGCGCAAAGCTCCGCAGAAAAAAAATGCCGATGCAGCAGAAGCGCAATCGGCCATCACTGCCCTGCGCCGATTCCGTCCGCCGCTGCGTGCCAACGTGACTTTAGAGAATGGACAGCCGCTGCGACTGCAGTGCTCGAAGAAAAAAGAAGTGCAGGGCGAAGTCCTCTGGAAGGCCGGCCCCTGGCGCTTTTCCGGCGACTGGTGGGATCGCGATGCCTGGTCGCGCGACGAATGGGACCTTGCCCTGCGCAATGGAGAAGCCATCGCCTTCTACCGCCTCATACACGACCTGCTCGGCGGCGGATGGTTTGTAGAAGGAACGTATGACTAAAGGAATTGAGCCATCGTGCGATTAAGCGATTGTGGCGATTGTTCATTTAACCAAATCACCCAATGGCTCAATCGCGCAATGACTCAATGTTTATCGAACTTCACGCTCGTTCCGCATTCAGCTTCCTCGAAGGCGCTTCCCTGCCCGAGGAATTAGTCGGAGTGTGCCAGCACTTCGGCATGCCGGCTATGGCACTGCTCGATACGGATGGCGTCTACGGTTCGCCGCGCTTGCACCTCGCCGCCAATAAAGCCAAAATCAAAGCCCACATCGGCGCAGAGGCTTCAGTCAACTTTTCACCACGGAGCCACGAAGTCACCGAGAAAATTCAACAATCAAAAATCAACAATCCAAAACCCGCTTTCTCCGCGTCTCAGTGCCTCCGTGGTAAATTCCGCCTTCCCCTGCTCGTCGCCTCCCGCACCGGATATCAGAACCTCTGCCGCCTGATCACCAAAATGAAGCTGCGCGCGAAGAAGAAGGGCGAAGGCGCAGTCACCAGACAAGAGCTCGAAGAACACGCCGAAGGACTCATCTGCCTCACTGGCGGCGACGAAGGGCCGCTCGCCGCAGCACTGAAAAGCAGTCCCGATGAAGCCGGCCGCCAACTCGACCAACTCATTGGCATCTTCGGACCTAAGAACGTCTACGTCGAACTCCAACGCCACTTCCATCGCGAAGAGGAATCCCGCAACCGCCTCGCCCTCGATCTCGCCCGCTCATTCAACCTGCCGCTGCTCGCCACGAATGGCGTGAACTACGCCATACCCAAGGCACGCGAACTCTGCGACGCCTTCACCGCGATCCGCCATCACAAAACTCTCTCCACCGCCGGGCGCCTCCTTGCCAGCAACTCCGAGCGCCACGTGAAATCTCCCGCGGAGATGCAACAACTTTTCTCCGACCTGCCGGAGGCCATCAGCAACACCGTTGAACTTTCCAACCGCCTCGAATTCACGCTCGACAATCTTGGCTACGAATTCCCGCGCTATCCCGTGCCCGAAGGCGAAACGATGGATTCTTACTTGCGCGAACAATCCTGGATCGGCTTCCGCAACCGCTACGGACGCGCCTCGCAGGAAATGCAATCCAAGGCTCGCCGTCAAATCGAAAAAGAACTCGCGCTGATCGAAAAGCTCAAGCTTGCCGGATACTTCCTCATCGTCTGGGATCTCGTCCGCTTCTGCCGCGAAGAAAAAATTCTCGTCCAGGGTCGCGGGTCGGCTGCCAACAGCGCCGTCTGCTACTCGCTTGGCATCACCGCCGTCGACGCCGTCGGCATGGAACTTCTCTTCGAGCGATTTCTCTCGGAAGAACGCGGCGAGTGGCCCGACATCGATCTCGATCTGCCATCGGGCGACGAGCGCGAAAAAGTCATTCAATATCTCTACAAAAAATACGGCGAGCGCGGCGCCGCCATGACCGCCAACGTCATCACCTATCGCAACCGCATGGCCGCGCGTGAAATGGGCAAGGCCCTCGGATTCGATCCCGAAACGCTCGCCAAAATTTCCGCAGCCGTCGCAACATGGGAATTCCGCGACGAAAATGACGCGCTCGACCGCCGCTTCCGCGATGCCGGGCTCGATCTCACGCATCCTCGACTGCGCAAATATTACGAACTCTGTCTCAGCGTGCAAGACCTGCCTCGCCATCTCGGACAACATTCCGGCGGCATGGTCATCTGTCAGGGACAACTCGATTCCGTTGTCCCGCTCGAACCCGCCTCGATGCCTGGACGCGTCGTCGTGCAATGGGACAAGGAAGATTGCGCCGACATGGGCATCATCAAAGTCGATCTGCTCGGTCTCGGCATGATGGCCGTGCTCAAAGATTCCATCGAGCTCATCCGCGACCACTATCACGAAAAAGTCGATCTCGCGCATCTTCCGGCCGATGATTCGCAGGTTTACTCAACGTTGCAACAGGCCGATACGGTCGGAATGTTTCA